>Ga0307426_1000084_pt1 | contig 55189 bp, 53 predicted proteins | sample SalMarWE160340MG_FD_202165 | JGI IMG/M metagenome (GOLD analysis project Ga0307426, IMG submission 202165) | Salt marsh sediment microbial communities from the Plum Island Ecosystem LTER, Massachusetts, United States - WE1603-40 | ecosystem: Environmental > Aquatic > Marine > Intertidal zone >... | reverse complement strand
GCGACAGCATCACATACAGTGTCTGGATGCCCTATTCCTTTCCTTTCAACTATTTCGGGATTTTGACTTTTTTCGATTGGTAAAAAATTTGCATTTGTTATTTTTAACATGTTGCTAAACCAAGTTCTTATACATATAACTATGTTTTTATTTTAACTATGTTTTTAAATTAATGAGCTTATTTAATAATTATTGAAATGAAAATATCTCTGCAGCATTTTTTATGCATTCAGATTATACTAAATAAATTTTATGGATAAGTAATTAGAAATAAAGAAAGAGTTATGAAAATCTTACCAGAATTTAAGGAAATCAAAGCTTTGAGGAAGTCTTTGAATATCAGCCAGAAAGAACTTGGAAAAATCTTAGAAATTCCCCAATCTACAATTTCTCGAATTGAAAATGAAACCATGGATCCTCCATATTCTAAATTTAAGAAAATTTACGAATTTTTAGAGATAGAGCGTAGAAAGAGAAAGCAAACAGAAAATATCGCTGGTGATATTATGACAAAAAAAATTTATAGCATTGACTCGCGCTCAACAATGAAAGATGCGATGGAAATAATGAATAAATATAGCATTTCCCAAATACCAATAATAGAGAATAATGGGCAGAATTTAGGGAGTATAACTTCTAAAAAAATCCAAAAACTCATCATTGATAACCCAGAACTTATTAATACCAATGTATTGAATTTTAAAGAATTACCGTTTCCAGAGGTAGAAAAAACTTGGAATGTTAAGGATATTTCAAATCTTTTGGTGAATTATTCAGCTGTTTTAGTAAAGGAGTTTGATGAATATTTGGGAATCATAACTGATTCGAATTTTCTTAAATTAACTTTAAGGTGATGTGAATCAATTTTAAATCAAAAAAAGAATTTTTTAAGTAATTCATATTTCTAGTAATGTAGATATTATGGATGATATTCTTGAAAAAATAAATTTCATTTTGAAAAAAGCTAATTTTGAAACATTTTTACTTAATAATTTCTATGAAAAAAAGAATAAATTTTGTTTTGATCTGTTAGCAAAAAAGCAAGGAACTATTTTTAGTGTTAAAATATTTTCAAATATTGATAATCTTAATAAAGACTTAGTAAATGATATTAAATCACTGTCAATCTTGCTTAAATCAAAACCTTTACTGATAGGTCTTAGAAATAGATACCAAAACTTAGAGGATAATGCTCTATATATGCGATATGGATTGCCTTTTATTTCGATTAATACATTTGAAAAAATTATAGAAAATGACGAATATCCATACATATTAGCTAGGAGAGGAGGTGGCATTATTTTCTTGGATGGGCAACTTATGAAATTAAAAAGAGAATCTGAAGCAATCTCACGAAAGGAGCTTTCAGAGAAATTGGGTGTTACGAAAAGAACAGTTTGTGCCTATGAAAATGATAGTATGCGGCCTTCAGAGAGTATTGCTTTAAAAATTCTTGAATTATTACATGATAATATGATCCTAAAGAGAATGAATCCATTTGGCTGGAAGATAAAATTTGACTTTAAAGAAACCTCTATTAGTGAAGAAAAAGATTTAAACCCTTTTGAAACTCATATACATGACGTCATTGAGGATATTGGAATGTCAACATATTGGTATAGTAAAGGACCCATCCCTTTCAAATTTTCTATTTATTCCCCTTCTGAACCCCAGGTTAATGTTTATCCAATCTTTTCAGGGATCTCTGAAGAACAAAAAAAAATATCAGAAACTAATTTAAAATGCTTGAAAATATTCACAAATTTATTTCAGAAAAAAAGTCTATTAATTGTAACCAACGAAATTAAAGTAACCGATACTATTAAGCAAAACTTTATTCCAATTGTAAAAATTAAAGACTTAGAAAAAGTAGATAACGAAGATGAATTTATTGAACTCGTCAAAGGAACGACAAACAACATCTAAATTGATTTGTGGATTAGATGAGGCTGGCAGAATATAATTCGTATCGAATGATATGTTAACAGGACCTGTTCTAGGCCCAATGGTTATTTGTGGTGTTTGTTTCCTCGAAGAAAATATCCAATCTCTAGAAACTTTAGGAGTGAAAGATTCAAAAAAACTAACTATAAGAAAAAGAACCGAATTATCCGCAATATTAAAATCAATTTGCTTTTCTTATCAAAATGTTATAATTTCTCCTCAAGAAATTGATGAGAGGATTTCATTGAGAATTTCATTAAACCGACTTGAAGAATTAAAAATGGCCCAAATACTGAATCATCTAAAGCCAGAGTTAGTATATATAGATGCCGCTGATGTGAGAGAAGAGCGATTTGGACGGTCTATAGCTAAATTATTAAATTATTCACCAAAAAAAATCATTTCCAAACATAAAGCTGATGATCTTTACCCAATAGTTTCAGCTAGCTCAATTATTGCTAAAGATATGAGAGATAGACTCATTGAAGAACTAAAAAAAAATTATGGAGATTTTGGTTCAGGATATCCCTCAGACGAACGTAGTACGACATTTCTTCGAAAGTGGATAATAGATAATAAGAAAGCTCCACCTATTGCAAGAAAATCATGGGAAACTACGAAAAAAATAATAAGAGAAGAAATATTTAATAAGAAGATTACTGATTATGTATAGATATATTGTAAGATTAATTTAGTTTGAAGAAAAATAAAATTTCTTACAGAAGTATTATTTAAATTATTTGTGGGCAACTAAAATGATGTGATTTGCTGCATATCTGTGAATATTTAAGTTTTCAATTATTTCATAACCTGCCTTTTCCAAAGTCTTTTTCTCTTGAAGATAAATTTTTTCAGGCTTTTGAACACTATCAATTGATTGAGATTTGATTGCAAGAATTAGAAGTCCTTTATCCTTTAGATAATAATTGCAGTTCGCAATGGCAATTTGTGCTTGGTTTGGTTGAGCTATATCTTGATAAACTAAATCAATTTTAGTAAAAACAGAATTAGCATATTTTTCGGGAAAATTAGCATCTCCTAAAATTGGAATAATATTTTTTCTTTTGTTAGTATTCTGAATCAACTGTCGCATGCTACGTTCAGCAAATTCTACTCCATAGATAATTCCATCACATACTATGTCTGAAAGGTGAGATATTGTTGTACCTGACGATGCTCCTAAATATAAGCATTTTAATTCACTTGATAAAAAATCCTCTAAAGGTTTTTCCAATATCATTGCAGCTAATTTACTTCTATAAGGATCCCATTCTCGATACTCTTCTCCTTTAAATGTAACTAACTTCTCCCCGTACACTTTATTACCAGAAACTAAGTTTTTAGAATAAAGTTTTAGGTTATTTGGAGGACCAGATATATAAACATTAGAATATTTTGGATGTGCTCTAATGCTTTCGTTGCTCAAATTAATTTTCCCTCCTTCTTTTTTTATTTAATTGCTTTTTATTTGGTTTTATTTTTGGCTCACTTTTTTTAAGTGGGGGTTTTGTATATTTTTTTTCAAGCTCTTTTATTTTTTCTTCAACTTCGTTTGCTAAAGTTTCTCCTATGAACTCACCATTAAAAAAATCTACTTTAGTGGCAATTCCTATTTTCCCTGAAATAACTCTAGAAATCTTTCCACGGTTATATGCTTTACTTCCTCTAATCAAATTCCATTGAAAAATTAAACCGTGTTTGGGTCGTTTTTCACCAGTTTTAAGGAATCTATACAAGGCTTTTTCAGCTCCTAAAAGTTGAATCCTCGAAGCTGGCATATAAGCTAAGTTTTTTAAACTTCCTGCTTTTGATATCAATTTTGCTCCTATCAAACTTCCAATAAGTTTAGTAAGATTAGGTGCCGCTTGAGTCATTAAATCTTCAAGATATTCCTCCAATACTTCTCGAAAGGCATCTAAATCTAATATTTGTCGAGCGTATTTTTTAATTATAGAAAGATCTAAATCTGCTCCCATAGATCGGGCTGCTAAATCTTGTAGCATTTGAGTTCGTTTATCTGTAAAAGTAAAATATTCACTAATATTCTCAACAGTATAATTATCTCGATGACCTAATTTGTCAACCATTTTAGCCAAGATTACATTATCCTCAATTAATTTATCAGTTAATTCCGGAAAATGTAAACCATACCATTCCTTTAACCGGCTTGCAAATAAACTTATTGATTTCTTTAAAATATCGAGGGATTCGATCACTTGAATTATTATTAAATCTTCTTTTCCCCCTGCTTCTTTTATATTAGTTTTGATTAATTTTTCTTGCACATGTTTAAAATGCAATGAGATTTCATTAAATTCAAGGTAATTTCCTATTTTTTTTAGCTGTTCTGTCAAATTAAATCGAAAATTTCTGAATTCCAAGTTTTCAATAGCATGAGTCGTTTTTAAATCTAATGTCTGGTTCGTAATAGTTGCTAATGCCTCGTTATCAAAAATTAAAACATCAAACCCAGCGGCACTAATTTCTTGGACAAATTGTTCAAATTCTTTACTGATAATATTTTCCTTTAATCCATTGAAAAAATCAATAGCTTTATTTTCATTTTTACTAAAATCAATAAAATTGATAATTGTTTCTCCTTCGTCCAAGGCATAGATTCCTAATAATGTATCAATTACAAAACACTTCATTTTTCATTAAACTTGTGATATGAATTATCTCAAATAATAATAATAATACTTTCTTAAATTATAATAGTAATGCTAGAGGTAAATATTTCTGGTTTAAATTTAAAATCACCATTCATTCTAGCTTCTGGTATCTTAGGAGTTTCTTTTTCTAGTATGAAGAAACTTATGGATGCGGGCTTTGGGGCTATAACAACTAAATCTATTGGTCCTAAACCCAGAAAAGGATATAAAAATCCTTCAATAATCGAAATTTTTCCCGGCACTTTCCTGAATAGTGTAGGATTAGGGAATCCCGGAATAGATTATTTCATTTCAGAAATTAAAGAGATTAAAGCGAACAATATTCCTTTAATTGTGAGTGTTTTTGGTGATACAAATGAATTATACTTAGAGGTAGCATTAAAAGCACAAGAAGCTGGAGCCGATGCAATAGAAATTAACATTTCCTGTCCTCACGCTGAGGTTTCTTCTATAGGCATAAATAAAGATCTCACATTTGACCTAACAAAACTTCTTAAGGAAAAATTATCGATTCCTTTATTTGTAAAATTAAACCCTAATGTCACTGATATATGTGAGATAGCTCTCGCTGCCCAAGAGGGTGGTGCAGATGCTGTTGTCGCGATAAATACAATGAAAGCAATGAAAATCGATGTTAACACTATGAGACCTATTTTATCTCATGGAAGTGGAGGGCTTTCTGGAAAGGGAATTCACCCTATCGCAGTGAAAAAAGTTTACGATCTCTACAAAATTTTAAAAATTCCAATAATAGGATGTGGAGGAATATCTAAATGGCAAGATATTATAGAATTTTTCCTTGCTGGAGCAAGAGCTGTCCAAATCGGTACAGTTTTATATAAAGGCTTAGAAATTATTCCTGATATAATAAAAAATCTTAATACATTTTTAGAAGAACGGTCAATTGATAATATTTCTAAACTGATAGGTAAAGCACATTATTTTAAAACTCAAGAGGTGCCAGATTTTGACTAATTACTCTATAAAAATTGTACCTATTATTGAATCTTATGAAGTATGTAAGGATATAAAGAATATCACCTTTAATATTAAAAATCTTAAGGACTATAAGTTTGAAAAGCCTAAACCTGGTCAATTTGTAATGGTGTGGGTACCTGGCATTGATGAGATTCCGATGTCAATATCAAGTTTCGATGATGATGGAAATTGCAGTATTCTTGTGAAAAATATTGGAGAATGCACCAATGCCCTAAATAATCTAAAAACTGGAGATTATATAGGTGTGAGAGGACCTCTTGGGAATTGGTTTGAAATACCAACTGAAAGTTTTAAAAAGATTTTCTTAATCGCTGGGGGAGTGGGTATAGCACCATTGAAATTTTTAATTATTGAACTAAATAATCTGAAAAAAAATTATGTCTTGATCAAAGGTGCTAAAGCAAAAAATGAACTAATCTTTATCCATGAACATCAAAACTTTGATAAAGAAATCGCAGAAATTTTTTATTGCACTGATGATGGAAGCTATGGTACTGAAGGATTTGTTTCTGATGTTTTCAAAAACGTTATTAATGATTTTTCTGAAAAACAATTATCAAACGCACTTGTTTATACCTGCGGACCAGAAAAAATGATGTATGAAATTTTTCAGATATGTGAACAAAATGGAATGGAATTACAAGCAAGTTTAGAGAGAATTATGCGCTGTGGTTGTGGATTATGTGGTTTATGTGCTTTAGATCCTCTTGGATTTCTTGTTTGTAAGGACGGTCCAATATTTAATTCCGAAAAGTTAAGGAAAATAGAAGATTTTGGTAAATATCGCCGAGATTTTACTGGAAAGAAAAATCAAATCGATTGAATCATATAATTTATAATATTTATATAAAAGTTTATCTCGATTAATGATACGAAAAATTTGCTTTAGAACATAAAAATTGGGTTCCTATTTTTAACGTAAAATTCTCTATATCATTAATTCAAACTTTTTCAAGTAAAAAAACTTAATCTGATCGTTCAACAAAAGACATGTTACAAATGTATAACCTATTATAAATAAAATTGTTATTATAGGTATAGGAGTAATTCCTGGCAGCCCTATTGAAGAAAGTAATAATATAATAATGGAATTAATAATAATCACAATAGCTAAAGGTTTACTCGGTTTTGAATTCCAAAAGTGCTTTCTTTCTCTAACGGTGAGTACCGTAAAATATCCTGAATACACCAAAAACACAAGTACAAATGTATGTAAGGCATTTACATTTCCCAGTATTCCAAACATTAAATCCCCAATAAAGACTAGAAATATCCCCTCAATAACCATTAGAACGCCTAAAATCGCTCCTATTTTTACCATTCCGTTAACATTCCAAGTTTCTGGTTTTTTAGAATAACGAACATTATCGGTAGAAAGAGATAAAGTGACATAATCACTTAAAAACAAAAGAATGATAATATCTAAAGCAGAAACAATATAAATTCCAAAGATAACAAAAGCAAGAATTATAAATAGTACTCGTTTAAATGTTCTAATCATTTTATTTATTATCCAGGTTGCAATCCTTTGATAAATCATTCTTCCTATTATTATTAAATCAATGATACCCTCTAACCCCTCAGTAGTAAGCACCGCACTTGAAGATTTCTTTGCAACATCTGTAGCATTACTAACAGCTATTCCAACCTCTGATTGCTTTAGCGCAGGAGCGTCATTGACGCCATCTCCGGTCATACCAACGATATGATTATAATTTTGTAAATCTTTTACAATTAAATATTTATCTTCAGGATAAATTTCAGCAAATCCTATGGCATTTTCAATAATATCGTTTTTATCTTTATCTGTTAAACTTTTCTTTAATTCTGTTATTCTGATTACATTTTTACCTAAATCAAGCTCCGATGCAATCTCTTGTGCTATAGGTAAAGCATCTCCCGTTAAAATTTTTACAGAAATACCTAAATCATTAAGTTTCTTGATTAATTGGGAGGCATTTTCTCGAATTTTATCATATAGCATTACATATCCTACCAATCGTAAATCTTGCTTTTGAATCCCATATGCAACAGCAAGAAATCTATATCCTTTTGCTATGTAAGAATTAATTTCTTGAGTTATATTATCAAGTTCAATAAAATCATTTTGAACTAAATCTTGAATTTCCTTTACAGCACCTTTAAAAACGTAGAATTCAGCATTATTTTTTTTAATGAAAGCTTCTGTTTTTCTTGTTGATGGATCAAAAGGGATGAAATATTTTTGCTCACAGTCATTAATTTTTATGTTTTTATATTTTGTCATCGATATAAAAGCATAATCAATGGGATCTTGGTTTGCTTCTTGAGATGCCAAGGCTCCATAGAAGAGAACATCATTTTCTTCAAATCCAGGACGTGGTAAAATCTTTACAATAGAAAGTTTATTAATAGTGAGAGTTCCGGTCTTATCCACACAAACAATATCCATAGTTGAAGCATCTTCAGTTGCATCCAACCTTGTTATTAATACACCTTTTTTAGATAATTCCAAAGATCCTAAAGCCATACTTAATGTAAACATAGTAGGCAATGCAACGGGAATAGAAGCAACTAAAAGTATTGCAATTAAAGGGAGAATCTGGAACACAAATTCAATTCCTTTTAACAATGATATGCTTATTGCTATAAATATTGATATAAATACAATTGCAAGAAGCCACTTAACTACTTTTGATATAATTTCTTGAATATGGAGTTTAGGTTTAGCAATTTGAACAAGTTCAATAGTGCGTCCAAAAAAAGTTTTCGTTCCAGTTTTAGTAATGAATCCTGTAATTTCTCCACGTTTTACAATGGAGCCTGAATACAACTCATCACCTTTTTTTTTCTTAATAGCCATGAATTCTCCCGTTAATGTAGATTGATCTATTTCCAAATTGCCCTCTAATATATTTAAATCGGCCGGAACGAAATCCCCGCCTCTTAATCTTACAATATCGCCCGGAACTAACTCTCTTGCAGGAATTAATGTCCAAACTCCATCCCGTTTAGTCCGTGCTTTAATACTAAGCTTTTCCTTAAGAAGATCCACTGCGCTATTAGCTTTCTCTTCTTGATAATAACCGATTATAGCATTAAACAGGAGAAGCCCCATAATTATATAACCTTCAATATATTTACCTAATAGGAATTCTAATATAATCGTAAATTCTAACATCCATGGAGTAATACCCCAGAATTTTTTTAAAAATTTTTGAAGTAAGTTTACTTTTTTTTCAGGAACCTCATTATAACCATATATATTTAATCTGGTCTTAATTTCCACTAAATCTAATCCCTTTTCTAAATCATTAGAAATTAAATTCAAAACTTATTTCTCCTTTACATAATGCTATAAGATCTTTCATTCTAAACATTTTAGAATAAATCTATTATAAATACCTTTTTCTTATAATATTTAAACGATTTTTAAGTTAAAAGTTTTATAAACCAAAAAGAATCACAATAAATTTTCGATTAGATGGTATTTAATTAATTATGAAATGATCCTAATTACTCTAAAACAATAATATGTTTATTCTCTAATGTTATCATTGATGTTTCTATAAATAATTAAAATATTGATTTCAAAATCATAAAATTTATCCTATTATAAAAACTATGTTTACTAAATGGCTGAAGATCTTGATGATTCTGAAAAGTTGGAAAAGATATCTCGAGAAATAATAAATTATTTAATTAAAAATCCTAACATAGCACGTCATAGAATTACAAATTTAAAGGGAAAAATTGGAAAAAAATATCATCTTGATAACGTCATAAAGAATGCAACTATTTTACAATTTGCCACAATTGAAGAAAGAAGAATCATTGTACCACTACTTAAAAGAAGAAAGACACGAACAATCTCCGGAGTATCAGTAATTGCAATTATGACCAAACCACTTCCGTGTCCCGGCACGTGCATTTTTTGTCCTGGTACAAGCTCTCAACCAGGTCAAAAAGTTGCTCAATCTTATACAGGACAAGAACCCGCTGCACTCCGTTCTATCCATAATCAATATGATTCCTTTAAACAAGTCCAAAGCAGAATATCTGATCTAGAAGCAATTGGTCACGTTATAGACAAGATTGAACTTATTTGTATGGGTGGTACCTTTTTGTCAGCACCTTTAGATTATCAACAACAGTTCATTCAAGGAGCCTACGAGGGTATTCTAAATAAAAAAGTATCTGATTTAAATGAAGCGAAACTATTAGCCGAAAATTCAAAACGTCGGTTAATTGGATTAACTATCGAAACAAGACCCGATTATTGCAAAGAAGAACATGTTGATAGAATGTTATCGTATGGTGTAACAAGAGTAGAACTTGGTATTCAAACTGTATTTGATGATGTTTTTGAGTTGGTAAAACGAGGTCATACTACAAGGGACAATATAGAAGCAATCAGGATTGCTCGTGATGCTGGTCTCAAAATTAATGCCCATATCATGCCGAATTTGCCGGGTTCAGATTATAATCGAGATCTAAATCTATTTCGGACATTATTTTCTAATGCGGACTATAGACCAGATATGCTAAAAATCTATCCATGTTTGGTAATAAAAGGTACGGAACTATATAAATGGTGGAAAAACGATTTATATCATCCATACTCAACTGATCAATTAATTGATTTGATCGCTCAAATTAAAAAAGAGATCCCACCTTATGTTAGAATTCAGAGGATTATGCGAGATATACCAGCGCCATTAATCGAAGCAGGATGTAATAAAAGTAACCTAAGACAATTGGTAAAGGCGAGATTAGATGAAAATAAATCAAAATGCAATTGTATAAGATGTCGAGAGTATGGCATAGCTCTAAATAAAGAACAATACGCTGATAATAAATTTGAAGATTTTAAGCTAGAAAGACTAGATTATAAAGCATCCCAAGGAGAAGAAATTTTTCTTTCGTTTGAAAATGAAGATTTACTAATAGGTTATTTGAGGTTAAGAAAACCTTCTGAATTTTCTCATAGATCTGAGTTAAATGATGGAAATACCTTAATTGTTAGAGAAATTAGAATTGTTGGTGAGATTGTTCCAATAGAAACTGTTCCAAGTTATTTTAACCAAATTCAACATCGTGGCTTTGGAAAGATGCTTATGGAAGAAGCAGAAAAAATATCAAGAGAAGAGCATGATGCAAAAAAATTAGCAGTCATTAGTGGAGTTGGGGCGAGAAACTGGTTCTATAAATTAGGTTATGAATCAGATGGACCATACGTTTCAAAAAATTTAGTTTTTTAATAATAAATTTAAATTTTCCTACTTGATTAGTTATTGCATTATTATATTTAACATTAAAATGATGATTTTTAATGAAACAATTTAATTATAAAGATTTAGGGCTTAAATGTGGTCTTGAAATACATCAACAACTTGATACTGAAACTAAGCTGTTTTGCAGATGTCCAACTAATCTCCAAGGAACAAGAGAACCTGATTTCACTCTCAAAAGACTAATGCGACCCGTGTTAGGAGAAATGGGCACGTTTGATAAAGCAATGCTAACTGAATATGAAAAAGGTATGGAGGTTGTTTATGAGGGTTATAATGACGTGATCTGTACTTATGAAATGGATGATACCCCTCCGTTTTCATGCAATGAAGAAGCGAGAAAAATTGCTTTGGAATTGGCAATGCTATTAAACGCTAATATAATTGAAGAAATGCATGTTTGCAGGAAAAACTATTTAGATGGGAGCGTACCTTGCGGATTTCAAAGAACGATGATCTTAGGAACAGATGGATACGTGGAACTTAAAAATGGCAAAAAAATTGGAATTGACATTTTAAGCTTAGAGGAGGAAGCTGCTAGACGAATTAAAACTGAAAACAGAACAAATTATTTTAGGTTAGATAGATTAGGAATTCCCTTAGTTGAAATAACTACTAATCCTGATATAAATCATCCCGATGAATGTAGAGAATGTGCTGAACGATTGGGATTGCTTTTATGGTCAACAAAAGTAAAAAAAGTTCTCGGTTCAATACGTCAAGATATTAATGTTAGTATTAAGTTAGGAACTCGAATCGAGATAAAAGGAGTACAAAAATTAGGATGGATACCCGTTCTAATTAATCATGAAATCTCCCGGCAACTTGGATTGGTACATATTAAAGAAGAGTTAAAAAAAAGAAATCTTAAACCAATTGATATTCCTTCTAATGGTCAAGATTTAACAAAGTTAATTAAAGCAAATACCAGTTTCATAGGGGCGGGAATAAAAAAAGGTAAAACACTTTATGGTCTTAATTTGAAAGGTTTTAAGGGTATATTCGGTACCGAGCTGATGGAAGATTATAGATTTGGTACAGAAGTCAGTAGTAAAGTAAAAACTCTAGTAGGATTGAAAGGGTTGATTCATTCAGATGAAATTCTTAACAAGTATAAATTTTCAAATGAGGATCTTAAGAAAATTAGAAAATATTTACACTCTGACTCTCAGAATGATTGTTTCCTGTTGATTTTAGGTTCATTGAAAGATGTCGAAAAAGCCATTGATATCATTATTCAACGGGTAAAATTATCATTCAAGGGGGTCCCTCCCGAAACTCGAAAAGCATTAGAAAATGGTAATACTGAATTTTTGAGAGAATTACATGGCGGAGCACGATTATATCCTGATACCGATTCTAAAGCTATCTTTAATCCGCCTAAAGAAGCAGAACTTATAAGAAAAAATCTTCCAGAATATCCTTGGATAACGATAAAAGAATATTCAAAGAAATACTCTTTAGAAGAGAAACTGATTAAGAAATTGATCTTCAATGATAAACTTGAATTATTTGAAAAATTAATCAAGATATTTTCTGAAAATCCTGGTCTTATAATAAATGCAATATTAGAAATAACTACTGCCTTACGAAGAGATGGTAAAAATATGGAGAATATATCCGATTCAGATTTTGAAGATATATTTATGGAAATAAAAAGAAGAGAAATAAGTAAGGAAGCAATTGAGGAAATTTTGATAATGAAAGCAGATAACCCCGCTCTATCTATTGATGATATTAAAAAAAAATTAAAACTTGAGAAAATGACTGTAGATCAACTAAAAAAAATAATAGAAATGGTGGTTATCAACAACTTGGAAATTATAAAAAGTAAAGAAATGCGAGCAATAGGACCTTTAATGGGAGAAATTATGAAGGAAGTGCGAGGTAAAATTGATGGAGCAATTGTTTCTGAGGAATTAAAAACAGCAATTCAAAATAAATTGGAGGAATTAAAATAAATGTTCGATAAATTGCAAGGTTATAAGGGAAAAGTTAAAAAGTATTTGGAAGAAAACAAAATAGAAATCTGGGATATAGTTGAAATTGAAACCATCAAAACAACATTAAAAGGTATTCTTCTTCCTCGAAATGAATACGCAGATCCTAATTTTATTGAAATTAAACTTAAAAATAATTACAATTTGGGAGTAAATCTCAACGAAGTTAATAAGATTACTAAAACTGGGAAAAAAGAGGCTATATACAAGATCCCTGAAAGAAAGTTCCCCATTAATAAGGAACTCCTAAATGTTAGGCTCCTTGGAACAGGTGGGACGGTTGCTTCAAGGTTAGACTACACAACGGGAGCAGTAATTCCCTCATTTACTCCTGAGGAGTTATTTAGTTCTGTTCCAGAATTAGCTGAAATATGTAATCTTGATTGTGAAATTGTATTTGAAATATTATCCGAAAATATGAAACCCGAATTATGGCAACAGTTAGCTATTAAAATTAAAAAAGCAGCGGATGAGGGAATAGATGGGATTATCATTGGGCACGGAACAGATACGATGAGTTTTACTAGCGCAGCATTATCTTTTATGTTAGAAAATTTATCAATTCCCATTGTATTGACCGGCAGTCAAAGAAGTTCAGATAGACCTTCCTCTGATGCTGCACTGAATCTTATCAACTCGGCAACAGTTGCAACATCAGATATAGCAGAAGTCGTAGTAGTAATGCTTGGATCAACTTCTCATGATTATGGATTAATTCATAGGGGAACACTAGTCAGAAAAATGCATTCTTCTGTAAGAGATACGTTTCGCACAATCGATGATATTCCAATTGGAATGATCAAAAGGAATAGAAAAATAAAACTGTTTAAAGATGATGTCCAGAAGCGAAATAATCGAGAAATAATTCTCAAAACAAATTTCGAAAACAAGATAGCTCTTATCTATTCATATCCTGGTATGGAAAATGAATTGATTGAATTTTATATAGATAATGGATATAAAGGGATAGTTTTTGCTGGCACGGGATTAGGTCACCTCAGTACCGATATATACAAGGCAATCAAAAGAGCGATAGAAGAAAACATCACAATTTTTATGACTACTCAAACTCTCCATGGTTTCGTGGGTATGGATGTCTATTCAACAGGAAGAGAACTCCAAAATCTTGGGGTAATACCTGGAAAAAATATTTTACCCGAAGTTGCTTATGTTAAACTTGGATGGGTTCTTGGACAAACCAAAGATCCTAAGAAGATTAAAGACTTATTATTAGCAAATATCGCAAGGGAATTTATTGAGCGAGAATTGCCCATTGCATTTAATTATAATATTGATGAATTGCTCAAAAATAATAAGCTCTAAGAATTTTTGCTTTATTTATTTGAAATTTTATGAGATAACTCAAAATAATAAAAAATTTATACTTTATTTAATTAATAAAGATAATTCTACTTTGTCTAGTGATATATATGGGAAAACGAATACTTGTTCAGAGAAAAGGATACGGGCACTTGTGGGCACAATCTCCAAGTCATCGACATATGGGAGAAGTTAAATACCGATCGTTTGAGAAAGGGGAGAAAAAAATCACATTTAGTGTAACAGAATTAGTTCATTCCCCGGGAAGAGGAGCTCCATTAGCACGAATAAAATATGAAGACGGCAAGAAGGGATTGTGGTTACCCCCTGAAGGAATTTATGAAGGTCAAGAATTTATTCAATCTAAAAAAGGTTATGGCGTTCCTGTCGAAGTAGGAAATATTATCCCTCTTAAAAAAGCGCCTCTTGGAGCATTAGTGTTCAACATTGAAGGTACACCTGAAGATGGTGGAAAATTTGCTCGAGCTTCTGGAGTTTCTGCTATTGTTAGGGATAAATTAGACAATAAGGTACAATTATTATTTAGATCGAAAAAAATGCGTTGGTTTAATGATAGTTGTCTATGTACCATTGGAGTGGTAGCAGGAGGAGGAAGGACAGATAAACCATTTTTAAAAGCTGGAACCAAATTCTATGCCTATCGATCAAAGGCAAAAAAGTGGCCTATTGTGAGAGGAGTTACTATGAATGCATGTAGTCATCCTTACGGTGGAGGCGCAAAGCAATCTCCTCATAAACCAACAACAACTTCTCGTAATGCTCCTCCCGGTAGAAAGATTGGGCAGATAGCAGCAAGAAGAACAGGTCATCAAAACTAAAAATTTAATTTTCTGATTTTCTCGATGTCTTTGAATCATAATAATAAATCAATTCTGGCAAAGTCTAAAGCTATCATTAAAAAATCTAAAATTCCTGAATTTAGACCGTAAAAATATCAAAAAAATCCCCTAAGATTTTTTTAATCTTAGAAAATATAAATTTAAAAATATAGCTTTAATAAAATTTAAAATTAAATAAGAAAAATTAAAAGAGAGAGTTTAAAAAGAAAATTCGACTGAAGTCAAAAGCTCCTTATATCTTGATCTTAGGGTAACTTCTGTCACTCCAATTATTCGTGAAATGTCTTTCTGACTAACTTTCACATTTCTTAGCTTGGAAATTAAATATATCGAACCAGCACATAGACCTTTTGGATCCTTGCCCGAAATCGATGTTTTTCTAATAAAGTTCTGAAGCACTCGCATGGCTTCTTTCTCAACCTCAATTCCAAGACTTAAATCCGCACAATAACGAGGAATTAGTGAAACGGGGTTAATATGTGATATTTTTAAATTAAGTTCTCTTACTAAGATTTTATAACATTTTTTAACAATATTATCATTTATCGATGCTTCTTCTAATATTTCTTGAAGCGTAATAGGAACTTTCTCATCTTTACAAGCATAATAAGCGCAAGCAGCAATCATCCCATTAATTGAACGACCACGGAGTAATTGGCGTTTAAATACTTCTTTGTATAAACGTACTGCAGATTTCTTGACACGATCAGGAAAATTGAGATTTCCTCCAATTCTTTTTAGCTCAGTTATTGCCATCAACATATTTCGTTTTTCCCATGATAAGTGAGTATTCCATTTTGCAGCTCGACGAAGATCAGGACTTTTAATTTTAGAACGATCAATTACAGTACTTAATCCAATATCAGGCATTAAGATGGACATTGGAGAACCTGTACGTTCTTTTTTGTCTTTTTCTGATTTAGAATAAGCTCTGATCCCACTATGATTAATATCAAGACCCCTTTCAAAAATAACAAGCCCACATTGCATGCATACAGTCTCTCCTCGCTCTTCACTTGCAGTTGTGCTTCCACTACATTCTGGACATATGTTTGTTACGATATCAATCTCGACAACCATTTTTTTTACCCTTTTATAATTCTTTTACAATAATATATTTAAAATTCTTGTTTGTCCCGTGTTAAATTGGGATAACAAAAATTAAATGTTTACACACAACAATTTTTTTGTTATGATACAAATATTATGCTTTTGTATTTAAATCTTGTGATTTGAATTTGAAAATTGTGGCGATCTATATCCCATTGATAGGCAGTTATCTATATTTATTTACTTTTTTGATAATTTTTATTTTTATAACAAAATAAATATAATCACATATGTTTTTATAAAAAATATAATTTTTAGTGTGCCATCCATACTAAAAAAATGATATATTATGTTAGTGATAATTTTCATAGGACCATAGGGCCTTCTATTCCACACGAAAAAAAATTCTATTTTAATTGTGGGTTAAGAAGAAAAAAAGATACTAGAAAATAAAAAAACTTGACTTAAAAGAGACTAGTCGATTTGTATTAAAAAAAATAAATTATCATTATAGGGAAACGAAAAATTAATTATTACAACTCTAACGTAGGAGAAGAGATAAAAATAAATTTAAATAATTTATCTCTTATCATCTTTTTGAACAAAAAAAAAAAATGTGGTAAAAAACCTTTGTTCGAATGACTCTCTTATCAGGTGAAATTTAAATTATAAAAAAGGCTCCAAATTCCAAAGAAGAAGCAAATGAGCCCGAAAAAGGGGATGAAAAAGAGCAAAAGGTTTCTGATAAATCTTCAGAATCAAAAGATGAGGATTCAAATGATGACAATCGTCCTCATTTCACAGAAGAACAAATAGAAAATCTTGACTTGGAAAGTGAAATGCTAAAATTTTATATGCGTATGTATGAAGATGAGACTGATAGATATGCAATTTGGAGAAATACGATAACGGAGGGTTTTAAAAGATGGCTAAAAGGAGAAAAGATCTACATGCGCGACAAAGAAAGAATCTCGCTATACGTGTCTGAAGAAACGAAATTAGAATGGCAAGATTTTCTCAATCAAAATAAAGATGATTATAGTTCATTTTCAAAACTCATTCGAGAAAGTGTTAAAACATTCATCGAAGATTCACTTAGAAATAGTGATGATATTTCAAGAATTGATACTAATACAATTGCAAACATATCTCATGCATTGAAAGAACCTTTAACATCAATAAAAGGATATTCTCAACTCCTTCTTGAAAGCAAGGAATATGAAGATAAACTCACTGATATCGTGAAAGATACTATCAAGAATATTTTTGATCAAAGTAATATCCTCGAAAACAAAATTAAAGACTTTTTGGATAATATAAAAGTCCAAGCTAATCATATTGATGTTCTTTTAATTGAAGATGATCTACCAACAATTCGATTAATAACTAAAATCATTGAAAGTAGGGGTTATGTATGCAAGGGAGTTATTAGCGGTTCAAAAGGATTAGAAGAATTAGGAAGAACTTCTCCAAAGGTAATCTTATTAGACATTATTTTGCCTGATCTTAGTGGATATGATATATGTAAAACAATCAAGTCTGATAACGAATGGAATCAAATTCCCGTATATTTCTTAACAGCTATTTCTGGATCTGAAGTCAGAAAACACCTGAATGAAACAAAAGCAGATGGTTATGTTCTCAAACCTTTCAATTTTTCTGATTTTGAAGTCATTTTTGATATTTTAAATGGTGAAGCCTAACTTAAAATTTTTGTAAAAAATTTTATATAAAAAGCACAAATTTGTTGTTATAACAAGATCTAATTTTTTGCACAATAACACAATTACTTTTAAACATTATTAGGTGATTAGGCTATTAAAAAAGGAGAGAAAGATGCTAAAGAGGAATTTTACGATTCTCCTCATTTGAGCGATGATGAGATTGAAAAATTAGATTTGAATAGCGATAAAGCGAAAGATTTAATGAGAAAGTATCAAAAATCTTTTGATAAATATGCAATTTGGAGAGATTCAATAACTGAAGGCTTTAAGAAATGGCTTAAAGGAGAAAAAATATATGATCGAGATAAAGAGCGAATTTCTCTTTATGTATCAGAAGAGATGAAAAATGATTGGCAAGATTTTATAAAAGAAAACAACTACACTATCTCAAAATTAATAAGAGAGAGCGTAGATTTCTTTATAAATAAAAAATTAAGAAGATTCAATGGAGATGTTCTTAAAACGGAGAGTCAAGCAATTTCTAACATATCACATGCACTCAAAGAACCGTTAACTTCTATTAAAGGCTTTTCACAATTATTGATTGAAAATTATAAGGATGATTTAAATGAAGATGTTTTTAACACCATTCAAAACATATTTGAACAATCTCAACTCTTAGAGAATAAAATCGTAAATATCCTTGATAATATCAAAACCGAAAAAACTCAATATGATATTTTGTTGATTGAAGATGATCAAGCAACTATTCGACTCCTCACGAGTTATTTCGAGAGCAAGGGATTTAATTGCCAAGGTGTTGTTAGCGGTACTAAAGGGTTGGAAGAATTGAATAACAATATTCCCAAAGTTATCTTATTGGATATAATTCTTCCCGATTACAGTGGGTATGAAATTTGTAAGATAATAAAATCCAATAACAAGCTAAAAGATATAAAGATTTTTTTATTGACCGCCATCCCTGGTTATGAAGTAAAAAAACACATGGAAGAAACTAAAGCTGATGGGTACATCCTAAAACCCTTTGATTTCTCTGACTTCGAGATTCTTTTCGATTACCTCAAAAAGGATGAATAATTGAAAATATCACTGGGATTTATATAAGAGAATGGCGGGCTATGAGGGAATTTCGCAATCATCCTATTCGGACGAATCTATCGAACCCCCGACCCCCCGGTTAAGAGCCGGATGCGCTACCTAGCTGCGCCAATAGCCCTGATTTTATATATTTTTTTACTACACCATTAATCAAAACGCAGACGGAGGGATTCGAACCCCCGAGCGCTCACGCGCACCGGTTTACTCGAATATGAAAACACTCAAGACCGGCGTCTTACCAACTAGGCTACGTCTGCGTGTTTGAGATAATAAATGGTGTTGATACTTAATCATGAATAATTAAGTTAAATTAGATTATATTCAATTAAATAAATTTTTTTTTATTTTATCTTCATTTTTTCCTCGAAAAAAATTAAGATGTAATTTCTCTGACCGAATGTGCATTACTTGCACCATTTATATCAATAAGGCACAAGACTGAGAGAGATTTACGAATTTCATGAGTAGAACCAAATTTTTCGTAAAATATAAATTTTGTTGTATATTAGAATACTACATGAGTGCCGCTAAAGACTTTAGATATTTAATTCCTCAAAAAATATTTGATGAAATAACAAAAAAAGCCACAGAAGCATATCCTAATGTCGAACATTATTGGATATTTGCAGATCGCAAGGAGAATTTTGGTATTGTGACTAAATTCATTCCGAACCCTGACTTGAAAAAATCTAGAACTCATATGAAGCCTAGAAGTTGGATGCGATACAAAAAATCTAAAATCTATAACATGCGTAAATTTAAGCAAGAATTAGGTGTTGATATTGTTTGGCAAGCTCATACACATCCCTCTGGTAACGAAAAACTCCACCAAATCGATAAAAGAATACTTAAATACCTTTCTAATGGAGTGATGATTGTGGTAATACCTGAAATCCCAGATCAGAATTTAAAAGGAAATCTAATTGGCTGGTATTATGATAAGCGGTATACAAAAAAACCCATAATTGAGCGCATGACATTTGAGATCATATCCGAATAATTTGTGAATCAATTTTACTCTTTAAAATCTATCAAAAAATTATAATCAATTTCGACGTGTTTCAATTAACTCCAAATGATTATGAATGATATTTTCCCTATTTCTTATTTTTCTTTACCACTTAATTGGGAGACGTTTTAGTAGTTATTTATAAGTTTACGATAATTACTGTAAAAATAATTATTTTATTTATGAAAAGTAATAACAATGGAACAATCTACAGAAATATTGAATGTAAATTCGAAACAAGAAAATAAAATTACCTCTTTTTTCCAAGTTGATGTTCTGAAAACAATAATGATTTTTCTTGTGATTTTTGATCATACCATTCCGTGGGATATAAAAAATCACTTAGGAGTGGCTCTCTGGGAAAGGATCTCCATTCCCGTGTTTTTGGTCATAATGGGGTTTAACATGGGTCTTTCATTTCAAAAGAAAAAAAACCAGTCTTTAAAGCAGCTTTATTCCTGGAAATACTTTCGGCACAAAATTATACGCTATGTCTTACCATTTCTTCTCCTATATCTTATTTCTTCCATAATTGGAGGATTATTTTATGGACCAAGTCTTCATAATATAGCAACTGGACAGTGGGGTACAAGTTGGGATGATCGTCACTTGTTCATAGGAATATTGCCCTTTTGGGGACCGGGTAATTGGTTCATACCAGTGATTTTTGGAAGTATTATCATTATGCCTTTAATTTATAAAGGATTCTCAGGATCGACATTCAGGGCAACTATTTCTTTAATTATATGTTTTTTAATTGAATTTAGCCTGCAATTATTTGTCTATTATGCATTGAAAAATCCTAACCCACCTCCAACATTTATTACGTGGGATGATTATTATAATTATCTTATCATAGCTTGTAGTATATTTTTTTATCTTTCAGCAATTGGTTTAGGAATGTGGTTTTCCCAGAACCATAATATTTTTAATGTTCATAACTGGTTTATGTGGGTGCTATTTCCCTTGAGTCTAGCCTATCTCATAGCATACCAATTTTTTGATTTTAGGTTTAGGAATGAAAATGGAGTTTCTTTTATATCTGGTGATTATAATTTCTTAGTCTTTCCTTATTCAGCTTTCTTGGTTTTAATCGCATTGAAGCTGTTACCTCACGAATCTAAGAATTGGTTTTCAAAGGGGATAAAAATGATAAGCAGATCAACTTATCACATCTTATTAACACAAATATTGTATTTTGCTATTGTAGTAGCATTGTATGGAGATCATTATAGAGCAAGTATCATTGGAATTAACCCTGATCAAGATATAGTTGCGTTTTTATATCTCATAATAAATTGGGTCATTTGTATTCCGATTGGAGTATTTTGGTGGTATGTAGAGACGAAATTAAAAAATATTATTAGCACAAAAATCATACTCAAAAGAAACCTAAAATAAATTCTTTTTTTATTTTTTTTTACATAAATTGGTCTACAATTCACAATAAAAAAGTATTAAAAATTTAAAACGTTATATAATTATATAAAAAGCAATCGTCGCCTAGTGGTATGGCGCTGGTCTGCTAAACCGGTGTCCAACGGACTCGTGGGTTCGATAGTCTTGTTGACAATAACTTGACCGAGATCCCCACCGATTGCGTTTATATGATAAAAACATCGGGCCAGTGGTCTAGTGGCTATAAATTGTGAGATCTTCTTATAATTGATTAGGACGCCACGCTTACACCGTGGATATCGGGAGTTCGAACCTCTCCTGGCCCATTATTTTTATTCCTAATGGCATAATTCTCTAATTCTAGAAGGTCTAATCGCATTTAGTTTACAATTCCGTAAATATTTTCCTATATCAGCGATTATCCCAGGAGCTTCAGTATTATCTGAGAGAAGAACTACGTTATCTATAAAATTGTGCCTATAAATGGAAACGATATCTCTTAGATGTCCCGTTTTTATCAAAGCTTTTTTTAATTGACCTTTTGTTTCTCCGCTAACATAAACAGCCTCGAGATCTTCATCAAGAACTTTTTTAAAGAAATTTAAAGTTGGAATATCTAACTCACCTTGAGCATTTTGCTTTTCAAGATCTATTTTATTAATTTTTACGTGAACAGGAAATTCATTTATGAAATCATATGCTTTAATAATTTCAGGTAAAGATTTTTCTTTAAAATTACATAATTGATCCCTAAGCGTATGTAAAGAAATTAAAACATCCGTTTTAGGATTTAAGATCCCACAATCTACAAATAACCCAAATCCTACTTTTCCGACATCTACTAAATTTCCTTTCAAACGCATTCCATTTTCTAAATTCTTGAATTCCTGGATCGTACCAATTTCTTTCTTTAACATGTTAACGATAAACACTTCCTCAGGACCTGATATCGTGATTTCCACTCGTTGGTCAAACTTTCTTACTTTATTGAAAATTATTTTTGTGTTAGGAAACCCTTGAGTTAATTCAAGGATGTATTTTTGATACCTTGAAACCAAATCTTTTGAATTTTGATCATTTCTACTATTATAAAGTCTATCGAATAAAACAATCTGCTTTACGATTAAAATCACCAGAGGAAAAAATTAGTATGATATAATTAATAATCTAAACGAAATAAAATACTTTCTCCTAAGCTCATTTTTCTCTTGTACATTCTATTCCAGTAAATTTAAATTACTTTTCTTTTATTGTAATGGATAGAAAAAAATATTAATGAGAAAGATTACCCATGGAAGAACATAGGTTTTTTAATATCGTAGAAAAGCTAAAAGAATATGAAGGAATGGATGAGATATTTCTATTAAATTCTGAAGGAGAAGTGATCTATAAATCGGAAGATTTTACTTTAACAAGCGATGAAGCAAAGACACTTTTAAAAGCGTGGAAAGAAAAAGAACCTGCTATTATTTTTCACGATCTGCGTTTTGCGATTCTTAAAAATGATGAAATTCAATTAGCTGCAAAAAATATAACAGGTGGAAAGGGAAATATAGTAGGATCCATAACTAAAGAAGGAGATTATCTTGTTGCGCATACAAGGGATGAAGGATTGATCCTACTAGAATGGTCAATTTTTATAAATAAAGTGGCATGGAGTTAATTACCATTTTCTTTCTTAAGATAAAATAAAACTAATTCGAAAACACTATCTATTTATTTTAATGTAGAAAAAATGAAAGTTGAAATCCGGGAAGCTAAAAGTATTATAACTAAAAGTAATATCCCTTCAATAGATTATGTGATAAATCCATATACAGGGTGCCAACATGGTTGTATTTACTGCTATGCGGAATTCATGATTAGGTTTACTGGTCATAAAGGAGAGAAATGGGGCGCTTTCTTAGATGTTAAAAATTATGACTTTGGAAAGATTAAACCTTCAAGATATGATGGTAAATCAATTCTGTTAAGTTCTGTGACAGATCCATATTTACCATTAGAAAAGAAATATCAAAATACCAAAAAGATTTTAGAAAGTCTTGTTGGAACTAGTGCTAATATTCAAATCCTTACAAAATCAAAATTAGTAACCAGAGATATAGAGTTATTCAAAAAATTTGAAAACATAAAAGTTGGAATTTCGATAAACACATCAAGCGATAATTTTGCCAGAATTATCGAACCCGCTGCGTCTAAACCTTCAGAAAGATTAAGTGCAATAGAGCAAATTTCTAGAGAAAATATAGAGACTTATGTATTTGTGTCCCCCTTTTTTCCAGAAATTACTGATTTTAAAGCTATATTAGAAAAAGCTGAGAATTATACTAAGAATTTTATTTTTGAAAATTTAAACTTTAGACCCCATAATGTTCCAAGAATTTATCAGATAATTGATAAGTATTATCCAACATTACTCCCTAAATATAAAAAAATTCGACAAGATCAGAGTTATTGGGACTTTGTTGAATTAGAAATTAAAGAATTCTGTGAAAGTAAACAACTTAATTATGAAATTGAATTTCATCATGGTGGATTTTCAAAAAGCTGAGTTAATGTATTAATGTCATTATGAAATAATAAGAAAGAGAATTATTATGAACAAGATTCTTTTTTAAGGACCTCCTTCATTCCTTTATTTTTTCAAATTAATAATTGTCACAATTTTTTGTACAAAAAGCAATGTATTGGAGAATTGAATCAAAATGTATGTATTATAAAAACAAAATATAAATTATTTGATTTATTACTTCTTTTTAACAGAATTAAAATACAAGAAAAAATTAACGCAAATAAAAATCTGTATTCAGAAGTGTTTAGGTTCTGATTAGAGTTTTGCGGTTTATACAATTCCATAATATTTGAGCTAACATCTGTTGTAATATAAAGAAGGTGCATGAGAAATGTTCAGTCAACAAGGTCGTGGATATGATATGGCTATAACGCAATTTTCGCCTGAAGGAAGATTATTTCAGGTAGAATATGCTATTGAAGCCGTTAGACGCGGTACTACTGCTATAGTTTGTACCAACAAGCATTCTGTTGTATTTGCAGTAGAAAAGAAAAGTTTAGAACTTCAAGAGGTTCGCGGTTCAGAGAAAATTTTTAAGATTGATGACCATATTGGTGTAGCTATTGCTGGACTCACGGCAGATGCCCGCGTGTTGGTTGACCGTGCAAGAGTTCAAGCACAAGTTAATTTATTAAATTATGATGAAAAAATTTCAGTAAAAGATTCAACCTTGAACATATGTGAATATCTTCAAATGTTTACCCAGAATGCTGGGGTTAGACCTTTTGGAGTAAGTCTTCTGGTTGCTGGAATTGATTCAGATGGAAGCACTTCCTTATACTTAACAGATCCAAGTGGAGCAATGTGGGGATATAAAGCTTTTGCGATAGGGGCAGGTGCAAATGAAGCAAGAGCATACCTTGAAGAGAATTATAAAGAAGATATGAGTGATGAAGAATTAAAATTATTACCATTACGAACTTTAAAAGAATTAATGGGTGAAAATTTAACATCACGCACATGTGATGTAACTTATATTTTGAAAGATGATGTGAAGTTTAAATTATTGAGCGTTGAAGAAAAAGAAGAATTATTAGGTATGCTATAATATAGAAACATCCTCAAGGTAACCCTTTATAATTATAATCAATAACATAGACAAAGAATAGACGAGATAAAAATTTATAATTAAAGAGCAATATTTGATAAAGCGTATGATTGATAGAGCAAGAATTGATTTAGGTGGATATATCATTGGACGCATCGAAAAAGAAGGAAGGACTTTTGAAATGTTATTAGACCAAGAAAAAGCATGGGATGCAAAAAAAATCATACGAGATGAAATAAGCAATAACCTAAAAAGTGGAAGTGATAAATCTCGTCTTTCCGTTCAAGATATATTAAACGACCCTAGAATTTCCGTAGATCTCATTTTTGAAAGTTTTTCGGTTTTTGAAGATCTTAAAAGAGGAAAAAAAGCTACTGATGGTGATATGGAGGCAGTTTTTAACTCTACTGAGGGCAGGACGATTGCTGCTCATATTTTATTAGATGGAGAGATTCATTGGACTAAGACACAGAGAGAAGAAGAAAGAGAGAAAAAACTAAAGCAAATAATTACGATTATAAGCAAGAATGCGATAAATCCACAGAATAAAAAACCCCATCCATATCAGAGAATTGAAAAAGCTATAGAAGAAGCAAAAGTTAAAATCTCTTTGATGAAAAATGCTGAGGAACAAGTTGAAGATGTTGTAAAAAGTCTACAATCTATTATCCCAATTCGAATGGAACAAGTAGAGATTGCACTTAAAATTCCATCATCATTTACCGCAAAAGGATATAATGTTGTTGCTCAAATGGCTCAAATTAAAAAAGAAGAATGGCAAGCTGACGGATCATGGGTATCTGTAATTAACATTCCTGCAGGTCTTCAAATGGAATTGATTGATAAACTGAATAAGCTCACACATGGAAGAGTTCAAACAAAACTCTTAAAATCCTAAACTTTCGTAGTTTAACTAATTTTTTTAGCGCTATATTTTTTCATTTAGACAAAAGAAAAAACGTAAAGAGTGTGAAATTATACAAATGAGTTTTAAAGATGAAGAACAAAGACTTAAAGATGATAATCAAGAAGAAGAGGCGGTAAATACTGAAGAAGATTCTGATCCTGATGAATTTGAGGATGAGGAAACCACTCGTAATTTAGTTGTACCAGGTGAAATCCTTACTACAGATACAAAAACTTACTTACCCGGAAGAGGAACAATACTTAGTCAGGATCGCTCTAAAATAATATCACTTAATATTGGATTAAAACAAACAAAAAAGAATTACATCAACGTTATCCCTCTAAGAGGATTCTATACTCCACGTCCCGGAGATAAAGTATTAGCATTGGTAATTGATAAAAATCCTGTAAAATATAGGTGTGATATTAACGCTAAAGATGATGCTATTCTTAAACCTAAAAATACAATGAAACGGGGGAGAATATCCAGAGGAATGAGAGGAGGTCCTCCAGATCGTGATAATTCAAATGCTGAAATGTATGATATTGGGGACATATTGATTGCCAAGATAGTCTCTGCAGATAGATTAAATGCCCCTGAATTAACTACCGTTGGTAAGTATTTAGGAAAAAAGAATAATGGGATTGTTATATCAATTGATCCCCCAAAAATTCCTCGTGTTATAGGAAGAGACGGATCTATGATTAAAAATTTAAAAAATTTAACTAAAAGCACAATTTTCGTAACACAAAATGGGCGTATCTGGTTAAAAGGTGAAGATATTGCTCACGAGCGATTATTAATTGATGCAATAAGAAAAATCGAACGAGAAGCCCATACAGTTGGATTAACAGATAGAATGGTAGATTATATTGAAAATGAAAAAAAAAAGAGAGGTTTGAAATAAATGCCGTTAGTAATTAATGATGAATATCCTGAAAAGTTATTTCGTGATGATGGAAAAAGGTTAGATGGGCGAGATAAGACTGAATTAAGACCGATTAAAATGGAAGTAGGCGTTATAGAGAATGCAGATGGTTCTGCTTATTTGGAATGGGGAAATAATAAGATTTATGCAGCTGTATATGGTCCACGAGAAGTACACCCGCATCATTTAGCCAAACCTGATAGTGGAATTTTACGCGTCTTTTATAGAATGACAACATACTCCGTATTCGAGAGAAAGCGACCTGCTCCAGGTCGTAGAGAAAAAGAGATTTCTATGGTGATAACTGATTGCTTGAAACCACTTTTATTTCTAGAATTATATCCCGGCACATCTTTCGAAGTTTTTATTGAAGTTATGGATGCTGACGGTGGAACAAGATGTGCAGCAACTACAGTAGCAGCTCTAGCTTTAGCAGATGCAGGAATTCCGATGAAAAGTTTGGTGACAGCAGTAGCTGTTGGAAAGATTGATAACGAATTAGTCGTGGATCTATCAGGTATCGAAGATAAAGCAGGACAAGCGGATTTGCCATGTGCTATAACATGGTTTAATGAAGAATTATCTTTATTACAGTTTGATGGAGATATGAATCTTGAAGAAATGGAAGAATTTCTGTCATTAGCAAAATCTGCCTTATCAGATATATACGAAATACAATTAGCCGCCTTGAAAAAGAAATACATTGACATTCAAGAAGAAGTTAGTGGAGGTAATAGTTAAAATGATGAATATAAAGCGCGTCATTTCTGCAATAGAAAAGAATTACATAATTCAAAATCTTAGAAAAGAAGAACGGTTTGATGATCGAGGTCTATGGGATTACCGAAAAATTTCTATTAAGCACGATGTCATTGCTTCAGCTGAGGGATCTGCTGATGTGTCTTTAGGTAAAACAAGAATAGTCACTGGATTAAAATATGAAGTCGGGGAACCCTTTCCAGATATGCCTAATGAGGGTGTATGTACAGTTATGGCGGAGTTGTTGCCTATAGCATCCCCACTCTTTGAAAGAGGTCCGCCTGATGAACAATCTATTGAATTAGCACGCGTAGTCGACCGAGGAATCAGACATGCTGATTGTGTTCAAACTAAGAAATTATGCATAGAACCTAATAAAGCAGTTTACATTCTCTTTGTTGATATGTATGTGTTGAATTATGCGGGAAATTTAATTGATGCAGGAGGAATAAGTGCGTTAACCTCATTGATATCGAGCCATATTCCAGAAGGTAAAATGGAAGAGGGAAAACTCGTGTGGACTGGGAAATATTTAGATGGAGAATATATTGTAAAGGAACTTCCTTTAGTTTTAACTTACGGTAAGATTGATAATATGATCTTTCTGGATCCTAGTTTACCCGAAGAATTAATCTGCGACGGAAAAATCTCAATATCTGTAACAGAAGATAAAATCACTTCTATTCAAAAAAGTGGTGAAGCAACATTTTCCTTTGATGAAATAAAAATGTTAATCAAAAAGTCGATGGAAATAGGTAAAAAATTGCGGAAAGATTTGAACTTTTGGCAATACAAAGTAAATTATGAATAATTTTTTTTTCTGTTTTTTGATCTTTTTTTTAATTTCTAACTTTCCTTAAAGTCTCAAAAGTTCCGTATCCTCCTTTAATTCCATCTAATTCAAATTTTCCAAATGCTTGGACTAATATTGATTTATTTCCCTCTTCATCTTTAAATGGTACTGGAATTATAGGTCCGACCTGGGCTTTTAAGTTATGCTCTTCTCCCAGATTATCAATTATATGTAGTTCAGAACTAATGGGATAAACGCCTTGTTCATCATATTCTTGTTTTATGATGTTAATAGAACGTAATGGAATATTTTTACCATCCTTGAATAAAAATCCACCAATAGATAATCTTTCATCATCAGTAACAATTGCAGCTGGATTAATCGTTAAGTTTTCATTAAACCATACAACATAATATAACCAATCCCCCACTCCTGTCCAATCACGCACTCCATAAGTATGATCCCTCTGACCTATTACTGAATTTACAATGTAATCCTCTTTTCCAATACTAATTTTACCTTTTACTCTTCCTATTTGTTCCCAATGCTTGTCTCCCGATTTCTTCCCAATTTCTAAAGATTCCGGTGTCATGTATTCACTATATTCGTAAATTTCATTTAGAGGGTTAAAAGTTAGGTCCATCAATACTTTATTTGATTTGAGAATTAATTTGGGATTCGCTCGGACTTTAGGTAAATTTAAAGGATCAGCAACAAATATCATTGTTCCTTTAAAGAGGTATTTCCAAGACTCATCATCTTGCCAATTATGGGACATCCCCCCTACGTGTAAATTTTCAGAAAAATTTTTTAGTTTAATCTCTTTATGATATCCTGCTGCAGATCCATCAGCTAAGAACAGAAAAAAAAAAGTCATTCCCTCACTCTTATTTGGCTTAAAACCAATTCTAGACATTCCTCCTATATTATTGGTTTTATCGAAAAAAACAAAATAATAACTTTCATTCCATTCAGGATGATCAGTTAATTTACCTTTATGTATGATTTTTTCCATCAAAATCTCTCAATTTTCAATTTAATATTACTTCTCCATTATATCCATTCAATGTAATTACTTGTCCATTTTTAATTAGCTTTCTGGCATTTGTGATATTAGTCACTGCAGGAATACCATATTCTCTTGACACGACAGCACCGTGTGAGAGAATTCCTCCAGTTTCAGTAATTAATCCTCCAATCTTTGAAAAGATAGGTGTCCAGCCTGGATCTGTTCTTGGAACTACGAGTATTTCCCCTGAATGAACACTTAAGATTTCATTGACATCATTCAATATGCGTACAGGAGCAGTTATTATTCCATGACTTGCTGGTATCCCCCTTAATATCTCACTATCTCCACTGAATGGGAATACATCATCATATTCTCTTGAACCTAAAAGGAATTTAGGAGGAATTAGATTTTCATACCTCTTGAATTCTTCCAATCTCATTTTGATCATTTTCTTTAGATTATTAATTTCGGAAAAATTGTATTTATTATTTATAAGAATCTCTAATTCGAGTCTATGAAAGAAAAATATTTCCTTTTCTTCATTTAGTATTTCTTTATCAACTAATATTTTAGCGATCTCCAAAAAAACACTCCTATTTCGGGTAATCCACTTATCAAGGTTAAATCGTTGATTTTCTCTAAATATGATATACTTGCGACTATTCTTCAAAATTGTAGAGAATAATTTCCATTTAATAAGACCAAATTTTTGATTTTTAACTTTAGTCTCAACCAGACTTTGAATTATCATTCTCTGTTTTTCATCATTTAATTCCGATTTATCAGAGAAGCTAAAATTATCTCTAACCAAAGATTTACAAATATCCAACACCAAATAAGGAGATTCTCTCCATCGAGGGTAATAAATCTCTCTAGTATAACCTCTATCACCATATTCCTCAAGAAAAATGTTCAATGTCTTCAAAAAATCTTGAGTGATTTTACTAGAATCAGATTTTAAAATGCTATAGATGTTTCGTGAATCATTATTTAAAAAAATATTTCTGAGATATTCAGATTCTTGAATAATAGATGCCATTTTATATATGCTTTCATTTGTTAAAGTTAATTTATGTTCGAGGCCAGAAATTAAGATTGGGAAGGTCTTTTGGCACTCTTCTTTACCTAAGAATCGATTAAGGAGATATTGAGTCAATAAATTCATGCCGATATTATGTACTGGTATACCATACCTAACTAATCTAAAATGTGCAATCATTATTTCATCCAATTCGTCTATTAAATGCAGCAGATTAAGTTCATCACTTGTTTTTATGATATTTTCCATTTTAATATCAAATAATTTTAAATAAGGATCAAATACTTCATTTGTCCAATTTTCATATACTTCTGCAGTTCGTGACATTGCTCCATCAGGATCATGAAATTTTACTCTTAATTGAGCAATTAAATAACTTTTAAGATGGAAGGGAAGCTTCTTAATGGTTTCCTTTCCAAATGGACCAGACCCATCGGGAAAATAATTCAAAACATCTTCAAATCGCATAAAAGTAGGGATTTCATATTCTACTTTGCTTTTCAATACGTTCAAATTAAAGTACACATGACTCTTGAATAATTTGAGCAGTCGAAAATCCATCTTTCGATAACCCATAATGCTATTTAATTCTACGTTTACTATGTTCGTAAGATGATTTCCTAATAGATCAAAAAATAAAGGAGAAGTATTATCATTCCAATAATCATCCGAATAACCTCTACTCCATAAAATTTCTTCAGTATCAATTTTATGCCTCAAAGAAGTAATTGGTCTAGATTGCACAATATTTATTCTTGAATGATTGTCTATAACCCATTCTATATCTTGAGGATTCCCTCCAAACGCTTCTTCTAAATCAATTCCTATTCTTACTAATTTAATTATTGTTTGGTCTGAAAGAGAAACTCTATTCCTTTCAAAATCAGATACTTCATTAAATTCTACACCTATTTCATTGGATTTTGGATTAGCCACAAGATTTTTGAAGCCAATTTTTTTGTTTAGAATTTTAAAACCTTTTATTTTACCTAATCTCTTAATTAGGAATTGATCTGGACTAACTCGTCCAGAAACAATAGATTCTCCTAACCCAAAATTTGATTCAATAACTAATTCAGATTTTTCTGACGTTAGAGGATTAGCTGTAAATAAAATCCCAGAACTATTTGCTTGAACCATTTTTTGAATAATTACAGCGATCTCTGGTTCTTCATGAGTTAAATTATTATTAAATCGATAATTGAGAGCACGTTCACTCCAAAGTGAAGCAAAACATTTTTTAATATGAAAAAAAATTTGTTCCATTCCTTTAATGTTAAGATATGTATCATATTGACCGGCGAAAGAAGTATTCGGTAGATCTTCTAATGTTCCAGATGAACGGATAGCAAGAGGCTCATTATTAAAGAGATCTAAATTTGTTTTAATTTGTTCTACTAAGCGATCTTGTAATTTACCATTCTCAATTGCAGCAATAATCTTGCTTGATAGATTTTTTATTGATTGGGAATTTTTTCCATCAAATGAATTCAAATTTTGATCAATCAATTCAGTTAGGTTATTAAATTCAATAAAATCTTTATAAGCTTTTATAGTCAAAACAAAACCATCTGGAATTGGAAAATCCTTTTGATTTAAAAAAATAAGATTAGCTGCTTTTGTTCCAACTATATTTGCTGATACTTTATCTTTCGATGATAAGCTTATCGTATACATTTTTTACAATCAACATTTTGTAGTTTAGGAAAACTCATTCTATTATCCCAATAAACAGTTTTAATCTCCCCTTCCTTAAAACTCTTTATATATTGACTTCAAGATGGTTAGGAATTGTCCAAATGAATATTGGTTAAAGAAATAGAAAAATTAATTTATCAATAAATATTTGAAGTATTAATATTGAATTTGTAATATTTTTAATTAAAAACTAATGTGATTATATGCCAAAAAAGAAAGTAACTATAGACGGTCGTTTTGGACCTCGCTACGGTGCAAATGTTAGGAAAAAATGGCGCTTGGTGATGGAAAAAGAAAAAAGCGGCAAAATTTCTTGTCCTAAATGCGAAACTATTGGATCTATTAATAGAATTTCAACAGGAATTTGGCATTGTCGAAAGTGTGGAGCAAAATTCACAGGAGGCGCCTATTATACAGAAACCCCTCGTGGAGCCGAATCCTATAGGATTTCAAAACGTAAGCAACGAGAAATAGAAGCTATTGAGGAATAATGGAAAATCAAAAAATTTTTTCCATTGAATCACAAGTAGTTTTAAAATTTTCTAATTCTGATTTATGCAATATAGCTTATCAATCGTTTTTACCAGATTTCAACACAAAAGTATCCTCACGTTCAAAAATAACAATGGATAAAAAAAATTCCTCAATGATCTTTAAGATTAATAGTGTTGATATCACTGCTTTTAGAGCCTCAATTAATGAAATAATAAATTTGGGTCGGATTATTTTAGAAATTTATGATATAATGTAATACTTTTTAAAGTAGTAAATTTCATATTATTATTTACATTTTTTCATTCATAATAACTATAAGTGATATCTTACATGACTATAAATTTAGACCAATTAGATGAGGCCACTAAGAAAAAAATACAAGATCTAAACAATCTCAGTCGGAATTTGGAAATTTTAACTCAACAAAATTTGCAGATCGAAAACTCGATGAGTGAAGCTTCCCTCGCAATTGAGGAGTTAGAAAAAGCAGACCCTAATACCATTGTATATAAAAATATTGGTGGAATTATGGTGAAAAGTGAAAGAAACAAGCTACTTGATGAAAAAAAATCACTAAAAATAACACTTGAAATGAGATCTAAAACGCTTGCTCAAAATATCAATAGAACCAAAAGTAATTTGGAAACTATGCAAAAATCTCTTCAAAACGATCTACAAATTAATTAACACTGTTTAGTATATGTATAATTCTAAAATTGACGAGCTAATTCAATTTTTAAAGGACAAGACGCCTTTAATCACTACTCATAATCTAGTCGATATTGATGCACTCGCCTCAACACATATTTTCAAGTATTTTCTTAATCAAATTTGGCCAAACAAGAATGTATTCTTAACCTATTCTAAATTCAAGAAATCAACAAAGAGTTTCATTTTAAAATTCAATCAGAAATTTCCCAAAATTGATCTATATGGAGACAAAGATTACGATCTTTCTCAAATTGATGTAATAATAATTTTAGATTCAAATAATTACAATCAAGTAATTATAAACGGAGTAGAAAATATTACAAAACTGGAAATCCCCTTCATTTTTATTGATCATCATTTAAATTTAAATCCAAATAGCTCTGCATTTAATTTAATAGATGATACACGATATTCTACTTCAGAAATAATTTATGAATTTTATGCCCAAAAATCTTTAAAATTGTCAACACCTTACATTTTTCTTCTTATAGCAGGCATTTTAACTGATACAGGTTTTTTTAAATATAGTGATAATGATTCAATAAAACTTATTTCAAGTTTACTAACACCAAAAATTGAGTTCCAAGAGGTAAAGAAGTTAATAGAAATTGAAAAAGACATCTCAGAGAAAATTGCTGAAATTAAAGGGCTGCAAAGAGTAAAATTAATTCGTGTAGAAGATTGGTTAATTGGTATAACCCAAGTGAGTAATTTTAGAGCTTCTGTTGCATCTACTTTATTAAACGTTGGATTTGATGTAAGTATTGTATATTCAATCGATAAAACGGGTATTAGAATAACTACGAGGGCAAAAAATGCTGTATGTCAGAAATCAAGATTGCATCTTGGTAAAATTTTAAATGAATTACATCAAGGTAGCGGGGGTGGGCATAATGGGGCTGCTAGCGTATATATTAAAGATAAGACTGATGAAATTCTTGATGAATTGATACAAGAAATAAAACAAACTTTAATTAACGACCTTTCGTTATAAATAAAAGAAAAGTAGACCCGTTAACACGATGAGCTTAGTTAAGTTTCATAATTTTTATTTTCGGTATAAAGGAAATGAGATCTATGCTTTAAATGATATTAATTTATCAATTGAAAATGATAAATTTATTTTATTGGCTGGAGAAACCGGTTCAGGAAAGACTTCCTTAATACGGTGTATGAATGGGTTAATTCCTCAATTTTATACAGGGTATTATAAAGGGTGTGTTGAAGTTCAAGGTAGAGAAACGACATCAACATCTATCGCAGCTCTCTCTTCTGAAGTAGGAGTTGTTTTTCAAAATCCTGAGAATCAGTTAATTACAATGAATGTAGAACATGAACTTGCCTTTGGATTGGAAAATATTGGAATTTCCCCTAAAATCATTAAAGATAAAATCCAAGAGGTTGTAGAATTAACTGAAATTAAGAATCTTTTATCTAAAGCTCCATTTGAATTAAGTGGTGGAGAACAGCAAAGAGTTGCAATTGCTTCTATTTTAATATTAGAACCAAAACTCATCATTCTGGATGAACCGACTGCTAGTTTGGATCCCCTATATGCTCAAAAAATTATTAGCTTATTAAAAAAAATACAAGAAGAAAAAAAGGTGACCATTATAATTAGTGAACATAGATTAGATTTACTTATATCTTTAATTGATGAGATTATTTTAATGAAAGAAGGAAGGGTTCTTATTCATGACTCAACAGAAAAGGTATTAGAGAGTGAGGTTTTCGATAATTTGAATATAAATAAACCTATAATTTATTCGATCTTTAATCAATTAAATGTATACCAAAAATCAATCCCTTTTTCTCTTGATCAAGCATTAAAAAGGTGCGCTCTTAAAAATGGTAAATGATATTAATTCATTAATACGCTTTCAAGATGTTAATTTTTCCTACCCCAATGGAACGATAGCATTAAAGGAGATAAATCTTAAAATTAGTAGAGGTGAAAAAATTGCAATTATGGGGCAAAATGGGGCAGGAAAAACAACTTTAATTCGAATGTTAAATGGATTACTTCGACCTACATCTGGTCGAGTTTTGATTGAAGGAATTGATATCATTAATTCTACAATAGGTTCATTATCAAAAAAAGTAGGTATTATATTTCAAAATCCTATGCACCAATTATTTTCAAATACTGTAGCAGAAGAAATTAAATTTTCCTTGAAGAGTTTGGATTTAGGTAAAGAAGAAGTAGAAGAGAAAACTAATACTATTTTAAGGGAGTATGGTTTTGAAAAATATGCGGATCATTCACCAATGAATTTGTCTGGCGGTGAATCAAAAAAATTAGCGAATGCTTCAATTATGTGCCGTGATCCGGATGTTTTGGTCTTTGATGAACCAACTCTCGGTCAAGATGCTAATGAAATTAAAATTTTTCTAGATATGCTTGAAAAAGAGGGTAGGAAGAAAAAAACAATAATAATGGTTACTCATAATGTAGAATTTGCATTTGAACATGTTCCACGAGTAGTTTTAATGACTAACGGAAGAATTCTCGCAGATGGACCTACAACCAGATTATTAACTAATGAAACTCTTGTTCATCGTTCCTCATTAATATTACCTCAAGTTTTTAGGTTAAAATTAGGGTTGAAAACCCTAGGATTGGAAGTACCCGATAATGTAATAAATCAAGCAGATATGGTAAAATTCCTCTCTAACTATTTTGAGACGGAAAGTAAGAGGTGAAAAATTGTCATTACAATTTTTGAATGCTTTTAGATTTTTAAAGAAGAATACTTTAATACACAACCTTGATCCACGCGCTAAACTCTTATTTGCTATTATTTATACTTTAAATGCTTTAATGTTTAATGAGATATTACCTTTAATGATATTGTTTATTAGTTTAATACCTCTCATCCTTCTTGGTAAATTATTCAAATCATGGTTTAAAAGCTTAAAAGGCATGTCCTTTCTCTTTATCATCATTATCCTGTTAAATACCTTATTTATTTCATTGAATTTTGCAATTGCAATGACCCTTAGAATATCGATAATGCTATCCGCATTCTCTGTTTTTTTTCTAACTGTCGATCCAAATGATTTAGCTTTATCTTTAATATCCATGAAAGTTCCATACGAATTTGCCTTCTCATTTTCATTAGCATTTAGATTTGTTCCTACTATTGCAATAGAAGCCCAAAATATTATGGATGCACAACAAAGTAGGGGGTATGAAATGCAGCAGAAAGGTATAATTAACCAAGTGAAAAATCTATTTCCTCTCTTAGTCCCTCTAATAATAAGCTCTATAAAGAGAGCTTTCAATGTGGCAGAAGCGTTGGAATCAAGAGCTTTTGGAAGTGAAAAGAAGCGTACGTATTATTTTACGATTAAATACACAGCTAAAGATTGGTTATTCACGTTGTATTTATTAGCATTAATATCTATACTAATTATCATAAGGATTAATATGCCGATCTGGCTTTATTGGAGTATTCCAGTATGATTACAAGAGCAATTATAATTAGTGAATTCGATTTGAAATATAGTGTTGGTATCTCGAAAATCCAATTGGGATTAAGTTCCTTGAGTTTGGAGGGACTCGTTAAATTGATTGAGGATATTCAAAAAGACAAGAAAGGATCTATGATACAATTTTTTAATGAGGAGTTCATTCTAAACTCAGAACACGTGTTTAACGCCGCTTATTTTACAATTAAAGCGTTTCATAATGGGATAAACATATCTAATCAAAAAAATTTAGAATTTATCCTTTATTTAGCATCAAAAAGACAAATAAAACAATGTTTACAAGATTTTGGATTAAAACCTATACACATATCTAACAAAGAACTCACATATTGCATTATATCTTCTTCAACGGAGCTCTCTCTAATAGATGAAGTCATCCTTCAAAAATTAAATGCTAAACATTTGCCTCTCGATTTGAATAAAATTAATTATGATAAATTTAAACGTGTTAAAGATTATTTCCAAATATCGGACAATCAAATTTCAGTTGTCTTAAAAACATATAGTTTGAAATTTCTATCGGAAACACCCTCTAAAGAAGATTTAATTAGTTTATACCAAGTAATAAATGACTTATTATGTGAAAAAATGGCACTGTTAAGTTTAGAGAAAATAAAGGTTAATTAAATCTTACAATTCTCTTTAGAAGCTTTAATGATATCATTTACTTGTAAAAATGATATTCCACAAAAATTTCCTAAAATTTCTATCCTTATTATCTTATCAGGATTGTCCAAATCCACTTTATTGTTAAAAATTTCTGCGATAACCTTAATTAACTGAGTTCTATTAATAATTTCATTATTCCGTCTTTTCAAATCTATCCGAAAGGACGCATTTTCCTTAAGATATTCTTTATGATGCTTTAGGATAATTTCTTTTATGACATCAACATTAGTTTCACATACAAAATCAATTGGAACTATTTTTAAAATATATTGAAAAAAATTTGGATCTGTTTTCAATAATTCTTTAATTTTAGAAATTACCTCCTCTCTTCTAAGAGCTGTAAATACAGTTAATAAACCTTGAAATTCTAGACTGGAAATAATTGGATAGCGATCTCCACATATTAAAAAAGTAAACCATAATTCTGCCTTAGCATTAATCTCATTAAAACGGGAAGTTGATACTAAAAAATTGAAATTATTCGTCATGTTCTTTAGATCATTAATATTCTGTTTTTTTCAATACATCGAGAACCTCTTCTTCCGAAATTGCACCTATTCTTAGAAATTTCGGTTCTTGGGAAGTACAATCTACAATAGTGGTAGATATTTTAGATTTTGATTTACCCCCATCAATAATAAAATCAATTGGACTTAAAAATTTATGGGCAACCTCATCTCCACTAATTGAAGGAGGTTCTCCTGAATAATTCGCTGAGGTTCCAATGATTCCTCCAAAACTTCCTCTGGCTTTTAACTTTTCCAGTATTTTCATAATTATGTTATTTTCTGGAACTCTAATACCAAGGGTGTTTTGAAATGCGGAGACCTCTTCTGGAATAATACATGATTCCCTCCTTTTTAATATCAATGTCAATTGTCCCGGCCAATAGTGTTTTACTAAAATTTTTGCCATTTTATTGAATTGAGCTATTTTAATTGCCTCTTCATAATTAGAAACTAATAATAATAACCCTTTTTTTCGATCTCGAAATTTTATTTCAAAAATCCTTTCAATTACATCTTTATTGAGAGGATCACCTCCAATTCCATATACAGAATCAGTTGGAAAAGCGATCAATTTACCCTCAATGATGTTATCTACAGCAACCTCAAGGTATAAATCAATTTCATTAAGTGTTTTTTTGTTAAGCTTTATTAGAAAACCCATTAGAACTCTCTTTAATAATAATTTTGTAAAAAAATCTGAAATATAATAATAAAAAAATTTAGGTAGAATTTTCTTGGCATTTTATTTCATTGGCGATTTTTACCCATTGAAGATCAAGTCTCTCTTGAAGTTCAATTAGAACTTTCTCTGATACTTTAGAAAATCTTTTTTGGCGGGACAAATAATCTATTAATGGCGCTCTTTTTGAAGGATCTAATAATGGTTTACTCTTTTTTGATAAGCTCATAACCCCATTTTCAATTTCATATAAAATCCAAGATCCTGTCTTAACTGCAAGACGAGGAATTTCTATAGAATCTTCAGAGGGTATTCCCCATCCTGGGGGACAAGATGCTAACACATGGATATATTTACATCCTTCAATAGATTTCGCTTTCTTAAATTTCTCGAAAAGATCTAAAGGTTCACTGACAGAACAAGTAGCAACATAGGGAATTTCATGTGCTGCCATTATTTGCGGAAGATTTTTTTTGTATTGTTCCTTTCCCAAAGTGGTAGTTGTTGTAATTGCACCATGGGGTGTACTTGATGAACGCTGAATTCCCGTGTTCATATATGCTTCATTATCATAACAACAATATATGATATTTGAATTTCTCTCAGCAGCACCACTTAATCCTTGAATTCCTATATCAGTTGTTCCTCCATCACCTGCAAAAACTAAAGTTGTCATTTTTTCCCACACTTTACCAGGAAACCTATAAGCTTTTGCTTTAAAGGCTGCAGAAACACCCGTTGCTGCAGCAGCGCCTGCTGCAAATGCCATATTAATAAATGGGAAGTTTGGAGCTGCTTTAGGCCATAATCCTACAACTACATTTAAACAACTTGCAGGTGTGACTAAAGATGTATTTGGTCCAAGAGCTTTCATTGCCCATCTTAAAGCAATTTCAAGTCCACAACCAGCACAAGTAGAGTTCCCTGGTAGAAAAAATTCCTCTTTATAGTTCTCTAAAGCTTCTTTTATTGAAACCATTTTTATTCTACCTCCAATAAGCCATCCCAGAAAGTTCCATCAATCATCTCCCTTGGGAGTTCCCCAGTTTCATTCAACTTTATCAACATTTTAAGCTGGTTCTTTTGCTGTTCTAAGCTTACTTCTCTTCCTCCCAAACCCATAATGATTGGCAAAACTTGTGTAGAGACACCTGAATTATATAATGCCGATTTCACTTCACTACTTAAAGGTCCACCAGTAGGAGAACCAAATGCTGTAGCTCTATCCGCTACCCCAAGAACTTTGACTTTCCTCGCAATATTTATAACATCTTCTACAGGAAAAGGTCTAAAATAACGTAATTTAACACAACCCACTTTATATCCTTCTTCTCTTAAATCATCAACTGCTTGTTCCATTTGCATGGCTAATTCTCCATAATTTATTATTGCTACATCAGCATCATTCATTCTATACTCTTGAATCAATCCATTCCCGTACTGTCTTCCAAAAGTGGTTCCAAATTCGTCCGTAACTTCTTTTATTTTTTCTTTAGCTAATAGCATTGTATGGTGAATTTTCAATCTAAACTCATTATAAAAACCAGAAGGCATTATTAAATTTCCATGCATCATTGGTCTTTCTGGATCAAGAAATATATGTGGCCAACCTCTTTCATCTGGAAGTGGTGGTAAAAATTTATCGACTGCGTCTTGATCTTCTATGGTTACTGGTTTAGATGTGTGAGATAGCGTAAATCCACCATATGCGACGAATTTTGGTAATAAAATATCGTAATCTTCACTGATCTTATAAGACATTAAAATATCATCATAAATTTCTTGATGATTTGCTGCAAATGAAATCATCCATCCAGTATCTCTGCAACTCATTATATCTGTAAAATCTGCCCAAATATTCCAAGGTGGTGCTGGTCCTCGTGAAGCTATTGTTGTTACAATGGGTAAACGAGCACCTGCGGCCCAATGAACCATCTCATACATATAAAATAATCCTTGTCCCGAAGTAGCTGTGAAAGTGCGAGTTCCTGCAGTACTTGCACCAATAATTGAAGCCATCACTGAGTGTTCTGATTCTACTTTAATATATTCTGTTCCAGGCATCTCACCATTATCCACAAACTCGGATAGTTTTTCTACCACAGTAGTTTGTGGAGTAATTGGATAAGCACTTATCACTTGAACACGCGCGGACTTTGCAGCGTATGCTGCTGCCACGTTCCCCTTTATTATTTTGGTTTCTCTTTCTTGCACAAAATCTTCTTGTGTTTCCACCATATTAATCTTCACTCTCCCTTACCATTTCTATACTTTTAGTTGGGCATTCTTTAGCACATATTCCACATCCCTTACAATATACATAATCGACTTCAAATTCTCCTTCTTCATTTCTGATTATAGTAGCTTCGGGGCAATACATCCAGCAAATCCCACATTTTGTACAAGTATCTCTATTAACGACTGGTTTAAACGTTCTCCAATCTCCTGTCGTACCTATACTGCCTTTAATAGGAAATGATATAGGAATTGGAGGTAATTCTTTCCAGTTATGATATTCTTGTACTTCTGGTCTTTTATCTTTATCTTCACATATATTTTTCCATTTCACTTTGATCATTCATACTCAACCTCCTTAACACTATTGTATGCTTCAATAGCAACATCCATATTTTTCTTGCCTCGACTCTCTCCAAATTCTTTATATATAACTTTTTTCATTGTATCGATGTCATAATAACCCGTCATTTTACCAAATGCTCCTAACATGGGAATATTTAGTATGGGTCCACTGGAATGCATGAAATTTTGTTTAATACATATACCAGTAGCATCTACTATGAAATATTTGACATTTTCAGGAAAATCACAGGTATCAATTGGATTTTTGCTGTTAATAAGTAAAGTAACTCCACTTTTTATAGTGGCCATAATAGCAGGAATATCTAATAATGATGTATCAAAAATTATCATATAATCGGGAGTTTTCACGCTATCAAAGGTCTTTATTTGTTTATTCCTCGATAACTTAGAAAATGCTTGAATGGGGGCCCCTCTCCGTTCTGCACCTATTATAGGGATTGCTATAGCGTCTTTAAATCCTTTTTCATAGGCAAGTTGTGCTAATAATTGGCTCGCGGTAATTGCTGTTTGCCCACCGCGACCATGGAAAGTTACCTCTACAATTTTTTCCATATTCGTATCATTCCTCATATTAATCAACACATTTAGAAGAAAAATAATTAACATTCCATTAAAAATTTCTGGAAAAGAATCATAAGTATACGTTTTAATAAGAATAAATCATTTGAAATATCTTAGTTGACAATAAATAGTAAATCTCTTCATATTTTAAAGAATTATACATGAGATACAATAGAAAAAATCAAGAAATAAACGTTAAAATGTGAGCCAATGTCTGAAAAAGCCAAAGAAATGGAAGAAGAATTTTCATTCAAATGTCCTATTTGTAATAGTGGAACGATCGAAATAACTAAAACAGTTTATGATATGACTGACGGAGACAAGATGCTAATTGTTAAATTTGAATGCAATAAATGCACGTTTATAAAAAATGACGTGGTTCCATTAACAACTAGAATTGAACCCGGAATTATATCATTACAGGTGATGAATGAAAATGATCTCAAATCTAAAGTTTATCGTTCACCAGTTGGCATATTAGAGATTCCTGAATTAGAAGTGTCAGTGGAACCGGGTCCACGTGCAGACTTTTATTATACAAATATAGAAGGAATCTTGGAGCGATTTCAGAAAGCAGTGCAAATTTATCGAAATGATCTTGATGAAAATGAAGAAAAACAAGCAGAAATCGATGAAATATTAAATAATATTGATAAAGCTATGAAGGGTGATTTTAATTTCACCTTAAAGATAACTGATACGGGTGGAGGTAGCTATATAATTCCTCAAGATGAATCAAAATATTCCTTTCAAAAAATAGATCTTCCTTTAACCATGGATGAGTAAAAAAGGAACATCATAATTTATTTGAATAGTTAATACTACTATGAGCTTTATTTTTCTTAAAAAATAAATTGAGATTTATAAAGATATAAAGATAAAAAATATTGAATAAATTTAATTTAAAATTAAGATGGTGAATTAACAGAGAAGATTTGAAGGAAATAAAAAAAATAGGAATAGATCATTATAACAGATAAAAGTGAATTTAATTGTTCAGATCCTAATCGATCCAAAAGACAAGAAATTAATCCCGGGTTATGTTATTTTGAATATCCTTTAAATAAATCTAGAAAGGATTTTCTTGACAAAGATGTTAATTTTTTAGAGATAATAGAATCAAAACATTATAATAGATGTTTAACTGACAATATTCAGACTTATCTAAAAAGTCTTGAGGGTGAAATCAGAATTTTATTCGAACCTTTCATAGAATTTAAGAATATGGGTGCACTTTTTGGGCTTCATAATAATTACATGCCAAATAATAGGATGTATAAAAATTGTAAAAAAATTATAGCTAAAAGTACTTTAGATGAAATGCGAGTTAATTTCAAAAAAAATATTGAAAATTACACAAAGAAATTTCCACATTTGGTAGAGTTATTATTATTGTTTCATTCTGAAATTTTGAAATTTATTAATGAATATGAGATAATTCTTCAACCAAAACCTACTCCAGATTATCAAATGTTCAATCACCATCCTAATCTTAAAAGAGATTATTTTGAAATAATTGATACATATGAAAAAGCGTACTGGCTTGGATTTCTATTTGCTGATGGATGGATAGCAATAGAACATAAAAAATCTGGAGATTATTATCGAATGGGGCTCCAATTATCATATAAAGACAAGGATGTGCTTCAGAGGTTTTGTAAAAGTATTGGATTAAATCCTAAATATATAAAAAATCGTCTTGTTGGAAGTGATTTTAGCACAAAATTATATCATATAGGTGAAATTAGATGGGGAGATCAAAAAATAGCTCAAGATCTTGTAAAATTAGGGATAATATATGGATACAGTGAACAAAAAGGAAGGCGCGTTAAAACCCCTAGACTTCCAATACTACAGAACCGAAAACTGATGTTGGCATTTTTATCAGGTTTCTATGATGGTGATGGCACTCTTGGATTTGATAAGAAGACAGGCAAAATTCGTCCAAGAATTGCCTCTTCTGAAATAGACTTTTTACATCAAATAAAGCAATATTTCGGAATAAAGTATCAAATTTCTACAACAGAAATGGTTAAATTTAATATAAGAACAGAGAAAATGGTTAATATAATAGGTAGTAGACTAGATGTTGATAAAGAAATATTTAAAGAAATGTTAAGTATATTTAAGAATAGTCTTGAAAGAAAGAGAGTTCCAATAGATTTCTTTAATGAAAAATAGCAAGTTTTTTTTATAGATTGCTTTCTTATTAAAATTGTAAGTATTTAGGAGAAAAATTTGAATAGAATTAAAAAGGTAGATTTAATGGCTAAAAATGTAAAGCGAATAGGAATTTTAACGGGTGGTGGAGTTTCATTTAAGATACATCTTTTTGAACCACAGACTGTCCCGGATTAAATTCAGTGATTTATGGGATAATGCTGAAAGCTTACGATGCGGATGTAGAATGCGTAGGAATTCTAAAAGGATGGAAAGGTTTTGTTGAAAATTTAACGATTCCCTTAAACATTGCAGAACATGACGATCTTCATACCAAGGGAGGGACAATATTGTATACAAGTCGTACTAATCCATTTAAAGGAGTTGAGGCTAAAGAGGAAAAAGCAAAGCAATTAACTAATCAATTCAATGTGTTAGGTATAGATGCATTAATTGCTATCGGTGGAGATGATACTCTTGGAGTAGCAGATACCATGTATAAAATTGCTAATGCAAATGTAGTAGGGGTTCCAAAAACGATAGATAATGACTTGAAGGGTACTCATTACACTTTTGGGTTCTGGAGCGCTGTACAATTAGCTTCTAATGCGATGGATAATCTCACAACAACCGCACGTTCACACCAGCGTGTTTTTGTAGTTGAGATTATGGGAAGAGATGCTGGTTTTTTAACCATGTATAGTGGAATTTCAGCAGGAGCTGATATAATATTGGTTCCTGAAACCCCCTTTAGTTTAGAAAAAGATATTGTTGACGTACTCAAAAAAAGAGCTAATGCTGGGTATAAATATCACATCATTGCCACATCTGAAGGAGCTCATCCTCATATCGATTCATTAAATCGAGATTTCAAGACAATTTCAAAGGAAACAATTGATAAATTACCTAAAGATACATTTGGGAATCCTTTATTAGCAAAGTTAAACATTTCACAAATTATCGTTGATGAATTAAATTTAAGAGACGATCTAAAAGAAGTATTTCTCCAAAATGACGTCGAATTCGAATGCAGGAGCGTAGTTTTGGGACATACAATGCGAGCTGGAACACCTAATTCGTTCGATAGAATTTTGGGATTGAGATTTGGATTAGCAGCCATGAATATGGTTTTAGAGTCTAAATTTGGGAACATGGTTTCGCTTCAAGGTAATAAAATTAAAACCATGCCGCTTTCGGAAGGGGTAAAAAAGAAATATATTACCTCAGATAGTGATAAAATGGAATTAAGAGATTTACTTGTAAAAGTGCGGTATCTATCGAAACAAAAATAGAATTTTACGTCATTTTTTATATTTATCCGAACTGCTTTTCTTCTTCCACATCGCTATCAAGAGTATTTTTCTCTAAATATCTGTCAAGCCCATTTTACGTTAGAATACCACTTCCAGAAGGGGTAAAAAAGAAATATATTACCTCGGATAGTGATAAAATGGAATTAAAAGATTTGCTGGTAAAAGTTAGAGATTCATCTAAAAAATTAAAATATTAAATCCTTAGGCCTAACATCAGGAGCTTTAAGAAGAATTAACCCTGATATAACCGTTATACAAGCTGCTACTGCAAAAGGAGTCCATCCTATTATTTCTATTAGTGATCCTCCTCTCATTATTGTAATACTTGATAAATCTACAATATATCCCATAAATATCGGACCAAACACAAAACCTATATCTCCAATCGTACGATACACGCCCATATAAATTTCAAGTTTATCCTGAGGCGCAATATCAGTCACATAAGCAGCTATTGGCCCTGAAAGCCCAATCAAAGCTCCATAAATAAACATAACAAAAGAAATGTAAATCAGATTTGAAGTAAAAGGAATCCAAAGGGTTACTGGTGCAGAAACGACAAGTGATAATAAAAGAGGAGTTCGTCGCCCAATTTTGTCTGAAATCAAGCCAATAGGTAACATGGTAATTGTAGTTGCAATAGCCGCTATGGTTAATAATATACCAATATCAAATTCATTTAAACCAAGGTTATTACCCGAAAAAAGTGGTACAAGAGTGTTTCGCACTCCCGTCCGTATAAAGAATAACGAAAAAATTGAGGGAAGAACTGGAATGAATGATGGATCTCTTAAACTGAACCTTACTTGATGATAGAGATCTTGAATCTTAATAGGTTCCTTTTCATTCGAATTATTCACTCTTGGCAACGTAAGAGTGGGAACGATCCCTATAGCAGATATAATAGCATAAGCAAAAAATGGAGCGTTTATACCATATAAATCTGCAATAAAACCACCAAAACTTGGCCCAAAAATGGATCCCAATAATAAAAAACCAGAATAAATGCTCATTAAAAAACCTCGTCTTTCTGGGCTAGCAACTAATGCAATAAAAATGGTTGCAATTGTTACATAAATTGCAGAACCAAAACCTTCAATAAATCGAGCTAAAAGTAAAATCCAATAATATTGAGCTGATCCCGCCAAAATTGAGGATCCCGATATGAGTATTAATCCCAAAAGCATCAAATTCTTTTTATTATATCTTTGAGATAAGAAACCAGCTGGTAAATCAATGAACATGCGAGCAATTCCAAATGCAGACACCACAAGTCCAATAAGCGTATAATTAACATTAAAAGATTCGGCATAAAAAGGTAAAATTGGAGCAATTATGCTTAATCCCAATAATACGAGAAAGGTGACAACCGCAAGGTTTAATGTGATTATAAGGTCTCTTTTTATATCACATCTCCCCTTGTTATGATTTTAGCATAACTAATTAACCAAAATGTTTTTCTTCTTGATGATCTGAATCAATTGCGTCTTTCTCAACATCACGATCAACCCATTTTTCGCTTAGTAATTCTTTATAGTATTCATGTTGTATTATCATGTTCATGATCTCTGTGGTTCCCGTCCACAATTCACCTATCCTTGAATCGCGTAAAATTTTTTCGATGGGATAGACTGTGGTATAACCAATACCCCCCATGATCTGCATCGCATTGTTTATGACTTTCCAACAAGATTTAGTTGAAAATTTTTTCGATTCTGAGACTAACCTTCTTTGTAAAGCAGGTGGTGCTCCTGCATCAATCGTTCTAGCAGTATTAAGAACAATTGCTCTTGCAGCGTCTAAAAGTGTAATACTATCTGCAACTTTAAAATTTATTGCTTGGAAGTTTTTTATTGTTTGTCCAAAAGCTTTTCTTTTAGTTGAATATTTGGTAGCAATATGAAGACAAGTTCTTGCTGATCCTAATGAACCCGCTGCCGTTGTGAGACGTTCAGGAACCATCATTTGATAAAAAATTCTTCCTCCTTGTCCTTCTCCCATAATGATATTCTCTTTCGGTACTTGAACATTTGTAAATTTGAGTCTTCCAGCACCCCCACCTCTAGTTCCTAATAAACCATAAATGTACTCCGTTTCTACACCTTCGCTACGATCCACGATAAATAGACTAAGAGATGATCGAGAATCCGATTTCGGATCCAAGTTAGTTTTAGCATAAACTAAAAAAAAGTCAGCTCCCTCAGCACCCACAACAAAACGTTTTTCCCCATTCAAGATGTAATAATCCCCTTCTTTAACAGCGGTGCAAGTTGCTCCAAAAAAATCAGATCCTCCTCTTGGTTCTGTTAGAGCTTCTGCAGTATACTTTTTACCCTCACACATTGGCTTCAAGTAATTTAATTTTTGACCTTCAGAGCCAAATAAATTCATGGCTTCTCCAGTAATAATAGGAAGAGAATATAAGCATGGTAATGAGCTCCCAAGTACGCCTACTTCTTCAAGAGCAACAACTTCACATTCCCAATTTAAGCCTCGACCACCAAATTCCTTGGGAAACCTTAATCCTATAAGATTTTTTTTGCCAAGATTCTGCAGGAATTCAGTTGGATAATTGATTTCTTCTTTATCCATTTTTTTAATTAAGGTGTGAGGAACATCGTCTCTTACAAATGAACGTACTTCTTCTTTTATTTTTTTAGCATCTTCACTTATTATATAATCAAACATTCAAGATTCACTTGATTAATTGTATTGTTCTATGATAATATATTCAAGATTATAATTATTTTTTATTATTTATTATATGTATCAAAATTAATTCATGAATTCATTCATACTTCACTTAAAGAATCTATTTTAAGTAGAAGTCGTTTTTATTCTAGGGTATAAATATCTGAATATATATAACTATATAAAAAAGTCATAAGAAAAATTATAAGTTAACCAATTATGTTTACAAAAATAAAAAAAAATTATAAGAAATACCCAAATCCATTTAAAGTTCTGATTCTCGCCACATTCATCGATAGATTTGGAGGTTTTTTATTATTTCCCTTTTTTTCAGTGTCTCTTATAGAACATTTTAAAGTAACAATAATTGAGGTAGGATTTTTATTTTCTATATTTGCTGGTGGAAGCATAATTGGTAGTACGATAGGAGGAGCATTAACTGATAAATATGGCCGTCGTTCGATGCTGTTATTAGGTTTAATTTCAAGTGGAATTGGTAGTATCTTAATGGGTATAGTTAACGATTTATATCTTTTTTTATACTAGCAGCAGTTTTAGGCACATTAGGAGACTTGGGAGGTCCAGCCCGGCAAGCAATGGTTGTGGATTTACTTCCAGAAGATAGACGAGCAGATGGATTTGGATTATTACGAGTGGCTGTAAATCTCGCAGCAGTAATGGGACCAATTCTTGGTGGAATGTTGCTAAATAGTTCATATCTGTTCTTATTTATATTAGACGCAGTATGTCGCTTAATTACTGCCTTAATTGTATTCATAGTCATTCCAGAAACAAAACCTGAAAAACCAGAAGGCAAACTGGAAGAATCTGTAATGAAAACTATAGCTGGATATGAGGAGGTCCTTAAAGATGGATTGTATATATCATTTCTTTCCATTTCTGCTTTGACGGTACTAGTTTACATGCAAATGAGCAGTACGTTATCGGTATTTTTGTGGGACGTGTACGAGTTTCCATTAAGCTTGTTTGGTGTGTTGTTGAGTATGAATGCGCTGATGGTGGTATTCTTTCAGTTCTTGATAACTAGAATGACCGCAAAGTATGCACCCATGAAAATGATGGCTTTCGGCACACTTCTTTATATGATTGGTTTTGGGATGTATGGTTTTGTCTCCTTACCATACTTGTTTTTCGTGGCTATGGCAATTCTAACAGTTGGAGAAATGATTGTAATACCCGTATCACAAGCTACAGTAGCTCATTTTGCTTCTGAAGATAAACGAGGGCGATATATGGCAGTGTTTGGTTTTCACTGGTCGATTCCAACCTTATTTGGAGTCTCAGCTGCTAGTTTTGTCTATATTTCGCTTGGTCCGAATTGGGTATGATATTTAGCTGGAATTTTATGCCTGATTGCTATCATCGGTTTTTTAATACTCAATGGTATCGCAAAAGATCGTTTTTCGAATCCGACAGAAATTTTGGTTGAAAAATTTAGTGAATAACAAATATTCCATTGATTTTTTTACTTTTTTTAGAGATTATTAAGGTAATATAGAGATCTATCTTAAAGTATTACGAAGGTATATATTAAAGTGCGTGAAAGTTTAGTTTCACGAATTCATTAATGTAAAAAATCTTGAATTTTAAATCTCGAATATTTCTTTAGCTTTTTCTTCTATAATTTTGTTATTTACTAGATCCCATATTTCAGAGTAATAAAACTCATCATCATTTTTTACTATTAAAGGAATACTTTCTACACATGCACTCATATCGCAATATAGACTGTTAAAGGTCGGATTTTTCATCAAAGGATCATTAAAATCATTTGGATCTTGGTAATCAAGAATCTTATAATCAATGTTCTTATCTTTTAGCCATTCTTTCAAGATTTCACAGAAAACACAATGCTTCTTAATAACAATTTTAAATTTAGCCATAATAAAATATATTTTAGTAATAATTTAAATTTTTATTTAAAAAAACCAATGCTAATCTTCAATTTCAAAAATAATCTTTAAGTATTCATATTTAGAATTGAGTAATTTTAATATTTTACGAGAAAAATCTCTCAAATTTTTTGCGTGAATGGGTTTTTCTTCTGCTTGTTCATGGTAAAAATCATGCAGCATCTTTCTAGTTTCATCTGGACCATTATCTTCTAAAAATTTAACCCAATGGGTCGATATTCTACAATATATCTTCAAATTCTCATCTGGATGTTTGGATTTATCAAAAATGGAATCATTATATTTATTCAATTCACTACTCACTTTTTCAAGATGACTAGCGATTGCTAAAGAACTGCGACATAAACTGATTAAATTGGAGGTGGTTCTTGAATTTCTAGTATTTACTGCTTCTTCGAATGCACTCCAACTTTCTAACCATTCATCTTTATGTATTCCTTCTTTTCCATCATTGATCATTGCTACATTTATAATATCGCTTAAATCAACATCATGACCTCTTTTGATTTTTTTATCAAAAATCTGTTTTAGATGTGAGCCTTCGAGAAAAGCACCTGCTCCAAAATCAAGCAATTGATTAAGATTATTTGCAGCAAATAATAATTCATTTTTTTTTTCTTCTGAGTTAAGTTTTACCCAATTAACTTTCTTTTCCCATTCTCCAGTTTTTTTATTTCTTATGAAATTACATTCCTTTAATTTCGAGTCTAAAAGACTAGTTTGGAACATCCAAAAATCAATATCATCAGTAAATCTTTTCCTTCTCCAATCTCTAGTGGTATATTTCCCAAGATATAACTTTAAAGTACCCCTAATTACGTTTAATTTCCCATTTTTCAAAGCATTACGCGCCTCTTTACAGTAATAGTGATTTGGATCATTTGAGCACAATTCTATTTTATTTAATACTTTTCTAGCTTCATTTGCAACAATATCACAAGGAATACTCCCATCAGATGGATAAGCTCTAGACCCCCCTCTTATAAAATCTTCAAATAAATCATATTCATCATCAGGAATCGAGTACCAAGGATTATTAAAAAAAAATTTTGTAAAGACATAATGAGTGAATTGATTTTCATCTTTCCAAGTTTTTTCTACAATGGGAGAAACATCTCTAAGATTATCACCTTTTGCTCTAACATCAGCTTTTATATCCCAAATTCCATTCATTTGAAATTCTTTTTAGTTTAATATTACTAATAAAATTAAATGAACAAACCAAACTTAAATCTTTTTTCTATAAAATAAAGAAGTAATCAAGCATATAGTATAAATAGAATATCTATTTCTTTCTCAATATGAAAGAACTCTTTTCAGTTTTTGTATATGCACCTTGGGATAAGCTCAAAACAAAGAAGCTAACAGAAATTAGATTATTATCTCTCAAAAGCATATTTGAAAAATATCCCGTAATTGAACGGAAATTTTTTGATGATCTATCAGAAAACATTAGCAAAAACATCCATTATTCTTGGTTCGAATGTATTAAAAGAATTGTAGGCCCTGACAAAGAAGATTATGAAATTCAAAGTTGGAATATTATTTGGGCAATGGATACGGATAATAGAATCTACCAATTCTTATTCCAAAAACTAGAGGATTCTGATGAATCTCAAGCAATTATGGTTGGTTTGGCTCCTCCAGAGCTTGGGAAGTTATTTTCAGAATATAGAGATGATGCAATTCTTAGGATTTTATCCGTATTGAATAATCCAACAAAATTAAAATTCTTGATGGGATTAGCTCCAAAAGGCATATCAATAGCTCAAGAACAACAACTTATACAGGCTAATAAAAATAATCTGGACAAGATCAACTTCGTAAACTCACTAAAAGAACTACCAAACATCCAAGGGCAATGGTTTTTTCCTCGTAATCCAATGTGTCCATTTTGTAAAGGATTGCTGGTTGAGAAAATGGATTATGATATTAGTTGTCAAAAGCTAGTGTGTCCTCAATGCAACTATGAAAGAAAGAAATAGGATATTAACAATAACAATTTTATTAAATATTAGAATATATAATTTATAACGAAAAATATATTATTTTGGTAGATAATTAACATGCCATATATTGTAGCACTCGATTTAGGCACCACAGGTTGTCGCACTTTTATATTTGACTTATCTGGAAGTATATTAGCAAGTGATTATCAAGAATGGGAGAGTATTTATCCTGCTCCATCACATGTAGAGCAAGATGCAAATGTTTGGTGGGACTCAATTAAAAGAACAATTGAGAGAGCTATTAAGAAGAGTGGTATTGATAAAACTGAAATTGTCAGTTTATCCATAACAAATCAGAGAGAAACTATTGTTCCTGTAGATAAAATGGGAAATCCTTTACACAATGCGCTAGTTTGGCAAGATAGAAGAACAACGGAACAAGTTGAATATATCAAGAAAAAAATTGGCGTTGAAAAAATATATAAAACAACTGGTTTAACCATAGATCCATATTTTTCCGCTACTAAAATACTTTGGTTTAAAAATAATAAACCTGAAATCTATAACCAAACTCACAAATTTTTATTGGTCTCAGATTTCATAATACATAAACTCACGGGACAGTTTGTAACTGATCATTCAAATGCTTCACGAACCATGCTTTTCGATATAAACAATTTGAAATATTCTGAAGAAATTGCTTCTGAATTGGAAATTGACCTTGATAAAATGCCAGAATCAATGGAAAGTGGAGTTGATGTTGGAGAAATCGTGTCCAACGAGACTGATTTTGATAAGAAGACGTTAGTTATCACTGGAGCTGGAGATCAACAATCAGCAGCATTAGGAGTGGGTGTGGTATCACCAGGGGAGATTAAATGCACAACTGGGACGGGTAGTTTTATCCTCGCCTTCCTAGAAGAACCTAAATTTGATCCTGAGAGAAGAGTCTTATGTAGTTGTCATGCTGTACCAGGAAAATGGGTTCAAGAGGCAAGCATTTTTACTTCAGGAGCTGTATTAAGATGGTTTAGAGACCAAATTGCTGTTGATGAATGTCAAAAAGCTGAAGAATTGGGTCAAGATCCTTATGAAATAATGACATCGGAAGCTGAAAAATCCCCCATAGGGTCTAATGGGCTGCTTTTTATACCTCATTTAGTAGGAGCAGGAGCACCTCATTGGAATCCTTATGCAAAGGGAATTTTATTCGGTTTATCACTAGGTCATCAAAGAAAAGATCTTTATAGAGCAGTTTTAGAAGGAGTAGCTTATGAAGTAAAAAAAAATATTCTTGTTTTTAAATCTCTAGGAATAGATCCGAAAGAATTAAAAATTACTGGAGGAGGTTCTCGTTCTGATTTATGGAATCAAATATATGCTGATACCTTAGGAATATCTTGTGTAAGAAATGTTAATGAAGAAGCTACATCTTTGGGGGCAGCAATATTAGCCGCATATGGAGCAGGGTTATTTCCAAATATATCTAAAGCTGCAGAAAATATTTGTAAAGTTGATAAACGATGGTCTCCAAATGAAAATCACGCTGAGATTTATGATAAAATATTCCGTTTTTCAAACAGATTGTATTCAATTCTGAGTGAAAATGAGGTTTATAAGAACTTTAATGATATATTTCAAATTTGAAATCCAAATCATTATTTATTTCTTTTGTCTAATTACTTGATTCTGGGGTTAATGAACAATTTTATATAGTTAAATTGTTATTCATTCTATACATAACAGATCAAGTGAAATTTATGGAAACTCTTAAAGAAATAGATTATAGTTCTAACCAAAAAGCTGTAGGTGAATTATTTTATATCTTTATGGTGATAGCATGCATTGGAATTGTGATCGGGGTTGTATGGTCTATTTTAGATTTTGTTATGCCTTTAGGGAAATTTGACATATTCCTTGCATTAAATCTAGGATACCAGATTGCGATAATAGCTGGATTTTTAGCCGCATTATTTTTGCTTTTGATCTTTTTCTTTGGTTTATTCAAAAAAGGAGCAAAAGGAGTATTAAGATTTATTTTTAGAGAAAGAGAACTAGAAGAAAGGTATAAAAATCGTCTTGATGTTAAGATTGCAGCAGGAGGATTATTACTTAGCATCATGGCAGTAATAGTCGGCATAATAATTGCTATCATACAAGATGTCGTAGCAGGATCCGGTTCTTCACCTTTAGCAAGCTTATTTACTGAATTTTCTGCTGGTAATTGGGTATTATTTGGAGGTATAGCATTCTTAGCGTTAGTAGGATTGTCATTATTTTTGATATTTTTCTGGAAAAATGGAAATTATGCCATCATGAAAATCGTGGGAATTCTCGAAAAAGAATAATCTCTCTTTTCTTTCTATTTTATGGTTTGAAATTAGAAAATTAAAGCAGTTATTTCATTTTTATTTCATACTTATCCTTTTTTAACTCAATGAGTGTTAAAGTGGGTACAGTTTTTAATTTCCTTCAATTACCAGATGTACATCAATTTCCATTTGTTATTGACAAATTAAATAATGAAAATATGGTTAAAAAAGGACAATTTGTTTACACTATCTCAATTGAAGGATTTTTAATTGGAATGATTGAAAAAATCATTCTCTTAAACGAATATTTTTCAGATGCACTCACGATCAAGGCATATAATAGTAGTAGTAATCCTAATATCCTTAAAGGGTTATTCCCAAGCGATGAATTTGAATATGCCATTGCTATAGTGAAAAATTTAGGAATTATCGAATTTAAAGACGGAGACAAGACGGAGATTAAATTAATAAAAAGAATGACATATCCCGCAAGTCCTGGAAAGAAAGTCTTCTTAGTCGAAGTAAATATCCTTAAAAAATTCATAGGACTTGATAATGAAAATGGTTTAAATATTGGGAATTTAAAAATTGCGAAGATTGAAGCAAAAATTAACATTAACAGGTTACTCAATAAACACTTTTCAATTCTTTCTATTTCGGGAGGAGGAAAAAGTTATTTAACTTCAATTCTCTTAGAGGAATTACTCTCGCGTCCTAATTCAATAGGTACACCAGCAATAGTTCTCATAGACGTGCATGGAGAATATGCATACCTTAAATCAATTCCAGAACTTCAAGATAAGATTAAATTATTCGATGCTTTGTATCTTCAAATTTCTGTCCCCCAGATGAATGCTTATAACTTTCGAAAATATCAAACGCAAATTTCCAGCGTCCAAGTTAGAGAACTTAATAATTTTATTAAAAAATTAAAGCAAGATAAATCTAATAAAGGTAATTATTCCCTAAAAGATATCATTACTCTTATTGATGATGAGAATGAAGGGAATAAAAGTACTCGTCAAGCTTTAGTCGGGTGGTTAGCAGAATTA
>Ga0307426_1000083_pt1 | contig 55343 bp, 51 predicted proteins | sample SalMarWE160340MG_FD_202165 | JGI IMG/M metagenome (GOLD analysis project Ga0307426, IMG submission 202165) | Salt marsh sediment microbial communities from the Plum Island Ecosystem LTER, Massachusetts, United States - WE1603-40 | ecosystem: Environmental > Aquatic > Marine > Intertidal zone >... | reverse complement strand
CATTGAGGGCGCAGTCGCAGCCGCGCTTTTAGCCTTTTTGATGGACCAGTATCTGGGCAGGGTCGAGCAGGGGCTGTCCAAACGATACGGCCTCGAGACGGATGGCTGATTTTTTATCCAGGATAGGGAAACCCGGCGTATACCGATTGCCATTTTCAGAGCGGTTGGTATAATCGAGTTGAGCCCGAACCGGTTGCTTCAGCCAGCTGGTTTATGCTATGCAAATATTCTGTTTACGAGGCGGAAGGATATTTGAGGATAACAAGGTACAATCTCGTCAGTGCACTTCTTTTAGTCCAGCTTGTTTTCAGCACAGGCTGCGCCACTTCACCGAAAAGAGTCCGGGATACGCAACTGAACAATCTTCGCCCTATCGTCCAGGTGGGCTCGTTTGAAACAGCGTCTCCTTTTTTTTCAACTCCGGTAATAACACCCGATAACCGGGTTGTCATCGGCTCTCAAAACGGCTGTGTCTATTTTTTAGACAGCAGCTGTGCCCTTATCAATACGTATAAAACATACGGTATCGTTCATGCTACTCCGGAGGTGCTTTCGAGCGGTTTGATTTCAATCGGTTCATACGACAAACATATATACCTCTTTACTAGTGACGGCGGTCTGGTTCGAGTATTACAGCCCGGAGGTTCGATATTTACCAGCACACCGGAGCTCCCGGACGGCCGAATCGTATTCGGGACAAACAGGAACAGGGTTGTTATTTATGATCTGATACAGGATACAATGCAGTTCTTCAAGACGAGGGGCCTTGTGCACGGAACACCGAAGGTACTTTCAAACGGGAGTGTCATGGTCGGTTCGAATGACAGGAATCTGTATGTAATCGATGAAAGAGCCGAACTTTTACACTCCTATAAAACGAACGGCTGGATCATGCATTCCCGGCCGCTTGAACTGGGCAACGGCAATGTTGCCGTCGGTTCGTATGATAAACACCTGTACATATTTTCAAAACAGGGTGATGTCGTCTGCAGATTTAAAACGGGCGGGTCTATTCACTCTTCACCGGTTGAAACAAATAACCATAAAATTGTATTTGGTTCGATGGATGGAAACGTATATTTTTTAAATCCGGATGGCTCCCTGTATGCGTTTTTCAAGACAGGTGGAAAAATATTTTCATCACCGGTTCTACTCTCAGATGGTACTATCGTTATAGGCTCTTTTGACAGGCGGCTGTACTTCCTTTCGGATATGGGAAAACTGCTGGGTGTTTTTGATGCCGGGGGCAAGATATTCTCGTCTCCCGCAGTTTTCAAAGATGACACGATCGTATGCGCCACAACGAAAGGTTCTATTCATTTCGTTCGCATGAAAATTAACTAATATTTCCCCGTAATAACCGCAAAAGCGGCGGAGGGCGTTACACGAGCTCCTTTGCCTTGAGTCTCTCGAGCGCCCAGTGTGTGTACTTGCGTATTTTTGCATCGGGATCCTCGTTGAGCGCCTTTAAAATTGCCTTTCCTTCCTTTGTTTCGAGCCTTTCAAGCGCTCGTACGACATTTATCCTGACCTCCTGATCCGGGTCACGCGAGGCCATGACGAGCCCCCTGAACGCTTTTACCGTACCGATGAGGGAGAGTATTCTGGCCGCTTCCCGACGAATTACCGGGTCTCTGTGCTTCAGTTTATTTATTTCCGCTTCCGTCGCGCCGATCTCGTCAAGTATCTCACTTGCATAGGCCTTGTGTGAGGAAAGCGCTGACTCCAGAAGCCCTATCAGCGCCGGATGTGCCCTCATACCCATTCTGCAGAATATAGTGGCAATATTTTTCTTCAAACTTTCACCGCCGTCTTTCATCCTGTCGACGAGCACTTCGATATTATTTTTTCCAGTGTGTGTTTCGAGGCCGGCGAGAATCTTTGAGGAGAACCGCTTCTCCTTTTGGAGGAAATCGATCAGGAGGTCTGTTGCCTGAGGCGTATTCGATTCGGTTATTCCACGGATTATTGCCCCCTTCACGGAATCGACTTCGTTTTTATCGTAGAATATTTTTGCCATCTGTCTCAGGATGTCCTTCCGTCCGGTGTTCCCGAGCGCAAAGGCAACCTGGTTTCTCACTTCCTCCACCGGATCCCGCATGAGCGCTAACGCCTGCGAGAAGGAGCGGGTATCACCCATGTCAACGAGGGCGAAGGTTGAGGCAATTCTCACGAGAGGGTCGGCATCCTCCTGTGCCTTTCTTACTTCACCGAGAAATTCGGTAAGTTTCAGCGCCGGTATGAGCGCAATGAGATGGGCCCTCAGCTCACCGTCGACCTGATCGAGGTAGTAGCTCATGATATCCTTTACGGATTTTTTCGGATACCGGGCGAGTATGCCGGCAAACTGATTAACAAATGCCACCGGTAAATCAGGAAGGTGTTCGAATAAAAATGACAGGCAGTACTCCTTTCTCATCTCTGCGAGAAGAAAGAGAGACTGTATCCGGAGATTCATCTTCTCAGGTTTATTTTCGTTTTCGATTATAGTTATGAGTTTTTCGACCAGTGTATCGTTGTCTTTGGTGATAAGAGCTTTTCTAACGAGTTCGCTGAGGTCCTCACGTTTTTCGAGAACCGCAAGTAGCGGATCGATATACTGCGGATCATCGGCTGGAACGACAGCCTCGATAATGCCGACGAGCGTAGCGGTTTGCGACAGATTACGGAGTATCTCATCACAAACGAGTCGTCTTGTCTCAAGGTCGCCCCTTTTGACGATGGCCTCAACGGTAAGCCGGTAGGCATCCTCGAAGGAATGATCGATGGACATTTTGAGAAGATTGCCTAACTGCGCAGTGTCGCCTGCTTTTTTAAGCAGTTCGGCGGCGAGGGTAAGGCTTTCTCTGGTTCCTGCAAGTATGCATTTTCGTATAAATCCGGTTACCCCGACACGCACGGCATTTTTAAGGATTGCCGTCTTTCTTTGAAAGTCTTCCGGGTCGGCCATATCGAGCCTCGTGCAGAACCGGCCCAGCGTTCCGGATTTTTCGAGGTACCGTGCGGCATGGTACTGAATTTCAGCATCGTCTTCCAGCATGAGCATGGTTGCGATGCCTTCGTCATCCTTGTTCTGCAGACGGAGGGCTTCGGTGAGATGTATGACTTCCTGGTGCCTGAGGGTTTTGACTTTTATTTCAGGCAGGTCTGCAAATACACGTCTGTACCGCTGCAGTGCTTCATACCTTACTTCAGGATTCGGGTCTTTCAGAAGCAGAGTAGAGAGAGGGGCTCTGATTTCCTCCGGGATTTCCGTTTTATATTCGAGCACAAGGGTCTTTCTAATAACCGGGCTGGGGTCTTTGAACAGGTCGACAAGCATCTTCTGTATGCCTGGTTCCTGTGCAGCGAGCAGAATTTTCAGGGCAAAGTATCTTCCCTTCCAATCCGGGTCTGCAAGCATTTCCTTTATCTCTTCTCTTCTGTCTTCAAAAAGAGCATATGCTTTCCTTCCATCAAAGCTCTCACCATTACTCGAGTGAGCGATTGTCTGAAGCGGAAGCTGCTCCCTGTTCTCATCGAGCCACCGCGTTAAATGCCTGTGCCATTTTCTGCGTTCGAGTGCGTATTTGAAGCAGTAAAAAAAACCTTCGCGGATGTTATACCGAAGAATATTCCGGTAGTATTTTTTATCCGGAGAGGCTGCAAGCTTTTTAACCCACTGGGCGGCAAGACCTGTTCTGTATAGGATTTCCCGGGCCCTGGCTGTTTCAGAAAGCAATCGGATGATAAGACCGGTCATCTTATGCCTCTGCTTCTCTACAGAATCGGGGAAATCGGACAGCTCATCAGAGATGATTTTTTTGATCACGGTTGCAAGATGGTTTCTTTTTATCAATAAGCGGATAACGAAAATCAGTGCTACGATTATCAGGATGCCTGCGCCTGTTGCAATATAGTAGATTTGGTCGAGATACAGAAATTGTTCGATTATTTTCATGATTACCCTACCTTTTTCATGACTCTGTAGATTTTCAGCGCTTCGGATTTCCCTTTAACCTTTACCGGCCGTTTCTTTGCTACTTTGAAATCAAGGCCGAGATGGTTTCGTGTGTCCTCCGTTATTACTATTTCACCGGGACCGGCCACACCTTCGAGCCGTGCTGCGACGTTGACCGTATCGCCGATCATCGTGTAGTCCACACGCTGAATCGACCCGATGTTTCCCGCAACGAGAGGTCCGGTATGTATGCCGATTCCGATGGCAAGTTTTTTCGCTTCTCCCTTGAAGAAGTTTCTCTGCGGATCTTTTACCATGCTTTGAATTTCAAGGGCGCATGAAACTGCGAGCCGGGCATCCTCCGTTTCCGATTTGAGCGGAACGCCCCATGCAGCCATGATGCAGTCGCCGATAAATTTGTCTATGTACCCGTGATGCCTGAGCACGATTTCAACCGCCTGGCTGAAGTACTCGTTCAGAATTTGGATTATGTACGCAGGATCTCGGCCTTCGGAAAATGAAGTGTACCCCCTGATATCTGCAAAGAGTACTGTTGCTTCCCGCTTGTCTCCGCCCAGGTGTATGAGGCCGGGATTTGCGACTATTCGTGAAGCGATTTCCTGGGAGACATATAGGGAAAACATATCCTTTATCAGCCGCCGTTCTTCCTTCACGGTTTTAACTTTTTTTTCAAGCTCGCGTTCCCTGCTCTGATCGGTAAAAATGAGTGTGAGCCCTTCCCTCTTGTTCCGCCTGGAGATGAGCGGAGAGGCGGTAAGTGAAAAATCCATTTCATCGTTTCCGTTTTGATAGATACCCTCCGCTGCAACGATCCCGACGCCTTCATGTATGGAGCTCTCGAGCAGGGTTCGCATCTTTTTCCCCATACCTGTTTTAAAAATATCAATTATATTTTTGCCGAGATGTTCCTGTGAAAGGTTGAAACGTAATGCCGCAGCCTGATTGAAGTATTGAATAGCGCCCGTAATGTCGGTTGTAATGAGAAGGTTCGACATCGAGGTGAAAATATTCTTCTGGTATATCTCGAGGTTTTGAATTTTTCGGGTGTAGTCTCTGAGCCGGTTGTGGAGTATTGTGTTATGGAAATATTCGCCCGCAAGCTTGGAGATGGTCTCAATAAATCGCAGCCGGGTCCGGGTAAAGAAATCCGGTTGTGTCGAATTCAGAACGACAAATGCGTATATCCTCCTTTCCGATTTAATCGGAGCAATAATACCGGAATTCATGGAAGGGTGCAGGAGAATCGGCAGAAAGGGGCTCGGTTTCTTTTCGGTAAGCACGACAGTTTCCCCGGATTCAAGAACGAAATCGAACGGGTCCTGTTCAATTGAAAAGATTTCGGGGATGGTATACCTGCCGCGGTGATAGAGAAGCCGTGCTCTGTGTTCCTCTGCAGAGTAGAAGCAGACGAGATGTGCGCCGGTGATATCGAAAAGCTGTTCGATGAGGGAGGCGATGAATTTTTTGATATCAAAGCCCTTCGAGATGGCAAAACCCGCGCGTACGACATCATCGAGAATGTTCTGCATAACCCACCCTGTCGTTTTTTATAGTGTATGCGCCCGATGCATAGACTTTTTTCATCCAATTCCGCCGGGTAACCCTGAGGATCGGCTGTTATTTTTCTATCTTACGTACTCCGGGAAAAATTGCAATAATTTTTTGAAACAGAAAATGCTCTATATGTGTTTGATAATCATGGCAAGTTCGAAAATCTTTTACATCTCTTCAACACAATGTGATTCAGACGCCTCGCGTCCGAATAATACCGAAGGTGCTGATAAGTACCGAAGGTGCTGATAAGTACCGCTTGACGGCGGCAACAAAAGTACCGGGATAATAGAATGAGTGTGTGTTCTGCAGGCGGTGAAACAAGTTCCAGGGACCTGTATCTCTGCAAAAATGGGAGGAGAGCTCTGATGTTGCAGAAGCTCAATAAGGAGGACGTTCCTATTTCCCCAATGGAATTGCCGAGGGAGAAGATGTGCAGGCAGGGCCCCGCGAATCTTACCGATGAAGAGCTTATGCAGGTCATTCTGGGGAGCGGCACTGCGTATAATCGTGTGAAGCATGTTGCCGAAAGGGCTGTTTCTCTTATTCGTGAGCAGTATCCGGAGCTTCGGTACGATCTCATGCTCTTTCTAAGAGAGCTCACATGCATACAGGGAATTGGAAAAGCGAAGGCATCCTGCATACTGGCTGCGCTCGAGTTCTCAAAGAGGCTTCATGAAGGAGCGGCACGTGTCGTCAAAGATACAGGTGACGTCATGCCCCTCCTTGCGCTGCTTGCCGATAAAAAACAGGAGTATTTTGTGTGTATTACGCTGAACGGAGGAAACAGGCTTATCTCCCGGCGCGTAATTACGATCGGTCTCGCGGATCAGGCGCTCGTGCATCCGCGTGAGGTGTTTTCAGAAGCCTTGAAAGAGAGGGCAGCAAAGATTATCGTGGCGCATAATCACCCGGCGGGAGATGTCAGTCCGAGCTCTGAAGACATGCGGGTTACAGAAACACTCGCAAAGGCCTCGTCGATTCTCGGGCTCGATCTTCTCGACCACGTTATTGTTTCAGGCGGGAGGTATTTCAGTTTCAGGGAGGAGGGGCTGCTGTAATGCCGCCGGTATCATAGATTTTGACTTTTTACGCCCGCTCCGGTATTTTTTGTTCATGTTCAAGCTGAAGGCGCCATTCGAACCAAACGGTGACCAGAAACGGGCTATTGAAAAACTATCGGAGGATATACTCAACGGCGAGCGGTTTCAGACCCTCCTTGGTGTGACGGGCTCCGGAAAGACTTTCACCATGGCCGGTGTTATCGAACGGATCGAGCGACCTACCATCGTTATATCGCACAATAAAACACTCGCCGCCCAGCTCTACAGGGAATTCTACGAATTTTTTCCTGAAAATGCCGTGGAGTATTTCGTCAGCTACTACGACTACTACCAGCCGGAGGCGTATCTGCCGGCAACCGATACCTATATCGAAAAGGATTTTTCGATAAACGACGAAATCGATCGGATGCGGCTTTCAGCAACTTCCTCGCTGATGGAGAGGGAGGATGTCATTGTTGTTGCGACCGTTTCATGCATCTACGGAGTCGGGAATCCCCGGTCGTACCGCAGGATGAGGCTCGTGCTCAAAGTGGGAGAGCCGTACAACCGGGATGATATACTGAGGAAACTCGTCGAGATACAGTATACGAGAAACGATATCGAGTTCACACGTTCGACCTTTCGTGTGCGGGGAGATGTCATCGAGATTTTTCCTTCGTATTCGAAAATGGCGGTGAGGATCGAGCTTTTCGGCGATGAACCTGACCGGATATGCATCATCGACCCGCTCGCAGGAACGGTGCTGGAGGAGCGGGAGCACATCATAATATATCCCGCTTCTCACTACGTTGTCGAGCAGGAGAACATTAATACAGCCCTCGAAAAGATCGAATCGGAGCTTGCCGAACGCTATGCCTATCTGCAGGCCGGGAACAAGCTGTTAGAGGCGCAGAGACTAAAATCGAGAACTGAATACGATTTGGAAATGATGCGCGAGCTCGGTTACTGCAACGGTATAGAGAACTACTCCCGGCATATTTTCGGCAGGGAGGAGGGGGAACGGCCGGCGGTTCTTCTTGACTATTTTCCTGAAGACTACCTCATGTTCATAGACGAGTCCCATGTAACGGTGCCCCAGATCGGCGGTATGTATGAGGGCGATCATTCCAGAAAGCTCTCTCTCGTGGAGCACGGATTCAGGCTTCCCTCCGCGCTCGACAACAGGCCGCTTTACTTCGAAGAGTTCGAGCGGCTTGTGAACAGGGTTGTGTTTGTTTCCGCGACTCCCGCCGAGTACGAGCGAAAGAAGAGCAGCAGAATCGTCGAGCAGCTCGTGCGGCCGACCGGACTTCTCGACCCGCAGATCGAGGTCAGAGATTCCCGGTATCAGATCGACGATCTCATCAGTGAAATCAACGAGCGCGTAAAGCAAAACCAGCGGGTGCTCGTTACGACACTCACAAAGCGTATGGCTGAGGATATTGCTCATTTTCTCGCGAACACAGGTATCAGGGTACGTTACCTTCACTCCGAGATAAAGACCTTTGAGCGGACGGACATACTGCGGGACCTTCGCGCTGGAGAGTTTGATGTGCTCGTCGGCATCAACCTTCTCCGGGAGGGCCTCGATCTGCCGGAGGTTTCACTTGTAGCCATTCTGGATGCCGATAAGGTGGGGTTTTTACGCTCCGCCACATCCCTTATCCAGACCGCGGGGCGTGCAGCGAGAAATATCAACGGGAAGGTGTTGATGTATGCCGACCGCATGTCGAGTGCCATGGAGGAGGCGATCAGGGAAACCGACCGACGCCGGAAAATTCAACAGGAGTACAATAAAGTTCACGATATTGTGCCCGAAACTATAAAAAAGAAGGTTGTGGATATTCTGAAGAGGAAGAGGAAGGAGAAACAGGACCTCTCACAGAAAGACCTCGAGGTCATTCAGGACCGGTTCAACCTCCTCAACCCTGTGCATAGGAAACGCTACATCAAAACTCTGGAGAACGAGATGCTCGAAGCTGCGAAGAATCTGGACTTTGAGCGAGCCATTGTTTTCAGGGACGAAATAGAGCGGGTGAAAATCGAGTTGACCAAATGAAAAGGCCTACCACAGGGATTTACGACGCACAATCAAAGCCTGATTATTCGGAAAAATTAAAGCGGCAGCTTCTTTTGGCTGGGTTTTTCATCGCCTTGATCGTATATGTAATTGGGCCCGGGCTGCTCTACGCGTCAGATTCGACCGGAGACCGGGGCGTAATTACCGTGTACGGCGACTATCCGGTTGCTGAGGAGCTGGGAAAAGGGCGTTTTCGTGACAGGGAAACAGAAAAGGGCCTTCTCATTGACTACGGGCTGGGAAAAAACACGGAGGAAAAGGCGCTGATCGAGGCCCTTCATATTCTGAGCGCCAATGTGTACGGCTACTCCTTTTCCTACAGGCCGGGCAGCACGCTGATGAAAACCGAGGAGCAGTTCGATATTGCATTAAAGGGACAGCTCAGGGAATCGAGCGTCGAACAGATGATCGGCGGGGTGTGGGGCATCGTATACCGCGTGAAGTTGGTATTCCGGATTACGCCGTCTGCCAGACGGTGGATGTCCGCCTTCAGGTCAAACACGCTCCGGTCTGTTGAAGCCGAGGGGACGTCGGATTTCTATATGGGCTGGGAGGGCAGAAATGACGCGCTCAGAGAAGCGCTTCGCAATCTCGTGCTCGTTGCGGCTAAAAAGAGGCTCCACTCAAAGCCCATTCTCATCGAAGGAGACATACTTCTTGACGGGACCCCTGAGTTTTCAGTCGGCGCCGGAAGGCATTACTGCAAAATTCGCGGCTATGTCAATATGACGAACGTCGTCACATACGATTGAAGGCGGCCGGACATCAGCGCCGATGTTGTTTTTACATTTTTTTACATCTGGTTCATAATCCAGCAAAATCTCCCCCCTATATTAATGGTGAGCATCAAAATAAAATCCATTTTACAGGAGGTCGTCATGAGACGAAAAGCGGTAAAATCATTGATTATCTTTATGGTAGCAGCTTTCTTGATCGGAATAGGCTCTTTTGCCTTTGCCGATGCACAGGGGGAAGTTAAGGAGTTTAACGGCACTGTTTCGTTCAGGTACGGCGGCGGGTTTTTTCTGAACACCGACGCCGATGGGGAGTACAAGCTTGTCCTCGGCCCACCGTGGTATCTCGACAACCTGGGGTTGAAGCTCAAAAACGGCGACAGGGTAACGGTTCAGGGTGTTGAAGATGACGGTATTCTTTTTGCCGGGACGCTCAAAAAGGGTTCGAAAACATACGATATCGCAAATCTCGAGGACATGGACAAGTACTTCTGCCATGACAGGTATGGTAGAGGGATGATGTCGGAACGCGGCCGGGGTCCGGGAATGATGCATGGAAAATGGGACGATCGACCGTATTCCCGCGGTTGGAGAAGGTAGATATTCAGTGATACAGATACAGGGGACGCCGGGAGGCGTTCCCTGTTGAAGAAATTTCCCATCCAGCGGAACACGCTTTCCTTTGTCACATGCTGTGTATTTAATGACACCTGGATGCGGCGGAGGATGCTTTTCAGTAATGATATATTTTTTTTATTATCCTATCAGGAGGCAAAACAATGATTCACGGAATGTACGGGGGATTTCACCCAGGGTACGGGTTTTTCGGTTTTCCAATTTTTGGTTCAATCTTCGGTATACTGCTTCTCGCATTGGCGGTATACGTGACGGTTTTGATTGTAAAAAAGATTAAAAATGGGACAGCAGGAGTACAGTACAGGGCTGACGACCCGTTGAATATTGCAAAACGGCGGTATGCACGGGGTGAAATAACTGAAGATGAGTATAAACAGCTTGTTGAAGATTTAAAGAGATTGTAAGATGGTTTACACAGGTTATGATTAAAAATTCACTTACCCTTTGTGTTTTGATGGTTTGAGGGGTAGTACGAAAGTAAAGACTGCAGGGTATCGCATATGGCACGGATTGCCGTTATCGATGACGACGTGAAGCTCATTGATCTGCTGAAAGAGTACCTCGAAAACAATAATCACAGGGTTTTTAGTTTTACAGATCCCGCTGAGTTTCTTGAACAGGATTTCGGAAATTATGAAATAGTTATTCTCGATATCCTGATGCCGGAAATCGACGGGTTTCAGGTACTGCGCCGGGTCAGGGAAAAGTCGAATGTATCCGTCATTATGCTCACCGCACGCGGCGATGTGTATGACAGAATTGTGGGGCTCGAGCTCGGCGCAGACGACTATCTTCCTAAGCCCTTCGAGCCGCGTGAGCTTTTGGCCCGAATAGACGCAGTACTAAGGCGTTCGCGCCCTGAGATAAAAAAGTTCGAACGATATACCTATCAGACATTCACCCTGGTACCTGATTCGATGAAACTCACTGTCAACGGGCGCGAGGTCGCGCTCACAAGCGCTGAGTTCGAGCTTTTATACTACTTCTGCAACAATTCTTTCAGGGTGCTGTCCAGGGACATCATAATGGAGAGCACCAGGAATATCAAATGGGAGAGCTTCGACAGGTCCGTTGATGTGCTGGTGAGCAGGCTGCGGAAAAAGATGCGGGACGATCCGAATAATCCCCGGATTATACGGACGATCTGGGGAGAGGGGTACATGTTCATTGCGAAAAAAAGGTAAGAAAAAACTAAGCTACCGTACGGCGCTGTTGATAAGAATCGTAACTTCAGCAGTAATCGGGATATTGCTGATTACCGTTGTGCTTTGGATTTATTTCCGAAACGAGGTAAGAAGCATCGGTGATTATCTGAAATACGGGAGAAGGGAAGATGCGGTGATGCTCATATCGGGATATATCGGCGACCCTCCTTCGAAGTTTCGCGCGAAGGTACTTTCTCGCGTCTACGGCATCACGGTATTGTACTACGTCGAAGGCAGGCCTGTGTGGGTAACTGAAAGCAGGTGGAAGAGGATGGCCCATGCCCGTTTTCCGATGATGCAGATGATGAGGGATATGATGGGAGGCAGAAGACCGAAGCGCGGCATGGAGTATGTCTATCTCTCGCAAAACAGGGTGCTTGCGCTGATATTTCCACCTCTCCCCCCACACCGAAATATCTTTTCACCGTTTATCGGATCCGCATTTATCATCTTTGTAATCGGTCTGTCGGTTTTTATCCTGATAAAAAAAACACTGAAGCCTGTGGACAGGATAATCCTTGCAGCAGAAAGAGTGGGGCAGGGAGACCTCACATACAGGATACATCATGAGAGAGACGATGATTTTAAAAAGGTTGCGCATGCCTTCAATACGATGACAGAAAGGCTTGCCACCATGCTTGCCAACCAGCGAGAGCTTCTCCACCTCATCAGCCACGAGCTGCGCACACCGCTCGCGCGCATAAATCTTGCCCTCGAAATGAATGATAGAAAGAAATCGCAAAACATCATCAAGGGCGAGATTAAGGAGATCGACAACCTGGTGGAGGCTGTTCTCGACCTTTCGAGAATGGGATCGGCCCAGCAATATAAAAGGGTCGAACCGGTTGACCTTGTTTCTGTGATAGAGAAATTGATTGAGGATAACAAAAACAAAGTCCGATTTTTTTCGGATTTGAACGATGCGCGTGTGGATGGAAACGAGATGCTTCTTAAAAAGGCCTTTGCAAACCTTGTCGGAAATGCGGTCAAGTACTCGGCAGGAGATGCGCAGGTTGAAATCAGGCTGACTGATAATGATGAAGGCTACAGGCTCACGTTTAAAAACAGCGGACCCGGTCTGGCAAAAGATGAACTGACAAAGATCTGGGAGCCGTTTTTCAGGGGACGAAACTCAAGAACCGGAAGCACTCAGGGCAAAGGTCTCGGGCTGGTGGTGGTAAAAAAGGCGATCGAGCTCTCTGCGGGAAATGTTACTGTTGAAAGCAGTGAAGCAGGCCTCACTGTATTTACGGTACACCTCCCGAAGCATCGAATCAGATAGTACGCAAATATTGAGCCTGTTTCTATTAACAAACAGATTAAACTCTCGATTTGCTCCTCGGCATGTGGTGAATTGGATCTTTTCCGATTGATAAGTTCACGTACCTCTATATACTGTATAGTATCCTGTATTTTTTAAATGGCAGGTTCAGCCAAACGCAAAGAGAGAATCCTTGGATCTAGAAATCTTCCTGGAAAGCCTGAAAAAAGACCCTTCATTTATCAACCGTGTCGTCTACTGGGGGGTGCGGAAGGCGGCTGATGCCCGGTACGCACCGGTGCCGTCAGACATTCATTCACTGATAAAAAGCCGTCTCAGGGAAATGGGCATAGAAAAGTTGTACACTCATCAGGCGGAAACCTACCGCACGGTCGCGGGGGGGCGGCATGTCGTTATTACCACGCCGACTGCATCAGGAAAGAGCCTTGCCTACAACCTTCCGGTGCTTGATGGACTGCTTAAAGACCCGGACGCAAAGGCGGTGTACCTCTTTCCCACAAAGGCTCTGAGCCAGGACCAGATCAAAGGCCTCGGCGATTTCAGGCTCGATGATGTCAGACTCTACGTATACGACGGCGATACACCGTCCTCGATCCGCCAGTCGGCCCGTAAAAACGGGCGTCTCATCGTCACCAATCCCGACATGCTCCATTCGGGTATACTGCCCAATCATCCCAAATGGGTGAAGATATTCGACGGATTGAAGTATATCGTGCTCGACGAGCTTCATACCTACCGCGGCATATTCGGCAGTCACCTCGCCAATGTCATGAAACGGCTTCTGCGTATTGCTGCCTTTTACAACTCGCATCCTGTATTTATCGCTTCATCCGCAACCATACACAACCCGGATGAGCTCTTCGAGCGGATAACAGGGGCAAAACCGGTGGTCGTCTCAAAAAACGGCGCACCATTGGGTCCGAAACACTACGTCATATATAACCCGCCGATCGTCAACCCGGAACAGGGTATACGGCGGGGCGTCGTGCTCGAGGGAACGAATTTAGCGAAAAGGTTCATCGGAAACGGGAACGCGACCATCGTGTTCGCGCGGAGCAGGCTCAACACCGAAGTCATTCTCTCCTATCTGAAGAAGGCGTTCAGAGGGACCGCGGACTCGATAGCGGGTTACAGGGGAGGCTATCTTCCGAACGAGCGGCGAAACATCGAACGGGGTTTGAAAGACGGCAGCATAAAGGGCGTTGTATCGACAAATGCGCTTGAGCTCGGTATTGATATAGGAAGCCTGGATGCGAGTATCATGGCCGGATTTCCCGGCTCCGTTTCCTCATTCCATCAGCAGGCGGGAAGAAGCGGCAGGAAACGGGATGCCAGTGTTTCTATTCTCATTACGTCCAACTCGCCGCTCGATCAGTATATTGCCGCGCATCCGGAGTTTCTCATGGATAAAAATCCGGAGGCTGCTCTTATAAACCCATCCAATATATATGTGCTCGTCGACCAGGTGAAATGCGCCGCCTTCGAGCTTCCCTTCCGGGAAGAAGAGTCGTTCGGCGGCGCCGATGTGGGGGACATCCTCGCCTATTTAGAGGAGGAGGAGGTCGTTCATCACGAGGAAGGCGTTTATCACTGGCAGGACCGTTCATACCCGGCGGAAAACGTGTCGATACGGAGCGCGGATATCGGGAATTTCGTTATCGTTGAAATGGCGCACGGAAGAAGGCGGGTAATCGGCGAGATGGACCGGGCCACGGTGCCGGAGTTGCTGTTTGAGAATGCCGTATACCTTCACGGGAGCGACCAGTACACGGTGACGAGACTCGACTGGGACAAGCAGATTGCCTATGTTGAGAAATCACGGCCCGATTACTATACCGACGCAATTACAAAAACCGACATCAAAATATTGGAGAACAATGAAGAGGAAGGCCTGCCAACGTACAGGGCGTTTTTATCCGATGTTCTCGTTCGAACGACCGCTACGAAGTACAAGAAGATTAAGTTCCATACCCATGAAAATATCGGCTACGGGGATATCAGCCTTCCGCCCACCGAGATGCACACGAGAAGTCTTATTCTCAGTTTTGAAGCGAAGCTTTTTTCGGGATTGACGCGGGATGAAAGCGAAGGCCTGCTCCTCTCCGTGTCGTATCTTCTGCGAAACGTAAGCCCCATCTATATCCTGACCGATCTCCGGGATATCGGCACGGCCCAGGCGCTCAAACAGCAGATCATCGGGCTGCCGACTGTATTTCTCTACGATAAGTACCCGGGCGGTGTGGGGCTCTCAGACAGGCTGTTCGAGATGAAAAATGAAATCCTCCAGGCGGCGCTTTGGAGGGTTCGCGAGTGTGAATGCAGACGGGGGTGTCCCTCCTGTGTCGGGCCAGATCGATTCAACAAGAAGGTGTGTGAAAAATTTTTAAAACGCCTGGTATCGGGCCTTGTTGAGATTCGCCCTAAAGATGGCAATGAATGAAGGAGCTACAGAGGGGAGCCGGTATTAGGTTTTTCCCGCAGAAAAATGAAAGGCGCCGGGGCCCATGAATCGTTATTAAAATTGCAGCCAGAAGGGGTGAATCGTCTGTATCGTCAAAAACAGCGGGAGGGGGATATATACGCGTATGAATCGGCTTGACCTGTACAGCAGGCTCAGGGGTTCCCGCCGTGCGGATAGACCGGAACACGAAGAAGAAAAAAACAAGGCCCAACGGCTGAACGCCCGGGTCGGCGGTGATGTCGTTTCTCGCGGCTCGAAATCCATTATTCGTGTTTTTCAGAAAATCCCCTATGAAAATCAGTCCTTCATCGATACGGGCCTCCTCGACGTGTTGTTTCCGGAGGCCGGGTATCCCGTGCCGATGAAAGATCTGCTCTTCTTCGATGTGGAAACAACCGGTCTATCCGGCGGTGCGGGAACCGTTTTTTTTCTGATCGGTTTTCTCAATGTGGGAGAGGATGGTCTCGAGTTTACACAATTTTTCTTGAACAGCCTGTCATCCGAGCGTCTCTTTCTCGAACATGTTGAAGACAGGTTTGCGCCCTATAACCATTTTGTATCCTACAATGGAAAGAGTTTCGACTTCAATATCATCAAGAACAGGTTCATCATGCAGGGGATGCGGTTCGGAGGAGAAGGGTCTCATCTCGATCTCCTGTATACTTCACGGCGCCTTTGGCGGGGTATGCTGCCGGACTACAGCCTTTCAACTGTGGAAGAAAAGATACTGGATGTTAAACGAACAGAGGATATACCCGGCTGGCGGGTTCCGGAGGTGTATTCGGATTTTCTGCGTGGTCGAAATGTGTATAATGACATGAAGGCGGTTTTCTCACATAACAGGGAGGACGTACTCTCTCTTTTTGCCCTGCTCGCAGTTCAGCTTCGCATATTAGCCCGGGCAGGTGAAAAAGCGACAGCCGGTGAACTGCCCGATACTTTCCAGTATAATCCAGTTTCTGTATCCGGGCTTTTTGCGGCACGAGAGTACCGGCAAAAGGCGGTTGATATACTAACTTTGCATGATGACGCCGCTTCGCTGAAGAGCCTCGCTCTTCTCCATAAGAGGGACAAATGCTTCGAACAGGCCCTCAAGTATTTTAAACGCCTCTGTGAGAAAAAGGGCAGCCTTTCGGAATACCTCTTCGTGTGCACAGAAATCGCCAAAATATACGAACATCGCCTGAAAGATTTTCAACAGGCTCTCACGTATACGGAACGCATGATCAAGCGGTTGAAGCGCGCGGTTCATTTTTATCCAGGTGACAGGGCGCGTTTTGAAGGTGAGCTTGAAAACGTCAGCAGGCGGTACGTTCGTCTGCTGCGTAAGATTAGCGACAGCATTGATAGGTGAGGAACGAAACGAACAAGGCGGTAAAAAAATGAGGTTTAATGTACGTGAATCTGAAACCCTCTTTAATGAGTTCATTAAAATCGAGAAAGCTCGGCTTTCCTGGGAGCAGTTCGATGGAAAAATGGGGGAGGAACACTACCGGTATGTGATTCGGCGGGGCGATTCCGTTGGCATCGTCCCGGTGTGCGAGCATGACAAAAAGGTTGTTCTCATCAGTCAGTTCCGCTATCCTGCTGTGAGAGGAGGCGATGACGGGTATCTCTGGGAAATCCCGGCGGGCATGATAAACAAAAATGAAAAACCGGCGGATACCGTACAGCGGGAGCTTTTTGAGGAGACGGGCCTTCCTGCCAGTAACATCCGGCCCCTAATTTCGTTTTTTCTTTCACCCGGCCTTCTCGATGAAAAGATACACCTCTATCTGGCACGAATTGACAACTGCTCTGAGATACAGGCTGTCGGCGGCCGTAAGGAAGAGCACGAAAACCTTCTGATCCGGCAGTTTTCCATGCAGGAGAGTCTTCGAATGATACGGGATCACACCATCCAGGATGGAAAAACAGTCTCCGGACTGCTATTTTACTATTGTTTCTATATGAATAATGATTAGATTATAGGTTTCAGCTCAATATTTTCAGGGGGTATGGTATGATGTCGAAACCTGTTCCGATTTCCGAAGACATGTACTGGATCGGTGTGAATGATCTTGAAACCGAGCTTTTCGAGGGGATATGGCCCCTTCCTCACGGTGTATGCTATAACTCCTACCTCATTGACGACGACCGGGTGGCGGTAATAGACACGGTAAAAAAAGGTTTTTTGCCGCTTTTCATCGACAAAATAACAGATATCCTGAAAAAAGGAAAAACCGTCGATTATCTTGTTGTCAATCATATGGAACCCGATCATTCCGGTTCAATGAAAATCCTCCAGCGATTGTTCCCCGATATGCGCATAATCGGGAACAAAAAAACTGTTGATTTTATAAAGGGATTTTACGGGATCGATAATGAAAAGATTCAGATCGTGGATGACGGGGACACTATCGAGCTCGGACGGCATATCTTACGATTTTTCCTCACCCCGATGGTGCACTGGCCGGAAACGATGATGACCTATGAGGTCAAAAACCAGGTGCTGTTTTCCGGTGACGCCTTCGGCGGGTTCGGTACGCTGAACGGCGGTGTTTTCGATGACGAGGTGAATCTTGATTATTTCGAAAATGAGATTCTCCGTTACTATTCGAATATTGTGGCGAAGTACAGCGCCATGGTACAGAAGGCTCTTACGAAGCTGAAAGATGTCCCCATCAAGGTGATAGCCGCAACACACGGCCCCATATTCAGAAAAGACCCGTCCTATATCGTGAACCTCTACGACAAGTGGAGCAAGCAGGAATCGGAGAAGGGCGTGGTTATTGTGTACGCCTCAATGTACGGCAATACTCAGGTAATGGCCGAATCAATCGCCAGGTCTCTTGCGCAGGAGGGCGTTGACACCATTCGAATCCACAATATTTCACGGTCGCATCTCTCGTTCGTTCTTACCGATATATGGCGTTTCAGGGGACTTATTTTAGGAAGCTGTACATACAACACGAAGCTCTTTCCTCCCATGGATATGCTCATTCGCACTCTTGATAACGACAAGCTGAAAAACAGGGTGCTCGGGATATTCGGTTCGTACAGCTGGAGCGGTGGTGCGGTGAAGGTGCTTGAAGAGTTTGCTGAACGGTGTCTCAACGACTTCGTCAAACCTGTGGTGGAGGCGAAGTATTCACCCAGTGATGAGGACAGGGAACAGCTTATTCAGCTCGGAAGAAATATTGCGAAGGCATTGTGAAAAGAAATGCCCCGCATGATGCGAGAAGGTTGGTTTTCTCGAAAACGGGCATCAGTAATCCTTCCTATCGTTTATTGCTTCGGAAACGGTGACAAAGTGATACCCTTTATTTTGAAAGTAGGATATATACTCCGGAAGTATCTTCAGTATCTTATCCACCTTACGTGCCGTGCCGAGATGGGCGATGGAGATGGCGCCGTTCAGTCCGTTGGGGTCGATTCTCTCCCACTCCTTCATCCTTAAAAGCATCTCTTTGGACGTGAAATAACTTGGATTTTTGGCCCGCTCATACTTCTTCTCATCTTTGTTGTATATGATGACCGTTCTTTTATACACATAATCCAGAAAGTCGAGAGCGCCAAGCGAATTGCCCGACCAGAACACATGGTTTGGATATCCAGCTCCCGCTGCCGCGGAAAGAATCCTGTGATCTATAGCACCGTACGGAGCGCGCCAGATCGGGGCGAGGAGTATCCCCGTAGCCTCGTAAAACCTGGTTTGTACCCTGTCGAATTCGAGCCTGAGCGAAAGATCATCCAGCACATCGTCGGAGATGAATGTGAGGCTGAGCCTCCTTCGGCGCGATGTCTCATACAGCGAACGCTTGAGATTGTAATGTGACCAGGTGTGGTTGCCGAATTCGCAGCCGATATCGGCCATTTTTCTAAGGTAGTGTATGTTTTTTTCATTAAAGAGTGCCCCGTACTCCGTCTGAGGCATCTCATTGCTCAGAAAAATTGTTGCCCGTGCGTCGAATCTTTTTAAAACAGAATATACATACGGCAGCTCGCTTCCCGTACCGAGATCAAAGGTAAGTGCTGTTTCTTTGAAACCGGTATTCCCCCGGCGTATATTTTTATACGGGAGTTTGTGACTGTCCATTTTTTGAAGGTTTTCCCGCACCGATTGGGTCAGGTTGAAATCGACGATTCGGTTATCCTCTATTTCAACATTGCTCAAAAACGATTCGTATTCGCTGAGCTGTCGCCTGTACATACGCTCGGATTCAGAAAGTGTATCGACTTCCCCTTCGAGCTCATTAAGCCTCCTGTAGTAGCCTGCCATCTCCGTGTTCATTTTTTTGATCCTGTCCCGCAGGATAAAAAAGTAGAAGAGTGTGAAAAAAATACCCGCTGTCGATAGGAGAAGAACAACCAATCGGGCCGACCTGATAAAAAACGCTCGTTTTTTTTTCCGTTTGTAATCCTGCCGGGTGAGGTGGTAGAGGTGCCGATATATATCGCTTGATTCTTCATGCCCTTCGGGCAATGTATGTTCAGTCGGTTCCATACTGGCGTACTGTTAAGGGGGCGTTTGTTTCGATTTTCTCTGTTGTATATGCTTTCACAGCTTTGCACAGGGTCCCCGGCAGTGTCTGTGCAATTCCCGGACTTTAAAAAACTATATGCCTGCATATACGCAGGCATTGTCAGAATTTGCGTTTTTTCAGCTCGATGAGACGGCGTTTTATCGGCAACCATTTTTTGTTGTACTGCTCTGCAAGCCTGTAGGTCTCGAAATCTGCCCTGCTCCGCCTGATTCGCACAGGCGTCGAGTACTTTTCCGTTGAAAATCCATGCAGCATAACGCTCACCACGGTGGCTATATGCCTGTTGAAAAAGCCACGATATATTGTTGTAATCCCGATAATAACACCGATGATAATCGCCAGTATCATCATGTGGATAAGCGCATGCATCCGCTTCGAATCCATGTTGTTGAAAATAACTTCATAATCACCAATTGTCCTGGTGTAAAAATCGTCACCCATGTACAAATTTTTGAAAGATTCCCGGTCGATAGCGCGGTACAGTTCCTCGCCATTCTTTTTAACTATCAGGACGGTGCCCGTCTGGCCGAAAACAGGGATCAGTTCCTGGAACAGCTCCGGCGAATGAACGAGAATTTTTTCCATGACGGCAGCTGCGGGCTGGATAACCGTATTGTTATCCACAACATAAAATCCTGTAAATGCCCCGACACAGATAATAATAACGATAACCAAAACTGCGCTGATATATCGCGGCGTCATGATGTACCGGATTCTTGTTTTTCCCAGAATCTTCAGCACCCGCAGGAATCTAAGTATTCGTGTGATTCGGATTATCTTAACTATTTTAAGAAAGCTCAAGCTCCCGATGGAAAAAAAAAGCATATTTTGTCCTGCGAAGAAGGTCATATACATCAGGGGGCCTGAATTTAAAAGGAGCAGGGGAAATGAGCTGAAAAGGTCGATAAAGCCCCCCTCCCGCGCCATGTATACGCCGGCTTTTTTCTTTTTACCGGAAACAATGAGACGGGAGATGAATTCTGCAGAGAAAATGAAATCAAATGAAAATCCCGCAATAAGCAGGTATTGCCGAATCTGTACGCTGAATCCCCTGAATACGGCGAATTCCTCGCCGAAGGTTTGCATAATAACAAGAATGATGAAAAAGAAAATAAGACCTTCAAAGGCTTTTCCGATGTAGCTGTTTTCGTTCATAGCACCATTTCCTCGATTGTGTCAGTTTTGGTTACAGTTGATGGGTTCTCTTATCTAATTTTTCGGCAGATTGCGGCTATAATCTTAAAAGTGGTTTATGTACCTGGCGGCATGTATACCTGACTATCCCTATGGGGACATGTACCTGTCGGCATGTATACCTGACCATCCCTATCGGGATATGTCCTCTTGGGGCCGATCCTTTACAGGACTGACTTCATCTGTACAGTATTTCTCTCATAATGGTAACAGCCTCTGCTGCGTTTTCAGCTCCTGAAATCGTATCCGTCCTTCTGCTGTCAAGAGCGGTTCCGATTAATAACGATGATACACCGGGAAGGCCGTGCATCACAACAATCGGTTTTCCGTACTGCCATGCAAAGGCGATCTCGCTCAGCGTGCCGCTTCCGCCCGATACGGCAATGATTCCGTCTGCAGCGCATGCTACAATGGCGTTGCGGGCATACCCAATGCCGGTTGGAATGGCGATATCGACATATCGGTTTGCATCCTGTTTAGATGTTCCCGGCAAAAGACCGATAATACGTCCTGAGTTTTCACCTGCCTCCTCTTGAGCACCTCTGCAGGCTGCCTCCATAACACCGGAAAGACCGCCGCAGATAAGTGAAAACCCGGCTTTGATTATCTCTTTTCCTGCCTCATATGCGGCATTTTTCGCCGCATCGGCGGCCTGAGATGAGCCTATTACAGCAATCAAATGTCTCAATTCTTTCCTCCATCTTGACGAAACGGTCAAAAAAGTGTATTATAGTAGTATGGTGTACGGGTGTGCAAGCTCCTGATATTTTAGAACTCACGGGTCATCGGTGGCGGGCTTATATGATAAATTGCGTCCGCTATTCGGACGTGTATAAATCGACGGGCCCCCAATCAGGCGTTGAACGCCTGCATGCACTTGACTTGAGAATTTACACGTAATGTCTTTTTTTGCAATCTGTATAAGATTATAAAATAATACACCCCATTCTGAATAATTTTCAACCGGTTATGCAAAAAAAGATGCCCACACGTTTAAAAATGCAGCGGCAGTAAACACGTATCCCGCGTGATATAGCTTTACGTGAATCAGCGCAGTCGAATAAGCGAAGTAAATTCTTATTACATGGGGAAACCTGAATACGTATAATAAAAGAGGGTTCGGCATGTATAAAGTAGGCGCAAAAGTTGTGTATCCGCTTCATGGAGTTGGTATAATCAGTTCGATTGAGGATAAGGAGGTCCTCGGGGAGAAGAGATCCTACTATATCATAAAACTTTCGATTTCCGATATGACGGTGATGATACCGACAAACAGATCCGATGAGCTCGGCCTCCGCCAGATTGTCAGCGACAGAGACGCGAATAAGGCGCTCAAGATAATCGGCGGGGAAACGACCGATATGGATGAGGACTGGAAGTCACGGTATCAGCACAATTTTGAGAAGATCAAAAGCGGTTCCATTGTCAATGTAGCGGAGGTAGTGAGGAACCTCTTTCACAGGAATAAAGTGAAAGAACTGTCAATAATGGAAAAAAAGCTGTATGAAAATGCATACAGGCTTCTGATCGATGAAATTTCCTATGTCAAGGACCTCGAAAAAGAGGATGTTCAGAATCTGGTTTCAATAGGTCTTGAAAACAGAAGAAAATAAGCAGGTGAATTTAAAAACGTTCGAAACGGTGAATAATAAAATGTCGGAGAAAAAGATTGATAATTCGTATACTATTCGTTCTGGTAACTGTTGCGCTTGCGGTCTTCTTTACCATTGGTCATGAAAATTTCATTGTCTATCCGGCCATTGTCCTCGTCATATCTGCAGGAGTCGTTCTTCTTGAAAGAATCGCAAAGAATTTCAAGAGGGAAAATGTCACCAAGATATTCAAAGGATTCGTAGTCGGGCTCGTGCTTGGAGCGGGCTTTTCCGCAATCGCCCGTTCATTCGGCCTTCAAACAACCTGGTACTACGAGACCTTTATTTATCTATGCACACTCTATTTCGGTATTGCTGTGGTTTCCCAGCTCGAATTGGGTGTGGGAATGATGAGTAGTACGGTCGGCAAAGGAGCATCCACCGAAGGCGTCAAGATACTCGATACCAGCGTAATTATCGACGGAAGGATAGCGGATATTATCGACACGAATTTTATCGAGGGAGTGCTCGTTGTGCCGAAGTTTGTTTTAGACGAACTTCAGCAGATCGCCGATTCGTCGGATTCGATGAAGCGCTCCAGGGGACGCCGCGGGCTTGACGTGCTTAACAGGCTGAAAAAAGACCGGAACACACTTTTGCGTATAACCGATCAGGATTTTCCCGAGATTCCGGATGTGGACTCCAAACTGGTCAAGCTCGGCAAGGTGCTCGATGCAAAGGTGATCACCAATGATTTCAACCTGAACAAGGTTGCCGAGATACAGGGTGTAACCGTTCTCAATATCAACCTCCTCGCCAATGCCCTGAAACCTGTAGTCCTTCCCGGAGAACGGATGAAGATTGTGATAATCAAGGAGGGGAAGGACCCCGGTCAGGGGATCGGGTATCTCGATGACGGAACTATGGTCGTGATTGATTCGGGTAAGAAGTTCGTTGGTGAAGAGGTATTTGTGACGGTTACCAGTGTTCTGCAGACACCTGCCGGAAGGATGATCTTTGCCAGGTATGAGCGCGACTGACCTCTACGTTGTTAGCACCCCTATCGGAAACCTCAAAGATATTACTCTGCGCGCGTTGGAAATACTGAGGGATGTCGATTATATTGCCTGTGAAGACACACGGGTAACATTAAAGCTGCTCAACAGATACGATATTAAAAAGCCTCTAATTTCCTTCCATTCGAAAAGCAAGCCTGAAATACTGAATCGCATTCGAAGAATCATTGCAGAAGGACAATCCGTTGCCTATGTAACGGACAGTGGAACACCGCTTGTGTCCGACCCGGGGGGTATTCTCGTACGCAGTATCGTTGAAGACGGCGGCGAGGTTGTTCCCATTCCGGGCCCGTCTGCGGTTCACGCTGCACTCGTGGCTTCGGGTATGCAGTTTTCTGAATACACCTTTATAGGCTTTACCTCGAATAAAAGTGCGCGACGAAGAAAAAAGTTTGCAGGGCTCGCAGGCAGTGTGTTCGTGTTTTACGAATCCCCGCACCGGATAATCGGTTTTCTGATTGATGTGTATGAGGTTCTCGGAGATATTCCCTGCGCCGTATCAAGGGAAATTACAAAGAAGTTTGAAACTCATTACAGGGGACGTGTTTCAGAGGTTTCACAGCGTATAGAAAAAGAGGGTCCTCGTGGTGAGTATACCGTTATTCTCGATACAAGAAAACAAGAATAACGCTTAAAAAAAAGTGTTCCGGTGCAACCGAATATGTACTATACTGTACTATAGTCCTGTTGTGCGACGCTAAATAATATTTGTGTTGGGGGCCCTATTTGCTTAAGTAATGAGATTTTCTTTCCGATATATCTTATGTCGAAGGAGTGCGGATAAATGACGATAGATAAGATTGGTCCACTAAACAAAATCCTGAAAACCCAGGGTGATGTGAAAGTCAAGAAGAGTGAAAAGACCGCGAAAAAAGACAGGGTCGAGCTTTCTCCTGAAGCGAAGAAGATGGCCGAACTTTCACAGCTCGAGGCAAAGGTTAAGGCCGCTCCCGATATTCGAAAGGAACTCACTGCTGGGAAGATAAAGGAACTCAGGGACAAGCTTCAGAATCCCGATGAGTATCTGACCAGGGAGATAGCCGAAAAGATTGCCGAAAAGGTAGCGGAATCTTTCGGAATAAAGTCCTAGGACACCATTCTATCGATCGTGTATACACACATACAGGGTAATCAGGCGGAGGGATACTCCGTCTTTTTTATTGTTATCATGATCGGAGGTGTAATTGCTTGAGTTTCTTCGAGTTCACAATACCGACGAAGGTTGAATTCGGTATAGATGCTCTTGCACGGCTCGGGTATTTCGCCGCCTCTCTCGGTGACAGGGCTCTCGTCGTGTCCGAAAACGTGCAGAACAGGGCCGGGAATCTGCAGAATATTGAAAACATACTGAAGGGAAAAAAAATCGAGGCCATCCTTTATGATGGCATATCACCGAATGCGGACACCCAGGTGATCGACGAGGTAGCTCTGATTGCACGAAAATCGCGGGCGAATATTATTATCGGCGTTGGCGGTGCGCGTACATGCAATATCGCAAAACTCGTTGCGTTCCTCTGCAGTAACGAAGGGGATGTATCCGACTATATTCATGGCCGGAACGGCAATGGCAGGAGGGTGCCGTTTATCGAGATTCCCACGATTTTTCGGGAAGTTTTTGCCCTGACGAACAGTGTATTCGTGACCGACGCCTATGATCAGACAAACAGGGTGCTCTCCCTGCAAGGCCTCGGCACCGACGTACTTGTAGACGACCCTGCTCTGATGGCAGACATACCGATCGATACCGCCGTGTACACGGCATTCGATATTATATCGCTTTCCACCGAAGGGTATATTTCTTTGAAGGCGATTCCCCTTGTCGAACCGATTCTTTTAAGAGGAATCGAAATTGTCTACTATAATCTTGGGAGTTATATACAAAACCCGGTTGATGTAACGGTGCGTGAAAAGCTCTGCACCGCCGGGCTTTTCACTGCAATCGCCAATATTATTACCGGGTTTGGTGCCGGCTTCGCGCTTGCCATGGGAATGAACGGCAAAAACCGGACTTCAAAGTCGATCATGTCCTCACTGCTTCTCACAACGATGATGGGGTACAATCAGTCTGCCTCCGCGTCCCGCCTTGCCAAAATCGCGAGGGTGATGGGCAAAGACACCTCTCAGGTGCCCGAGGCGGAAGCTGCCGGCCTTGCAATTGAGGCTGTTGATGATTTCAGGAAGAATCTCGGGGTTCAGCTCGTTACGCGGATCAAAGACCTAGGGCTTGAAAAAGACGATCTTGCCGAGGCTGCCGAGGTGGCTATACGCTTTGAAGACATAAACAACATGCCGCGGAAGGCATCATTCGAAAACCTCATGGAAATGCTGGAGAAGGTGTACTGAGAAAATTAATTCGGCAAACGACGGTATAAAAAAGTTGTCACCCCCTGGATTTTTTATATTCTCCATACCACTGCACACAGCGCTTTAGCCCCTCTTCGGTTGTAAAAAGCGGCCTGTACCCCAGAACCTTTTTCGCCCTGTCGATGCTGAAGCTGTAGTCTTTTGTCACCTGGGCGATTCTGTACGGGGTGACGAGCGGTGGTTTAGAAGAGTGAAAGAGTCTGAATAACGCGTCAAGCAAGAGGGAAAGCCCGTACAGAGGTGTTGCGGGAACGGATACGGAGGGAGGCCGGCTGCCGAGCTCCCGGGCCATCATTCCCAGAAATTCGCGCCACTGTATATCATGCCCGTCGCTGATATTGAATGCCTCTCCGATCCCCTTCTCAGTTTCCATGCAGAGAGAAACCGCATGCACCAGGTTTTGAACGAAACATGGTGAGGTAAGTGCCCTTCCGCCTCTGGGAAAACCTGAAAGCCCCCTGTCGATTGCCTGCAGAAAGGGAAGTGTACTGGTCGTATCCTGGGGCCCGAAAACATTCGAAGGCCTGAGAACAAAAAGCTCTATGTTATCGCAGTACTGAAATAATTTTTCCTCCGCCATTGTCTTTGTTATACAGTAATTATTTTTGAAGGGCCTTCGCTCGTGTCTTTCATCAATATTGATATGCCCCGTAAAGCCGTATACCACAGTGGAGCTCAAATGGATAAACCTTCTAACACCGCTTTTAACCGCGGCCTCCATCAGATTGAGCGTTCCCCGGACGTTTGTCTGATAGAAATTCTCGTAGTTTCCCCAGTCGCTTGCGCGGGCTGCTGTGTGGATTACTGCATCGAATTCCGAAAGAACATCATCGAGCCTGTCCTCAAGAGTCGCAGTGATCAGGGGGTACTCCTTGTCATTGAGGCGAAAGAGCCGAGAGCCCTTTCTAACCATTCCGACGGCGCTGTACCCGGGTCTTTCGATTAGGTTTTTGAGCAGGTGGCTTCCGATAAAACCGTTTGCCCCGGTGATGAGAACTTTCATCTTTAAGCCCGTTCCCTGAGATGTTTCCTGATAACAGCCATAACTGGTGTACAATATTTTAATCTCATGGTATTATTGTAAAAAAGCAATGAAATTTCTCCCGTTTTTTTTGAAAATGACGTGAATATTCCGTAGATTTTGTACAGGAGGTGGATTCAGAATGTCAGAGCTTCACATTGAACCGGTTGAAAACGGGGCCGACATGAAACGGTTTTTTAATCTTCCGAAAAAGCTCTATGCCGAAGATCCATGTTATATCGAACCTCTTCGCTCGGAGCTGAAGAAGCAGTTCAGCAGCAGGAAGAACCCCTTTTTCCAGCACGCTGATATACAGTCGTTTCTTGCGTCCAGGGGCTCTCGGTTCGTTGGAAGGATAATCGCTATTGAGAACAGGCTGTACAATGAGTTCCACCATGACAGGTCGGGTTTCTTCGGTTTCTTCGAGTGCGCCGATGATGCAGAGGCCTCTGCCGGCCTTCTTCATGAAGCCGAAAACTGGGTAAAAGATCGGGGGCTCGACACCATCATCGGGCCGATGAGCTTCAGTACAAACGATATCTCGCCAGGCGTGCTGATCAGCGGGTTTGAGTATCCTCCGTATTTAGATATGTCGCATGCCCTTCCCTACTATGACGGTCTTATCGAAGGCGCGGGGTTTAAAAAAGCCATGGATACACTCGCCTTCAAAATTCCGATCCATCAGGAGCTCGATCCCAGAATCGTCAAGCTTGCTGAGAGGGTGAGAACAAAAAACAAGGTCACAGTCCGCTACTTCGACGAGAAGCGCTTTGATGAGGATGTACAGATTCTTCGCGACATCTACAACAGCGCGTGGTCGGGAAACTGGGGGTTCGTTCCCATAACGGATGCGGAGTTCGACGAAGCGGCCAAAAACTTCAACCGGGTGCGGATAAAGGAGCTTGCACTCATCGCCGAGGTAGACGGCGAACCGGCGGCCTTCTCCCTGGTGCTGCCGAATATCAACGAGGCGCTCATCCATATGAACGGACGGCTCTTTCCCTTTGGTGTATTCAAGTTTTTATACTGGCAGAAGAAAATAAAGGGGCTTCGGCTTTTGATACTCGGCATCAAACCTGAGCACAGGAAACGGGGTATCGATGTTATGCTGTACTACCATAACATGACCGAGGGGATGAAGCTCGGGTATACGGAGGGGGAGCTCTCCTGGGTGCTCGAAACGAACACTCCAGTTATCAACGCCGCACGGCTCGTAAGGGGTGAGGAGTACAAGCGCTACAGGATATACCGGAAGAAGCTCTAGTACTAGGCAGGCGAACGCAACATTCGTCTGTAATTCTCGGTGAAAGTTTATTAATGTATAGAATTCAACGGCAATCCGGAAAGAAAGCGGGTGTTTTTGCCGAAAACATGATAAGTTCCCCCGGGGATTGTACTATCATGAACCTTCCGATTCATCATTCAGCACATTACGCACCTTTACAAGAAGCTCGCGGGGGTTGAACGGCTTCTAAAATCCTGGGAAGAATTATGAGGTTTCTTCAATTGACATTTTACCGGTTAGGGCGTAAATTTTTAAAATGATTAATTATAAAGAGATAATTGAGTGTATCTATCGGTTTTTCCCCAAAATACAGGCTATTTATCTTTTCGGGTCCTTTGCGGATGGTTCTGAGCAGTTCAGCAGTGATGTGGACCTGGCTATACTGCTGCCTCAGGAGTTGGTGCGGGAATTGACGGCTGTTCAAAAATTGGAACTGAGCAATGCATTGAGCCCTCTCCTGCATCGAGATGCTGATATTGTCAACCTAAGAGAAGTGTCAACAGTATTCCAGAAAGAGATCATCTGTTATGGGGAACGGATTTATTGTTCAGATCCAGATGCGGCAGATGAATTTGAAATGCTTACTCTGTCTTTTTATCAGAAATTGAATAGCGAAAGACGAGATATTCTGGAAAACGGACTGAAAACAGGTGTTTTTTTTGCCTATGAATGACGTACTGATCAATAAGAAGGCGAGCATAGAGCGCTGTATTGCTCAAGTCAACAAGTATTATAATCTGTCTGCTGACATACCTTTTGTTGAAGATCACCTCAGGCAGGATGCGGTCTCCATGAATCTTCAAAGAGCCTGTGAGCAGGCTATTGATATGGCCAATCTTATTATTAGAAGAAAGAAGCTGGGAGTCCCGCAGGCGAGTAGAGACAGTTTCGATCTCCTTCAACAGGCTGGATTGATCAATAAGAATCTCTGTGAAAGAATGAAGAATATGGTGGGTTTCCGGAATTTGCTTGTACATGCGTATCAGAGAGTTGAGATTGTAGTACTGGAAGATGTTATCCAGCATCATTTAAAGGATCTCACAGAATTTGCCGGCCAGATCCTGGAAAAAAACTCCTAAGCGGTAAAATTTTTATAATTTTTAACGCTTACACCGGTGCGTACGCGTAAATCCATGGATGGATAGAACAGCAGGGCAAGCCCGTAAAAACAAACCGCAGCCATTCCGGTTACAATGAAACCGATATTTGATGCGGCGAGTACCACTCCGGTCGAAGCAATAACTGAAAAGAATCCGTTGACTGACCAGGCCCACGGGAGTGAGTACGACGAATGTTCGCGAAGCTCAGAAAGGGCTGTGGGAAAGTAGAAGCCCATGAAAAAACCAGCCGGCGCCGTAAGCAGTACCGCCATACCAAGTTTTAACGCCATCGATGCACGGACAATCAATAAAAAGAGTCGGTCACTGAAAAAAAGTATGCAGAGGAAATACACGGAGATGAAAACGGTGATCCGCAGAAGTGCTGCGCGCCTCTGTTTTATTCTGAGCCTGTCTGCAAAAAAGCTGCCGGCTCCCGAAAAAACGAGGAGTGCGGCGATAATTGTCGAATTTGAATAGAGTGGGTTTGTGATGAATTTTAAAAATTTCTGCATCAGGAGTACCTCGATAAACATGTATCCGGCGGCGATGAGACTGAAGTACAGGACGACTTTCGACCCACCGGCTTCGATTTTGTGCCGCCTGAGTATCGGCGGGAGCAGGATAAACACAACGGCGATGGCAACCGTTGCAATGAATGTGGCAAAAAGCACTATATACCCGCCTTCAACCACGAAGAGCCACTTTTTCCCCGTGGTTTTAAACAGGTGGGGGATTGTGCCCGGCCGGAAGAAGTATGAAAAATAGGGCTTTGTATCGGTCGGCGGCCTGATGTTGAAGAGGTAGCTCCTTATAAAACGCCGGTTCTCTGTAATAATACGGCCGGCATTTTTGTAGTAGGCAGCATCCTGCACGATATTGAACCTGTTCGCCTCCTCCGGTTTCATGCCCGGGTAGTAGACGAGATCGAAAAACATCCTTTTGCAGAATGACTTGATATTTTTGATTTCCAAACCGGTAAAAGGCTCCTTTTTCATCAGAACGTTTCCGAACTGCCAGCTTCTCAGGACAATCAGATTTTGGCCTGCATCAAGATGTTCTCTCATTAGAGCCTCTTTGGCGACTACGGTGAGCTTGAGGAGGTTTCTCGGCGGCTGTTTTAGGGGCAGGGTTGCCGACACAACACCTTTTTTGTCGATGCCGTTCAGGTAATCCCGGAATGCCTCAATGGTGAGCAGGTAGTTCGTGTCGGTGGAATAGATTCCGCCGACGGTCTGCATTGAACCTGCAGTCACCGGTATATCGATGATATCAAACCGCCCGGACGCGATCAGGCTCCGCGCATCTGTTTTTTCTATCGTGGTACTCGTATCATTGAAGAAATTATTATTGAACCCCGAAAATGCATCGGTCAGGATATCCGGCAGGAAGGGATTTTCCTCACACACGATTACCCGCCTGGCGCCGTTTATAAACGCCCTTTCCACCGGGATGCCGCCTCCCAGGCCTGCAATGAGGACGCGGGGGTTTTTATACAGTATGTACGCTGCAGTCTGCACCTGATAGCGGAGGTAATCCGGCAGGCGGTTGTCTGTGATGCTGTCCATCGCGGACAGGAGGTCTCCGTCTATAAAGAGGGCATGTTGTTCGGGGAGCCTGCCTTTAAAGCGATAGCTCAGCCCCGGCGCAATGCGAAGTTTTTTACTCTCCACAACATCGATGCTTCCGTACGGGCTTACCCGTGAATATACAATATGGGCATCAGGCAGGTTGAGGGCGAGCTGTTCACCCTTATAGGGGAGGACTCTAATCCCGCCCAGGAAAAAAAGTATAAGCCCGGCAACTGTGCACAAAACAGCCGCCGTAAAAAATACTGCGCGCTTCTGTCGGCGCTCACGGCGAATCATGCATGCAATGAGGCCGAAACTACCGAGGCTCAGGGAAACGGCGAGTATCTTCTCCGGCCTGAGCGCATACATCAGGAGAACGGTGATTGCGATTCCGAAGCTCGAGCCTGTGAGATTGAAAAAATATGCCCTGCCGCTTTTCATAACCAGAAAGGCGCAAATAACGGCTGCCGACCCTGCGGTGAAGGGCACCGCATAGAAGGTATACCTGAGGACAAGACGAATAATCTGGGAGCGGTCCCATACGATGACGAGCGGGTCGAAGCGTATCTTTGAGGAGAGGAAAAAACCCGCCCCGAGAAAAAAGATGAAGCCGCAACAAGCCCAGAAAAAGAGTTCCCCCTCCCTGTTACGCACCCTGTCTCTGAACAGACTGATAAGTGTCCCGCCTGTTCCAAAACCGGTGAGAGCAAGCGCTATCGCACCGTAGGTGAAATTTCCGAAACCCTCGACCTTCAGAACACGCATGAGAGAAATTTCTAGGGAGAGCAGGGCTGCAGAGATGAGAACGAGGGGGAGGGGGTGCACTGTTTTATTCATTCGGGTTTGTCGGTTTGATTGTCTTTCCGTGTAAAGGGTACAAAGGCTACCGGAAGCACGTCTCTGACCGTGATATTTCCATCTGCATCTTTCTTGACAAGTTTCAGCACCTGCGGGAAATACGGCTGGCCCACCGGGATGCACATGCGGCCCCCTTTCTTGAGCTGTGCGAGCAGGGGAGGGGGAATATGATCGGCTGCCGCTGTCACGATGATTGCGTCGAACGGCGCAGCCTCCTTCCAGCCGAAATAGCCGTCACCGATTCTCACATGGACGTTGTCGTATCCGAGTCGTTCAAGTCTCGCCCGTGCGCTTTTACCGAGAGGAGCTATGATTTCAACAGTGTAGACGGACTGTACGATTTCGGCAAGCACGGCAGCCTGGTACCCCGATCCTGTGCCGATTTCAAGAACAGTGTCGTTTTTGTCTACTTTGAGAAGCTCGGTCATCAGGGCTACGATATAGGGTTGCGAAATCGTCTGGCCGTACCCGATGGGCAGGGGAGTGTTTCTGTACGCCTGCTTTCTGTACCTCTCCGGCACGAATTCCTCACGGGGAACGCTAAGCATGCTCCGTATAACAACCTGATCACTGATTCCTTCATTCGCTATGTGCAGCTTTACGAGCCGCCTTCGCTGTGTTTTAAAATCAGTATCCTGCTGTGCTTTACACTCCTCTGCCGAAATAACTAATAGAATAAGAATTAAAAAATAAAAGACAGGCAGGATAATGCCCGTCCGGGGCCGGCATCTTCGATCTGGATACGGGAAGATGTTTTCTTGATGTATATTCATACCTGTTCTATACTGTACGCCTGATAACGGTAATGTCAAGCTGATATTATCCGGACAACCTTCGGCCTGGCGGTAAATATACATTGCGATCCGTGGGTATGTAATAGCGATGCAGTAAGGCATCTGAATATTTTAAAAGAGAAATTCGGATACTGGTTCGTAATTTCAATGGCTTTGGTGCGGGGGGGATATATATATGGATGCGATTGTTGTCGGAAGCGCGAATACCGACCTTATCATGCATGTCGACAGGCTGCCAGCCGAAGGCAACACCGCGGTCGGGGGCGGCTTCAAAAGCGGCCCGGGAGGTAAGGGGGCGAATCAGGCTGCCTGCCTCGCGCGGCTTGGCGTGAACACAACTTTGATCGCCCGTTTCGGGAACGATGGGTTTTCCAGCCTTCTCAGAGAGGAGATAGCCCGCCTCGGAGTCGACCTGTCCTCGGCCGTCATTGATGGGGAACGAAGCGGCGGAATCGTGTTCATTATCCTCGACAAACAGGGCAGCAATACAATGGTGGCGGATCTTGGGTCAAACCTGTTTCTCGATGAGGATGATATTACTCGTGCATCTAAGCTGTTCACGAATTCGAGGCTCCTGCTTCTTCAGCTTGAAGTATCGGACAGCGCAAACAACAGGGCAGCAGAGTATGCACGCGAGCACGGACTTAAAATTGTTCTCAACCCTGCGCCTATGCGGCCGTTCGATACATCCATATTGAAGGGCACCGATATAATAACGCCGAATATGCAGGAACTCGAAGCCCTTCTGCGTAATCTGAAGGGAAAACCGATGATCGGGTTCGAAGAAAAAGACCCGGTAAAAATAGCGGAGGCTGCACGGGAGCTTTTTGCATACGGTGTGCGGGAGATCGTCGTAACGCTCGGGAAGAGGGGAAGCCTCCTGGTGAAGGAAGATTTCTCCCTGCTATTTGGAACGTATCGGGTAAACCAGGTGGATGCGACTGCTGCGGGCGATTCTTTTACTGCAGCTCTTGCCTTTATGTATGCCAGTAGCAGCGATATAGCTGAATGCATTTCTTTCGCTTCTGCGGCTGCGGCGATTACCATAACGAGGGCCGGAGCCGTCTACTCACTTCCAACGCTGCGGGAGGTGAATGAGTTTGTGAGAAAAAATACATTAACAACATCAGAGTATTTTTCTTGACCATTCCAATTTTACGTTGTTACTTTACGGTGTTTGAAGGCGCGAATGACGAGTTTTCCGAATAGACAGGCAAAAGATGCCGGGTGTATTCAAAGCTGCAGTGACGAGAGGGTTTTTCAGCGAATCATTCGTTGACGTGAACACGATGCTGTGAGTGCGTATCAATGAACGGTTTCCGATGCAGTGTCTATTATCGGTGGAATTCGAAGTTCGCTCTTTTTTTATTAAAAGTGACGTATGTTTCTGATACGGGGTTTTCAATAACACCTGTATTAACCGTAAGGATACGTGTATTCTCCCGGTTAATACCTGTAATCTGGTGAGTGCCGGAATTCTTCTTAAATACAGGAGGGAGGGTTACTGTGATAAAGATAGAAAATGTCACAAAGATGTATGGATCCGCCACCGCTGTAAAGAATATCAGTTTTGAGGTGGAAAAGGGTGAGATACTCGGATTCCTCGGGCCGAATGGTGCCGGAAAAACCACGACCATGCGCATCATTACCGGGTATTTTCCGCCCACCGACGGAAACGCGTATGTAGCCGGGTACAGCGTTTTAGACGAACCGCTGGAGGTCAAGAAACGTATCGGGTACGTCCCGGAAACACCCGCCATGTACGGCGATATGAGAGTGCGTGAGTACATCAAATACATCGGGGCGATCAAAGGGGTGCCGAAATCCGAGCTTAACGGACGGATGGAGAAGGTTGCCGAGCAGTGCGCGTTCGGACAGGTCATGAAAAAAAATATCGGTGAATTGTCAAAGGGTTTCAGACAGCGTGTCGCATTAGGCCAGGCTCTTATCAATGATCCTCCTGTTCTCGTTCTGGATGAGCCGACGTCCGGTCTCGACCCGAAGCAGATCTACGAAATCAGAACCCTCATAAAGTCGATGGCCGGCGAACGGACGATTATCCTCTCTACGCATATTCTGCCGGAGGTTTCCATGACCTGCAGTAAGGTGGTGATCATCAACGAGGGGCAGATCATCGCGGTGGACAGCACGGACAACATCGGAGGAAGCCTCACCGAATCGCATCATGTCGAGATAAAAGTCGACGGCCCCGGCAGGCAGGTGCAGAAAAGCTTATCGGCACTGCAGGGTGTCAAGCATATTGAAACGAGCGGCGACGTATTTGTGATCGAAACAGAAAAGGAGAAGGACCTTCGTGCCCGGATAGCAAAGACTGTTGTCGAAGGCGGCTTCGGCCTGTTAGAGCTGAAATCGAGGGCCATGAGTCTCGAGGATGTCTTTCTCAAACTTGTGACAGAAGAGGAGGGGGTGCGGCAATGAGAAATATCGCTGAAATATACAAGAGGGAAGCACGTTTTTATTTCACCACACCGGTCGCGTACGTGGTCATCGTTATCTTCTCTGCGGTGTTCGGGTTTCTCTATTTCCGAAACCTCTCTTACTACTCCCAGCTCTCCTATCAGATGATGCAAAACCAGTACCCGCAGCGTATCGACCTGATACTCGGGATCTTCGCGCCGCTATTCAGCTCGAACAGTATAATATTTTTACTCGTCATACCGCCGCTTTCAATGCGGTTGTTCGCGGAAGAAAAGAAGTCGGGCACTATCGAGCTTCTGTTTACCTATCCAGTTAAAGATATTCATGTCGTAATCGGCAAATGGCTCGCAGCCATTACCATTCTGCTCGTCATGCTCATACTTACCCTTCCTGCGCCGTTTCTTGCCTTCAAGTTCGCGGGGTCGTCCGAATGGGGTCCCGTATTGTCGGGCTACCTGGGGATGTTTTTGATGGGTGTGTCTTTCCTTTCGCTTGGCGTTCTGATATCAGCTGTTTCGGAAAACCAGATCGTCGCGATTATCATCTCCTACGGTGCACTTCTGGGTTTCTGGTTTCTGGGATGGGCCGTTGATCCCAACTCACCAAAGAAGATCGGAAATGTGCTGAACGAGTTGAGTGTAATCAAACACCTGGATAATTTCATCAAGGGAGTCATCGATACGAAAGACGTTGCGTATTACGTTCTGTTTATCTTTGTTACCGTATTTTTGACAACCCGGGTGCTCGAATCCAAAAGGTGGAGGGGGTAATCATGCTGAAAAAAATCCAAAAATATCTATTCATAATTTCTCCAGTCCTCATTCTTATCAGTCTTTTCAACTACTACCTGTCCGGAAAATTCGGGCTTCTTTCACTGATAACACTTATTGTCGGACTTGGAGGCGGCATAATCTTTTTTGTCCTGTACTACGAAGAGGTGGTGCGGAAGATCACGAAACGAAAGGTAAAGTACGGGTTCAACAGTGCGATCATCACTATTGTTGTTCTTGCGCTCGTTGTCATTGTGTACCTTGTAACCATAGATAAGAACAAAAAGTTCGATTTGACTGCGGAAAAGAGGTTTACCCTCTCCGAACAGACACAGAAAATATTGAGCCGGCTCAATGGACCGGTCAATGCGTATGCCTTCTACTCAAAGCAGATGGACAAGCGGTCAGTCAGCGATCTTTTAGGACAGTACCACTACCTGGACAAGGACTTCAATTTCGAGGTGGTGGACCCCGATCTCAACCCCGGCATTGTGGAGAAGATGGGAGTCAAAGAGTACGGCGAATTACTCATTAAGTACGGAGGTAAGACAGAAAAGGCGAAGTCCGCTAACGAAGAGGGGATTACCAACGCACTCATCAAGCTTTCCCAGACATCCGTCAAAAAGGTTTACTTTATCAAGGGGCATGGTGAGAAGAGCATCGAGGATTACGGGAACAACGGCTATGACCGGATTTCCCAGGCGATAAAGGCCGAGAATTTCGAAGTCGACCAGATTCTGCTGCTGCGCGCTGAGAAGGTGCCGGATGATTGTTCTGTGCTCATCGCCGCGGGGCCGAAGAATGACTATGAGCAGCATGAGATCGATCTTATTGACCAGTATGTGCAGTCAGGCGGCAGGGTCTTATTCCTCCTCGATCCCGATGAGGGTCAGAATCACCTCAATAAGATTGCGCTCCTTCTCGAGAAGTACGGACTGCTTCTCGGAAACGACGTGATAATCGACCCACTGAGCCGTGTGCTTTCCGGGGATTATTTTATGCCGGTTATAAACGATTATACCTACAGCCCGATCACGAAGAACTTCAGTCTCGCAACCTTTTTAAGGGTAGCGCGAAGCATAGGTGTCAAGGACTCACCGGGTAAAAATATCATGACACGCATTGTTGCCCGGACCGGCGAATCGAGCTGGGCGGAAACCAACGTCAGAGACCTGTTTCAGAAACAAAAAGCAAAGTTTGATAAAGGCATCGATCAGAAAGGCCCGGTGAGCATTATGGCGTATGCGACCATTACTCTGAAAGATCAAAAATCGGCCGCTGCATCGTCAAAAGCTTCCGAAGGTACGGACACCGCTTCGGATAAAAATAAGGAAGCGATTGTGCTCGCTATCGGTGATTCCGATTTCATCTCCAATTCGATGTACCAGACACAGGGAAACAAAGACCTTTTTCTCAACACGCTGAATTATCTCTCAGACAGGGGCGAGCTTATTTCGGTGCGGCCCAAGCAGCAGGAATCGGTATACCTCACCATGACTGCCAAACAGGGTCGGACTGCGTTTTTTATTACAGTCCTGTTGATACCGCTTTTTGTTATAGCAATCGGGATATACACCACGGTGCAGAGGAGAGTGCGGTCATGAAGTTTTTCAGAAAGGCAATAATACTCGCTGTTATTGCCGCCCTCGCCGGGGTGGCATTCTGGTATTTTCAGGTCAAGGGGAAGCGGGAAAAGAAGGAGGCCGAGGCGAAGGAGGCCCTGCTTTTTAAGGAAACCGATAAAAAAATTTCAGACATCACTCTGACGAAAAAAGGGGGCCAACCGATCGTTTTAAAGCGTATTCCCGCAGAAGCAGTGCCTGCTGAAAAGAAATCCGGTGGGGAGGAAACCCAAAAAAAAGAGGGTTCGCAGCCTGCCGGGCAAAAGTCTGAAGGACAGAAACAAACCGGGAAGGACACAGAGAAAAAGAAAGAGGATAAGTGGATAATAACCTCTCCCGTGAAGACGGAGGGAGACGCGCTTGCCGTCGAAGCGTATACTGAAGTATTGAAGAAGGCAAAGCGGGATTCTGTCATATATGAGTCTGCGGAGAAACTCGATGAGTACGGCCTGAATGACCCGGAGTACTCGATTCGTTTCTCATACGAAGGTGGGGCCGAACAATACGGAATAGATTTCGGCAACCAGAGCCTTGACGGGAAGAAGGTATTTGCCCGTGTTGCCGGGCAGAATAAAATTATTGCTGTTGAGGCAGGTGTCAGGGACGGTCTGGAGAAGAAACTCATCGATCTGCGGGATAAATCAATCGCCCACTTCGAGAGTGAAGATCTGGACGCACTCTCGGTGATGTCTGCTGTTCAATTTATCATGTTAGAGAAGATAGGCGGCAAATGGTACCTGATGCCGAAAAAAATCAGGGCATCCGACGCACGTGTGGATATCCTGAAGGGAAATTTGCAGTGGGGCTCTTTTGTCGAGGTGGAGGAAGAAAAGGCGGATCCCCAGTCGCTTCACAAGTACGGCCTTGACAATCCGAGGGTAGTTGTGACCGCGAAATTCAAAGACCAGTCCGTGTACCTGCTCGCGGTCGGCAATCCGGAAACTGAGGGGAAAGCGCGGTTCTTCTATGCAACGAGGAGCACGGACAGTATGATCTTTAAGCTCCAGGCTGAAACCGTTAACAGGTTTCTGAGGACCGAGTTCGACATGAAAGACAGGAGCATTTTTAATTTCAAGCCGGAAGACGTGCAAGGCATAACCCTCAAATGGGACGACAAATCCTACGAGTTTTCACGGCAGGGGGATGACTGGAAGTTCTCTGATACTGGAGAGAAACTGGACCAGGGATACAAGATAGACAATATAGTCCGCGGCATAGCAACTGCCGAGTACGAGCAGAGAGAACCCATCAAAAAGGGAGATGCTGATTACAAGAAAACAGGCATCGCCAGTCCGAAGTACAACGTGGAGCTGAAGTTTGCTGATGGCAGAGCGCCGGTCACGGTTGTTTTAACCGAAAAGGACGAAAAGACGGGAAAGCTCTACCTCTCGCCGGATAGCGGTGAAACCGCGTACTATACAACCGGCTACTTTGTGTCGTATTTTCCCGAGTCGCGCAAAGACCTGATGGATTGAGCGGCCAACGTATATGCCTGCCTTATCAGCCGATTCATCCGTTTCCTGTTCATCCCATGCCCGCATGAGTTGAGCCATACAGCCATCCGGCACGATCCATAAAAGGGTGTTCGCGTATACTGCTCATCAATCAGCCTCATCAGCTTAAGATTCCTCTCACACATCCCTCTGTTCCTGTAGTAGAGTGTTGATCTGGGCAACCCAAAAAGCTCACACCGCCCGCACACCGATATCTGAGTGTTGCCAAACTCCACCCTCCACCTCTTCTCCTTAATAGTTAAGGCCAGATTTTTTTAACCAATCCAGTTCAACCTTCAGCTGACCGATCTCTTTGGACAATTCCCCCTAATGATATCGGCAAAATCAGAGCAGTAAGCAATCGAACTTGCAAACTGCTCCTCCTTTGGCCTCGGCGCTGCTGTGCTCACACGTGATATAGAGAGGGGTAAATTTATCGCCTCAAAACTCCTCGAGACAGGGTCATGTTTCGTAAATGATTTTGTGAATTCAGGCCCCCGTCTTCCCTTTGGAGGGATCAAGGAAAGCAGATATGGCCTGGAATTATCTCATTATGGGATAAGGAAGTTTGTTAATATCAAGACTGTATTCGTATAGTGAGTACTGATACATGGTAAATAATTTAAGATGAAAAACAATCAAGCACTTTTCTATTTATAGATTGAGCAATTCAAACCTTTCCCTTTTTGCTTTACAGATAGGGCATGTTTCAGGGGGTTGTTCTCTTGCACATAAATAACCGCATACTTTACATCTCCAGATTGGATATTTAAGATTATGAAATAAATCCCCTAAATCACTTTGATATCTTTTATCCCCCCTTTCCTCTTCCGGTGGTCTTCTTTCCTGAATTGGTGTAACTTTTTTATCCGCATTAACCACTTCATCAGATACATACAATCCGCAAAAACACATACCATATTCTGTCAAATCGGGATCCCTATAATCACATGGACATATAATATCTAGATCTCTTTCTTTTTTCCCTTCTGCCATTCTACATGGACATGACCAGTAGCCGTATCGTTTCTCATTTACAAGAATACCTTTTACTAAATCTTTCGTATCCTCAATACAAGGATTGAGATGATATCCTGAGGCTTCTGCTTCTTTATCTAATTTTTTGTATAAATTATCGATTTCTTTTGATGATACCTCTATTTCACTATCCAAGCTCCCTCCTTATCATTTCCTCACTATACATTGGAATACATTTTTTATCATTAATGACAATAAATGGATAAATCGCATGCTTCTTCCATTTTATGGCCTCTTTTTTTGCTTCCTCCTTATGATCTTGTGGCAATAGATCAACATCAACGTAATAATATTCAACGCCTATTTCATTAAGAAGCTTTTTTGTTTTATTACACCACATACATGTGCTTATTGCATATAGAACAACATCACCCTTGTTTTTCCCGTCAACATGTTTAAATTGCATAATTTTCCCCTTAAAACAGATGAGCTCTTATATTTATTAATAAATATAAGAGCTCAATGATGCCCTGCCGGAAAACGTTTAATTAATTTTTACAGTTTTGGCTTCTTTATATGGATTGGGGCAATTAAAAGGTACTTCAATATTTAACAGCCCATTTTCATATACCGCTTGTACATTTGAAGTATCAACATCGCATACAAATGAAAATTCATTATAATACTCGGCATCGCCCCTCTTCGCGATTAGGCGAAGAGAACTTTTAGTGAATTTAAGATCAATATCACTTTTCTTGATACCTGGCAGTTCATATGTTAGACGATATACATCCTCCTCTCCATCATCACAATCGCAACCGCAATCACAAGGATTGATCCAATATCTATTTTTTATAGCTTTTTCGGCCATGGTAACCTCCAATTTATTAAAAATTTATGCTTACTATCTTCATAAATTATAACAGTTAATTATTTATTGGTTTCTCATACACAGAAATCATTCTTTTTTATCCTTCCCTAATAATAACCTTAATCGCCGGAACTTTAGCAGTCAATATGAAATTATACCGTATTGGTTCACCGGGAATCGGAGTATACGGAGTCCTGAGTTAAGGCGGAATTCGTATTGTATTGTACCCGCAATTCCCGGGCACTTGCAAGCTTTTGTTCTCGTACTTCCAGTATCTCTCTATCCCTCCCAATCAATTTATCAAAGGGTGTTACATACCCGATTGTACTGTGTAGTCGTTTCTGGTTGTAGTACCAGATATACTCACTGATCTGCCTCTTGGCATCATCAGTGGACAAAAAGCTCTCTCTTCGATTCCAATAAACCCGGCCGGATATTGTCAAAACCTGTTAACCGCAAAGATCTGCTTAGGGGGTTCGTAAAGTCCCTTAAAAAACACCAACAAGGTAATGACAGCAGATATCTTGATCGTAGATGATGGTGTCATCACTCGAAAAATGATTAATTGATCTTCAAATCAAATCCAAGATAGTCGAGGTTTATTTGAAGGAACTACGCGAATCCTGACCCAGCCTAAGATGGGAACGAAGAATATTGTAAATATACCCAGGAGATTTCCACAATGAACAGCGTGAAAATCCTCATCACCGAGGACCGTACTATTGTGAAAAAGTGTCTGTGTTTCCTCCTCGAGAGTGAAACGGGCATAGATGTCGTTGGTGAAGCAGAGAACGGGAAAGAAGCGATTAAGATAGTCGAAGAGCAAAATCCCGACATCGTGGTGATGGATATCAGTATGCCTATCCTCAATGGCCTGGATGCTACCCGTCAGATTACGAGACGATTTCTAGAGGTGAAGGTATTGATTCTAACGATGCACACAAGTGAAGAATATATCTCAGAGATAATAAAGGCTGGGGCCTCAGGATATATCATAAAAGAGGCGGCACCCGAAGAGTTGATTTCAGCGATTCATGCTGTCTCTCGGGGGGAGGCATACCTCAGTTTTGCTGGTGGAAGATAATCCCAACGATGCCGAGCTTATCAAAAGAGCGCTGACGAAACATCATCTCTCGCAGATAATCGAACGCCCATCGACCGAGGTCGAGAAGGAGGTGCTGGATGGTTTCAAAGAGGCGGAAGGCGGCAAACGCTTTATTTCGTCTCCCACATTGAAGGGGATCGACCGGATACCGGTTTTTTATATCGGCATGCCGAGCAGAAACGGTCGATCGAACGTAGTTCTGGTCGGTGAAATAGGCCTTCGTTTTTTATGGCTGAAGGTGGACAAAATGGTTATCGGGCGTACCGGGCAGACTGTAATCGTGTCTTCAGGCGGTCTCATCATTGCCCACCTGGATCGCTCATATATAGATCGGAGTGTTGCGCCCGTGTTCCAATCGGCTCTTACCGGGAATGAGGGTGTGATGCAGTACCGCGACCCGGAAAGCGGCGACGTCAAATTTGCTTCATACGGCCCGGTGGGAAAACCATACAGCCTGACCGTTTTTATTTAGCAGAACAGCGAAGAAGTGTTTGCCTCCCTGAAGCGAATAAGGACCTATATGCTTTTCATACTCGCAGTTGCCCTCGGTTCTGCCGCTTCTAGGTATAAGCGGGTGGACTCAGGCGCTCAAAGAGGAGTATATCGAACGACTGGACGAGCAGGGATGTGTATACCTGGAACGCATCCTTTCTGAAACAGGACGAATGGGACAGCTCATCGACGACCTTCTCATGCTATTCCGTGTTTCTGAGGCAGAGATGGTGAGAGAAGAGGTCGATATCAGTGAACTGGTCGAGGGCGTAGTTGACCGGCTTGGTAAAATCGGTCAGGGTCGTCAAGTCGAGCTCAGCATACAGCCAGGCTTGAAGGCAATTGGTGGCCGATACCTTCTTGAGATACTGCTTTCCAATCTCCTTGAAAATGCCTGGAAATTCGCCAGGGGCAGGTCGCCTGCCTGTATCGAGTTCGGACAGACCGTTATTGATGAAGAACCGGTCTTTTTCACCCGGGACAATGGCGTCGGATTTGATATGCAGTGTCCCGGCAAGCTGTTCGGCGCCTTTCAGCGGCTGCACGTGAATTCGGAATTTCTCGGTACCGGTATCGGGCTGAGCATCGTCCAACACATCGTGCACCACCACAACGGCAGGGTATGGGCGGATGCCGCGGTAGACAGAGGTGCGACATTTTACTTTACGATTCAGGAGGAAACATGAGTTCAAAGATCATTCTTCTCGCTGAAGGCAACGTCAGTGATATCGAGCTTACCAGGCGCGCACTTTCGAAGAGTCACATCACCAACGAGCTCGTTGTAGTAGAGGACGGCCAGGAGGCGCTGGATTATCTATTCGGCACGGGTGAGCAAGTGGACTGGAAAAAATCACCGCTTCCTACCCTGGTTCTGCTCGACCTTAAGCTCCCCAAAATCGACGGCCTCGAGGTCCTTCGGCGAATTCGACAGATTCCACGCACGAGGAGGCTCCCGATTGTTATTCTCACCTCGTCGCGGGAAGAACAGGATGTGGCCGAAAGCTATGGCCTCGGGGCAAACAGCTATATACGAAAAACGGTTGACTTTTCACAGTTCGTAAACTCGATTAAACAACTCGGCCTCTACTGGCTGGTCATCAATGAACCTCCGCCCCCTCCCAGAGGGTGAAGATTTGCATTTTACAATTTCCTGCTTCATGCATATTTTAAATATTAAAAATAACCGACTGAAAACCTAAAGCGGAGATAAATATGAAAAGTATCGATGTACTGCCCTGCGACGAGCGTGAAACGAAGATATCCTTTCCCGATATTCCGGTGTTTGCAAACCGGCCCTCTTTGAGAGAGGAGCTTGAAAAAGGCATTATTACGGAGGATGAGGCGGTTCGGTTGTACCGGGGGATGCTCCTGCAGAGAAACTTCGAGTACATGGTGCGGGACCTGGACAACAAGAGATTCATCCCGGTCGAGGGGTACGAGTTCAGGGGAACGACGCATCTGAGTGTGGGCCAGGAGGCATCTGCAGCGGGGGCAATGAGCGTGCTTTCGATAAAAGACTACATAACGAGCACGCACAGGGGGCACGGGCACTGTATAAACAAGGGCTATTTCGCCCTCCATGAGATGGATGAGGCGTTGTTGAAACTGTTTCTCAGTACTGCTGCGAAAAACGAGTTTTCGATTGATGGATACGACAGCCTGTTAGAGGCTGCGCTCGAGTATCATCTCTACCGCACCATGGCAGAACTTCTGGGCAAGGAGGCGGGCTACTGCAGGGGGCGAGGAGGCGGAATGCACATCGCCGATTTTTCTGTCGGCAACCTGGGAGCCAATGCCATCGTGGGGGGCAGCCTGGGCATAGCAACCGGGGCTGCGCTTGCCGTTGATCTTTTAGAGGAAGAACGCATCGTGGTCTGCTGTGTCGGAGACGGGGCCATGAACAACGGCATCGCCCATGAATCCATGAACTTTGCAACCATGGCGCAGTTTGATCACGGGCTTCCGGTCGTGTACTTCATAGAAAACAACCAGTACGGGTATACGGGCCAGCAGAAGGGAGAGGTGACCGGAATAGAGTTTTTATCCCGGCGCGGCGCCGGGTACAACGCGAAGAACTTGCATGCCGCAACGATATGCGGAAACAATGTGCTTGCCGTTCGCGAAGCCATGAAGCGCGCCCGTGAGCTCTGCCTGAAGGGAGAGGGGCCGGTGCTCCTCGAGGCAAACACCTACCGGCACTGGGGACACAACTTCAAGGACAAAGGTACGGCCTACAGGACGGATGATGAAAAGAAGGCGTGGCGCGCGCATGATCCGGTGGACCGGTTTACCGATGAACTGGTAAAAAGCGGCATCCTCACCGAGGAAGGTGCTGATCAGGAAAGGGAATCCGCCCGCCGGCTCATAGAAAAGGTCACGGTCGCGGCTGCAAAGAGCAAAGACCCTGACATACGCGATATCTACTTCGGCGTGTATACAAAAACCGGCTCGGAGGGGATAGGCGATGAGTATAAAACCATAAACCTGCTTAAAAAACCGAGACATATTCCACGGGATAGTGAGGGCAGGATACTCGCGCGGCATGCGGTGGTCGAAACGCTTACCGAAGAGATGATCAGAGACCGACGGGTCGTGGTGTGGGGCGAGGATGTTGCCGAGCAGGGAGGGGCCTACAGCGCTACCTACGGTCTGCTTGATATATTCGGCAGAAAGAGGGTGTTCAATACCGCAATATCCGAATCCGCGATCATCGGCACCGGAGTGGGCGCTGCCATGGCGGGCCTTCGGCCGGTGGTGGAGCTCATGTATATTGATTTTGTCCTGCAGGCCATGGACCAGGTCGGAAATCAGGCCGCGAAGGCGAGGTTCATGTTCGGTGGCCAGTATTCCATCCCCCTCACAATACGGGCGACCATAGGCGGCGGCAAGGGGTACGCAGGACAGCACTCTCAGAGCCTGGAGGCGGCGATCGCCATGTTTCCCGGTATCAAGGTCGCAGCGCCGTCCAACGCGTACGACATGAAGGGCCTGCTCAAGACCGCGATACGCGACGACAACCCGGTCTTTTTTATAGAACATCAGATGGTGTACCTCGAAAAAGCCGTTGTACCGCCGGGTGAGGACTACACCGTACCCTTCGGCAAGGCACGCCTGGTGAGGGAGGGAAGCGACATTACTGTTATTGCCTATTCAAACATGGTGAGCAGGACGCTCAGGGCAGCCGAAAAGCTCGAAGAGAAGGAGGGTATTCATGTCGAGATAGTTGACCCGCGCACCCTCGTACCGCTCGATATCGAGACCATCAGCGATTCGGTAAAAAAGACCGGCCGCGCCGCAATCGTGGTGCAGGCGCCCTATACAGGAAGCTTCGCGAGCCATATCTCCCATGAGATCACGGTGCGCTGCTTTCACAGCATGAAACTGCCTGTTCGCATTATATCAGGGTACGATGTTACCCCGCCTATGGCATACCCGCTTGAAGTGGAGAACATGCCGAATCCAGACCGCATAGCGCGGAGTATAAAGGAGACGGTTGAGGGCAAGAGGGCAATCGATGTCTATGACGACCGGTATACACCGATAACGGTTTTCTGAGCCTGACGAGGACGATTCTACCCGGTACCGACAGGGTGGGATAGTGTACTCAGTCCTATCTGAAGGACCGGAAGCTACTCCTGTCTGACGTGTCTGAGGGATGTACACAAAAAAAGAGTGCCGGCTATAGCGAGCAGAGTGATAGTACCGGCCAGCCCGGATATGCTTTTAAGCACGTGGCTGAGGAGGTGTACGGCGCTGCAGCCATCTCCATGATGCTCCACATAGATGGGATAGAGTTCTTCTGGACAGATCCAAGAGGGCATATCGGCACTGCAACTGATGCCAGTTTCTTCGGCCTCACGCTGCAAATCAGAACCTTCTGCGGAGTATTCCGTTTGGCTCTTCGAAAACCAGGAGCCTGGAATGCAATCATAGAAAAAGTCCCGCAGTTCTCCTGTCATGTACCGGTGTGTGCTGTGCAGGGCGCTGAAACCGGCTTGATTTAGTGGTCCAATTACATATTCTCCGCACATATGGTTTTATCCATTGGAATACCGGCATTCCATGCCGGAGAAAGCTGGTTTTTTATACCAAGGGCACAGGTACCAAGGGCACAGGTACCAGAATTTCATACAAAAATGATTGTACATTATGTTACAATTGCTGGTCGTTACGTGCCGCAGGTATACACTCTATCGGTAAAAACCATTAGGCAAGTGCACCATCAGGCATTTATCGGTTTATTCTTTTCAAGATTGGAAGTTCACTTACCTATTTTTCCTGGCGCTTCTCAATGCGCCTGCACGCTTTACCCATGTGTCCGAACTACTCAGCTCAAATATACGCAATTATCCTGCCTGAAATAACGATTGGCAGAAGGCAGAGCGTTTAGGGTTTTCAACAACAGGCCCGGGCCGGTTTGCTAAACCTAAGTATTCAGATACATAGAAATACATACAAAGATGTGTTGCATGATTTTTAATAGCCTGGTCGTCGATTTTGAAAGTCAAGCCATAACAAGGGGAAAAGCCCGGATTACAAATGACATGAAAAAGTCACATTGTCATATTTAAATGACATCTCAAACCGATGCGGTATAAAAAAACCGGTCCAAACGCAATAGGACTCTCCGGTGCATACACCCGTGGGTCCGATAACAAAACGTATCATGTTTCTTCGATATTCGAACCCGGGAAGCAGCGGTTGTACCGGGTAAGGATAATCACGTGTGAGTATTTGAACACGCAAGAACCTGTTAAAGCGGAATGTGTCCCACGACGTATACTAAAAACAGGGCTGTTCCCATCGGTATAAAAAGATTATCCAGGTCATAAGGTGAGAAAAGCTCGATAAGGGCAGGCAGAACGGCGGTGATAACAGCCTTTCGTACGGGTAGAAAAAAATAAAGTATCAGAAACGCGGATGCAAAGAATGCAAGCGTGCCTTCGAGGGTTCGATGATACACCGGGAATTTGATTTTCCCGAATCTCTTTCCGACGAGCCCCGACAATGAATCCGATATGCAGACAATAAGGATTGCCGGGATATATACACTCGGTTCGAATAAGATAAGACAGAGGAGAATGCCGACGGTTAAAGAGATCGGTCCGATTATGAAACCGCCTATTTCAGAGTAACGTCGTGCTTTTTTTGTGACATGAGAAAAGAAAGGAAAATGAAATCCGATGTAGCGGAGGGTCTCAGAGATTGCGTACAATGCGATAATTGCAATGAGCAGAGCGCAGATAGCGGTTTTATTAAAATACGCAAGAAAGGGCAGGGGTACGCCGAGAAAATGGACGAACTTTCTATACATTTCACGTCTCAGGGAATATTTTTCATGTGACAGGTGGGTCGGCAGGCTATTTTCCGGTACGATGTAGGGAATGATCTCAAGAAGATTATAACCGTCGATTACGATATTCGCGTGTTTTCGAATGCTCCTCGAGGGATTGTATCCGATACCGATCCTGCTATTGCGTATTATAGACAGGTTGTTCGGATCATCGGCAACGACAACAACGTCGTTCCAGCTCAGACCGAACTCCGTCATGAGACCAATCATGATTTCTTCTTTCGATCTACCCGGTTTACTGTCAAGACTAACCCTTGTGCCCTTGATTTTTGCGTTGAGTCCCGCGTAGTGATCCGCCCCGTACTCATCTGAAAGTTTCTTCAATATGAAATTCGGAATTCCCGAGCTCAAAAGGGAGATGTAATACCCATTTTTCTTGAGCACTTCGAAGGTTTCTTTGATATTCCTGGATTTCCGCATCCGTCCGGCTATATCCACCGCTTTTTTAACATCGAAGTGTTTCGTTATACCGAGAATAGCAGTAAGAAGCTCTTCAAAACTGATAGCACTCGTGTAGTACCGCCATCCCAGCAGAAGAGTTTTAAAATAATTTTTCAGCCCGGTTGAGCGTGCAATCCGAATTAAAAAAACACTCCTGAACAGGACGCCGTCAACATCGAATACTGCCAGCCCGCTGTATTTATTTTCCATACTCCTGTTTTTCCCTGAAGCTCCCGTAGAGCCTGAATGTTATTTCCAGATGATCGACTGTCCCAAACAGCATAGTACAAATTGGGAACCTAATCAACAGGTAAGTGAATTCGTCATTCGTGAAAAAAATCCAAATATCGTCAAATAACTTTTTGACGTGGTAAATACGACCCCTGACTTTTCTTTACCATGCGCGAGAAGAGAGCTATTGTTAAAAAACCAGAAATGCAGTAAAAAGCGGCGGCTTCGCGGCCGAGTATCAAAGAGCAACTTACGCGAAGTTACTTAGAAGCCTTTTAGGATGTGCGATTCATGGAAATGACGGTCGAGAAGATAGTTCATGGAGGCCTTGGTCTCTGCCGCATAAGAGGCGGGGTGGTTCTCGTTCCCTATGCCGTTCCGGGCGATGTAATCGATGTTTCGTTCGATGAGGGCGGAGGAGGAGCATGCTTCGGCTGGATCAGGGAAGTTAGGAACCCCTCACCCTCCAGAAGACAGTCTGATTGCCCCGTTTTCGGGATATGCGGAGGGTGTGATTTCGATAACATGAGCTATGAGTGCGAAGTCAAGGTGAAGGAAGAGGTACTTGCGGAGGACCTCGAAAGAATTGCGGGAATCAGAAATCCTGTAATAGACAAATCCATCATTTCCCAGAGTGAGTACGGCTACAGAAATCATACGCAGTTCAAGGTTAAAGAGAACGTCGGATTTTTTATGAAACGATCCAACGAAGTAGTACCCATGCCGGAACAGGGGTGTCTTCTGCTCGATCCTGTCATCAATTCCTATTTCAAAAGCCGTGTTCGAAACGAAATTCTTCATCCCGGGGGGTTTCGCCTCAGGTCCAATAATCGGGGTGAGGTTTTTCAAAAAGGGATTCCGGGGATTGAACCGGATGCCTTTGCAACATATTACTCCAGGGATCTTCGAATACGGGTCGGGATTGATGATTTTTTTCAGGTGAACAGGTTTACTATCGACGGATGGCTCGATCGAATCACCAGATACCTCGAGCCGGAACCTTCAGAAAGGGTGTTCGACCTGTACTGCGGTTCGGGCCTCATCTCCCTGTACATTGCACGCTTCGTGCAATCGGTAACGGGAATCGAGCTCAACAGAAGGGCAGTGCAGAATGCATTTTACAATGCCCGTGCAAACGGAATAGAAAACGTTGCATTCTACCGGGCAGATGCAGGCAGTGATTCTGTTTTTAAGATGACGGCCGACAAGGTTGTTGTTGATCCTCCGCGAACCGGCCTTACTTCCCGGCTTGTTTCCGGTATCGTCTCGATGCGGCCATCCGTGGTTGTATACGCCTCCTGTGATACGGCGACCTTCGCCAGGGATATGCGTCTGTTCGCAAAAGAGGGGTATATACTCGAAAGGGTGACACCTGTCGATATGTTTCCGAGAACAAGACATTCTGAGGTTGTCGCCCGTATTGTTGATGATTGGAAAAACAGTTGAACAATACCTTGACATGAACACGGTTCTTTTCTATATTCACACCATTGAAACCTTTCTGTCCAGTGCGTGGACCGGCAGACCGAGGGGAGGTAGATTTTGAGACGCTACGAATATCTTTACATCTTTGATCCACAAGAAGACATAGCAAAAAAATCCGTCGATTTTGTGAAAAAACAGTACGATTCTCTGGGAGTCACCCTGCTCAAGGAAGACGAGATGGGCAAGCGAAGACTTGCGTATGAAATCAACAAGCAGACCGATGGATTTTACTATGTGACACAAATCGAAGTAGACGACTTCTCAAAACTGCAGGAGTATGAATCCGAACTGAAACTCAATTCGGATATCATCCGATTCATGAAGGTTCGTTTATAGTCGTCCACCCACTGGGTTTCTCCACACGGGCAGAATAATGCGCCTGCGCAATTCTTGACAGTGTTCTATACGGCTATCCGAAACCCGCAGGAGCAGGGCGGCGGGATCGGGCCTGCAATAAAAGAGGTTGTAATTCATTCGAAATGCTTTACAATTAAAATGAATTGTAAAGGAGGATTCTGACATGGTCTGGGATATAAATCATGTCGTTCTCATCGGCCGGCTGACAAAAGATCCGGAGCTTACCTATACGCAATCAGGAGCTGCTGTGTGCAGATTTTCCATTGCGGTGAACCGGTCCTCAGGATCATCAGCTGAAAATGAAAACTCGGCTAACTTCTTTAACGTTGTTGCCTGGAATAAAACAGCCGAAATCTGCAATGAGTACCTTTCGAAAGGCAGGCAGGTTGGGATTGACGGGAGGCTTCAGCAGAAAAGATGGGAAGGCCAGGACGGCGTAAAGAGAAACACCGTAGAGATTGTAGCAAACAATGTTCAGTTTTTTGGCCCGGGACGGCAGTCTGCCGGAGAGTTCGAAGGGCAGCAGGGACAGCAGATGGGCGTTCGATCACCGAAGCCCTCTGAACAATCGTCACCGGAATCAAAGACAGATGCTTCTGACCCGTTTTTGTCCGAGCTCGATGATGATGAGATACCCTTCTGAAACAAAAAATTCAAAACACGGGTTATACTGGTTAAGCAAGGAGATGTGACATGCCTGAAGATGCACAGGAAGAAGCACAGAATGATAAGCGTGAGGTTCAGGAACCGGAAGTGAAAGAGGCGAATCTGGAATCTGAGTCAGGAGCTGAGGAAGTGGCCAGCACTGAGACCTCTGGAGGGGCTGCATCAGAGGGGCCTTCCGGGGAGGTTTCCTCTGCAGAAGCAAAGTCCGAAAACAGCGAACCTGCGGGGCAGACTGTTTCTGAACCAGCGGGAAAAGCGGCTGATGTCGAAGCACCGGTGAAGGAAAAGCCCGCTGTTTCTGAGGCAACGGAAATAGCGGCTGATGTCGAAGCACCGGTGAAGGAAAAGCCCGCTGTTTCTGAGGCAACGGAAATAGCGGCTGATGTCGAAGCACCGGTGGAGGAAAAGCCCGCTGTTTCTGAACCAGCGGGAAAAGCGGCTGATGTCGAAACACAGGTTCGGGGAAGGCCTGCCGCACGGCCCTCGAATGGTACGCAGAGAAGAACCTACGGTTCCGGCCGAGGGAGAAGCGATACACAGCGATCGGGTCAAAACAGTTCTGGCCCTCGACAAAGGCGCGGGTATTTCAGAAGAAAAGTGTGCAGGCTCTGTGTGAATAAAATCAAAACTGTCGATTATAAGGATGTCGACCTTTTAAAACGGTTCGTAACTGACAGAGGAAAAATTCTGCCGAGAAGGATGACCGGCACGTGTGCAAAACACCAGCGGGTGCTCGCAGCGGCGATCAAGAGGGCACGAATGGCTGCATTTCTCCCTTTTGTGAAAAAATGATCTGCTCTCGTATTTGACGCCTTGTCTGGAGATGAGAAGAGGCGATGGATAAATTCGATAGAGATAAGCTTGAAAATTTTCTCGAGAAGGTGAGGGAGAGCAACATGCGGCTTGATAATCTGATGCAGACCCTGCTCGAGAAAATGAAGAGCAGCAGTATTGTACGGTTCAAGCCTTTTAAGTTACACAGCGGTATAAAGATCCAGAACCTGCATACACTCGCCCTCTGGCTTCAAAATATAAATGTCGGAAATCTGAAGACACGGTTTGCACTCCCTGATGTGGATGTAGAGTGGAGGGAAATCGGGGAAAACATCCTTCTCGTTCTGCTCTCGGTTTTACTCTACATGTCAGTTCTTTTTACGGAACTGTCGTTTGTGCCGCTCATGATTATCGTCATCAAGCGGGGATGGAAGGAAGGGCTGATGTACCTGGCCATCGGTACAGGGGTAGCTCTATATCTGATGATAAACGGGCTTGGAAAGCTTCCCCTTGACGGCGATTTTATCCTCTTTTCACCTACCCATTACTCCTTCAGCTTTATAGAACGGGTAACCGGTATCAGGGGAGGAAGGTTTCTCGATTTCTTTTTTATTTTCGGGTTTTTCGGTATCGTGCTCGGGCACCTGGTTTCAAAAAACTATCGGCTTAACTATGTTGTATTCTTCAGCCTTGCTGTATATGTGGGTATTGCCATTTTACCGCTGATAATTTCCGGTCTGCTTGGTGGTTTCAAACAGTTTGTCGCGAACTATTCTAGCTTCGTTGACGTCAAGACAAACAGCTATGTGGATCAGTACCTCACCCAGATGAGCAATCACCGCGTGCTGCTGATGAGCAGGGGAATTGATTACAACCTGATCTCCAGAAAGATAGAACTGGCTGCAGACCTGTACAAGAAGAACGTTGTTTTTGGTATAGCACCGCGAGGCGGGTATCTTGTCAAACAAATTTTTATCATTTTCGTCGGCATTCTCTGCGTCAAGTTCTATCTCACACGAAAACATATAAACAGAGCGGCTCTCTCTTTCAGCATCAAGAATTACCGAATCAATGACAGCTGGGTATGGGTGCTCATCATCGCATGGGGACTGGTGTACATCAACCTGCATGTGAAGAACCAGATATTCGGTATAATAAGCTGGAACATCGCTGTTGTTTTTTCATTACTCTTCTTCTTACGGGGTCTTGTGATAATAAAGATTCTTGCCGACCGTATCAGGATTCCACAGGTTCTTCAGTACATGGTTCTCATATTTTTTCTCTTTTATTCATTTATCTTTTTCATCACTATCGTTACCGGTATCGGGGTCGCCGATATCTGGCTTGAGATACATAAGAATGTTAAAAATGCAGGTAAGTAAACTTTAAATCGTAAATGGTTCAAACCGATAAATGCCTGATGGTTTTTACCTATAGAATGTATACCTGTGCGGCATGCAATAATAAGTAACTGTAATATAATAAGTCAGTTGAGTATAAAAATTCTGGTACCTGTGCCCTTGGTACAAAAAACTGGAATTCTAATGTATAAAACCATAAAGAAGAGGAGCAGTTGATGAAGGTGATACTGGTGCAGGACATCCCGGGCCTTGGGGAGGAAGGGGATTTCAAGGATGTTGCAAAAGGGTATGCGAGAAACTACCTCTTTGCAAAAGGATTTGCTGTTGAGGACACCACGTTCAATAGAAATAGAATGAAGGAACAGCAGAAGAAAATAGAACTGCGTAAGGTTAAAAAAAGGGAAGAAGCACAGAAGCTTGCCGATGAGATTTCGGCGCTTTCAATAAATATTCCGGCGGCTGTCGGTGCAAATGAAAAGCTCTTCGGCGCTGTTCATGAGCAGGATATTGTCAAGGCGCTGAAAGAGCAGGGATATGAAATAGAAAAGAAGAATATCGAGCTCGCAGAGCCAATAAAAACAACGGGTGTTTACAGGGTTCCTCTCAGAATATATGAGGATGTTCGGGCTGAGCTCAAAGTATGGGTTGTAAAAGAGGGCTGACGGAGCCTATGGCAGAGGGATATAAAGATATAACCACAACGACACTCTCAGACAAGCTCCCTCCGCAAAACCTCGAAGCAGAACGGGCATGCCTCGGAAGCATGCTCCTCGATAAAGAAGCGATAGAAATTGCTATCGACATTCTGCAGAGCGATGATTTTTACAGCGATCAGCACAGGATCGTCTACGATGCCCTTATCGAGCTGTACAACCGCTCGGTCCCTGTCGACATCGTAACGCTCACCGATTTCCTGAAAGACAGTGGCGGTCTGGAAAAGGCGGGCGGTGTCGTGTACGTGTCTTCGCTTCTGGAAGACGTCCCCACCTCCGCAAATATCGAGTACTATGCAAAAATCATCGAGCAGAAATCTCTCCTCCGGAAGCTCATACGGGCGTCATCTGTAGTGATATCCATGAGCTATGACAAGGATAAGGACGCCTATGAAATCGTGGATGAGGCGGAAAAGCTCATATTTGATGTTACCGAGAGAAGAGAGGTGCGGGGATACTACCCGCTCAATGAAGTTATTAAGGACAGTATAACCGCTATTGAAAAACTTTTTCACAGGGGTGATAACTACACGGGGTTGCCAAGCGGGTACAAGGAGCTTGATGACCTCACTTCCGGGTTTCAAAGATCGGAATTCATCGTAATCGCCGCGCGTCCCTCGGTTGGGAAAACGGCGTTTGCCCTGAACATCGCGCAAAATATCGGAATCGACCTCAAAAAAAACGTGGCCATTTTCAGCCTGGAGATGTCAAAAGAGGCACTGGTGCAGAGGATGCTCTGCTCGGAAGGCCGCATAGACAGCCAACGGCTTCGAAAAGGCCTTCTCAGGACCGAGGAGTGGGGGCCGCTGACAACAGCGGCGGGCAGACTTGCTGAATCCAATATTTTCATAGACGAGACTCCCGGTATTACCGATATGCAGCTTCGCGCAAAGGCGAGGCGTATTCAGTCGCGGCACGGGCTCGATATGGTTATTGTCGATTATCTTCAGCTCATGTCTTCGATCCGCAAGAAGGAGGGGCGGACACAGGAAATATCGGAGATTTCCCGCTCCCTAAAAGCTCTCGCCCGCGAGCTCAAAATACCGGTGCTTGCACTCTCGCAGCTTTCACGTGCGGTTGAGACACGGGGGAGGGATAAACGCCCCATCCTCTCCGACCTCAGAGAGTCGGGGGCTATCGAGCAGGACGCTGATGTCGTGATATTCCTGTACAGGGACGAGCTCTACAATCCAAACACCGATAACAAGGATATTGCTGAAATTATCATCCAGAAGCAGAGAAACGGCCCGACTGGTAAGATAGAGCTTCGATTTTTCAAAGAGTTCACACGCTTCGAGAATCTCGAAAAATGGGGAGAGCGGTTGGAGCCCTATTACGAAGAGGATGAGTACTGACCCGCCCTTTTTAAAATTCTTCGGCTCCTGTAACGGGAAGCGTTATTCCTTTGTAACTAATCCCGCCCGGAATGCCTTCAGGTAGCTGGTACAGTACGGGTCTTTGTTAAGCAGGGATTCGGTTGCCAGTATCATGCTCATCATCGTTTTGTCAAGCGGGTCTATGAGAGCGCCGTCGAGCCCGTTGAACATGCATCCCACCACGAATGCCCGGTTTACCTGCTTTCGCGCCGGAAGGCCGTACGAGATGTTGCTGAGCCCGGTGATAAGCTTCACCTCGGGAAAGTTTTTCTTTACCCCCTTTATCGTTTCGATAACGGTTAATCCGTAGGTTGTATTGACGCTCAGCGGCGTGGTAAGCGGGTCGATGGCGATATCTTCGATCTTCTTTCCCGCTTTGACAAGCTCGTTAATGATGCCGTCTGCAATTTTGACGCGCGCATCCGCTTCATCGGGTATGCCGTTATCGTCGATACAGAGGCCGAGGACAATGCAGTCATGCTCGA
>Ga0307426_1000082_pt1 | contig 55524 bp, 56 predicted proteins | sample SalMarWE160340MG_FD_202165 | JGI IMG/M metagenome (GOLD analysis project Ga0307426, IMG submission 202165) | Salt marsh sediment microbial communities from the Plum Island Ecosystem LTER, Massachusetts, United States - WE1603-40 | ecosystem: Environmental > Aquatic > Marine > Intertidal zone >... | reverse complement strand
TCGGGATCGTGGCCGTTGAAGATGAGGACGTCTCCGTTGTCCTGGTTCTCGTAGATCCTGGCTTTCGCAGCTCCGTATGCTGCAAAGCTCCGATGCCAGTCGAGATGGTCGGGGGCGAGGTTGAGCAGGACGGCCACACTTGGGTGGAACGACTCGATGAAGCGAAGCTGGAAGCTGGACGCCTCGACCGCAACTGCGTCCCACGTCCCACCGGCAACGTCGGACAGCGCGAGACCGATGTTGCCGGCCGCGATGGCGCGAAGTCCGCTTTCCTTCAGCATGTCGGCGACGAGTGCAGTGACCGTGGTTTTTCCGTTCGTCCCGGTGATGGCGATGAGAGGTGCGTCGAGATGGCGGGAGGCGAACTCGAGTTCCGACCAGACGGGAAGTCCCTCCTCGAGCGCGTCGGTGATCGGGTCTGCACGTTCGGGTATCCCTGGACTGACCACCACGAGCTCGATGCCGATCAACAGCGATGGGTCCCAAGGACCTCCGACGGCAGAGAACCCCTCCGCGAGCGCCGACTGGACAACCGCCGGGTTCGCGTCGTAGACGGTCACTCGATATCCGATTCTCGCGGCAAGCCGGGCTGCAGCGCTGCCCGATACCGCCCCTCCGAGGACCAGCGTCCTCATCTGCCGACTCCCGGCAGGTCGAGCAGGCCAGAGTTGACGAAGTCGCCGTAGAAGATCGCGAGGGCGATGCCGGCGCATAGCCCGGCGATGATCCAGAACCGAACCACGACAGTGGTCTCGGGCCACCCCTTGAGATCGAAGTGGTAGTGGAATGGAGCCATCCTGAAGATCCGTCTACCGAACAAATGGAAGCTGGCGACCTGGAGTATCACCGACACCATCTCGGCCACGTAGAGCCCCCCCAGGAACAGCAGCAGTAGCTCGGTGTTGGTGAGAATCGCGAGTGCTGCCATGAGCCCTCCGAGCGCTTGAGAGCCGACGTCGCCCATGAAGACCCGAGCCGGAGCGGCGTTCCACCAGAGGAAACCGAGCGTTGCCCCGAGCATCGACGCAGACACGACAGCCATCTCGAGAGATGAGTCTGCGGTCGGGTAGAACTCGGGATGGCGGAACTTCCAGTAGCCGATCAGCACGAACGCACCGAACACGAGGGCGGCCGAGCCGGCGGCGAGTCCATCCATCCCGTCGGCAAAGTTCACGGCGTTGGCCATGCCGGAGAGCCACAACAGGACGAACACCACGAAGAAGACCCCGAGGTCGATGTTGAGAGGCCGAGTGAACGACAACTGTGTAGAGACACCTGCCTGGGTGGCCGCCCATGCGAATGCGGCGGCGACCATCAACTGTCCCCCGAACTTGCCGGCCTTGGAGAGCCCAAGGCTTCGCTTCCTGGAGACCTTCAGGTAGTCGTCGGCGAGCCCTATGACCCCCATACCGACGAATGCCAGGATGGCGAGCATCCCACCGATCGAGAACGGCTCGACGGAGAGATGTACCCGGTCGAGATCCCACACACGGATGTGCGAGATCAAATAGGCGGCGAGCACCGCGCCGATCATCACGACGCCACCCATCGTGGGGGTCCCCTGCTTGTGGAAGTGACCCTCGACCTCCTCCTGAATGAACTGCCCGATGTTGTGTTGGCGCAGCTTCCTGATGACCCACGGCATGACGAGGATGGATGCGAGGAACGCCACCCCTGCCGCCATGCCCAACCTGATCACTGTCTTGCCTCCAACGCGGCCCTGGCCACCTCGCGATCATCGAAGTGCACCGTCCGATCCTTGAAAGCTTGCGTCGTCTCGTGCCCTTTGCCCAGCACCAGGACGACGTCACCTTCACTTGCGACCCGAACCGCGTTGAAGATCGCCTTCCTCCGATCGAGTTCGATGATCGGGTCACCCATCGCGATCCCCGATCTGACGGCTTCCGCGATCACCGCGGGATCCTCGGACCTCGGATTGTCGCTCGTGACGATCACGAGGTCGGCAGCCGAGGCGGCCGTTCCCATCGCCGCCCGTTTGGACTGATCCCGATCGCCTCCGGCTCCGACCACGACGATCACTCGGCCCGGTGCCGCCATGCGTGCGGCCTCGATCACCGCCCGGATGCCATCCGGCGTGTGTGCGTAGTCGACGATCACCGAGATGGGGTGGCCGGTACTCACCACCTCGAATCTTCCTAGTACCGGCCTGATCGCTTCGAGGCCCTCGACGATGTCCTCGATCGATATGCCAACACCGAGGGCGCATCCGGTCGCGACGAGGGCGTTGGCAACATTGAAGCTTCCTCCAAGACCGAGCCGCACCGGGCACGACTGCTGTTCCGTGACGATGGTGAAGTCGCTGTGCGACGTAGAGGTGATGACCGACTCCGCTCGTATGTCGGCTGCGGCGTCGAATCCCACTCTCATCACCGGAAGGTCAATGGTCGACGCGAGGTGTGCGCCGTAGGGGTCGTCCGTGAAGATGACCGCTTTGTCGGCTCTCGCCGCCGAGAACAACTGCGCCTTGGCAGCGAAGTAGGTATCCATGTCCTTGTGGAAGTCGAGGTGATCCTGGGACAGGTTCGTGAATGCGACAACCTGAAAGTGGGTCCCATCGACGCGATGGAGAGCCAACGAATGTGAGGAAACCTCCATGGCAACCAAGTCGACCGATCTCTTGCGCATCTCGGCGAAGAGCGCCTGGAGCTCGGAGGCCTCCGGGGTGGTTCGCTCCAGCGGGATGCGCTCGCCCGCGACACGTGCGCCGATCGTGCCGATAACGGCGGCGTTTCTGCCGGCCGCGGTTCCGATCGCCTCGAGGAGGTGGGTGACTGTGGTCTTGCCGTTTGTTCCGGTCACTCCTATCACCGGCACGTGCTCAGTCGGGCGCCCGTAGAGCACGGAGGAGATCGGACCGAGCGCGAGCCGAGTGTCTTCGACAACGAGTTGAGGGACGTTCACGTCGGTGAGGTGATCGACGCAGATGGCTGCAGCACCGTTGGCGATCGCATTGTCGACGTAGCTGTGCCCGTCCGCTTCGAAACCGCGAATGGCCACGAATAACGTCCCGGTCCGACACCCTCTGCTGTCGTGCGTGACGTTCAGGATCGGCACTGTGCCGTCTCCGACGACTTCACCACCGATCAAGCCGGCGAGTTCGATGAGAGTGATATCAGGGGGCATCGGGCGGTACTCCGAGATGGTGCAGCGTATCCTCGGCTATGGCCGCAAAAGCCGGCGCAGCCACCCTGCCGCCGCTCTCCCCGATCTTCGGGGAGTCGACGACCACGCCGATGACGATCCGCGGATTTGTGGCAGGCGCCATGCCCATGAAGCTCACCACGTAGTCCTCCGAGTACTTGCCTTGCTCAGGAACGAACTTTCGTGCGGTGCCAGTCTTGCCCGCGGCTGTGTATCCGTTCACCTGCGCACCATTGCCAGTCCCTTCTCCGCTCTCGATGACGTTCCTCAATAGCGCTCGCATCGTCGCGGCAGTGTTCTGGGAGATGACGCGTCGCGTCTCAGGAGTGATCGGTCGATGAATGCCGGAACCGTCTACGAGTTCATCGACGAGGTGTGGCTGTACCCAGACGCCGTCGTTCGCGACGGCGCCATAGGCTGCGACCATCTGAAGTGGCGTCACGGCGACCGCGTAGCCGATCGAAGCCGAAGCGAGACAGGTGGGACACGTCGGATCCAGGTTCAGGTTCCCGGGGGATTCGCCTGGAACGTCCGCACCGGTCTTCTCTCCCAAACCGAACGCATGGATGTACTGCGAGAGAAGACCGATGCCTAGCTTCTCTCCGACCTTGATCGTCCCCACGTTCGAAGACCTGGTGACGATGTCCCTGACCGTGAGGGTTTCGGCGGGATGCGACTCGGCGTCGTGGTAGCAGCCATTGATCTCGGTTCCGCTTGCACTGACACGGCCCTCGCAAGCGCCCTGCACCACCTCGATGGTGTCCGGAACGGAGAACGTGGTTCCCGCCCCGACGATCTCCTCTTCGAGCGCAGCAGCCATCGTGATCAGCTTCTCGGTGCTTCCCGGTTCGTAGGCACCGAGTACTGCCCAGTTCGTCCAGTCATCTTCTGTAGATGCGCTCCGGTTGTTGGGGTCGAACCCCGGCACCGATGCCATCGCGAGGATCTCCCCGGTACTCGGATCGAGTACGACCGCCGTGCACCGTGCCGCTTCGCTGCGTTGCAGCGTGGCCTGGCACGCCTGCTCCGCGATGTACTGGATGTCACGGTCGATCGTGGTGACCAGATCGCTGCCCGGAGTCGCGGGGGTAAGGTCGTATAGCCCCTGGGGAATGATGTTGCCTTCGCGATCTGTCTCGAATCGCACCTCGCCCGGTGTCCCGGTCAGCTGCGTGTTGTAGCGAAACTCGAGACCCTCGAGTCCGTTGCCGTCAGGATCGACGAACCCAAGGACCTGTGCGGCAAGCGTGCCTTCCGGATACACGCGCATCGCCTCAGGATAAGAGTAGATACCAGGTATCGCGAGATCTTCGGCCAGTGCAGCCGTGTCGACGTCGAGTTGGCGAGCGATCGTCACCCAGCGACGATCCGACTGCAGCGTTGCGAGAACCTCCTTCTCGTCCAACCCCAGTGTGATGGCCAGGAGATGAGCCGTGGCTGCGGGATCCTGGACACGGGTGGTGTCCGCACCGATCGTCTTGCCCTCCACGGTGATCGCCAGCTCCCGTCCGTCTCGGTCGTAGATTGTGCCGCGCTCCGCAGCGAGCGTCTCGACCTTCATCCGCTGATCCATGCCGAGCTGCTTGAGGTCCGCGGCCTGCACGATCTGGAGTTGGAAGAGCCGGAATCCGATTCCCATCCACGAGAGAAGGACGATCGAGGCGACGACGATCAGACGTGCACGCCCCGGGTGGCGGCCCTTCCCCCGCCCCGCCATGAGCTAACCCCGTGGCCGAGCGACCACGGAACGACCCGCAAGACGTCGGCTCCCCGTCATGGCGCTGCCGTGAGAATCGACTTCACGTCGGCGAAACGGTCGCCTTCGGCGGGGGCCGCGTCTCCTACACCGTCTGCGATGAGGATCTGGAGACTGCCCGGGTACACCAAGCCCAGCTCGTCCGCCCTCGACATGATCCGATCGGGCGACTGCAGCTCAGCGACCTCGAGGCGCAGCTGCTGATAGTGCGCCTGCTCGGCTTCGATTTGCGTTCGAAGGTCGCTCAACTCCAGCGCCGGCTTGTCCAGCGCAACCCTCGAGAGGATCAATGCGAAGAAGAGAAGGATCGCGACGGCCGTGAAGACCAGCCAGGTTCCGAGCGTTGGACGCATCCGCTGGCCGCCGCGAATGACCTTGAGCCGGCGGCCGCCCTGAACAGGTACCGGTCGGGCAGTCATGCCGCCACCTTCTCTGCCGCTCGCAGCTTGGCGCTCCGTGCCCTCGGGTTGCGCGCCACCTCTTCCTCAGAGGGTGTCATGGGTCTCCTGGTGAGAATCCGGATCTCGGCCGTTCTGCCACAGCCGCACACCGGCAGGTCTGGTGGGCACACACAGCCTTCCGCCCCCATCGCGAACCGCTGCTTGACGATGCGGTCCTCGAGGGAGTGGTAGGAGATCACCACGCACCGCCCTCCGACAACGAGGGCGTCGATCGCTGCATCGAGTCCGGTCTCCAATGCTTCGAGCTCCTCATTGACGGCGATACGGAGCGCCTGGAACGCCCTCCTTGCCGGATGGCCGCCCGTACGGCGGGTCGCGGCGGGCACGGCCTCCTTCACCACGTCGGCCAGGTGGATGGTGTCTCGGATCGGTCGGGCACATACGATCGACTTCGCGATGCGTTCCGCGAAGCGTTCTTCGCCGTACTGGCGCAACACACGAGCAAGAGAGGCTTCGCCCCACTCGTTGACGATCGTTCCAGCCCCGACGACGGCGTCCGGCCCCATGCGCATATCGAGGGGACCTGTCAGGCGGTAGGAGAAGCCTCGCTCGGCTTCGTCGAGCTGATGCGAAGAGACACCGAGATCGAACAGCACTCCGGCGACCTCGCCAGCGTCGACCTCGTCCAGCACCGAACTCAAGTCGCGGAAGTTGCGGTGATGAACGGCTTCGTCGTCCACATCGGCATCACGGTCCAAGGCGATGAGGTCCCGCCCCAGATCGTTCGACAGCGCTCTGCTGTGACCACCGCCGCCGTAGGTTGCATCGACGATCGCTCCGTCGGGAATGGGACGAAACAGATCGACTACCTCGTCAACCATGACCGGGTTGTGGTAAGTATCGGGTGTCTGGTCCATTGCCAGCCCCCCGGGCGCTGGCACCAATGGGAAGCGGGCGGAGTAAGGGGCTTTCCTCATGGTTCCGGGGGGCTGGCAATACACCAGGCAGGATCACATACCTTCGATACCGAACTCCTCCCCGATGTTCGCCAGGTACTCGTCGGCTCCCGACGAGAGGTCCTCCCAACTGCCTTCATTCCAGATTTCGATGCGGTCAAGCACTCCGACCACCACCGCCTCACGATCGAGGCCGGCGTAGGTGCGAAGGTGCTCCGGCAGCATGACTCGCCCCTGCTTGTCCGGGACCACTTCCTTCGCACCAGAGAGGTAGGAGCGAAGGTAGGAGCGAACCTTCTTGTTCGTGCGGGGCAGGCGGTTCAATTTCTCCACCTCTTCTTCCCATCGGGAGAGAGGGAAGACGTAGAGGCACTTCTCCTGCCCCTTGGTAACGACACAGCCATCGGCGAAGTCGTCGCGGACATCGGCGGGCAGCACGATTCGCCCCTTCGGGTCGAGGGTGTGCCGGTATTCACCGAGGAACACGGCTGATTCTCCGACAATTGCATCTGCGATCCTCCACTGCGCGCCACTATGATCCATTCCGCGCCACATGTCAACTCATTCGGCCCACTTTCCACACCGATATGCCTCAAAACAGGGCGCGGGACCCAAATGGCTCGCGAGCGAACAGCGAACAGCGGACAGCTCACAGCCAACGGCCGGAGCACCATCATCGAATGTCCGAAACTGGCGACCGACAACGAGCGCTCGCCGACATTCCCCCGAGTGTTCGCTTCAGTTTCGGTACGCTCGCCCCAGTGGAAGTCATCCCATTCAACGATCAGTACGAGCTGGACGCTTCCCTCTACGGCATGTCCCCCGAGGCGCTGCGGACCGGAGACCGGCACCAAGGGCAGCAGCCAATGCAGCCACCTGGGGCCACGAAACGTTCGTGACCGAGACCAGTCCTGCGAACGCGCCTTCCATCGATGAATGCCCAAGCTCGGCGCACAGAGCGTGGGCCGCTTCTACCAGATGGTCTGCGGCTGACCCCGAGTGCCGTCGGCCGTCAGCTGCTCGCTAGTCTCTCAACCAGCCCACCGCCTGGAGTCAGCATGCACATCATGGTCACGACCGACGGCGGTCTCGATCCCACCATGACGTCGGAGACCGTTGAACGTTTCGCCCAGCCTGGAGACCGAATCACAGTCCTGACCGTCATCGAAATTCCCCGAGCGCTCCTCTCGGACCTCCGCGCCTTCTACGAGCGCCGAGACGTCATCCAAGGGACAGACACCGATAACGAGTACGTCTCATCGACACACATGACGACGGTCTCCCCTAGCTGGCCAGGTGACGATGCGCTGCTCGACGCCTTCATCCAGCAACAGAAGGAGAACCGAACTCGCCCACTCGTGGATGCACTGACCACAAAGGGACTCGCAGTCGAGGCCGTCGCGCTCGAAGGTACGGATCCGACTCGGCCCATCCTGCAGGCGGTTGAAGAATTGGCGGTCGATCTCTTGTGCGTCGGATCTCGCGGGCGCGGCATGTTCGAGGGGTTGCTGGGGTCGACCAGTACGCGCCTTGCCCGCCGAGCACCGTGCCCCGTTCTCCTGCTGCGACCCTGAGCCAGCCTGTTGGTGCGACAATCGCCTGATCCTTGACACCCGTTTCGACCGCAACGAGACTCGTTCCATGAGGGTTGCCGGCTATGCCCGTGAGCTGCCGGCCGGGGGCGAGTCTTTGTACGCGCAGTCGGAACGCGTACGGCGGTGGACTTCCGAGCACGGCTACCAGTTGATCGCGATGTGCCAGGACGTCCGTGGACCAAGCGGCGAACCGCGCGGTGACGGATTTCGCGCGCTGATGGAAGTCGTCAGCACCCGGCATGCCGACGCCGTACTGGTTGCTTCTCTGGACATCCTCTCCCCCGACCTGCTCATGCAGGAAGTCATCCTGCATGACCTGCGAAGTCGTGACGTCAGCGTGATCAGCACCATGGAGGAGGATGCCCAGATTCTCTCGGAACCTCGCCTCGACCCTGCGAGGCTGCTGATCCGAGACGTCCTCGATCGGCGGGCGCAATACGACGACGAACAGCTTGCCCCACCTCGCCCCGAACGACTTCCGGACAGCGATGACGACGTCGTGATCGAATTGGTCACAGTCGACGAACACGCGTCGTAATCAACTACTGAGAGCGTTCCAGACGGCCGCGGCGAACGCGAAATCGAACCCTGAACGCACGACCGCCGCCCCTGCTCGTGTGGCTCCCGTGCGATCTTCCAAGACGACGAGCACCACTCCCCCATCTCGCTCCACGACCTCGACCACACGCGGCGGAGGGTCTCCGCAGCCGAGCAGGTCGGCGACGGCGGCAGCGATGGCCATCCGGCGCCCCGCCTGGGTCATCCCCCCTGGCTTCGTGGCGGCCACTCCCCCGGAATCCGTGACGGTCACCGACACTCCGGCGATGTCCTCGTCTACCGCGACCGACCGTGGCGTCCGGCTCCACGACGTCCGTGATGCAACATCCGAACCCGCTGGAACCTCCACCTCCTCGGTATGGGGATCCGACCTCCCCGTGGAGACAGGCGGCATCGGAGGTGTTCCGGGTTCGACACGCACCTTCTCGGGCGCGACCCGCGATCGATACCCGTGCTCCTCCAGCATTTCGCTCACCATCGCCCCAACCGCCTGTTCGTCGCCGCCTTCCTCCATCTCCACCCGCACACCGACGATGGTCGATCCGTCCCACTCCACGCTCGCAGACACGACACCGGGGATCTCGTTGATCGCTTGCTCCAGACTCATGACATCACCGTTCGCCGCCACTCGAGAAACGCAATGACGTCGGCCGGAACGAGCGGATGATCGGTCGATCCATACGCCGTGAAAAGGCGAAACGCCATGTAGCCGCGATCGGGGACTGGCAGGAACGGGAAACGACGCCACCATTCGCGACGCGCGAACGCCAACAGCGCGCGAAGGGCGTGCGTCCACAAGTCTGGTCTACGGGCAACGGCCCACGTCACCCTGCCCACATGCCTCCTCAGTTCCCCAGAGTCGCAACAGATCATACCCCCTCGTTCCCCCGGCTTCCACGTGTTCTGCGGCGGAGCCTGGCACGGAGCTTCCCACCGCTGATAACCTCCCCAGGAGGAGGTGCCCTTGACAGCCACGATCCCGGTCCGTATTGACCGCTTCGCCGACCTCTTCGAAGCCATCGTCTCGAACGTCGAGAAGGTGGTCCAGGGAAAGCGGGAGGTCATCGAGCTGGTGGTGATGTCGCTGATGGCCGAAGGTCACGTGCTCATCGAGGACGTGCCCGGCGTCGGCAAGACCCTGCTGGCCAAGTCGCTTGCGCGTTCTCTGGATTCCCGCTTCAACCGTGTGCAGTTCACTCCGGATCTGCTGCCCTCGGACATCACGGGGGTTTCGATCTGGGACCGTGCCGCGTCGGAGTTCGAGTTCAAGCCCGGAGCGATCTTCGCCAACATCATCCTGGGCGATGAAATCAACAGGGCCGGACCGAAGACACAGGCTGCGCTTCTCGAGGCAATGGAGGAACTCCAGGTGACCGTCGACGGCGTGACCCGTGCGCTTCCGCCCCCCTTCATCGTGATCGCAACTCAGAACCCGCTGGAGCACGAAGGTACCTACCCGCTTCCCGAGTCGCAGCTCGACCGCTTCATGATGCGCCTCGTGGTCGGCTACCCCGTACACGGCAAAGAGATGGAAATGCTCGAGACACATGGGAGACACTCCAGTTTCGAAGATCTCGGCGCGGTTGCCACGTCCGACGACGTGCTCGAACTGACAGACATCGCTCGCAACATTCACGTGGCGAACTCGCTGCAGGCCTACATCGTCGACCTCGTCGAAGCGACAAGGCGTCACAACGAATTGCTGCTCGGGGCGTCACCCCGAGCCGCGCTGCACCTCCAGCGCGTGGCCAGGGTCAGGGCAGCGATGCACCGTCGTGACTTCACGACACCTGATGACATCAAGGCGATAGCCAGGCCGGTGCTCGAGCACAGGATGATACTCCGCCCCGAGGCGCTCATGAGGGGCACGACCGTCGGGGAGGTCATCGACAGTGTGCTCCAGCACGTCCGGATACCTGGAGGTAGAGCCGGGTGAAGATCACCGAGTGGGGGTGGGCCGCACTAGGGGCGGCACTGGCACTCTTGGTGCTGTGGGCGATTCTGGGCGACGTCGAGCTCGTTGCTCTTGCGCTCCTGCTCGTCTCCGCCGTGGTGGTCGGATGGTTGACGGTCAGGCGGAGCATTGTCGGCGTCACGGTTGCCCGGCGTCTCCACCCAGCTTTGGTGAGCGAGGGAGACTCGGTCACTGTCGAGCTGGTCACGACGACCGAGTCGAAGAACGTCAGGTACGCCGTCATCGAGGACGAGATCAAGCAGCTCGGAAGCGCACGGTTTCGCGTCCCTTCCCTGACTCCGGGGATCGCCTACTCCGGAGTGTATGACGTGAGCTGCCACACGAGAGGCATCCACGAGGTGGGTCCAACCGTGGTGTCAAAGACCGATCCCTTTGGGTTCATCAGGGTCGGCGGACCTATTGGCGCGGTCGACCGGCTCGTCGTCTACCCGCGAGTCGAGCGGCTCACGGGTCTGCCAACTCTTCGGGGAGCTGACCCGTCGCTTCAGGCGACGCGGGCCGAGTCGGTCCGGCGAGGAGGCGAGGACTTCTTCAGCCTGCGCGAGTACCAGACGGGTGACGATCTGCGCCGAGTGCACTGGCCGACAACCGCCCGCAGGGACGAGCTCATGATCCGCCAGTTCGAGGCTCCATGGGAACCGCGCGCGCTCGTCGTGGTCGACCCCAGAGCCTCCTCATATGCCAACCCCGAAGCCTTCGAAACGGCGATACGTGGAGCGGCCTCGACGGTTCACCACCTCTTCAGAGCAGGTCTTGGAGCGAACCTTTGGGCGGGCGGTGAGCTGACCGGCCTCGAGGAAAACCCCTACCAGGCGGCGATGCGTGCGCTCGCGGTGCTCCAGCCGCTCCGAAGCTTCGACTTCGGGACCGCGGCGGGCCGTCTTCGGGTGAAAGGGCTCGGCGGAACCCTCGTCATCGTGACCGGAACGCCCGATGCACAGGTCGGTTCGGTTATTCAGCACCTGACCCACCATGCCGGCGCGGTGGTGCTACTCACCGTCAGTCAGAGACCGGTTCCCGGAGGCTTCGGCCACAGCGGAGCCACCATCGTGTCGGTCCGCCCGGGAGATGAATGGGCACGAGCGTGGATGAGAGGTATGCAGTGGGCAACCGCTGGAGTTGGCTAGCCGGCTTCACCGGCCTGGCGATAGCGCTGCTCCGGCTCGGTCGACTCCTCAGACCCACCGTCGAGGGTGCGCCCTGGCAGGTGGCGGTCGCCGCAGGGGCGATCATGGGGGCAACCATCACATGGGCGATGCGGAGCCGCTGGTCGATGCTGTTCGCCAACCTGGCGGCGCTGTTCGTCGTCACACTCAGGATCGTCGTCCCGAACACGCTGGTCGCTGGCGTCCTTCCAACCGCCCATTCGCTCGATGCGTTTCGATCCGAGCTCGAACTGGGAATCCTCCTCATCCGATCAGGCGTTGCGCCCGTCTCTCCTGTTGCCGGGCTCGTCATCATCTTGACGGCCGTATTCTGGGTGCTCGCAGCGCTCATCGCGTGGGGTATCCGGACGCACCATCCGGTTGTCGCACTTCTCCCTCCACTCCTCTTCTACCTCCAACTCGCCGTCATCGACCAGGGAGGCGCCGAGACACCATGGACGGTGGCGTTCCTGGTCGTCATAGCACTCGTGCTGTGGGCGATCGCTCACGACAAGCTGCTCGACTCCACACTTCGGATGCGTTCCTCTCAGGCGACCCGTTCACCCTTCGTCTACCCGGCGCTGTTCATGGTCTCCTCGATCGCGCTCGCGTTCGGCGGCGTGCACGTCATCGAGAACGCAATCCCCGCAAGTGGCCTCGTCGACTGGCGAAGCCATACCGGTCTGGGAGGCGGCGTGCTCGTCGGCGTCTCCTACAACCTGTTCACGAGCATCCGTCAAGACCTCCTGTCCCCCACCGACACACCCGTGTTCACGGCGCGGGTCGAAGGCGACGTCGATCCGTCGACCCTGTACTGGGAACTCATCACGCTGGAGGAGTTCGACGGTCAGAACTGGATACCGAGAACAAGAGACGTCAGAAGTCCCGACGCAGACACGTGGGAAGACCCGGAGATGGCGTTCTTCGGACCGACCACACCGGTCTCCGCGTCTGTGCGGATCGCCGGCCTCAAGCAGAACTTCCTTCCCGTCCTCTACTCGCCCACCTGGCTGGGATCGGATCTGGCGATCTTCAACGACAGCTACGGCGTGCGGACCGACGGTGCCATCCAGTTCAACCTGTTCTCATTCGAGGGCCTCACGTACCAAGAGGCGGCGCTCGTGCCAACTCCCGATGTCGACGCGCTAGCGAGCACAGGTGGAACACTCACCCCCATCTTCAAGGAGGCCGCCGACAAGGCCGTCTTCGATGGCCACGCAGTGCCCACCCCGGCAATCAACCACCCTGCATCGCTCTCGGATGATCTCGAACTCCCCAGCCTGGATCCGATCATCCAGACGAAAGCCCGAGAGCTGACCGCGGGCGGCTCGAGCACGTTCGAAAAGGCACTCCTCCTCGAAGCATGGTTCCGTGACCCGAACAACTTCACGTACTCGACCGACATCGATCCCGGTCATAGTGCGACCGACCTCGCCGACTGGCTCTTTGCAATCGACAGTCCTTCCTACCGGACTGGCTACTGCGAGCAGTTCGCCACCGCGATGGCGGTGATGGCCAGGACCATCAGCATCCCTTCGCGGGTCGTGACCGGTTTCGGACCCGGTCAGGTGCAACCCGACGGAACGATCGTCGTGCGAGATCGCAACGCCCACGCCTGGGTGGAGCTATGGATGAACAACCAGGGGTGGGTCCGGTTCGATCCGACTCCCGGCGGAGGTGGAACCGGGGGCTCCAGCGTGGGTCTCGTCGGATTCGACGCCCGCCAGTACATCCCACCACCACCCGAGGAGACCGACACCACCACGCCGTCCGACGGCGCCGCGAGCCCGGAACTCAACCCCGATTTCGGTGAGCTTCCCGACGTGCCACTCGGGTCGGGAAGTGACGAGCCGACCGTCCGGGGCCCGTTCTTCACACCGACCCGCATCGTCCTTCTCGCGCTCCTCCTGATTCTCTTCTCACCACTGCTGATCAAGACGATCCGGCGGCGCAACCGAATTGCACGTCTCAAGCGCGGAGACGTCTCAGCCGTCTGGGAGGAACTGGTTGACCACCTCGACGATCTCGGCAGGGGCCCATCTCCCGCAGCGACTCCCCTCGAGGTAGCCGACTCCGTGCACCAATCGATGGTTCCGCTCGCAGTAGGTGTTACCCAGGAACGATTCGGACGATCCGACCGCCTCGACGGCGAGGTCGTTGCGAACGCGACCCGATCGTTCATCGAAACGGAGTCCTACTTGAGGACTGTCCACCCGGTTGGGAACCGACTGCGGGCTCGCATGGGGTTGCGATCCCTGTTCCGTCGGTAGCGGTTCAGAACCCGGTGGCTTCCTCCACGACGCCTTCCTCGCTGCGTCTGATCATCTCGAGGAACCGCTCACGGTCGAGCTCGAACCTCGTGACATCCTCTTCGACCTCTCTCGTGATCGAGTCGATCGCCACGAAGAAGGCAAGCTGCCCACCGCGAAGCGCGTCCAGAAGCTGGTGCTCATCCTCCGCGATGGAGAAGATGCTCTGACCGTCGGTGACCAGCTTGACCTCGGCCAGGTGGCGTTCCATCGCTCCGTTCCGGCGCAGGTAGTCCCACGCCCGTCGAACACGCTGAACAGACATGCCGTTGTCGAGGAGGCTCCTGATGACCCGCAGTGCGACCAGATCTCTGAACGAGTAGAGGCGCCGGACACCCGGGCGGCCCCCCGTCGTCTGAATGGATGGTTGGAGGAGGGAGACACGATCCCAATACCGCAACTGGTGTGGCGTGCAACCAGTCAGGTTGCATGTTTGTTGGGCCGTGAATCCTTCCACGAAGCTGCTCCCGAGTTAATGGCGGCCATCACAGCCGCCGCCTCAACCACTCCGGCCCGCTCGCCGGGAGCCTCACTCTAGCGTGCCGAACCGGTCACTGCCGATTCGAGCCGCCACCGCGAAAACGGCCCATCCAATCAGCGTTTCTGGAGGATCCGACGGCCCGTCGAGCGTGGACGAATGCACTCCCCGCGAGCACCATCACAACGAATCCGCCCAGCGCGAGCCACGGGTTGAATGCGAACGTTCCGAGCGTGACCGCCAGGCCGATGATGAACGCAACAGCGGCGATGATGGTGCGGCGAGAAGCGACCCTGTTCAGGCGCCCGACCTTGCGCGCGAGCGACGGATCCTGGGCGTACAAGCCCTTTTCGATCTCCTGGAGGATCCGCTGTTCCCGTTCGTCGAGTGGCATCGTCTCCTCATCATGATACCTGTCTTGGCACGTTGGCTCATGCGGTAGATGGAGGGAATGGATCCGACGCCAGCGACGGGGCCCACCGGTCGATCTCCCGCCAGGCCGTCTCGCGGGCAAGCGAGATGGTCTCTGCGTGCGAGGGACGATCGATGAGGAACCTCTCAGGAGGAAGATCGAGCAGCGCGAGACGGGCGGCCTGGATCGGGTCCATGTGAGAGACGATGACAACGTCGCCCTCGGCCCGCCCGAAGACGGCCTCCACGCCACGCCCCATTCTGTTCCCCATCTCGGTGAGCGATTCGGGTGAGAACGGCAAGTCCCACGGTCTGGAGAGGTATGCCTCCCGCTCATCGAGCGGAAGGTCCACCCACCGAACGCCGGCCCACCGGTCTGAGAGCCTCCACTCCGCGAACGCGTGGTCGGTCTGGACGTCGACACCGTGAAACGCGGCGATCTCGGCCGCCGTTTGCATCGTCCGCTCGAGCGGCGACGACCAAACGGCCTCGACCGGTCGAGTCGAGAGGTGGACACCTGCCTCGCGCGCCTGCTGCCTCCCCTTCGTCGTGAGAGGGAACCCTGGCAGGCCCGCGTAGACCACCCCGTCCGGGTTGCGGACTTCGCCATGTCTCACCAGATGAACGAGCACGATCGAACGACCGCTCAGTCGTACGCTCCGAAGACGAGCACAGCGTTGTGCCCGCCGAATCCGAACGAGTTGCTCATCGCGACGCGTACGTCGCGCTCCCTCGGCTCATTCGGCACGTAGTCGAGGTCGCATTCGGGATCGGGATGGACGTAGTTGATCGTTGGCGGAATGACGCCGTGCTGCATCGCGAGAATCGAGGCGATCGATTCGACGGCACCGGCACCACCGAGCAAGTGCCCTGTCATGGATTTCGTCGACGAGATCGCGACGGTACGGGCGTGGGTACCAAACACCGTCTTGATCGCCGCGGTCTCAGTGACGTCGTTCGCCGGTGTCGACGTCCCATGCGCATTGATGTACTGGACCTGGGCCGGGTCCAGTCGTGCATCGTCGAGCGCTGCCTTCATCGCTCGCGCTGCACCGTCGCCACCAGGGCGGGGAAGGGTGATGTGGTACGCATCGGACGACATGCCATACCCAAGCACCTCCGCATAGATGTGGGCTCCCCTCGCCTTTGCGTGTTCCAGTTCTTCGAGTACTAGCGACCCTCCCCCTTCCGCCATGACGAAGCCGTCCCTCGTGGCATCGAACGGACGGCAGGCGCCTTGCGGGTCGTCGTTGCGGGTGCTCATCGCGCGGGCCTGAGCGAACGAGGCGACGCCGAACTCGCAGATCGGGGCTTCGGAACCCCCCGCGACCATCACATCCGCTGCACCACGCCTGATGATCTCCGCGGCGTCACCGATGGCGTTGGCCGACGCGGCACATGCGGTCACCGTGCACGTGACGGGTCCGAGGAGACCAAAACCGATCGACACATCGCCCGCCGCCATGTTCGCAATGAGCCGGGTCACCTGGTAGGGAGATACCCGGTCTGCGCCACGGGTGCGCAAGGTGTCCATCCCTTCCTGCATCGATGACAGACCCCCAATGCCGGAGCCAACCACGGCGCCCGCTCGGGCTCCCTGCTCCGCATCGTCCACGTAGTCGATGCCGGCGTCACTCATCGCCCGCACCGTCGCCGCGTAGAAGAACTGGTCGAAGCGGTCCATGCGGCGAGCCGTCCTCCGATCCATGAACTCCTCCGGATCGAAGTCCCTCACCTCACCCGCGAACCGGACCGGCAACCCGGACGCGTCGAACTGCGCGATGGGCGCGATACCGGAGCGACCTGCCATGAGTGACTTCCAGTACTCGTCGACAGTGCACCCCACGGGACTCATCACTCCGAGCCCGGTGACGACGACTCGACGGCGATCCATCGGGTTCAAGCTCCGAGCTTGGCGGCCACCACATCGACGGCCTGGCCGACCGTGCCGATGCCTTCTGCCTCCTCGTCCGGGATCGTCACGCCGAACTCATCCTCGATCGCCATGAGGAGTTCGACCACTCCCAGCGAGTCGACTTCGAGGTCCGTCTCGAACTTCGCGTCCCGCGTGATCTTCGCCTCGTCGAGGCCCAGTTCCGACACCAGAAGAGTCGTGAGCCTGCTCTCGATTTCTGCCCGATCCATAGTTCCTCCCTAGAGGGCCAATCCTCCGTCCACCACGAGCACATGTCCCGAGATGTACGAAGCTTCGTCCGATGCAAGATAGCCGACCGCGCTTGCGACCTCGGCCGGCGTTCCGAACCTCCTCACAGCGATCGAGGCCGCGGCGGCGGTCTTCACGTCTTCGGAGAGATCATCCGTCATGTCGGTGTCCACGAACCCCGGAGCGACGACATTCACGGTGATACCGCGCGAACCGACCTCCTTTGCGACGGATTTCGAGAAACCGATCGCCGCGGCCTTTGCCGCCGCGTAGTTGGACTGCCCGGGGTTTCCGGAGATGCCAGCGACCGAGCCGATCGTCACGATCCTGCCCCACCTTGCACGGAGCATGGAGCGCAAGGCCTGTTTGGTGCACAGGTACAAAGAGGTGAGGTTGGTTGTCACGACCTCATCCCACACGTCGGGCCCCATCCTCGCCAGCAGTCTGTCGCGACGGATCCCGGCGTTGTTCACCAAGATCTCGATCGGTCCGAGTCTGTCGGTGACGGTCTGGAACATCGCGACGACTTCGTCGGAGTCGCCGACGTCGGCCCGAACGGCAATCCCGGAGCCGCCCACGGACTTCATCTCATCAACGACCTCGAGGGCTGCCGACTCGTTGCTGCGGTAGTTGACGGCGACGGCGTTTCCCCGTCTGGCGAGTTCCAGCGCGATCGCGCGTCCAATGCCCCGCGACCCCCCAGTGACCAGTGCGACTCGCCCCACGGTCAGACACCCTTCCCGAAGAACCGCACGTTGGGATCCACGAGATCGAAGATATCCCCGGCATACGGCGGGAGTTCGGCGTCGGATGCCCCGAGCGGAGTCACCCGGCTCCCCCACCGCACGACGGCGGCCGCCCAGGTGAGGCCGGCTCCGAATGCGGCGAATACGATGTTGTCCCCTGGATGAACCCGCCCATCCTCGAGCGCCTCGGTGAGCGCCATCGGGATCGTCGCAGCCGATGTGTTGCCGTAGCGGGCGATGTTGACGAACACCTGCTCCTCGCTGAGCTTGAGGCGCCTTGCCGTTGCGTCGATGATCCTGACGTTCGCCTGATGCGGGATGAGCAGGTCTACGTCCTCGAGTTTGAGTCCCGCAGCTTCAACCACCTCGGTTGCTGCGGCAACCATGGCTTTGACGGCCCTCTTGAAGACCTCCGGGCCGTCCATCAGGACGCCGTACTGCGAGCGGTCTTCGCTCTGATACCTATCCCCTGACGTACCGACTCCCGGAACCCACAGGAGCGGGGCGGCATTGCCATCCGTACCGACGGTTGACGACAGAAGACCCTCGTCGGAATCGGTCGGTTCCAACACGATAGCCCCTGCCCCGTCACCGAACAGCACGGCGGTGTTCCGGTTGGTGAAGTCAAGGTAGTGGGAGAGCTTCTCGGACGCCACCAGCAGCACCTTCTGGTGGAGACCGGAGCGGATCAGCTGTCCCGCCACATGCAGCCCGTAGATCCACCCCGAGCACGCTGCGTTCATGTCGAATGCGGCGGCGTGGACCGCTCCCAGCTTCGCCTGCAGAAGGGTGGCCGGGCTGGGAATCACCGTATCGCCCGTACACGTCGTCAAGATGATGAGGTCGATGTCAGAGGGCTCGAGACCGGCACCAGCGATCGCCCTCAGCGAGGCCACCTCCGCCATTTCAGAGGTCGACACGTGCGAGATCCGCCGCTCCTTGATCCCCGTGCGTGTCGTTATCCACTCGTCGGACGTGTCGGTCAGCTTCTCGAGGTCTTCGTTGGACAGGATCGTCGGTGGCGTGCACCTTCCCCATCCTGTGATCGTCGCGTTCGCCATCATCCCTCGTTCAGTCGTTGTGCGGCGTCCTCCCAAGAGCCCGGGTCAGACGCAACCAGCACGGAAGCACCGGCCACCGTCCGTCTCGCCATCCCCGCGGTCACGTCGCCGGGTCCAACGTGCACGAAAGCGTCAACGTCCATCGCGGCGATCGACTCGGCGAATCTCACCGGTTCGACGACCTGGCGGGCGAGGAGGTCCGCAACCTGACCTTCAGAGTAGGGGCGTGCCGTCACATTTGCGTACACCGGAAAGGAGAAGGATCCGATCTCAACTCCCCGGACCGCTGCCTCGACGGCCGCGCCGGCGTCCGCCATGAATGGCGAGTGAAACGCGCCCGCCACGTTGAGCGGGATCACGCGCCGGATGCCCAGAGCCCTCCCATGCTCGACAGCCCACTCGATGTCGTCCCTACCTCCCGCGACGACGATCTGCCCGGGAGCGTTGATGTTTGCCACCCACAGGCGCCCACCGTCCGAGCGCCGCAGCTCGCAGGCGGTCTCGGCCTCGGCCCGATCGACACCGATGAGTGCCACCATCCCTGACGGTTCCCCTGCCGCTGCTCGCGCCATCGCATTCCCCCGCAACGCCACGAGTCGAAGTGCCGTCTGATAGTCGAACGCGCCCGCCGCCGCCAGCGCCGTGTACTCACCCAGTGAGTGTCCTGCCGACGCCGATGGCTCCTGGTCGAGCAGCCGCGAGAACTCGACCCACGTCGCGTATGCGACGGCGAACAGAGCTACCTGTGCCCTGTCAGTACGCGTGAGTTCCTCGTCAGGACCGTTCAGACAGATGTCGCGAAGCGACCAGCCAAGGATCTCGTCGGCGGCATCCCCGAGGAGATCCGGTCGCGAATCGAAGAGCTCGGCACCCATCCCGACGAACTGGCTGCCTTGTCCTGGGAACAGAATGGAAAAACGCACGGCGGGTATGACCCTACGATGCTTCTCCCGGTTACGTGAGTCCATCCGCGATCTCGAGGACCCTCTCAACGTCGCCGTCGTCGACATCTTGATGGAGAGCGAAGCGCAAGATTCCGGGCGACATGTCCCCGACCAGCACGCCGACGCCGGCGAGCGATTTCACAAACTGCTCGACCGTGAACGGGAGCGCGCGCCCATCGACGATCACCATGTTGGTCTGCACCTGAGCGAGATCGACCGATGCGGGAAACCTCGACGCCAACCCCCCTGCGAGTTTCTGCGCCAGCGCGTGATCGTCGCTCAGGTGGTCACGGTCGTTCAGCGCTACACGTGCAGCGGCTGCGAGCACACCGACCTGACGCATGCCTCCGCCCAAACGCTTTCTGCGGTATCGGGCTTCTTCAATCACATCTGACGTCCCGCAAAGCACGGACCCGATAGGTGAACCCAGACCTTTCGAAAAGCAGAACATGACGGTGTCGGCCTCGTCGGCGATGCGTTCGGCAGAAACCCCGAGTGCAATCGCCGCGTTGAAGATGCGGGCCCCGTCGAGGTGAATCGGGAGAGAGCGTCGTCGCGCGACCTCCGATGCCGCCTCCATCGTTTCGACGGAGACGACAGTGCCACCGGATGCGGTCAACGGGTTCTCCCAGACGAGGAGCCCGACACGTGGGAGGTGGTACCCGGCGCCCTGTAGCGCGGCTTCCACATCTTCCGGTCGAATCGATCCATCGCTCGAGTCGATGGTGCGGAACTGAACCCCCGAGATCGCTGCAGCAGCACCAACCTCGTACTGCCGGACGTGCGCATTCGCGACACACAACGCCTCGTCACCTGGTCTCACGAGCGTGTTCAGCGCCAGCTGGTTGGCCATGCTGCCCGTCGGCGTGAACACAGCCGCTTCCTTGCCGACGATCTCTGCGGCCTCCCGTTCGAGGGCATTGACGGTCGGGTCCTCCCCATACACATCGTCGCCCACCTCGGCCTCTGCCATCGCCCTACGCATTGCCGAGGTGGGTCGAGTCACGGTGTCGGAGCGGAAGTCCGCAACTCCGTCGGGAAATGCCATGTTGGTCCTCCGCCGCCACAGTACCCCGTGAACATGAGGCCCGCGTCGACGACTAACCTGCCCGGGCTGTGACGAACGTACGCATACCGGTCCTAGCGACCGCCGAGCTCCCCATCCCACCCTCGTTTCCTCGCCTCTACGACCTCGCCTACAACCTCTGGTGGACATGGGCGGGCGGCAGCCGCCTGTGGCGGATGATCGAGGCAGACGTGTGGGCGCGCTACCACAACCCGATCGAGCTGCTCTCCGCGGTCGATCGATCGACGTGGCGCAATCTCGAGAACAGCGGTGACTTCCAGGACGTGTACGGAGAGACGGTCGCCCAGTTCGACGCCTACATGAAAGGAAACAACACCTGGTGGGCATCGAATGCCACCGACGATGTCGGTCCGATCGCCTACCTGTGCGCCGAGTACGGGGTCGAGAATATCCTCCCGACGTACTCGGGGGGACTCGGTGTGCTTGCAGGCGATCATGCCAAGTCGGCCTCCGATCTCGGCATCCCGTTCGTCGCGACCGGCCTGCTGTATCGCCGCGGCTACTTCCGGCAGGATGTCGATGCGGTCGGCGACCAGCAGCACACCTACCCCGTCGTCGACCCGCTGCGCCTCCCCATCCAGCAGGTCGCCGGTCCAACCGGAGGACAGCTCAAGATCGACATCGAGATGCCTGGCAGATCGGTGAGAGTCGGCGTGTGGAAGGTTCAGGTCGGCCGCGTGCCGATCCTGCTGATGGACACGGACCTCCCGGAGAACGACGACGCCGACTGCCCCATCACGCACACCCTGTACATTCGCGGCCGCGAGATGCGGTTCGTGCAGGAGTACGTCCTGGGCGTCGGTTCTGTCCGAGTACTCGACGCGCTCTCGATCAAGCCGACAGCTTGGCACGTCAACGAAGGACACGCCGCCATGAGCCTCCTCGAGCGAACCTCACGTCTGGTTACCCAAGGATGGACGCCCGACCAGGCCATGCAGCAGATCAAGTCAACGACCTCGTTTACGTTGCACACGCCGGTCCCCGCCGGCAACGAGGTGTTCGACTTCCCGCTCATCGAGAAGTACCTGAGCACCATGCCCGCCCGTATGTCCATCGACATGAGCCGCCTCGCCTCCCTCGGCGCAGCACATGAAGGTGATGAGTACCACTTCAATCTCTCCGCCCTCGCCATCCGGCTGTCGGGGTATGTCAACGGCGTGAGCACCCGCCACGGCGAGATCATCGGGAGGGACTGGGCCCATCTCCTCCCCGGCCAGGCTGCTGCGATCACCAATGGCGTGCATCCACCGACTTGGCTCAGCCGGGCACATCAGAGGGCGCTCTCCGAGGTCTACGGTCGCAAGTGGCGCGACGTGCTGATCAACAACCCGGAACAAACGACACGACTCGACGATCTGACCGACGAGCGTCTGTGGGAGATCCACACCCGAGAGAAGGAGTTCCTGTCTCGCTTCGCCCGGGGTCGCATCCTTCGCCAACGCGCCCGCCACGGAGCCTCCCCCGACGAGCTGCGCGCGGTCGCGAGCATTATGTCGCCCTCTTGGCTCACGATCGGCTTCGCTCGCCGGTTCGCCACCTACAAGAGGGCGCTTCTGCTGTTTCACAATCTGCCTTGGCTCCAGGCGATCTTGACCAACCCCGACAGGCCGGTGCAGATTCTCATCGCCGGCAAGGCTCACCCGGCCGATCAGAACGGACAAGGTCTCATTCGAAGGATCGTTGAGCTGTCGAGGACCCCCGAGCTCAACGGTCATGTGCACTTCCTGGAGAACTACGACATGCGGATCGCCCGCTATCTCGTTCAGGGCGTCGACGTGTGGCTGAACAACCCCCGGCCACCGCTCGAGGCGTCCGGCACCTCCGGCATGAAAGCGGCGATGAACGGAGGCCTGAATCTGTCCATTCTGGATGGATGGTGGCTCGAAGGTCACAATGGCCGCAACGGCTGGGCATTCGGTCTCGAGTGGGGCAATGGCGACCACGACGCACAGGACAATGAAGACGCCATCGCGCTCTACAGAACACTCCAAGATCACGTCGTTCCCAACTACTACGACAGGGACGCGGACGGCATCCCGCGCGCCTGGGTAGCGATGATGCGCGAAGCGATGCGGTCAACGATCACGGACTTCTCGTCTGACAGGATGGTGAAGGAGTACGCGCAGAACGCGTACATTCCTCTGAGCAAGTCGTAGAGGCTCCCGAGCGAGCCTCAGGCTTCTTCTAGGAACTTCCGGATGCCGCGGACGGCCTGGCGGATCCTGTGCTCGTTCTCGACGAGCGCGAACCGGACGAAACCCTCGCCGTGCGGCCCGAATCCGACACCTGGGCTGACCGCCACCTTCGCTTCCTCGAGGAGCTGGAAGGCGAACTTGAGTGAGCCCGTGTCTTCGAATCCTGCCGGTAGCGGCGCCCACGCGAACATCGTTCCCTTCGGCCGGGGGATGTCCCAACCGGCTCTCGCGAGCCCGTCGACAAGGGTGTCGCGCCGCACTCTGTAGATCTCCCTGACCTCCTTCACGTAGTCGTCGCCTTCGTTCAACGCGACGATCGACGCGATCTGGATCGGTTGGAACGTGCCGTAGTCGAGGTACGACTTGAGCTTGGCCAGGGCTGCGATCATCTCGCTGTTGCCAACGGCGAAACCCACTCTCCATCCTGCCATCGAGTGCCCTTTGGTCATGGTGTAGAGCTCGACTCCCACGTCCTTGCCGCCGGGGACTTCGAGGAGGCTCGGTGGGACGTATCCGTCGAAGGAGATGTCGGCGTACGCGAAGTCGTGAACGAGCATCACCTCGTTCTCCTGTGCGAACGCCACGAGGCGCTCGAAGAAGTCCAGATCGACACAGGCGGTCGTGGGATTGTGGGGGAAAGAAGTGAGAATCACCCTGGGCCTGGGCCACGTATCGGAAAAGACGGCACGGAGCCGATCGAAGAAATCCTCACCGAGGCTGAGCGGCACACGGCGCACCTCGGCACCTGCGAGCACGGCAGCGTAGATATGGATCGGGTAGCTCGGCTCCGGAACGAGCGCGACGTCTCCTGGTCGCACGAGGGCCCACATCAGGTGGGCGAGACCCTCCTTCGCGCCGATGGTCGTGATGACCTCCGTCTCGGGGTCGACATCGACACCGAAACGGCGGCGGTACCGGCCGGCGACCGCTTTGCGAAGATTCGGTATTCCCTTGGACGCCGAGTACCGATGGTTCTTGGGGTTCCTGGCCGCTTCAACCAGTTTCTCAACAGCGATAGGTGGAGACGGTATGTCCGGATTCCCGAACCCAAGATCGATCACGTCCTCGCCCGCACGCCGGGCTTCGCGTTTGGCCGCGTCGACTTCTGCGAAGACGTATGGGGGCAGATCTTCGATTCGGCGGAACTTCACCATCACCTCCGTTTCCGGCAGGCTACCCGTCAGCCGGCGTTCAGCCGCGGCATCACCTCATCGACGAACAGCTCCCAGGTCCCTCCCAGCAGCGAGAACACGAAGTCATCGACCCCCGCGGCGCGCAGCTCGGCGAGCTGTCCCGGCAGCGAGTCGACAGTAGCTGCGAGCACCGGACCCCGACGTCGTGCCAGGGCGATAGTGAGCTCTTCCTCGTCCCGGGCCAGCAGCACCTGCCCTCCCCAGCTGATATGCGGAGCGGTCGGACGAGTACGTCTCGCCATGAGCCAATCTGCCGTCACGTTCCACACGTTCCATGCGTCGGCGACCTCGGCGGCGATCCGCTGGATCGTCGAGGAGGTGCCACCGATCCACAATGGCACCTGGCCCTTGATGAGCCGCGCCGTAGCTTCAAGTGCCCGAACCCGTTCTCGCATGTCTGGGAATGGCACTCCGTAGGCATTGAACTCGGGGAGGGACAACGAGTCACCTGCACCCAACCCGCACACGACCCGCCCTCCACTCAATCGAGACGCGGTCAGCACGGCGGCCGCGGTGCGCTCAGGAGGCCTCATGGATGCCCTGAGCACGAGTGTCCCCACGGCGACTCGATTGGTCGCCGTGACGACGGCACCGAGCGCCACGGTGGACTCGACGATCGGTCGATCTGGTCCATCGAGTGGAAACAGGTGGTCGAACAGAAACACCCCGTCGAATCCCAGCGCCTCTGCCCGCTGCGCACCTCGGACGAGACGTGATGGGTCGTCGACGAACTGGGGAAGCGTGACGGAGATCGTCACGCCATCCGCCGCACCAACCACGACAGCCTGGCCGGCACCAGCCCGGCGGCGAGATCGACGGCTTGTTCGACGATCTCGAGGATGTCTTGAGGACCGTCCCAGTGTTCCAGCACCACCTCGTGTCCGGCAGCGCGGATGAGACGATGGAGCGCGAGGACGACGACGAGCACATCGTCGGTCTCTCCGATCACCGGGATGAAGTCGGGGATGATGTCCACCGGCGACAGCACGTACCCCACCGACACCAACGCGAGGGCCTTGGCGCTCGTGGGAACCCGCGGGTCACGGATCAGCCTTCCGATCAGCTTGACCATCCTGGGCAACGCGAGCACCGCCTCTTTCAGCCAGCGCCGTGTGTCAGCGGTTCTGCCCGGGCGGATGATCTCGTCCGGGGCAAGTACGTCAGACATATGCTTTCCTCAATGCAGCAAGGCCGGCGCCGACGACGGCCGCGTTCTCCCCAAAGGTCGCCGCGACGATCGGTGTCGGTGCTCGCACATCGTACCCCTCGAGCGAAGCGGCGATCGCCCTTTGGGTGGGACGTAGCAGCACATCGCCCAAGCGCGAGACTCCTCCACCCACCACGATGACGTCGGGATCCAGGATGGCGATCAGCGTCGACAGGCCAACACCCAGCCACTCTGCGACCTCTACGACCAACGCCCGTGCCTGCTCGTCACCCTCGAGTGCCGCTGACGTCAAGTGCCGGCCGGCAGGCGTTTCACCCGCCGCGAGTTCGGCGATGCGTCCCGTGGGGTGATGGGCCGCAGCGTCTCGGGCCATCTGGTCGAGCCTGCGCCCGGACGCGAACGTTTCCCAGCAGCCCTGCTGTCCGCAGGTGCACAACGGACCGCCAACGTCCACCACCATGTGACCGATCTCGCCGGCGAACCCTCTGCCCCGATAGATCTCCCCGTCGATGACCATGCCTCCGCCGATCCCCGTGCCGAGGGTGACCATCACAACTGCGCGGTATCCCCTCCCCGCACCGAGCCGCGCTTCTGCGAACCCTGCCAGATTGGCATCGTTGTCGACGACGGTCGGTAGCCCAAACTCCTCTTCGAGGGCCTCGAGGTAGCCAAGATGTTCACCGGTGACGTTCGGGCCCCACTCGAGGATTCCGGTGTCGGTCACGAGTCCGGCGACTCCCAGCCCGATGGCGCCGACCCGATCATCGAGCAGGCTACGCACCACTTCGGACGGGCTCCGCAGCATCTCGGACGGAGTTCTCGGACGAGGACGCTCCAGCCTCACGCCGATGCCGCCCGACGGTGAGACCACACCTCCCGAAACCTTGGTACCCCCAAGATCGATCCCGATGGCGTTCATCGCCCGCATCCTACCGACCCACGACCCGACGCTTGATCGTAGAACAAAACCTGACTATGCTGCTATTAGATTTCATGAGCCAGAGAGGAGTGCATAAATGCGAACACACCTACTTCGATACGACCCATTCAGCATCGTTCGGGACTTCGATCGGTTCTTCGAGGAGCCGGACCGCCCGTGGATCCCGCGGGTAGACGTTCTGGATCGTGACGGCTCGCTGGTCGTGAGGTCAGAAGTCCCAGGAATGCGGTCCGAGGATATCGACGTCACGGTCGAGAACTCGGAGCTGGTCATCTCCGGAACGCGCTCGTTCGAAACGACCGAAGAGGGCAAGGGCTACCACCGCAGGGAGATCGCCTATGGCAGCTTCCAGCGGGCCGTGTACCTGCCCGACGAGTTCGACGCCGACAAGATCACTGCGCAGTACCGGGAGGGCATCCTCGAGATCACGGTCCCAAGGCACCCGGAGGTGCTTCCCAAGAAGGTCAAGGTCGAGATCGGCGAGTAGCCGAGCGTCCGTGAGCGGCCCGGCCACCCGGGCCGCTCACCGCTCTACGAACTCGATCGTGAGCACACCGCCGCCGAGACGGGCGCCGGCGACTTGGCGTCGTTGCAGTGAGTCTGGCAGCACGAACGACCGGCGGTAGGAACCAACCGTCACGTACACCTCGTTGCCGTCCCGCATGACATCGATGTCTCCGCTCGCAGCGAACGGGAGTGAGAGTTCGAGACGAACGGTACCCTCGCCCTCGACGACCTTGAACGGCCGCTCGCCGGCGTACGACAGCACCGGGTCCGTGTCCCCGTACAGCTCCTGTCCGAGTGCCCGCAACCGCTGCTCCCCCACCATCTCGTCGTCGAAGAGACGCAGTCGGAGCACGGGCACGTCGGCGAAGGAATCGTTGATCGTTCTCAGGTGCTCGGCCTGGATTTCTCTCCACCGCTCGAAGTAGGGATCGTCGACCGCGTCCGGCAGCACCCTGTTCACGATGACACCGTCGACGGCGTAGCCGAAGAGTGTCAGGTACGTATACGTGCGGCGAGCCTCGTTCACAACCATGCGTTCGGGATTGACGACCAGGCGTGCAGAGGTGACCTTGGTATCGAGGAGCAGGGTTCGCGCCCGCTCGATGCTGGTGAACACGTTTTCTGCGGCGTCGTACACGGCTTCGCCCGGCAGGGGCAGATCGGTGACCCTGCTCAACACGGGCCTCGCCGCTCGCATCAGCCGACGCTGTGTGAAGAACATCTTGTCGAAGTACCAGGACAGCACCTCGGGGAGGGAAAGCAGGCGGAGTGTCTCGGCCGTCGGGGCACAGTCGACCACGACTACGTCGTACCGACCCGAGATCGCCTGTGCTCTCACCTCGATGAGAGCGAACAGCTCGTCCATGCCGGGGAACACGAGGAACTCCTCCGCCTCGATGCCTCGCACACCTCCCCAGTCGAAGATCGCCATCAACTGGTTGCGGATCTCGCCCCAGTACGACTCGAGTCGCTTCTGTGTATCGATCTGTTGTGCGTCGAGACCGGCCACCACCTGTCGCGGTTCGTCACCGAGCGGCACATCGAATGCGTCCCCCAGACTGTGCGCCGGATCGGTGGACACGACGAGCGACCTGTAGCCGAGGTCGGTGGCGCGCAGAGCGGTGGCCGCAGACACGGTTGTCTTGCCGACGCCACCCTTGCCGGTGACGAGCACGATCCGCATCAGTCGGACCCGACTTGCCGCACCCGCTTTCGCAACCCTCGCAGCGCCGTGGATACGAGCTGCTTCTCCGCTTGATGCCGCAGGAAGCCGGGAAGCGGAAACGCGTAGTCGACTCGGAGCGCGTAGACCACGTCGGTGCCGCCCCCCTCGAGGTCGCTCAACTCGTACGAGCCGACCATCTCCCGAATGTCCTCTCCCGGGTCCGCGACCCACGACATGAGCTTGGGGCGTTTGAACTCATAAGTGAGGACGTAGGAAATCACCTTGACCATGGCGTCCACTTCGAAACTCACCCGTGCAGGCATATCGTCGGCGTCGCGCTCGATGACGTTCACAGAACGCATCGCCGTGATCCATTCGGGGTAGCGCTCCAGGTCTGCGAGCACGTCGAAAATGGCTTCGGCGGATGCAGGAATCTCGATACTCTGAACGGTGCCTTCGCTCACTCTCGCTCCCTGTTGGCCCTAGCGTAGCTCGTGCGATCGACGTGCCGAACCGCCCGACGGGTTGCCCGGAAGTACCCGACGTTCATGCACACGGTTGCACCGACCCTCCATCGGGATGCCTGCGGCTGGTGGACGTCACCGAAGTAGTGATAGCGAGGCCGGTGCCGGACGAGGTACTCCATCAGTACCTGAGACCCACTCTCGAGTCGGCCGGTGATGACGTCACGTCGAAGCGCCGGAACGGCCGGTGGAAGATGCGTGCACAGGATATCCACCGGCCCGAGGTTGCGCAGCTTGTCTGCGAGTTCCACCTCGGAGACCTCGCCGGGAACGCCGAGTGGGGTTGGTGCCCCTCCACCTACCAGACCGACGACGATCCCTTCGAGTTCGAAAGCTTCGCCGTCCACGTACCTGACCCCTGCCGGCAGGGAACGCTTCAGCAGCGCAGGCCAGTCCACGTTCCCGAACGTGGCAAAGCCACGCGCGCCGGTGAGGGCAGACGACAGCTGCGCGTACTGCTGTTCCACGGCGGCCCTGATCCCATCACGGATCTGTTCGTTTCCTGATCCGAATCGATCCCTCCATAGACGTCGCGATCCCGCGTAGTCGCCATTCGCCCTGAGCTTCGCTGCCTCTCCGACGAACTCATGACCGAGAACGTCGGCGAGGATCCCGTCGTTGGTGCGGTAGTCGACGAAGTTGACGAAGTCGCCCAGCATCACGAGGGGTTCTCCCTCCTGCGCGACTCGAGCCAGGTCGCGAAACGCCCCATGCACGTCGGAGACGAGCAGCATCAGGCTCTGCCGACGTACCAGGCGACTACGACGGCCGCGAACACCCCGGCGCCCAGAGCCCCAAGCGACGGCCATCCGGCGTACGAGGTCGACAGCCCACCCATACCGAAGGCGATCAACCCACCGACGATCCGCCGCGTGGCCATGTGTTCGTTGACGCCGCCCGGAACGAAGGTCCCGATCACCCACACGACCAACGCCACAAAACCGACGGTGAGCGCTATGCCATAGACGAGGTTCATTGGCCCCTCCTCGCGGAAACGGCAGCGGCAACGAGAACGATGAACATGACTGCCATGATCACCGTCAGCACCCGAGGGCGGAGCAGCACCTCATCGGGTTCGTTTCGAGCCCATCGGTAGGCATCCAGAGCGCCCGCGACCCATACCCCGCCCCCCATCAGCGCCAGGGCAAGGCCGGCAAGCATCACTCTGTGCACCATCAGGACGATCCCCAGGGCGATCCCGATGAGGGTGAGCGCCCCAACCGACATGCCGAGCAGCGGCTGGCGTGCAAACACATGACCGAGGCCGGGCGCGACAAGCCCGCGAATCAACGCCTTGCCAGGGTCCCTGGGTTCGGGTGGCGCCTCCTTGAACGCATCGAAGATCGTCGACCCGCATGTCGAGCAGGTGGACTCGGCGAGAGGATTCACACGTCCACACACGCCACACGTCCACGACCCCCTACCGACTCGGGGTTTGTCTGGCAGAGGAAGATCCAGCTGCATCTGCGGGTCGTTCACGGTTCCGGTGTCGACCGGACCGGCTACTGCCGGCGGTTCGGTCGTTTCCCCGAGCGGGTGATAGCACTGGCCGCACCAGAGCGCACCCAACGCGTTCCGTGCTCCACAGTCGGGACAGATGACGTGCGTCGACATCGGGGTCAGGGTACCTGGTCCCGGTTCTGCAGCGCAGTAAGGGCGATATGCACCTCCGTTCTCACGGCCTCGTCGTGCTCCCTGGATTCCGCCACTTCGAGAGAGGCACGACCGTGCCCGATCTGACCGAGTGCCCATGCTGCGTGGATACGGAGAAGTGGGTCCGGGTGTCCGAGGTAGCCCGAGAGAATCCCGGTAGTCCCGGGATCCCGGCTGTTCCCCAGTGCTACGAGCGCGTTCCGGCGCAGGTAGCGAGGGTCGCGTCTGGGGATGTAGAAGTGCTCGAAACGACCCATAAGGGTACGGTCTGCCGCCATCAGGATCTCGATCAGGTCGACGACTCCCCGACGCGACACGCCGGCGCGTCGAAGGGCCCGGCCGCCTGGGGGGCACGCCTCCAGGCAATCGTCGCACCCATAGATCCTGCTACCCATGACAGCACGAAATTCACGCGGGATGGCGCCCGGCGACTGGGCGATCGCTGCGAGGCATCGACGCGCATCCAGCGTTCCTGGCGCGATCAGCGCGTTGGTGGGGCATGCCGGAAGGCACGCCGTGCAGGAACCGCAGGAGCGAACCATCGGCGGAGTGGGATCCACAGGGGCATCGGTCACTACCGATCCGAGTAACACCCATGGTCCTGCCCCGGGCACCAACACCATCGTGTTCTTGCCCCACCAGCCGACACCGGCCCGTACTGCTGCAGCCCGATCCACGAGTCGGTTGTCATCGACGAGGGCGTCGGCACGCCACCCCTGCTCCCGAAGAAGAGTCGAGAGCTCCTCGAGAGCCTGACGAAGCGGATGGTAGGCATCGGCCACCGCGAATCTCGCGACCCTTCCTTCGTGATCACCCTGTACGGCCGGGGCCCGGATGTCGTACGGAACCGCACACGCGATGATGCGCTCTGCCCACGGGAAACTCGTACGAACGTCGGTTGCACGCTCAGGATTGGCGAAGGTGAAACGCAAGCCGGCCGAGAGCCCCGAGCGACTCCGCTGCCGGATTGCCTCTCTGGCATCATCGAACGGGTCGGCGGTGCACACTCCGAACCCGACCGCTCCGCGGGCGAGCATGAATGCACGCAGGTCTTTCGTCAGGCCGGACACCCGACCAGCGTAGACCCGCCGGTCGCCTCACCCGGTCGCCTCTCGACGCACAAGCCGTAGCGGCGGGAGCAACCCCACGGACGCCATCCGACCCAGCGCTTCCGCCTCCTCGGCACCGATGTCCACGGGGCCCGCTGTTTCACGCAGCAGGTAGGTAACCACACAGTCCTTGCAGGCAGTCGAGTGCTGCATGGTGCATTCATCGCAACTGATTCGCATGTGTCCTCCTCTTCTCATGCCGCCACCATACGAAGGGGGTAGGACAGAAAATGACCGTTCGCCAGGCGAACGGTCATTTGTTATCGGTTGTCGGTCATCGGTGGGGCACTCGCCCTGCAGGACGGCGCGCTCACACCACGCTCCTACCGAGGACTGAAGAATGAGAACTGATGACGGCGAGAGAAGCGAGCCTGCTACCTCTTGAACCACTCCCGGACGGCTTGGCTCCAAAGACACAGAGCACCCGGAGACCCTTCCCGCACCTCCCGGTCCGAACTCACAACGACCACATTGCCCTCCGTCGCCGCTGCCCGATCCATGATCTCGCGATCGGCGATCGTGCCCTCATCGGTGAATCGAACGTCGATGCCACCCGGACCAGGGCCGCTCTGCCCACCGCCCGTCAGGCCCGAGTCGTAGACGACTACCAGCCGAACCGGTGCGTTGGCGAGCCGCCGGAGCCTGGCCAGCCGGTGATTGAGGTCGCCTCGGGCCAGCTGCGGCGTCCACAGATGAGCCAAGTTGTACCCATCCACGATCATCACGAACGGTTCCGACTGACCCAAGAGCCACTCGACGGCCGCAGCGTCATCCGGACGCACCCCTGACGGAAGCGAGAGCCCAGATGGCGAGTCGATGGCCTCCAGATGTTCGGGAACCGCGCGAACCGTTGCGGCGGCCGTCAGTTGGTCGAGCATCGAAGCGAGCGCCGCCGGGCTGCGGGACGTCCACACGTCAGGCGGTGCAGGGAACGAGGCGTCGGCAGTTGCACGTCTCGCCCTCAGCAGCTCATCCTTGAGGAACGCCACTTTGTCGTCCAATTCGGCGAGATCGGCGCGAGCATCCGACAACGCACGCTGCAGCTCCTTGAATCTCGACTCGGCCGCGAGGCGGCTGACCCGCTCAGCCTTGGTCGCTTCCTGGACTCTCGCCGTGATCTCGGCGCTCTCGCGTCGGGCTCTCCGTTCAGCCTCAACCTTCTCGCCGCGGGCCTTCTCGACGCGCTCTTTCTCGACCCCAAGTTGATATTCGAGGTCGCGGACTTGTCTGGTCAGACGATCGACTTGTGACGCGAGATGCTGCTCGAACATCCCAGTCGCCATGACGTCGAGGATGCGCTCCCATCCGTCGGGACGGAGTAAGAACGCCGCAGATCCTGCGTCCTCCTCACTCGCCTCTGCGATCTCCGGCCAGTTCTCCACCGCCCGTTCTCGTAGCCACTCGTAGCGATCGAGATCACGAATGAGCGCGTTGGCCAGCGGAGGCGGGAGCTTGCGCGCCGCGGACGCCGCAACGGGTCGGAGCGACGCGGGCAGCTGGTCCTCGTCGAGGTCTCGCAACACCTTGCGAGCCGCGACGATGGCAGCTCCAAGCATGCGGGCTTCGTACGCCACCATCGTCAGTCCGGCAATTTCGGCAGCATCCGGCTCGGAGGTTCCTCGAACTCGGGAATCGCAGGCTGCTCCTGATCGATGATGGCGATCACCTCTGCGATGGCACGATCCATCTGTGGGTCTCTGCCTGCCGTATGATCCTGCGGGGTGATCTCCACTTCGATGTCCGGAGCGGTGCCGTAGTTCTCGACACCCCATCCGACGTCCTCAAACCAGAAGGAGAACTCGGGCTGGGTCGTGATCGTGCCATCCACCAGCGCGTGGCGCGGCCAGATTCCGACAACCCCGCCCCAGGTGCGTGTACCGATCAGCGGTCCAAGCCCGAACAGCTTGAACGCGTGACTGAAGATGTCTCCATCTGATCCCGAGTACTCGTCGGTGAGCGCGACCATCGGACCCATTGGGGCATCTTCCGGGTACGACTCCGGCCGACCGTAGCGCGTGACGTCGTAACCGATCCGTTTCCTCGTCAGCTTCTCGAGAAGCAGCTGTGAGACGTGACCTCCACGGTTGTTGCGGACATCGATGATGAGTCCCTCATGGTCGACCTCTGTGCCGAAGTATCGGTGGAACTCGGCGTACCCTCTCGGACCCATGTCGGGGATGTGCACATACCCGACCCGACCGTTCGTCTCGTCGTGAACCCGCCGGCGGTTCGCCTCCACCCAGTCGCGGTACCGAAGATCGAATTCGTTGCGGAGTGTATCGACCACGACGGTGCGCGCCTTGCGGCGCCCACGACGCACGAGCAGCTGCACGGGTCGACCGGCTCTGCCGACGAGTGTGGCGTATGGTGACGTCTCTCCGTCCACCTTCCGACCCTCCACGGCGAGGATCCGATCCCCCTCTTTCACATCGACACCTGGCGCAGCCAAGGGCGACGATGCTGCCGACAGCCACGAGTCGCCTCTCGGGATCCTCGTAACCTTCCAGCTCCGACCGTCGAACGCAAGATCGGCACCAAGGAAGCCTTGGAGCCACGCCGGTTCGGGCCGGTAGTCGCCGCCCAACTCGTATGCATGTGATGTCCCCAGTTCGCCTTGCGTCTCCCACATGAGGTCTGAGAATTCGGCTCGGGAACCAATCCGGTCGACGAGCGGAAGGTAGCGCTGGGCGATCTCTTCCCAGTCGACCCCTGCCATGTCGGGACGCCAGTACTGATCCCTCTGGAGGCGCCAGGCTTCGTTGAACATTTGACGCCACTCGTCGCCTGGGACCACTTCGAGTTGGATCCTGCCGAGTTCGACCCATCCCGACTCCCGGCCGGGTTCTCCCGGTTTTGGCTCGGTCTCCTTGAATCCGACCGGAACGACACGAAGCTTCTTGCCGACGCGAATCGCCGTGATCTTCCCGTCGGCGGACACTGAGAAGTCGGAGATGCCATCCATCAGCGGCTCGACCTTGTCCTGGGAGAAGTCGTACGCCTCGAGCTTGCCTTTGGGGGAAGGCTCAGTGTCGGTCCAGTTCACATCGAGGGTTCCTTCGATGGGACGCGAAGAGAACAGGACACGCTTCTGGGCGCCGACGACTCGCTCATACCGACCCTCAGGCACGGGGAATGCGACCACCCGGTCCTCGATCCCGTCGAGATCGATTTCGACCCGCGCGACCGCGTCCTCATCCTTCTTGTCGCCCTTGTCGTTCCCATTCGGTTCGCCGGGTGCCCGAGGTGTGCGCGCTGTCGGCGAGAACGGGGACTGCGTGTCGGCCGACAGTGTGAGGAGATGTGGGCGCATCCCTTTCGGGAACCCAATGTCGAAGTACATGCTGTCGTAGACCGGGTCATAGACGCGACGAGACACGAAGTACAGGTACTTGCCATCCGGATCGAAGGACGGGCCGGTATCCATGAAGTCCGGACGAGTCACCGGGTGGAGCGTCGCCTTGTCCGTGTCGTACAGGAAGAGTGAGCACGTTCGCCTGGTCGTGAACGCGGCGAACGCAATCCATCGCCCGTCCGGTGACCAGACGGCACCCTGGATCCGCTGGAACGAGCTGTGATAGACCTCGGTCACCGACCCGGACGCGAGATCGACGACCAGCACCTGTTGACGCTGGTTGGTCACGAGGACACGATCGGCACCCGCCGGGGCCGCGGCCAGCGTGGCTGGACGCCCGACATCAGCCTTCACCACCTTCTCTCCGTCCTCGCCGAACACGAGGAGATCCTCATCGCCGTTCTGATCGGTGGTCGCGACCAGACGCGTACCATCCGGCGCCCACGACGCGAGCCGGTAGCGGACTCGGGACCCCTCCCCGTGAGCAACCGGCGCGCCTTCCCAGAGTGGCATCGACACGACCGACCCTCGAGCGGTGACGGCAATCGTGTGTCCTTTCGGATGAAGCGCGATGGTCTCGAGGTATCCGGCAGATGAGACGAACTTGCGGTTCCGGTGGCTGCGGGAACTCGGGATGCCAACGTCGAGCCGATGTCCTTCACCGGTTCGGGTGTTGTAGGCCCACAGGTCGGCTCCGGCGTGGTACACGACGGTGCGGCCATCGGTGGAAGCCCATCGGGCATATAGGCCGTCGTGGTTCGTGTGCCGTTCGATGTTTCTGCCCGTGGGAGTCACCGAGTAGAGGTTCCCGACTCCCTCATGATCGGACAGGAAGTAGATGCGCCTCCCGATCCACATCGGGGACGCCAAGTTGCCTTCGAGGTCAACGAGTCTGGTGAACTCGCCGCTGCCCTCACGATCAACCCACAGCGTCCCCGCGAAACCGCCTCGGTACCGCTTCCAGCGGGCAGGATCGTACGTGTTGCGGCCCAGCACCGTGCCGGGGCCATTCGGTTCGAACGCGATCGCCCTCGCGATACCCAGGTTCATCGGTTCCGTGCGGTGGCCGTCGGTCGTGTGCAGGTGCATCTGTCCGGTGAACGGCCGCTGGAAGTCCGACGCGACGATCACCCTGTCGCCGTCGGGAGTCCACCCGACGACTTGTGTCAGCGCACCCATCCACGTCATGCGTTGGAGGGGTCCCCCACCGACGTCCACGACGTACGCCTCGGGGTGCCCCTCGTCCTTGGAGGTGAACGCTACCTTGGCGCCGTCCGGCGAGAAGCGAGGAAAGGTGATGGTGCCGGGGCTCGCGGTCAACCTGCTCGCGCCTCCCCCTTCGAGCCCGACCGTCCAGAGGTCGTCTTCACTGACGAACACGATGGCGTCACCGTGAATCGTCGGGTGGCGGTAGTAGCCGGACGCGCTGGACATACAGTCTCCTCGGTCGAATTATCCGATGCTACGCGAAACGGTCGATTGCGGAGGAAGCGCCCCGGGGTTTTGACCCCGGGGCGCTCTGGGTCAGCCGCTGATGAACCCGTTGGCGGCCAGCCAGTCGTGGGCGACCGTCGACGCGTCTTCCTTGTCGATGTTGACGAGTTTGTTCATCTGCGATAGCTCACTCGTCGTGATCTTCGCCGAGACGGCGTTGACCACGTCGTCGAGTTCTTGGCTGTTGACCGCCGTTCTCACGACGGGAACGATGTTGTCGGCAGGTTGCAGATGCCTGTCGTCTTGCAGCACGACAAAGTTCTTCGCGGCGATAGCGCCGTCACTCGAGAACAGAAGACCCACGTCGATCTCCCCATTCTCCAGCGCGGCGACTGTGATCGGTCCGCCTGTGTCCAGCGGCTTGAATTCCTTGAAGTTCAGTCCGTAGGTGTCCTGGAAGCCGATCAGGCAGAACGGCCGCTTCGGGCACTCTGGCGGTCCGCCGAACACAAGGTCGCCGGCGATGGATGCCAAGTCGCTGATCTTCGTCAAGCCGTACTTGGCGGCCGTTTCCTGGGTGACCACGAGGGCGTTGGCGTCGACGGCGGGCGCGTAGTCGAGCACTGTCACGCCCCTGTCTGCGAAGCGCTGTCGAAGCGTGTCGACGGTGGCGGCGGCGTCACCGCTCGCCTCGCCGGCTCCGTTGTTCAGGTACTCGAGCACGGTTCCCGCGTATTCGGCGTACAGGTCGATCTCACCGGACTCGAGTGCCGGCTCCACAATGTCTCGTGCACCGAGATTGAACCGGCGCTCGACGGTGAACCCGTTTGCCTCCAGCGCCTGGGCGTAGATCTCGCCGAGGATCTCTTGTTCCGTGAAGTTCGTCGACCCGACTTTGATCGTCGTGGCGCCTCCACCCGATCCACATGACGTCGCCACGATGGCGAACGCCACGAGAATCGCCCCGAAGACGCCAGTGCGGCGTTTTGTCCGCATGGGTATTCCTCCTGAGTTGCTTGACAAGACCCGGCTCGACCGGGTCGTCACACCCTAGGGTATCGAAGCGCTTACGGGTTCGATCTCAGAAACCTTTCGGGATCTGTGAGATGTCCGCGAATTCTGCCCTTCGACCGATCCCCGGAGAGACGAAGAATCGCTCCATCAGAGAGAAGAACCCTTCTGTGATGACAGACAGCACCGCGACGAGCAGCGCACCTGCGAACACCTGCACGAGGTCGCGGGTCGCGAGACCGTCGATGATGTAGCGGCCGAGCCCTCCCCCTCCGATGAGCGCTGCGAGTGTGGCGGTGGCGACCACTTGAACGGCCGAAACACGAATTCCGGTGATGATCACGGGAAGCGCCAAAGGGATCTCGATCTTCCTCAGGACCTGTCCTTCGGTGAACCCCATCCCGCGCGACGACTCGACGGTGCCCGGGTCGACCTCTCGGACGCCCGTGTAGGCGTTGGTCAACATGGGCGGTATCGCCAGCAAGAAGAGTGCTGCGAACGCCGGCCAGTAGCTGAGGCCGAGTCCGAGCTTGATCGACACCGGCACGCCCACGACGAGCACCGCGAACGATGGCAGCGCCCTTCCCACGTTGGCCACGGAGATGGCAAAGAAGGCTCCCCTGTGGCGGTGGCCGAGCGTCACTCCCAGTGGGAGTGCTATCGCGGCGGCGAGCGCAACCGGCCAGACGGACAGCGACAGATGTTCGAGAACTCTCGCAGGAACGCCGCCGGATCCCTGCCAGCTCGCCGGATCGAGAAACCATCGTGCGACGTCGGCGAGAAACGTCATCCGATCGTGGCCTTCCTTCGAGCCCACGGGGTCAATGCCCGTTCAACGAGCACGAGGACCCCGTCGAGCAGCAGGGCGAGGACCACAGAAAGGACGGAACCGACGATGAGTGGTGTTGTGAACAGGCGGTTGAGCCCGTCGAGGATGAGCTGACCGAGTCCTCCCAGACCGATCAGCGCCGTGATCGTGACGAGCCCTACGGTGGTCACGGTCGCGATGCGAATGCCCGCTATCACCACCGGCAGTGCTATCGGCAGTTCGATCTCGAGCAGCATTCTGCGCCGCGTGTACCCCATCCCGAGCGCCGCCTCTCTCACCTCCTGGGGAACTCCGTCGATACCGGCGACGATATTGCGAATGAAGATCAGCAACGTGTAGGAGACCAGTCCGATCTCGGCGGTGGTGACGGACAGCCCTGTCAGCGGAATCAGCATGACGAACAGCGCCAGGGACGGAATCGAGTAGAGCACCCCGGTGACCCATGTGATCGGCGCGTACGTTCTCCGGTAGCGGAGTGCGATCATGGACAGCACGATCGAGATCAGAAACCCGACGCCGAGCGCGATTCCCGTCAACGCGAGATGCTGTACTGTCCTGCCCCAGATCATGTCGAGATGGGACCACACCCAGTTCCACCGGATGAACGGCTCGGTGGTCTGCGCGAGGATCACGACAGCAGCGCCTCGTTGAGACGTTCCGCGCTGAGCATCCCCCTGTACCTGTCGCCGTCGACGATCACCGCCATTTGGGTCTTGGACGTGACGATGGCGTTCAACACCTGCCGGAGCGTGCTGTCGCCTGACAACTTCGCCGAGAACGGTCGCGGCTCCAGTTCACCGACCGTCGCGTGATGAGCGAGTTCGGCGCCCCACACCCAGCCGAGCAGTCTGCCGTCGTCAACGATCCCCACCCAGTCCACGTCGTGCGTGTCCATGACGGCTCGAGCCTGTTCCGGGGTCGTCTCCGGGGTGACGACCGGGCCCTGTTCGAGCTCGATGGTGTCGACGCTGATGAGTGACAGTCGTCTGAGGCCCCGCTCACTGCCCAGGAACTCCACCACGAAGTCGTTGGCGGGTGCCCGGAGGATCTCTTCGGGTGGTGCGTACTGCTCGAGAACCCCGCCGACGTTGAGTAGCGCCACCCTGTCACCGAGGCTGATCGCCTCGTCGATGTCGTGCGTCACGAACACGATCGTCTTCTGCAGCCTCGCCTGGAGAAGCTTGAGCTCATCCTGCAAGCGGGCGCGAACGATCGGGTCCACGGCACCGAACGGCTCGTCCATCAGCAACACCGGGGGGTCGGCTGCCAGGGCGCGTGCCACACCTACCCGCTGCTGCTGGCCGCCGGACAGCTCCGCCGGGTATCGATCACCGACTTCCGGTTCCAGACCCACGAGTTCGATCAGTTGGGAGACACGAGGCTCGATGCGTTCGCGCTCCCATCCGAGAAGACTTGGGACGGTCGCGATGTTCTGCACGATCGTACGGTGCGGGAACAGCCCGACTTGCTGGATGACGTAGCCGATCTTGCGACGCAGGAGATGCGGGTCTTCGGCGCTCGCCTTCACCCCGTCTATCCAGATCTCACCGGATGTCGGCTCGATCAGCCTGTTGATCATCTTGAGGGTGGTGGTCTTGCCGCACCCCGATGGTCCGACAAGCACCACGATCTCTCCGGCGGGGATCTCGAACGACAGGTCTCCAACGGCCGGCTTCTCAGAGCCAGGGAACACCTTCGATACGTGGTCGAGTCGGATCATGGCTACCGAGCCTAGGTGACGCCGTTCCGTTCTTGCGTGAGGCGGGCAGACAGTGTTGACCCCTCTCACGCCAGAACGGTTGGGTGCACCGCTCTCACGCCGGAACAGGCTCTAGGTTCCTACCTCGAACCCGGCGAGTGCCTCCAACGCCTTCACGAGCGCATGGTTGCCCTCACCTCCAAGCCCTTGGTGTTGCAGCGCCCTGTAGAGCTGGAACACGAGCGCCGTTGCCGGCAGCGGGACGCCCATTTGGTCGGCAGCTTCAAGCACGAGTCGAAGGTCCTTCTGCTGAAGATCGATCGTGAACCCGGGCCGCCAGTCACGCTCGATCATCTGTGGACCGCGATTGGACAGCATCCACGAGCCGGCCGCTCCACCTTCAACCGCTGCCAGTGTCGAGTGGAGGTCGAGATCGGCACCTTGAGCGAACATCATTGCCTCGCTCACCGCCAGCCCGGTGACAACGACGAGGATCTGATTGACGAGCTTCGCCGTTTGACCGGCCCCGGTCGGACCGACATGGGAGACGGTGGACGCATACGTGTCCATGGCAGGTCTGGCTCGCTCGAGTTGCTGGGCATCGCCCCCGACCATCACTGCCAGCGTTCCTCTCACGGCACCTTCACTCCCGCCGCTCACCGGCGCGTCGAGCCAGTGCGCACTCTTCGCCTCGACGATGCCGGCGAGGTCCACGGTGGCCGATGGGCTGATCGTGGAATGGTCGACGATCAGCGATCCTCGGTGCAGCCCCTCAACCACACCATCGGTGCCGACCACGACCTCCTGAACGTCCCGAGTGTCGGACACGCAGATCATCACGATATCGCACCGTCGCGCGACGTCGGCGGGCGACGACCCTGCCGCCGCTCCTGATTCGACGAGTGGCTCCATACGTTGCACTGTCCGGTTCCAGACGACCACATCGAAGCCCTTGTCGACGAGATTGCGAGCCATCCCCGAACCCATGATCCCGAGCCCGATGAATCCGACGTTCACGGTCACCTCCCAGTGCCACAGCTGACCGTACGTGGTCCTGCCAGCTCTCGATTGCAGACCTACTGCTCCGAACCCGCCCTGAGCGCGTCTCGAAGCTTCACTTTGGCGCCGATCCGCAGAATCGATCCCTGATAGATGCGCGCGCCGAGACGGAGCACCCAGTAGGTGGCGAGCAGGATCAGCACGACCGAAAGCGCCACCTCCCACGTGGGCACATTGGTCACCGTCATCCGGGTCGGCATGACAAACGGTGAAAAGGGCGGAATGATCGAACCGAGGTGCGGGAGAACCGCATTGGGCTCCTCCAGTGCGTAGATAGAGAGGAAGAACCCAGGGACGATCGCCAGGATCGGGATGAACGCCACCCCCTGTGCGTCTTCCTGACGGGAGATCGTGGCGCCGAGAGCGGCGTAAAGGACGGCGAACAACGCATACCCGAGCAGGTACCAAATGAGCACGGTGAGCGCCACTCGAGCGCCGATGCCGGCTAGATCGACGTTCACGACGTTCGCTCTACTCAGAGTGAACAGCGCCGCCCCACCGATGACCACGAGTTGAATGACACCGAGGAGCCCTATCCCCAGCACCTTGCCGGCGAGGAGCCAACGGGGTCGCGTCCGAGACAGCACCACTTCGACCACCCTCGACTGTTTCTCCTCCATCACTCCCAACATCACAAACTGTCCGAACATGAGAATCGAGATGTACAGCAGGATCGAGCCCACATAGCTGGCGACCTGTTTCGGCGCCTGTGAAGGATCCGGCGCCGTCAGTGAGCGACTTGCCAGCGGCTCGGGGCTGAGGAGCTGTGCGGCCTCCTGCTCGCCGAGACCAAGCGTCGCTATGTTCTTGGATCGCTCGAGGCTCTGCACTGCAGATGTCACGATCGCAGACAGCTGGTAGGAGGGATCCTCGTTCCACACGAGTTGGTTGCCGTCCACCAGGAGGACGTTCGCATCGCCCTTCTCGAGCGCCGCCTCCCCTTCGGCAGTCGACGCGTAGCTGGTCACCGTGACCGTACGATCGAACGCCTGGGCCGACGCATCGACTGCCTGCTGGAAGTTGTCAGGCACCGTTCCCGTGACCCCGATCTTGTACGGCTTCTGCACGGCGCTCTGGGCCGCGAGAAGCGGCCCCGCCACGACCACGACTCCCACGATGATCAGCATGGAAATCAGAAACACCCTGCTCCGTATGCGCTGGAGGAAGTCACGCTGGGCGATCAGGAACACCTGTTTGAGCGGGCTCATCGTTTCACCGCCTGCCTGAACAGATCCGACAGGTTGGGGGGTTCGAAGCTGAAGCTGGTCACAGCTCCATCCTGCTTCGCCCGATGGAGAACCGCCTCGGCATCCACCCCCGTTCGGATCAGATACCGCTGACCGCTGTCACCAATCGTCTCAACACCTGGAAGATCCGGCGTCCAGGGCTCTCCATCGACGGTGATCTCGAGGTGTCGGTAGTCGGATCGGTCGCGCAGCTCGGCAAGAGGTCCGGCGAGCACAACTCGTCCGTGATCGATGATGACGACGTCCTGACATACATCCTGGACGAGATCGAGTTGATGGCTCGAGAACACGATGCCTGCACCGGTGTCGGCCAGCTCCCGCAAGGTCGCGGCCATGTCCTCGACCCCGATCGGGTCGAGACCGGCGAACGGTTCGTCGAGCACCGCAAGTTCGGGTCCGTGGACGAGCGACACGGCAAGCTGGACACGCTGCTGGTTGCCGTGTGAGAGATCCTCGAGCTTCGAAAGCGCCCTGTCTGACAGGCCCAGCCGGCTGAGCCACCGGTCCGCGGCGGACGAAGCCGCTGACGGGTCCATTCCCGAGAGCCGCCCGAAATACACCAGTTGCTCTCTGATCTTCATCTTCGGGTAGAGCCCACGCTCCTCCGGCATGTACCCGAACCGAAGGTGATCCTGAGGTCCGACCGGCGACCCGTTCCATCGCACCTCACCCGCGTCGGGGCGCACAAGCCCGAAGACACAGCGCATCGCCGTGGTCTTCCCTGCCCCGTTCGGACCGAGAAACCCGACGACACGGCCTGGCCTCACCTCGAAGGTCACGCCATCGAGAGCCACGACGTTGCCGTACCGCTTCTGCAGGTTCGAGAGTTCCAGCATTCCCACCTCTTGTCCCTCACTACTTTGCCAGATGATCGTCGACAACGTGAAGCTCAGCGGACGGAGCTCGACGCAGTCATGCGGCCGAGCCCCAGGTCCCAGAGCTGGTCGGCAACTGCCAGCGCTTCGACAGCTCTCGGTGCGAACGAGGGACCTACCGGTGTCTTCTCGGGATCGGGCCTGAAGCGCACGAATCCACCCATCGCTCCCGGGCCGAACTCGAGCGTGGCATCGTACGCGTCGCCATCGCCCACCACTCGATAGCCGTCCCCGTCGACCGCGAGATACCGCGTCTCGGTGGTCGACTGAACACGGGCAACCGGAGCCATGGCTGCCCCTCCCCGATGGTCGTCCGCAGATGCCACCACGAGCGCCTCGAGTTCCCGAGCGCGGAAATCGAGATCAACACCCTCGGTCACGGCTCGCTGAATCATGCCGAGGGGCAGGTCCCGCAGTCCGGCAAGGAGAAGGCCGATGGAAGCGCCGGCCCTGGTGTTCAACTCGGTCGGACGGAACCCGTCGACGGTGAACGCACCCAGGTAGCCGACCGCCTCGTGAAGAAACGCGCCTACGGCTCGCGCGCAGGCCCTCATCTCCTCACGATCCTCCGTCGGCGGGTCCCAGAACGTCGCGGTCCCTCCGTAGCGGAGCTTGATACCGGAGTCCGGCCTGAACACGAGCATCTCGCATGGTCGGAACGCGATCACCTCGTCCGGAAACACCATCCCTTGGATCGAACATGGGATACCTTCCAAGAACGGCATGACACGCACGGAGTCGCAGTGAGCAGTAAAGAACTCGCTGGCCTCCTCGACATCCGTGTTCGATCTCACCCAGCGGAGGTACACGGCTCCTCCGTTGAAACCTTCTCGAGCGTCACCGGCGACAACCGTGCCCGATCCTCGATCGAACTGATAGTGCGCGAGGAGGATCTCCTCCAGTGACGCGGGAACGACGGTCGAGTCCATGCGAACGATGCCTGCGGCATCCCACACGGTGTCGGCCCGGACCTTGTCTTCGAGAGCCTCCCACTCGGGCCGACGGCCTCCCCATACCGGACGATCCGCGATGCTCGTTCCCGTGAAGAACGCATGCCCCAGCATCACGGCTTCGTGCTTCGGGTCCCACTTGTCGATAGCTTCGACCACGGCAAGGGGTGGGTCACCGAGCATGGCGCCGGCCCGTCTGATCTCTTCGATCACATTGCTGGCCGAGACATCCACGACCGCCCACGCCGCGTCCTTGGGGTCCGGCGTTGGCCCGGTGCCCAGCCCTGAAGCGATGATGAACGGTCGGTCGGCCCCGAGCGATCTGAGCTGCGCGACACCCGTGGGAAACCCCGCCAGAACAGAGCCGCCGAGAATGAACTTGCGTCCTTCGACCAGCGGTCGAACGAGATCCCTGTAGTACTCGGCGTCCACCAGATGACGGTAGCCCGGGAGGCCGTGTTTGCCGGTGTAATTCGGGCCACTACCCAATCCGTGCCCAACTTGGGAATCGGATGTCGTTCCCGTAGATTGCAGGCACAGAGCAAGGTGGACGGTAGATGAAGCTAGGCGTACCCAATCAGACCGCTCCGCGTGAGCGGCGAGTCGCCATCACCCCTGACATCACAGCCCGGCTCGTGAAACAGTCGTTCGAGGTGGTGGTTCAAGAGGGAGCCGGTACAGCATCCGGTTTCCTCGATGCGGAGTATGCAGACGCAGGCGCTTCCATCGTTTCGGAAGCGTCTTCTGCGTGGGGCTGCGACGTGGTGGTCTCGGTAGAACCACCCGAGAAGGAACAAGTCGCGCTCATGAAACGTGGCGCCGTTCTGATCGGGCTCGTGCAGCCACTCGATAGACCGGATGTCTCCGCGACGCTTGCAGCGGCCGGGGTGACAACTTTGGCGTTCGAAATGGTACCTCGCACAACAAAGGCCCAGTCCATGGACGTGTTGTCGTCACAGGCGACAGCCGCCGGCTATCAAGCAGTGTTGGAGGCAGCAACTGCCATCACGAAGTTCTTCCCGATGCTGATGACGGCGGCAGGGACGATCGCCCCGGCGAAAGTGCTCGTGCTCGGCGCCGGAGTCGCCGGACTTCAAGCCATCGCAACGGCAAAGCGTCTCGGCGCGATGGTGTCTGCATACGACGTTCGGGCGGTGGTTGCGGAACAGGTCGAGAGCCTCGGCGCCCGATTCGTGAGCCTCGAGGTCGAGAAACAGGACGAGGGCCCAGGCGGCTACGCAAGGGAACTCGAGGAAGACGCCCAGCGGCGTCTTCTGATGCAGCTTGGTGAGCACGTTGCCAGGCACGACGTGGTGATATCGACGGCGGCGATCCCCGGCAAGCGAGCACCGCTCCTGGTTACGAGGGAGATGGTCGAAGCGATGCATCCGGGTTCCGTGATCGTCGACCTGGCGGTCAGCACGGGTGGCAACTGTGAACTGTCAGTCGCCGACGAGGTCGTCGTTCACAGCGGCGTGAAGATCCTCGCTCCAACCGACCTCGTCAGCGGCGTAGCGACACACACGAGCCAGATGTTCGCACGCAACGCACTGAACCTCCTCTCGTACCTGGTGCATGAGGAAGGATTGAGGATCGATCTCGAAGACGAGATCACCGCGGGAGCCTGCATCACCCACGACGGGAAGGTCGTGAACGAACGTGTGCTGTCCTTGCTGGAAGGAGAGGTGAGCTGATGGATCTGTTGATCTCCATCACTGTCTTCGTCCTCGCGGCCTACGTGGGGTTCGAAGTGATCACGAAAGTGCCGCCGACGCTGCACACACCGTTGATGTCCGGGTCCAACGCGATCTCGGGCATCACGATCATCGGAGCGCTGGTCGTTGCCGGCAGGTACGGCGGTGTGGCAGGCGTGATTCTCGGGTTCCTCGCCGTCTCGTTCGCCATGATCAACGTGGTCGGCGGCTTCTGGGTCACCGACCGGATGCTCCAGATGTTCAAGCGTGAGGACCGGTCATGAACGAGGGTCTCATCGGTCCGGTACTTGCCGGCTATCTGTATCTGCTCGCGGCAGTGCTGTTCATCGTCGGTTTGAAACGACTCCAGAGTCCAGCGACGGCTAGACGCGGCAACCAGATCGGCGGAGCCGGCATGTTGCTCGCAATCGTCGTGACACTCATCCACTACGAGATCCTCAACCCGTGGGTCATCGTCGCCGGCATCGTGGTTGGATCCGGTGTGGGCCTATGGCTGGCCAGGACCGTAGAAATGACCGCCATGCCGCAGCTCGTGGCAGCGTTCAACGGCTTCGGCGGTGGCGCTTCCGCACTTGTCGCGGCAGCGGAACTGATCGAGAAGCACGGCTCGGCCGAGTTCAATCTGCAAGCTGCGATCACGGTTGCACTGACCGTGATCGTCGGTGCGATCACCCTGTCGGGGAGCTTCGTCGCCTATGCCAAGCTCCAGGGCCTCATTCCTGGTCGTCCGTTCGGCTACCCCGGTCAGAAGGTCGGCGACTCGGTGCTCGGACTGCTGATCGTCGCCCTGATCGTGTGGCTGGTCATCAGCCCGAACGTTCTCGTCATGTGGGTGCTGCTGGCACTCTCGCTCTTGCTCGGCATCGTCAGGGTCATCCAGATCGGCGGCGCCGACATGCCGGTTGTGATCTCGTTGTTGAATGCATTCTCCGGTGTCGCGGCCGCCCTGGCCGGCTTCGTCATCCAAGAGAACGCACTCATCATCTCCGGCGCGCTCGTTGGTGCCTCAGGGCTGATCCTCACCAACATCATGGTGAAGGCGATGAACCGGACCCTCGGCCACGTCCTGTTCGCGGCGTTCGGCGGCGACGGCGGCGGTGGCCCCGTGGGCGGAGAGGCCAAGCCCGTCCGGAGTGCGAATTCGGAAGATGTCGCGATCGCGCTCGGCTATGCAGACTCTGTGATCATCGTGCCCGGCTACGGTCTGGCGGTCGCCCAGGCACAGCACAATCTGAAGGAACTCGCCGACATGCTCGAGGAGCGAGGTGTTGAGGTCCGCTATGGGATCCACCCAGTGGCAGGACGCATGCCCGGTCACATGAACGTGCTGCTCGCAGAAGCCGACGTGCCCTACGACAAGCTCTTTGCGCTCGATGAGATCGAAGACGATTTCCCGCACACGGACGTCGCGCTCGTCGTCGGCGCCAACGACGTCGTGAATCCATCCGCCCGCGAAGATCCGTCCAGCGCCATCTACGGGATGCCGATCATGAACGTCGACCTCGCGAAGCACGCGATCGTGATCAAGCGCAGCCTGTCCCCGGGCTTCGCAGGCATCGACAACCCCCTCTTCTACATGGACAACACTCTGATGTTCTTCGCCGATGCGAAGAGAGGCATCAGCGACATCGTGAACTCGATGAAGGAGTTGTAGCACCTTGGAGTTCAGCGATGCCGTGCGGCAGCGCCGCATGGTGCGCAACTACACGGACGATCCGGTCGACCTGGCAACGGTCGACCGGATCGTTGCCTTCGGATCGAGGGCCCCTAGCGCCGGTTTCACCCAAGGACAGTCGTTCGTCATCGTTACCGACGCGGTCACACGACGTGCGATTGCCGGCTTGGCGGGTGAGGAGAGCTACGTTCAACAAGGGTTCGACCCTTGGATCAGCAAGGCGCCTGTCCACGTGGTCGTATGTGTCTCCGAGGATGCCTACCACCGCAGGTACCAGGAGCCCGACAAGACAGACGACCATGGGCACGAGATCGAGTGGCCAGTCCCCTACTGGTGGGTCGACTCGGGCGCATCGATGATGATGCTGCTCCTCGCCGCCGTTGACGAGGGATTGGCGGCCGGCTTCCTCGGCGTGCACTCGATTCCCGGGCTGCGCGGCCTCCTCGACATCCCCGACACAGTCACCCCGATCGGAGTCGTGACCCTCGGTCACGCGGCCCCCGACCGCAGATCGAGTTCGCTCAACCGCGGACGAAGACCGGCCAACGAGGTAGTCCACCGGGAGCGGTGGTGACGGCTCTCTATGAACGGCTCGGCACGACGCTCTTTCGCGCGACCGAGCTCACCACGGGACCATGGAGCCCCGATGCACAGCATGGCGGCGCACCTGCGGCACTCATGGCCGGTGTCATGCAACAGGTCGGCACTCCGGCGATGTTCACCGCCAGATTCACAGCGGAGTTTCTCCGCCCAGTTCCGATCGCCTGTCTCGAGGCGACCGCCGAAGTCGTTCGAACCGGCAAGCGGGTGGAGATCATCTCGGCGTCGCTCACCATGGAAGGGACACCGGTCGCCGCGGCACGGGCTCTTCGCATTCGTCGCCACGCCGGGCTGGACGTACCGGAGACGCCCACGGCAACAGTCCCACCGATCCCCGAGCGGCGCGGGCCCGGATTCTCTCTTGGATACACGAGCTTCGTCACCGATGCGCTCGATGTTCGGTTCGTGGAAGGCTCCATGACCGAGCCGGGTCCCGCCACCGCCTGGATTCGTCTCGCCGTCCACGTCGTCGACGATGAACCTCCGACACCACTTCAGCGCGTGCTGGCGGCCGCGGACTGCGGAAACGGGATGTCGTCGCTGGCCGACTGGCATGAGCTCCTGTTCATCAACCCCGATCTGACCGTGTACCTCCACCGGGAGCCGGTGGGGACCTGGATCTTCATGCGCTCGGCGACCGTCCTCCAACCACACGGCGTGGGCACCGCGCAGTCGGAGCTGTTCGACGAAACGGGATCGCTCGGCCGGGCACTGCAAAGCCTGTACGTGGATCGACTGTGAAAGGCGCCTCGATCGTTGCCTGTAACACGGCAAATCGCTGCGAGACTTGCATGGTGTGATGAAGCCGATTCGCGATCTTCGATCCTATGCCGACCATCTCATCGGTCGGGCCGACCCGAACAGAGGTGGCTATATCGCGGCGCGTGCGGACTCCCAGTCGCCCACTCGTGCGCCGTGGTTGCGCCGCGTAGCCGTGGTGCTCGGCTCAGTAGGGATCTTGGTGGGCGCCAACGTCGGTCTAGCTTTGGCCGCCAACTCGTCGGTACCGGGTGACACCCTCTACGGGATCGATCGAGCGTATGAGAAGATCGAAGTTGCCATCGGGTTCCATCCGAATCTGGCGGCCGAGCGGTTCAGAGAGGCCGCTGCCCTCACACAACGCGGTGAAACGGCCCTGGCATTCGAGACGGCATCCGAGGCGATACGGCAGATCGGCCCGGGGAGCCATGCACTGGACGTGCTCTCCCAGGTAGCCGAGGGCATGAAGGCGTCCGAGGTTCTCCCCGCGGATGTCCAGAACCGGCTGAACGATCAAGCCAAGGAGCTGTTCGGTATCGGCGAAGCGGTCTCGGAAGCTGCCACCAGCGAGTTCACGGACTTCGAGAATCGTTCCGAAGAAGTGCTGGCTGCAATCCGGAGCGCCATGCAGGAGCGTGGTCAGGACCTCCCACCGGGACTCGACAAGTCCGAGCAGCCGGGAAAGAGCGGCGACGCACCCGGCCAGGACGGGTCACCAGGCAAAAGCGGTGATGCTCCCGGTCGAAACGGTCAAACGCCCGGAAATAGCCAGAACCCCTAGTTCCTCTGGTAACAAGAGGACGTGCACAACGCCGGGTATCCAAACTGGCCCCCTGCCCTCGAGACCGTGGAGCGGGCAAGAGACCACGACTCCGATGCCATCTCCACATTGTTCTCCGCGGGGTATCCACGGCTGATCGGATTCTTCAGGGTGGCCGGTGTGCCAGGTCCCGACGCCGAAGACCTCGCAGCCGAGACGGTCGAGGCGATCGTGAAGAGCCTGCCAAGACTGCGCGCCCCGATTGCGTTCGAGGCGTGGTTCTGGACGATCGCCAGGGCGAAACTCAGGACGTGGATCCGCAAACGCCGTCGTCCGAGGCCCGACCCCCCGATCTCACCAGAGGCGAGCCGTCCGGACGAACTTGCGGAAATCGACGAAGAGCACGCCGCCATCGTCCAAGCGTTGGAACTCCTCTCGACCCGTGACCGTGAACTGCTGTGGCTGCGGGAAGTCGAGCAGCTCAGCTACGAGGAGATCGGGGGCAGGCTTGGAGCGGCAGTGGGTACGGTACGGGTGGCGTGCCACCGGGCACGCCGACGCCTCGAAGCGGCCTACGAACGATTGGAGAGCGGTGGACGTCATCACCTCGACCAGCAACCCGAGGGTGAAGCACCTGGTTCGACTCAGGAACCGCCGGACAAGGGACGCTGAGGGCCGGTTCCTCATCGAGGGGTACCGCGAGCTGTCGCGGGCCGTTGCGAAAGGCGTCCATATCGAAGAGGTCGGCTACTGCCCGAGCCTCTTCCTCGGATCGAACGAACCGGCGTTGCTCACCACCGCGGAGACGGCCGGGGCGACGCTCGTGGAGTACGCCGAGGCGCCTTTCCGGAAGGTCAGCTACCGGGATCGACCCGAGGGGCTGATAGCGCTCGCCCGTCAATTCGCCACCGGGCTCGAAGGGCTGTCTCTGTCCGACGCTCCCCTGATCCTCCTCGTCGAGTCGATCGAGAAACCGGGCAATCTCGGCACGATGCTCCGCACGGCGGACGCCGCGGGCGTCGACGCCGTCATCGTCTCCGACCCGACGACCGACCCGTTCAACCCGAACGTGGTGCGTGCGTCGATAGGGTGTCTCTTCGCCGTCCCACTCGTTATCGCCGGCAGTACCGACTCGATCACGTGGATCCACGACAGGGGCGCACATCTCATCGCCACAACACCGTCCGCCAACGATACCCATTGGCAAGCCAACTACTCGGGTGCGTGTGCGATCGCAGTCGGTTCCGAGCAGTACGGCCTGTCCGACGCCCTTCTCGACGCGGCCGATGAGCTGGTTCGCATCCCTATGCACGGCGACGCGGACAGCCTCAACGCGGCGATGGCGGCCGGTGTCGTGCTCTACGAGGCTCTCAGACAGCGAACAGCTGACAGCTGACAGCGAACAGCTCCACCTGGAGACTGGAAAATCCAATGTGTCCCGCCCTTGCTCTAGTATCGAACACATGTTCGTAGGATCGTGCCCGTGACGCTCACGCTTCAGCGCACCTTCGAGGAGATGGGTGCACCCCTCCACGACGTTCCGTTCTGCATCCTCGACCTCGAGACCACCGGTACCGCGCCGGACGCCAGCGGCATCACGGAGATCGGCGCCGTCCTCTACAAGGGCGGTGAGGAGTTGGGGACGTTCCAGACGCTCGTCAATCCCGGGCAGGAGATCCCACCGTTCATCACCGTACTGACGGGCATCACCCACTCGATGGTCGTCGGTGCGCCGAAAATCGACGAGGCACTTCCTACGTTTCTGGAGTTCATGGGCAACGCTGTCATCGTCGGTCACAATGTCCGTTTCGATCTGTCCTTCCTCAATGCGGCAGCGACCCACCTCGGGTATGGCAGGCTCTGCAACCGGTCCGTGGACACGCTGGGGCTCGCACGCAGACTCCTTCGTGGCGAGGTTCGGAATCTCAAACTCGATACGCTCGCCGCCCACTTCCGATCACCCCACAGACCCACCCACCGAGCCCTGGCCGATGCGCAGGCCACTGCCTGGGTTCTGCATCGTCTGCTGGAACTCGCCGGCACGATGGGCGTCACCGCCCTCGAGGATCTGCTCCAGCTGCCGACCGCCAGAGGCTCTCGACACTACGAGAAGATCCATCTTGCCGATGCCCTCCCCCGCCGTCCCGGCGTCTACCTGTTTCGCGACCGAAGCGGCGGCGTCTTCTACGTTGGCAAGGCCAAGAACCTCCGCACGCGCGTACGCAGCTACTTCTATGGCGACGACCGGCGCACAGTCGCAACGATGCTTCAGGAGCTCGATCGCATCGACCATCGCGAGTGCGCGACGGAACTGGAAGCGGAGGTGACCGAACTGAGGTTGATCCATTCTCACCGACCACGTCACAACCGACGATCGAAGCCACCGAAGTCGTCACACTGGGTCAAACTCACCCACGAGGCCTTCCCGCGCCTGTCGCTCGTCCGTTCTCAACGGGATGATGGGGGCATGTACCTTGGGCCCTTCCGTAGTCGGCGGAGCGCCGAGCTGGTGCTGACCGCGATTTGGGACGCCGTTCCGATTCGACGTTGCTCGTCCAAGGCGGGTACCAGGGGCGCCCCTTGCGCACCGGCGCAACTCGGCGTCGCGCTGTGCCCATGTGACGGTTCGCTCTCGAAAGAACGCTACGCACCAGTCGTGTCCATCGTCCTATCGGGCATCGGTGAGGATCCGTCGTTGTTGCTCGAGCCTCTCATAGCCAAGATGTCTGAACTCGCGGTGCTCGAGCGCTACGAGGAAGCAGCCTGGGTACGCGATCGGTATCGGGCGCTGGCCAGGGCATTGACCCGCCGTCGAGAGTGGCAGGCGATGAACCAAGCGGGCGTGGTGTGGGCCGAGTCGGCCGAAGGGGAAGGCGCGGTCATCGACCGGGGACGCTTGTCGATTGCGTGGAACGGACGCCACGGACCGATGCTCGCCCCTCCGGTTGACGACGCTTCCAACTCGTGGCCGCAGACCCCACCGTCCGTCGAGATCGCAGAGGAAGCGCACCTCGTGTGGCAGTGGCTCACCGGACAGCCCGTCCGACTCCTGGATGCGACAAGGCCGCTGATGCTGCCACGTGCGCCCGTCCCGGAGCTGTCGCTGGCCAATGGGGCTCTACGGCCTGTTCCCAGCCAGGCGATGACCACGTAGAGTGGCAGCTGTCCCGCCGATACCAAGCCGGACCTAGGGCTCGAATTCCCTGCTTTCAAGGGCCAACCTTTCCAACGGTATTGGCCGAGACCTACGATTGCTCCCATGCGCTTCACCGTGCGACCTGGTACCGATCCTTTTGCAGCCGCCGACGCGACGCTGCTTTCGGCAATGGGTCTTCCCGGAGGAGGCGTCATCTCGCTGGGATCCACTCACGCCGTTTCGCGCCCGGCGGAGGTGGTGGAGTCGGTGGCGATCCTCGTGGGACCCGAAACCATGTCCAACGCAGGCGTGCACGCCGGCCAGGCAGTGGACGCAAAACGGGCCCTGCTCCCCTCCGCCGAGATCGTGACGATCGCAGGGGAACATCTCGACCTCGACCCTCGATCGATGATTCATGCACTGCAAAGCCGTCCTGTAACGGCGGGAGACACGGTGACCGTCGACGCATCTTACGCCGACGGCGACCCGACGCCCGTCCAGGTGCGAGTGCTGACAGTGACACCCTCACCTGCGGGGATGGTCACGGCCGCAACACGATTCGTCGCTGAGGGCGCCCGTCCCCCTCAGCCGGCGCAGGTACCCGCAGCGGCCGTACCGGAACAGCCGGTGCCGAATACCTCGCCTGTCCTCACGGGGTTGGAACAAGAACTCGAGATGCTCACGAGCTGGCTGACCTTGCTCACTTCCCCGGCGGATCTCCCATCGGCTTGGGGACTCCCGCGAGTAGCGGGGGTGCTCCTCGATGGCCCGACGGGTTGTGGGAAGTCAGAGCTCGTCGTCGAAGCAGCGCAGGGGGCCGGTGCAACGGTCACAACCATCAACCTCAACCTCGTGTTCAAACCCGAGACTCTGCTGAACACCCTCGAGCGAGCCGTGAAGGGGGCGAGTGGCCCGTCAGTCCTCTACGTCGACAGAGTCGAAGCGGTCGCAGGCGATGAGGGGCTGGCCCCATACCGGACGCAGGTGGCGGCGATCCTCAGGTGGTTCCTCGACGCCGTGGCCGAGCGACCCACAGTCGCCTGTGTGCTCGGTGTGACATCCGCGTCGACGCTAGGAAAGGCGGTCACGGACTCTGGTCTCCTTCCCCGCACGCTCACCATCCCTCCCCCCGACTTGACTCGCCGCCGTCTGCTGTTCGAAGCCGCTACGGCACGGGTTCCTTCCGAGAAACTCGACTTCGATCTTCTCGCGACCCGAACCGCCGGTTTCTCGGGGGCCGACATCACCGCGGCGGTCGTCCATGCGTCCGCTCTCTCGATGCGTCGGGGCGGCAAACTCACCACAGGACTCCTACTCGATGCCGTCGAGTCGACGGTCCCGTCGTTGGGCTCGGCTTCCCTGGGCGAGGTGCCGTCGTATGGGTTCGAGAAGGTCGCAAACCTCTCGGAGGTGAAACAGCGCCTGACGGAGGCGGTGATCTGGCCGATCACCGATCCCGACCGCTTCCAGAAGCTCGGCATCGACCCTCCCCGTGGGGTGCTGTTGTACGGGCCGCCGGGAACGGGCAAGACGTTCGTGGTTCGTGCCCTGGCTCACGAGGCAGGGGCGGCATTCTTTCCCATAAAGGGTGCCGAGCTCCTCGACAAGTTCGTGGGCGAGTCGGAGCGCGGCGTTCGGGAGGTGTTCGCGAGAGCAAGGGCGGCGGCGCCGTCGATCCTGTTCTTCGACGAGCTCGACGCCCTGGCGCCAGTGCGGGGTAGGTCGACGACGTCGGTGACCGATTCGGTCGTCGCGGCGTTGCTGACCGAGATGGACGGAGTGATGTCACGTGGTGACGTGTCGGTGATCGGAGCGACAAACAGAGTGGACTTGATCGATCCCGCTTTGCTCCGGTCCGGGCGGTTCGAGGTGCACCTGGAGCTGGGATTGCCGGGCGCCGAGGCGCGACGTGCCTTGCTCGGGTTGTCGGACGTTCCGTTCGCCGAGGATGTCGACCTCGACGAGCTCGCTCGCCGCACAGAGGGTCTGTCATTTGCCGACCTGTCGGGGATGCTCCGTGAGGCGGCGCTCACCGTACTGCGGGAGGGCAAGACCGAGCTGAAGGTCGGTTGGCCGGAACTCGAGGCTGCGCTGGCGAGACGCTAGCGCACCATGATCGGTTGACTCAAGGAGCCTGCCGGTTCAGCCGATGGGCTGAGTGTGCGGAAGTTGCTCATGGTCCTATGTGTCGCGGTTCTTTTCAGCGCGTGCGCGCCGCGCTACGACGCTGCGCTGCTGACGTCGATCGAGGGCCGCTGGATGTGCGACGTCCAGCGGTATGCGTTCGACACGCCGACCGACATCCAGACCGAACTCGAGAACCGACTCGCCGGAGACGGAGTCAGCGTCGAGCAGTACCAGCGCTTCAAGCGTGACCTCGCATCACAGATCACACTGCGAAACCAGGTACAGACCGCCTACGAACAGGCGTGCGTCTCGTAGGCTCAAGTTTTCGGCTGCCTATGTCGATGCAGACAGCATGAAATCGAAGATCGTGGCCGCGGCTGTTGCGCTGTTTCTCGTCGTGGCAGCAACGCCGGCTTCCGCTGCCCCCAAGAATGTCAAGGTTGACGTCAAGGCGCTCACCGAACGAACCGCGACGATGCTCGCCGGAGACTCCGCGTGGATCGAGATCGCGTGGGAGGCCCTCGGTGGCCCCGCAGAGGATTTCAAGGTGACTGTCAAGAAGCTCGACTCGAGTTGGGAAGTTCGGTATCCGGAGAAAACGAGCACGTACGCCTCCCTCTGGACCGACTCCACCCTCTCCGATGGCGAGATCGACTTCACGGCGATCAATGTGACCGCCCCGTACAGCGCGCGGAAGTCGGTACAACTCCACTTGGAGGCCACCTACGCGGTCGATGGGAAGTCGCACAAGGACAACCTCAACCTCACTATTCCCATCGCCCAGTACACAGGCAACGATCTGAGCCAGGCAGATGACAGCGCCTCGGTCGACGGCTCAGGATGGATACAGGTGCCGTTCGTGGGCAGTGCCCCACGACTGGACGGATTCGAGATGACAGCCAAGGCACCGGCGGACATCTTGCTGGCGTATCCGGGAGAGGGTTCGTTCTCCAGCCTCGCCCACGATGCTCGACTCGAGGACGGAGAGTCCGACTTCGCTGCGCTCTTCGTCGACGCGACGGGCGCCGCGCCGGGAAGCTATGAGATTCCGCTCCACGTCACCTACACGAAGGGCTCGGCCGAAGGCATGTGGG
>Ga0307426_1000081_pt1 | contig 55543 bp, 50 predicted proteins | sample SalMarWE160340MG_FD_202165 | JGI IMG/M metagenome (GOLD analysis project Ga0307426, IMG submission 202165) | Salt marsh sediment microbial communities from the Plum Island Ecosystem LTER, Massachusetts, United States - WE1603-40 | ecosystem: Environmental > Aquatic > Marine > Intertidal zone >... | reverse complement strand
GCGGAAAGCATCAGGCCGGTCCATACCCCACGTCGAGGACCGCCCGAGACAACTGGCGAAGATCGACCCAAAAGGCGACCCCACTCCCATCTACAGCGCTTCCGGATGGCGGACCGCACAGCGCGCAGCGAATCAAATTCGTCGCCGCAGTGCCAATCCGGCACGGGCAACGAACGAGTGCGTCTGCACCTGTGGGTTGAAGCTCCCCTCACGCCGCCTTCCAAGAAAGATGCGCTGCCTCGCAACACGCGTGTTGCGAGGCTTCCCTCGCGCAGCTATCGGCCCGCAAGATCGCAGCTCCGATCGCGCGATGCGAGACGACTAATAAGGTTAACCGGATTCGCCTCTGCGCGCGGCGGCATGTTGCGTGTGTGGCGGCGCATCCACACATCGAGCAGTTTTTTTTGCGCGCGCGCCGACCCGGCTAAGTCATGAGGGGTAGTACTCAGCGCAATTTGCGCGTTGCACCTACTCTATCTTGCCAACTGTCATGGCTCTGACACGGACAATAGAATCCTGCTAATCGATCGTGCGTGGGCTGATTGTGGCAATGCCCGCTGTGATCTGAACTCGGAGCAATTGGAGCAAAGCGATGCTTAGAAATTGTGGGGCAACAATCGCTGCGTTCGCGATCACGACCCTTTGGACGAGCGAGACCTTCGCAGGGTGTTTCTTCACCGACTGCAACGCAGGCGGCGGTGTCGTAACTCCCCCCGTAACTCCCCCCGTGGCTCCTCCGGCTCACGCGCCGGAGATCGATGGGCCAGGGGCCTTTGCGGCAATCGCCTTGCTGCTCAGCCTCGGCGTCATCCTCTATCGCAGGGTGCGCGGCTAGTCGGTGGCCAATCGCTTCGGCAACGCGCATGGCCATCGACGGCGGAGTTGCAGCGGGCCCGCCAGGTTCCTTCCGGTGCCGGGAAGCCGTGCAGGCGCCGCACGGGTCTGAACCATGGAGTCTCGGTTGCCACAACCGGTTGCTGACACGATACCGCAATCGAGTGGTCTTGCGCGTCTAAGCCGGCTGCCATGGCGCATCGGCGCATTCGGCGCGCTCGCTGTGAGCGAGATCCTGATCGCGTCCACCCTGTTCGGGTTCCCGCAGCAGCTATCGGATTGGTCGAGCCCGGTCCTCTACGCCCACCGGCTTGCCCTAATACTGATTCTGGCCGCGATGGCGTTTCCCCTCATCGCATGGCCGCGCAAGGACGCGCTTGCGACGGCCTGGACGACTGCCGTTGCAAACGACGGCTTGAGCAGGAGCGTGCTCGTCAATCTCGGTGTATTCGCGGGCCTCCTCGCCGCAAGAGCCTCCCTTGCCAACCTCGATCCCAACGCGACGGCCCTGCACTGGTACTGGACATACTCGCTGCTGGTTCTGGGTACAGGCGCCAGTCTTGCTCTCGTCGCTGCACCCTTGGCGTTCTGGTGGAAATTGCTGCGGCTGGCACCACTCGAGATCGCCATGGCCCTGGTGGGCGCTTGCCTGGTCCTGCTGATCACAGAGGTGTCCAAGGGCGGCTGGCATGCATTGTCGGTTGCGACGCTGGCGCTCTCGCATGGGATCCTGGGGCTCTATGAAGCCAATCCGTTCATCGACGTTGGCGGCCAGATTCTCGGCGCGGACGAGTTCCGGGTCCAGATCTCGGCGCCCTGCTCGGGCTACGAGGGGATCGGCCTCGTTGTCGCGTTCCTTGCCATCTACCTGTGGGTGTTTCGCGCGCGCTTGCGGTTTCCCAATGCCTTGTGCCTGATCCCCATCGGTATTGGTGCGATTTGGCTGTTGAACGCGGTGCGCCTCTCGCTGCTTGTAAGCATCGGTGCCCACGTATCTCCTGCCGTCGCGCTCGAGGGCTTCCATTCCTGGTCAGGCTGGATCGCATTTCTCATGGTCACGGCTGCAATCATGGCCGCGTCGCGCTACAGCGCCTACGTCTGGGTCACTCCGCTCCGGCGCGCGCCGGCTCGCGACGACTCTCATGCGCATCAGGACGTCACCTATCTGGCGCCGTTCTCGGCGTTCATGGCGGCGAGCATTCTGGCATCCGCGTTTCAGCCGCGCGAACAGTGGCTCTACGCGCTCGTCGTCGCGGGCATCGGCGCGACCTTGTGGTGGTACCGACACGACTACGCACGCCTCGTCGCGCCCGTCTCACTGCTGTCGATCGTCGGTGGTCTTGCGGTGGGTGCCGCCTGGATTGCGACGGAGCCGCACCAGGGGCTCCATTCGCCGCTCGGCACTTGGCTTGCCGAGATCCCGCTGGCTCTCGCGGGCACTTGGCTGGTGATGCGCGCCGTGGGTGCGGTGGTCCTGGTGCCGATCGCCGAGGAGCTGGCCTTTCGCGGCTACCTGTGCCGGGCTCTGGCCTCCTCGCGCTCGTGGCTCAATCTCACGCCGGTCCAGCTGCGGGTGCTCGCGCTGATCGTCTCGTCGCTCGCATTCGGGATCCTGCACGAGCGGTTCCTGGCAGCCACGCTCTCGGGCGTCGTCTATGCCGCGCTCATGTACCGCACAAACAGACTTTCCGAGCCGATCGCGGCGCACATGGCCTCCAATGCCGTGATCGTACTTTGGGCCATTGCCGCGCAGCAGTGGACATTGCTCGACTGATGGGTGGTGGCGGGCAAGGTGCGGCGTGTCGTACGGCTTCCACATGCGACGAATCATGACAGAGCGTTGAAAACGCGCGTGTCAACATGTGTCATTAATGGGACTCCCCGAGCTGTTGATAGATGCTCAGGTCCGGGCACCGAGTTGCAGGCCCGGCGCCGCATGGTGTAAGAGCGAACACTATTAGTCATTAGTCCCGCCGGGGGCAGTGCTCATCTCGCAGTGTGACGTTGCATCCGCGAAATAGGCGCAGGGGACGAGGGGATATGCTCGGATCAATCAGCTTGGGGTACGCACTGCTGCATTGCAGGCGCGCAATTGAGGCGAGCGTGGTTGCGCTAGCTGCTATTGCAACGACCATCCCCGCCCAAGCCCAGGGTACGGACTGGAACGGATTTTACGCGGGCGCCCAGGCGGGCGGTGCATGGGGGGACATGGACACGGACGTGGTGTGCCTTGACACCACGCCTCCAGCTAGTTGCCCGACCGTCATCGCCGCCGGCGCTTTTTTGACCAAATTGTCCTCTGGGCTAAGCGGTTTCATCGGCGGCGGCCAGGCCGGCTACAATTTTCAGAGCGGGCACTTCGTCTACGGATTCGAGACCGATATTTCATGGACGGCGGTTGAAGGCTCTACCTCGCGGCCGACAGCTTTCGCACCTCTCACTTTCGTCACCAACGCCAAACAAGAGCCGAGCTGGCTCGGGTCCGTGCGCGGCCGTCTCGGGTTCGCAGCGCAGAGCTGGCTCCTTTACGCAACGGGTGGCTTCGCATTCGGCGGCGTGGAGCAGAGCTACTCGAACGTCGCTTCGAACGGCAACGCCGCCTTCGCCTCGGATTCGCGCGTGCAGACAGGGTGGATCGTTGGTGGCGGCGGCGAGTACAGCTTCGGACACTGGTCTGTGAAAGGCGAGTACCTTTACTACGACCTCGGCAGCGAGCGTTTGAACGCGGTGGGCCTTACGGCAGGCGGGCTGGCGACCGGCAATGTGTTTCAGCCCGACTTCGAGACCAAAGGGCACATCGTGCGCGGCGGCGTGAACTTCCCTCTCGATTGAGAAGATCGATCACAAACACGGTTCGCTTGAGCTGCAGGGCGGCGCGTGGGCAGCGCGCTTTACGAAATGTGTGAGGCTGTTGCCATGGGAGCACAGGGCGGAAACGGCCTTCGTCGCGGCCATCTCGCTGTCATTGGGCAGTCGTCGCAGCACAGTGAATGCTGCGCTACAGATGCCGCCGCGTCGGTGTGGCGGATCTCTCGGGAGGAGTTCAGCGCGTGGTGGGGGTTGTCCGCTTGTGCGAGAATGAAACCGGTTGGCGCCTGTTGAAACAATGACTTGTCCAGGATTGGCGCAGGTGTCGACCAGCCGTTGGCCCAGGTCTTGCGAGACGAGAATTGGGTCGCGGGTGGAGCGTTCGCTCCGTCGGCGAGTCGTAAGCAGCTGGCCAAGTTCGTCGTCACGGCGACAACGTTCCACTCCAATAGGAGACACTGCCGTCGCCACCCTACCGCTTCCGCAGGCCATTAATAATAAGCTTGCATTTTGGTTGAGGAACCCTTGAATAATACGGTCTAATTTTAATACTTACAAGAAAGTAGGCGGGTGGACGAGACCAGAGTCTTAGCCAGCAAATTGACCGTGAACCGCAAGTAGCAGCGTAGCGGGGGCCCCCCATGGTGAAGAGCATTCCGATCGACAGCCTGCACGATGAGTGCAATGCAGCAAAGGGACAGCCGCACAGCGCGGCGCGGCTGCGCTCGCGCGACGGCGAGGAGCGCGCCACGGTCATCGTCGTGGAGAAGCGTCCGCTTATCCGCGACCTGCTGCTGCGCAGCCTGGAACGTACATCCGGTTTTCAAGTCCTGGCGGTCGCCACCGTCGAGGAGTGTCTGGAGCTCGCCGCCACCAGGGATGCGCGCGTCGTGCTCATCAGTGTCGTCGGCAATCCCGAGAGCGAGGACAATCAGCGCGTGCTCGAGCGCGCCGCGCAGGGTTTGAGCGGAACGCCGATCGCGGTGCTGTCGGACTGCGACGAGTTGCACCAGGTCATGAGCGTGATGCAGGCGGGCACGCGCGGCTACATATCGACGGGCATGTCGCTCGACGTGGCGATCGAGGCGCTGTGGTTGGTGCGCGCCGGCGGCCAGTTCCTGCCGGCAAGCTGCATCTTCGGCATGGAGCCCACCAACAGCCTGCAGCCGGCCAAGCCGATACAGTCACGTTTGGCTGGCATGTTCACGCCCCGCCAGGCGGCGGTGATCGAGGCCCTGTGCCAGGGCAAGGCCAACAAGATCATCGCGTACGAGCTCAAGATGAGAGAAAGTACGGTTAAGGTGCACGTCCGCAACATAATGAAAAAGCTGAAGGCGAAGAACCGGACGGAGGTCGCCTACATCACCAATCAGCTCGTCGTTGGGAACCCGCGTTAGTGGGAAACCGCGCAATCTTCTCAGTGACAAAAGCGCGTGCGGGCTTAACCAATGTGTCCCGTTCCGGCGCGGCTCTGCCGGTCGATTCGTAATGACTTTGATCGGCGCCGACGGATGATCCTCTGTGCGCGTACCTCTTTTGCGCGGCTTGCACATGGGGGCTCTCAGACGAGAATTGTCCAACGCAGTCGACGCGTGGGGTCGACGAAATAACGGTACCAAAGACTTGTGATGAAGCGGGAGTTTACGGGCCTTGAGTACGGGGCTCCTTCCGACGGCGACACAAGGCATGTCATTCATGCGGGATCGGCGGACGGGCTGGGAGCAACATCGGGAGCGTGGTGGGGGGCTACTGCCGCGCTGGCATCATCGGGAACGTCGCATGGCGACGATCCCTGTGACGGCCAGCCATGTTCAGCCTCGCCAAGCGCTCTGAGCTGGGCGTTGATGGTCTCGCCGGTAAGCGAGATCATCGCGGCGGCAGGTGCTGTGTTGAAAGACGACGCCGGCGAGGAACCCGATGATAGACGCCGAAAGTTTCAAGCTCCCGTCGGTGGGCGGGGCAAGCGGCTTTTCGACATCGTCATCGCATCGCTCGCCTTGGTGCTCGTCTCTCCGCTCATGATCGCAATGGCGATCATCATCCGTATCAGAATGGGATCGCCGGTCATCTATTCGCACCCCCGCGTGGGCGTGAAGGGCAAGATCTTCCGCTGCTACAAGTTCCGCACGATGGTGAACAACGGCTCGGAGGTGCTCGAGCGCCACCTCGCCGAGGACCCCGCCAGTGCCGAGGAGTGGAGCACGGCCCGCAAGCTTTCCAACGACCCGCGCGTGACGCGGCTGGGGCAGCTGCTCAGGCGATCCAGCATCGACGAGCTGCCGCAGCTGTTCAACGTGCTGCGCGGCGACATGAGCTTGGTCGGCCCGCGCCCCATCGTCGTCGACGAGCTCAAGCCCTACGGAAAGAACGCCGAGGAGTACCTGGCGGCGCGTCCGGGTATCACGGGCATCTGGCAGGTGTGCGGGCGCAACAGCCTCGCCTACTCCAACCGCGTCAAGCTCGACGCGATGTACGTCCATCGCTGGTCGATGCTCGTCGACTTGGCCATCTTGCTCAAGACCGTGCCTGCGCTCTTGAAGTTCAACGAGACGTCCTGAGCCCAGCGTGTCTGCGGTGCTGCGGCGGCGATGTCAGCCTCGGCGCCCCGACAGGAGCAGTCCGATAAAGTAGCCGGCCTGCAGCGCCACCAGAGATCCGAGGATCGTGAGAGCGGAGGGCTCCAGCGGCCAGCTGGCCCACAGCGTGAAGGCGCAGATCAGGACGGCAACGGCGCCCGAGGCCGCAATCAGGCTTGCTACCTTGTATCTCAGGCCGAGCAGCACCCCCAGCGGGCCGGCCGCTGCGATCACCCAGAGCACGTCGAGATCGTCTCCTTCTCGCACCGTACGCCCGATCGGGTTGCTATGGTTGTGCTCGCACTGTGAGCGGAGGAAGCGCTTAGCGGTGCGACAGAAATTTGGCGCTGTGGCGGCAAGTCATACCTCCCCGATCGTCCTGCGGGCGCGCTGCTCGCGCCGGCGGCCTCCAGTCTGGCGATGAGGTTCTGACAATGCCTTAAGCGGCGCAGTTCGGTCGGGAACAGCGCCCGGCTTCTTAACACTACCGGCACCCGGGACTTCAAAGCCCGCCCGCGCCCGTGTTGTGTGCTCAAGAGCTACGACTTCTTGGGGAATGTCGTGCGCCCGCAGGCCCGCCTAAGCTGGGGACCGGAAAACCCCTGAAACGAGATGCCCATGACCTCCAGCGCCAACGGCGTGTGTGTCATCATCGCAGCCATGAATGCCGAGGGGTCGATCGGGCGTGCCGTCACGTCTGCCCTGGCGCAGGCGCCGGTGCGCGAGGTGATCGTCATCGACGATGCCTCGCACGACGACACCGCCGGGGCCGCCCGCGCCGCGGAGGACGGGTCTGGAAGGCTCAAAGTCGTCAGGCTGGAGGCGAACCGGGGCCCCGCCGCCGCGCGCAACCGGGCGCTCGAGCTTTCTCAATGGCCGCTCATATGCGTGCTCGATGCCGACGACTACATGCTTCCCGGACGCATCGCGCGGCTGCTCTCCGGCGCGTGCAACGACTGGGACCTGCTCGCCGACGACATCGTCATCGTTCCGCAGGAGCTGCAGCACGTCGGCGTCGTCCTCGGCGCCGATCGGGAGCCGCGCGCCGTGATCGAGATCGGCCTTGCGGACTTCGTCACGGGGAACATTACGCGCGCCCACCGTCCGCGCGGGGAGCTCGGCTTTCTCAAGCCGCTGGTCAGGCGCGCCTTCCTCGATGCGCATGAGCTTCGCTACGACGAGGAGCTGCGGCTCGGCGAGGACTACGCGCTCTATGTGCGCGCGCTCGCGGCGGGTGCGCGTTTTCGCGTCGTCGGCGCGTGCGGCTACATCGCGGTCGAGCGCGGCGATTCGATCAGCGGTCGTCATGGCGCGGACGACCTGCAGAAGCTGGCGCAGTTCGACGCGCAGTGCCTTGCGAGCCATCCTCGCCTGAGCAAGGAGGGGCAGGCCGCCCTGCGCGCTCACCATGCAGCGACGGTCAGGAAGGCCGTTCACCGGGTGGCGCTCGATGCAAAACGCGAGCGCGGCCTCCTCGACGCCCTTCTTTATCTCGCCGGCCGGCCGGCGTGCCTCCCCTACATTGCAGCCGAGACCTTGCGCGCCAAGACCACAGCTCTCAAGGGCCGGATTGCGGGCAGGCTGGGCGGGGAGGCGCGCGGCTCCATCCGTCTGGTCGGGGCGGCCGGCACCGTCGCACCGACCGCGGTGCCAAACGACTGAGGACCCGGGTTCCCGCTTGTGATGCCGCCTATTGCGTGCCCGCGCAATCGATGCCGATTGCTTGGCGGGCGTGAGCCTGGGCCCCCTTCACGATTTCTCGTGTCCCGTCGCCTGGCGGGCGAGTGCGGGATCATGGTAGGCGACATGACTGTCCGATCGCTCGTTGGCGGCCTGGGCACTGAGCGTTGTCTGCAGTCTCTCGCGGTCTCGAAGCCAGGCACCCTGCGGCTTGCCGGTCGCCGCTTCCACGACCACGTCCCTCAGCCGCTCGAGCGGATTGTGCATCCGAAGCAGTTGTCCGACCGGCGGAAGGACATAGGCCGATGGCCGCCGGCTGAAGGCGAACTTGAGGAGCTCCCATCCTTGCGGCCCGTAGCCGCGCAGCAGGTGCGATATGCCCGACCAATAAGCCTGTGCCGCGAGGTTGCGCCGGGCCCGGCCGAAGAGGCGATCTGAACCCTGCAGCGATTTGCCTTCATGGGAGAAGTAGCAGGCGAAGGTCGCCTCCCGTTCCAGGAAGTCCCTGCAAGGGTTGTTGTCGTAGACGGTGCTCTGCGCCGAACCGTGCAGGCGTCTGATGGCTTGAACCGCGTCCGTGCATGCGACGTCGCCAAAGGCCGCCATGCGCATCCACAGCTCCCAGTCGTTGGCGAACGGAACCTCGCGACGATAGTGGCCGGCTGCCTTTTGTGCAGAGGTTCGCCGGATGACCGTGCTCGCTCCGACCGAGCAGCGGGCCTCGGTGATCTGGCGCTCGAGGAACTCGCGGCCCGATTCGACGCACCACCCGGTGCCGGTCATTTCTCTGGAAGGTTGGAACACCGTGCCGGCGGCGAACTCGAGCCGCAGCTCGGTTCCGTAGGTCATCACGACACTGGGGTTCTTCTCCATGACGGCGATCGCCCGCTCGATCGCCCCGGGAGCCATAACGTCATCTGCATCGATCAGAAAAAAGTAGTCCGCGCTCGCCCAGTCCACTCCGGCATTGTAGGCGCCGTGCGGACCGATGTTCTTTTGAAACGACAGAACGTCGACCCTGGGATCCTCGGCGGCGAGCCGTTTGGCCACCTCGAGACTGTTGTCGCCGGAGCCGTTGTCGATGATGAGGACGCGCAAATCGCGGAAGCTCTGGCTGGTGATTGTGCCGATGCAATCGGCCAGAAACCGTCCGTAGTTGTAGCAAGGAACAGCGATGTCGATGCTGGCCATGTTGAATTCCGCTTTGCCTTCTAAATCAGATTGGAGGTGCGACCGGCCGCTCCGGTACGCCAGCTGTCTCCACAATCAGTGTGCCGAGACAAGATAGTCGTTGCGCACTGAAATGGTATGGCGCGAGCGTAAGGGATCATTGAAATCTTGGGCGTGGTTAAGGCGAGCTTGGCGGGGAAGCTCGGCGCGGTGCCAAACGGCGGCGCCCGCTCGGACCTGTAGCCCCTGGCGCGCCGGGAGGCATCGCTGCCCGGAAAGCACCGGGTCCGCCTTTGCCGTGAATCTTACCACGCCGGGTTAACCGCCGGGGCGCGAAGGCCGAATGGCGGCGGCAGCTACGCCTTTTGCGTTACGGCAGCGGGGGTGCGGGCAGGGGCTGCACTCATCAACATTTGGTGCTGGTGCGCGGTGCCCAGCTTCTCGAATATCTCTCCATCGAGGCCGGCGAAGCGCGGCAATCGACAATCGAGCCTGAGGCCAGACCATGCCCGCAGCGGAATCGACAAGCCAACCCGACGTCTCCTTTATCGTGGCGGCGTGTAACGTTGCCCCTTACATCGAGACGGCGGTGCGTTCGGCCCTGCTGCAGAAGGATGTCACGGTCGAGGTGATCGTCGTTGACGACGGCTCGAGCGACGGCACCGCCGACCAGGTGGCGGCATTGGCCGAGGCCGATCCGCGCGTCATCCTCATTCGGCGCGAGACCACTGCCGGTCCCGCTGTCGCCCGCAACGAGGCATTGGCCCGGGCCACTGGGGCATGGCTTGCCATTCTCGACGGCGACGATCTCGTCACGCCCGAGCGCAGCCGGCGGCTGATCGACCTGGCGGAGGCGGGGTCCGCCGACCTCGTTGCCGACAATTTCGAGCGCGTCGACATCGACGGCTATCCGACGGGAAAGACCATGATACCGGCGGGCGAGCAGCCCTATTGCTTCATGGTCGGTGTCGCCGGCTTCATCAAGGCCAACATCACCTTCGACCGTACGCGCCTGTGCCTCGGCGCCATAAAGCCGATGTTTCGCACGCGCTTCGTTCGCTCGCACGCGATCAACTACCGAAGCGATCTGCCGATCGGCGAGGACTATCACATCTGCCTGGCCTGCCTTCGCGACGGCGCGCGCTTCCTGGTGACCTCGCACAGCTGCTACAAGTACCGCGTGCGCGACGGGTCGCAATCGTGGCGCCTCAACGAGGAGCACGTCGAGCGGCTGCTGCGGGCCCATGCCGAGGCCGGGATCGAAGGTCGCTTCGACGGCGACAAGGACGTTGCAAGAGCCGCCAGGCTTTACGTCAGCGCCCTGGAGAAGACACGCGAGTTCGTCCGCATCGTCGCGCAGGCAAAGCAAGGCAAGGTGGCGCAGGCGCTGTGCGCGGCACTATCGCGGCCCCGCGTGTGGCCGTTCGTGGCGCGCTTCGGCGCCGAGGCGATCGCTAAACGGGTGTGGAGGCCTGCATGACCGCGGCGCGTGCAAATGGCGACGCGGGCGGGCATAAGGTCGCCGTCGGCATCTGCACGCATAACCGGCCTGCCGGACTGAGCGCCTTGCTGTCTGCGCTCGACCGGCAGCGGTTGTCGGGATTGGCGGACGATGAGGTGCTCATTGTCGTCGTCGACAACAGTGCTTCGGGATCGGCGCAGGCCAGCTGCCTCTCGTATGCGAGCACGGGGCGCTTTGCGCTCTCCTATGTGCGCGAGCCGCGCAAAGGGCTGTCCTTTGCACGCAACGGGGTCATCGACGCCGCGCGACATGCCGGCGCAACGCACCTCGCCTACATCGACGACGACGAGGTGCCCGACCCTGACTGGCTCGCGGCCTTGTACGGCACGCTGATCCGCGTCGGCTCGGCTGCGGCCATCGGCCCGGTCTATCCGATATTCGAGGCGCCCCCGCCGGCATGGCTGCCGCTCACTGCTTTCGTCACCAGGCGCGGGCAGCAGAACGGGCTTGTGAGCGACGGCTACACCTGCAACTGCATCCTGGCGATGTCGTCGCCGGCCGCCGCCAACCTGGTGTTCGACGCGCGCTACAACCACACCGGCGGTGAGGATACGCTGTTCTTCAAGAGCCTGAAGGAGGCCGGCGGCACTATCGCCTGGGCCGAAACGGCAATCGTGCACGAGATCGTCCCGCGCCACCGCATGACGGCGAAGTGGCTGTGGCTGCGCTGGTTCAGAACGGGGGCGCTCGAGGCGGACTTGAGCCCCTACGATCCGGCCAGCGTCACCGGCAAGCTCGCCAACCTGGTGATGGGGCTGGCTCGTATCGGTTTCGGCAGCGCCCGCGTCGTTGGCGGCGGCGTGCGCAGCGTGTTCGGAAAGCGCGGCGCGTTCGTTGCCAGCTTCTATACCGTGTGCCGCGGCATGGGGCTCGTCGCCAAGGTGTTCGGGCGCGACTACAACGAGTACTCGGTGCCGACCTATCGCTGAGGCCGAGGCCGTCGCCTCTGCGCGACGGCGGATTTCACTCTCTCACCGGGGTGTCTGCGGCTGTGGCCGCGCGCTCGTGCGCCCAGCACTCGCTTTGCGCTTGGCGGCCAGCTGGTCGAGGCTTTCCAGAAGCTCGCGCGTGTCGGTCTCATCGACGAAGAGCGCCCGCGGCGCCGCCGCCACCCGTGCTCGGGCGCGCTCATACTCTGCCGCATCGAGCTCGGCGAGAAAGGCGGGAAGCGTGGCCTCGATCGGCTCGGGCAGCGTCCAGCCCAGCCCCTCGCGCTCGATCATGCGCGCCGTGGCCGTGCCGCGACCGGCCAGCGCCACCGATCCGTGGAGCCCGCCCTCGTACAGCCGGTTGGTCAGGCACCAGTCGGAGTTGATGCCGGCATCCTGGAAGTCGGCCGCCCACGTGAAGTGCAGCTGCCCGTAGATGTCGGGAAGATCCTGGGGACTGCGGTAGGGGCCCAGGAAGTGAACGTTGGGATGGCGCGCGGCCATCTCCTGGATTGCGGCAAGGGGGATGTCCTCCTCGGACGGCCGGCCGCGGATGTGCACGATAACCCGGTCGGGCAGCGCTTGGGCGGCGCGGCACAGGATCTCCAGGCTGCGCGCGCACCGCAAGACGCCGAAGATGCCGATGACCCAGGGCGGTCCGGGCGCGCGCGTGGTCTGCGCCTCATCGCTCCGGGGCGGCAACTGCTGGGCTGCGATCTTGTTCTCGAGCAGCCGCCACGGGCCGCGGTAGCCTTGCGTGGGCTCGAAGTAGCGCGTCACGAAGTCCGTCGAGCTGACTACGAGCATGTCGCACGCGCCGAGCAGCTTGCGCTCGACCCAGCGGAGCAGGCTGCTGACAAGGCCCCGGTCGAGGAATACGCGCCGGATGTCGAGCGCCTCGTAGACGACGACGGCGTCCGAGCCGGAGATCCGCTTGGCCGCAAGCGATACGAGCAGCATGTCGATGTTGCGCGCGTAGATGACGTCGCATTGCTTGAGCAGTTGGCGCTGGGCGACGGCCTTGCGGATCCCCGCCAGCAGCTTGGGCAGGCGGCGCAGGTAGTTCAGGTCGCGCGTGACGCCGAGGTCGACGTTCTCCCAGGTGGGCGCCGGTGCCGGGCCGCGGCGAACGCGGTGGAACATGAAGCCGATCACGCGCGAGCCGTTGGCCTGAAAGGCGGCGGCGCGCTTGATGACGGTGCTCTCGTTGGAGTCGTGCCCGAAGAACGCGATCGTGCGCGCAAACCCACGATCGGGACGCGTGCCGCCGGCGCCCGCGTCGCGGCTGTGTTGCGAGTGGCCGCGCTCGGGGAGCCTGCAGACATTGTCCTCGCCGTGGCCCAACGCCTTCGTGGTGCTCATAGGCTCGTTCCTTCCTGGTGCGCCTTCCGGGCCTCTAGCCGCGGCGCTCCGGATCAATACGGTCCCCGCGCCGCGCCGGGACCTCGCCCGCCCGCACGAGCGACAATCTCGCTCAGGGTTCCGGCCAAAAGCAATACGGCGCCCATGTACAACAGGCTGAGGTTGCGCAATTCACCGGGCGCGCAGAACAGCAGGAGCAGCGGCAGGTTTATCGCCGCTGCCAGGACGACGTGGCGGCGGATGGCCGCCGAGACGTAGTTCCAGCCGCGCGTCACGATGATGCCGACGAGGACGAGAGAGACGATGCTGTAGCCGTGCATGGTCTTGAGGCCGTAGGTCACATCGCGCTCGAGCAGGTTGAGCGGGTTGGCGTAGTAGAGCAGGTTGTCGAGAGCATGAACCTGCGCCGTGGCGCCGGGGTTGTCCGCAAAGGGCAGGCGCACGACGAGATAGGTCACAAGCGCCACCACGGCCGCTGCGCCGACGATGACGCCTGATTCCAGCTCCGGCTTGCGCGTGCGAACGATCGGGTAGAGCGTCACCAGAAAAAAGAGGAACGCCTCCTTGTTCCAGGTGGCGACAACGGCGAGAGGCAGAAGCCACAGGGTGCGCCCCTTCAGGCTGAGGAGCACTGCTGTTGCCATGAAGAGGATTTCTGAGAAGTCGTAAAAGTATCCGCCAGCCGACTGCAGGAAGGGCACGAACAGCACGAAAATCGCTGGAGAAAGCGTTGCCACGAGCAGGTCGAACCCTGCGGCAAGGCACATGGCGCGCATCACGAACAGCGAGGCCAGCAAAAAGAGGAACGTCCCGTAATAGAACATGTGGTAGCGCAGCGCGTATTGGGGATCGCGCGCCTGCGGCGACGTGAGCTTGCTCTTGAGCTCGCCGTTATCCGCCCGATAGAGCGCCTCGGTGAGGGCGGAGACGGCACTGTCGGGCAGCAGGGCTTGGGCGCCGTTGACGAGCGCGGGCACGAGCTGCCTGTAGACGTAAGGCCGCTCCGCCGTTCCATCGATCATGGCCGCGAACGAGAATTTCGCGTCGTCGTCGCGGAACCCCCACTTGTCGTAGAAGCCGTTGAAGCAGGCGGCCGCGACGACGAAATAGACGCCGACGAGCAGCGCGAGATCGGCCACGCGGGCGCGCGTCCAGCGCTCCGGCGTGCGTGCCGTAGCGATGCCCGCCATACTAGAAAGAATGGCCATCGCTGGGGGTTCCGGGAGTTGGGCGGCGGAAGCTTATGGACTTGTGGCCGAAGTAGTTGCTCACGGCTCCGGCCGCCACGCCGATGGCGTGCGCCAGCCCTTGCTCGATGTGAGTGAGCATCCCGAACTGCGGTAGCACCGCCTCGGCGAACAGCGTGGCAACCCCCGTCACCACTGCCATGCTGGCGAGATTTACGACGATGAAGTCGCGGATCTGGTCGACGACCGGGCGCTCCGATCTGGGGAAGACCAGGTGCTTGTAGGAGAAGAAGCCGATGACCATGCCGATCGCGGTAGCGGCCGCCACGGCGGCGGAAAACGGCATGACGATCGACAGCGGAAAGCGCACCAGCCAGGCCACGAGGGCCGCAAAGCCGCCAGCCAGAATGTAGCGCACTTTCTCGGGCATGCGGCGCAGGTCGCGCCCGTTTCTTCCCAGGATCACAGTGGCACGCCTACCCAGGCCATGAGGAATGCAATGACGACCACGGCCCCCATGGCGAGGCTTTGGCGGTCCTTGAGGGCGAAGGCCACGGGATCATCATTGAGCTCGCCGCGATGGCCGACGAGCCAGATGCGCGCCGTCCACAAGAACAGCACGACCGGGAACACCCAGAGCCAATGCGGGTTGCCGTAGAAGTCACGGCTGAATGCATCGAATATCAAGTAGAGCACCATGATCATGATGGAGCCGGTGGCGGTTGCCATGCCCAAAGCGAGCACATACGGCGCATCCGCGACCAGGTAGCCGCGCCCGGCGACCGCCACGCCGCCGGCCGTGGAGACGCGCTGAATCTCGGTATTGCGCTTGGCGAGCGACAGCGAGGTGAACAGGAACATGGAGAACACCAGCAGCCACGGCGAGGCCACGACGCCGGCGGCGGCGATGCCCAGCACCAGACGCAGAGTGAACAGGCTGGCGAGCACGACAGTGTCGAGAACGGGGACCCGCTTCAAGTGCATCGAATAGGCCAGCGTCAATGCCAGGTAGGCAAGGAGCGCGGCAAGCGCCCCGGCTCCGATCGCGGCTGCGATCGCCAATCCGGCCGCAATCATCACCGGCGCGGCAACAAGCGCCGTCGTGATCGGCAGCTTGCCGCTGGCCAGAGGCCTTTGGCGCTTCTTTGCGTGGCGGCGGTCGTTGGAAAGGTCCCACAGATCGTTGATGAGGTAGGTGCCGGAGGCGACCAGACCAAGTGACAGGAACGCAAAGACGCAAGTGATCGCCGTGTCGGGGTTGGCGATCTGGGCGCTGAGAATGGCGGGAATGAACACCAGCGCGTTCTTGGCCCATTGATGCAGGCGAGCCGCCTTCAGCAGGGCCGACTTGACGGACGATTTGTCGACGACCTTGGTGGGCTTGCCCAAGGCTTTGACGGAGCGCAGCAGCGCCGAGCTCGGCGCGACGACGACGGCGCTCCTGGCGTGGCGCCAGACGTGCAGATCGTCGCTGCTGTCGCCGACGTAGTCGAAGCCATCAGGGAACCTGCGCACGACCTCCGCGGCCTTGCGCCGGCCCTTGAGATTGTTGCTTCCGTCGCTGGCGATGACGCCGTCGAGGAAGTCGAAGCGTGCGGCGATCTTGCCGGCCAACAGCTCGTCGCTCGCCGTTGCAAGGTAGACGTCCTGCCCGGCGCGCTTGGCCTGGCGCGCGTAATCCTCGACGTGCTCGTTGACGGGGATCAGCAGAAGATCGAGGCCGGCCGCCTGGGCGAGCCGGCGTTTCAGGTGCGCGCGGCCGCCGATCAGCCAGCCGAGCAACCGGAACAGCCGCAGCGGGTTGGCGCTCAGGTAGACCACAGTGGTCTCGAGCAGCAGATCGGTGCGGATGAGGGACCGATCGAGATCGACGAGAAGCGGCGGCTCGCGATCCGACGTGCGCGGGCTTGCGCCAGCATCGGGATCGGAGGCGTTTCCGCCCGGCGTCGTACCTTGGTAGGCTGCGGCCTCAACCATTCAAATGTCCCATTCGGATATCGGACTGGACCTCGGGTGGCACGCTAGCGCCATTGAAAAAGCAGGATAGTTGAGCCCCACAAGTGCGCACATTCGGTCATTAGGCGTGCGCGTCATAAGCCATTTGGAGGTAGGAGCGCCGGCGTGCGCCGATGTCTCCACGACCGCTTGTTCCAGATCGGCACGAACCCGCGGCAACGCTGGTTCAGATCGGACCACGGCATGGGAGAGGGCAGGGCCAGCGCGATCATGCAGCGGCCGCGCTCCGGCGACCGGCTCCAAGCTATCTTGGTGGCGCGCGCGCCCGACTCGTCGGTTGCGAGCTCTGCGCGTGCAGTGAACGTAAAGTGCCGCAGCGGTTGACATCATTCCTTCATCCGTCTCGGAATGGCGGCCGAGGACATTAACCGCAAAGGGCGATCACAAGACGCCATCGTGTGGTTGCCATAAAATGGCAGCGTTCGTTGTGCGGTTCAGTCGCAAATGGCAATTGGGCGGGGACCATGTGTAGCTGTACGCATTTCGTTTTCCTATCGCATCTGCTTGGTCTTGCCGCGGGCATCCTGTTCATCCGCGAGCTGGTGCGCCTTAAGGGCCCGACTTGGCTGCTTGGCGCCGGTGCGGGTGCCGCCACGTTGCTGATGGCGGCGTTCTTGTTCCACGTGTCGTTCCCGCTGCAACACTTTGCGGACTTCCTGAAGGCCTATTGGCCGGCCGGAAACGCTGTCTTGGCAGGGCCTGCAGCACTGAGGAGCGTGCTTCAGGTGGGGGCCTTGGGATTCGTAAACATGCCGGTCGTCGCCTACGTGTTCGCTCCCTTCGCTCTCATGCCGCCGATTCCCGCGGGGATCGCATTCACGCTCCTGAGTTTGGCAAGCACCGTGTTGGCGTGGCGGCTGTTGTCGCGCGCGGCCGACCTGGACACTGGCACACAGTGGACGCTGGCCTTCATCTTCGCCGCCTTCGGGCCGCTGCTCAACTCGATCCGCGAAGGAAACACGACGCACATGGTGCTGGCGCTGCTGGTTTGGGCCTTCCTGCTCCTGCGCGAGCGCCGTGAGGTTGCGGCGGGTGCCGTGCTCGGGCTCGCGGCCCTGTTCAAGCTGCCGCTGCTGCTGTTCGGCGTCTACTACGTGCTGCGAGGCCGATGGCGGGTGGTCGCCGGCGGGGCCATGCTGCTCGGCATAAGCTTGCTGCTGTCGGTCGCCATTTTCGGCTGGGACATGCACGTCTATTGGTATGAGACGAGCATCGGCCCCTACGCGCGCGATCCGATGCCGGCCATCAACGTGCAGTCGATCCCAGGCGCCCTGTCCCGTCTCGAGCTCGGTGCGAGCTACGGCCTCGACTGGACCCAGCATCCCCTGTCTCCGGCTCTGCGTCTCGTCGCGTCCTTGGCGATGCTCTTGCTGTTCGGCCTCGCGTTCGCCGCCGTTCTTGCGCCCCGTCCCAGCTCGAGCCGCGCCGTTGCGCGCCAGATCTCCCAGGAGGTGGAATTCCTCATCGTGCTGATGCTGGCCTGCGTCGCCAGCCCGCTGGCCTGGAGCCACTATTACACCTGGATGTTGATGCCGGCCGCATTCTTCATTGGCCGCACGCCCCACTTTGCGACGGCGACCTGGTGCCGCGTGCTCGGCTGGGTGGCCATTGTCCTCGCGGCCGTGCCAGTGACATTCTGGCCGTCCGACAATCCGCTTGTGGCCGAGCTCTATGTGCGCGTCGGCGCGTCCCAGCAGCTCTACGGAGGCCTCCTGATGCTGGGGCTGCTGCTCTGGTCGCGCTGGACCATGCGCTGCGAGGACGCGCGCGCCGTGGCCGGTGCGCGGCCAGCGCCAGCGGCCTGAGGCGCCTGGCCGCGTATGGGGCGTGGTGCACTACGCCGATTGGATGAGAGCGTGGCCGCCGGGCGTCATTTTGCCTGCTGCCGGCGTCCGCCATGCGATCGACCCGTTGTCACAATTGATGAGGTGGCCGTCCGGGCGTGCGCTCTTAGTCTGCTCTGAGGCAAACCGCTCAAGGGGCCGGGCACCCGCATGGATACGCAGTCGAGGCCGTTCGTCAGCATCGTCATGCCGGCGCTGAACGAGGAAGCCTACATCTCGGCGGCCATCCGCTCGATCCTGCCGCGCGGCGAGGACGATCTCGACTACGAGCTGCTCGTCGTCGACGGCGGCAGCACCGACGGAACCTGGGCGATCGTCGAGGAGATGCGCAAGTCCGACCCGCGCATCCGCATCATCGCCAACGCGCGGCGCATCCAGTCGTCCGCCGTCAACATCGCGGCCGAGCACGCCGACGCGCGCTCGTCCTATCTGGTGCGCGCCGACTGCCACGCCAAATATCCGCAAGGCTTCGTCAAACGCTGTATCGACCTCATCGGCGACAAGGAGGCAGCCTCCCTCGTCGTCTCGATGCATACGCGCGGCACGACCTGCCTGCAAAGGGCTATCGCCGCGGCGCAGAACAGCCGGCTGGGCAACGGCGGCTCGCCGCATCGCCTGCAAGGCCGCTCCGGCTACGTCGATCATGGCCATCACGCGGCCATTGACCGGCGCATGTTCCTGGAGCTGGGCGGCTACGATGAGACGTTCTCCCACAACGAGGATGCGGAGTTCGATACGCGGCTGGTGCGCGCGGGCGGCAAGATCTACCTCGATGGCGAGGTGCGTATCGACTATTATCCCCGCGCGACGTTCGGCTCGCTGGCGCGCCAGTATTTCAATTTCGGATGGGGCCGCGCCAACACGCTTCTCAAGCACCGGGCCCGGCCGAAGCTGCGCCAGCTGCTGCCGGTCGGCGCCTTTATGTTCTGCGTTCCACCGCTGTTGCTGTCACCCCTCGATGCCCGTCTTGCCGCGCCGGGATCCGTCTATGGCGGGGCGTGCCTGCTGTGGGGGCTGGCGCTGGCGATCCGGCACAAGGATCAGTGTCTTGTCGCTTCCGGCGCGGCGGCGATGGTCATGCACATGACCTGGGCGGTCGGCTTCCTCTACCGGCTGGGGCGTTTTGCGCTGACTGAGCGCGCCCCCGGTCGCTCGCGTTCTACGTCCCTGCAGGAGCCCGGTGCCGCGTCGCTCGCCGGCATCTACTCCCAAAGCAGTAAGCCGGCTCGTACCGACTAGCGTAAAGGACGGCGTTTAGGCGTGCGCATGCGCCATTGGCACCGCCGCGTAAACCCATTCTTTTTCAGATGCTTTCATCGGGCGGAGGTCCAGGTAGGCTGAGCATACGGAAAACGGCAGGGCCCATTCGCACGGCGATCAACACGTGCGCTCCAGGTCCGTTCGGACTAGGGAACCTGCCGCGAATCTTGCATTGGAGGTCCTGAGCGGCGGGTCTATCCAAATCGCTCGGGATCAGGGTAGCGGCGGGAACAAGCGAGTTCGTCATGAATGAAGCATTGCATCAGGGCTGCACTGCAACAATTGGGTTTGGTATGCCGGTGAGATGGCACCATGCGCTGAGCGCATGCAGGCGTGCGGCGGGCGAACGTCGTGCCATGCTGTGCTCACTTGCGCTGGGCGCGCTGCTGAGCTTGACACCACTTGCGGGCAATCCCGCGGTTGTCGCCCAGGAGGAGACGCCGCCGGCCACCGGCGTTCCCATGGACGTCGACTACAAGCTCGGCTCGCAGGACAAGATTCGGGTCATGGTCTACGAATGGCGCCCCGCGCTCGACGAGATCTTTGCCTGGTCCGCGCTCAATCAGGAGTACGTCATCGGTCCCACCGGCAAGCTGTCGATGCCGCTGATCGGCGAGGTCCGCGCCGCGGGCAGCACGACCGGAGAGCTTGCGCAGGAGATCGGCAACCAGTTGCGCGACCGCATGGGGCTGGCGGCGGCGCCAGATACGGCGGTGGAGGTCATTGCGTTTCGGCCATTTTACGTGGCCGGGCACGTCGAGAAACCGGGCGAGTACCCGTTCCGGCCGGGGCTGACGGCGTTGCAGGCCTTGAGCATCAGCGGCGGTTTGCTGCGGCGCGCAGATGCCGGCTCAATGCGGCTGGAGCGTGAATCCATGATGACGCGCGGCGAGCTGGAGCTGCTCGCCAAGGATCGTGACTCGCTGCTGGCGCGTAAGGCGCGCCTCGAGGCCGAGATCAACGCCGCGACCGAGATTACCTTCCCGCCGGAGCTTTTGGGCCGTGCGGGCGACAACGATGCGGCAACAGCGCTGCTCCTGGAGCAGGAGCGTCGCGTCTTCTCGGCCCGCAAGCAGGCCTACGACACGCAAATGACGGTGCTGCGCCAGCTCAAGGACTATCTGGAGAAAGAGCTCGCTTCCATGACGGGACAGCTCGAGGCCCATCGCAAGCAGATGCAGCTGCTCAAGGTGGAGCTCGAGGGCGTGAGGACGCTGGCCAAGAAGGGCCTCACCACGGCGCCGCGCAGACTTGCGCTGGAGCGCAACTACGCGCAGCTCGAAGGCGACGACATGCGGCTCAACGGCAATGTTCTCAGGATACGCCAGGAAATCTCGAGGACCGAGATCTCGATGGTCGAGCTCGACAACAGGCGGTCGGGCGACGCCACCACCGAGCTGCAGCAAACCCAGATCAGGCTGGAGCAGGTCGACAGCAAGACGAGCACCGCCGGCAAGCTGCTCTACGAGGCGGAGGTCGTCGCGCCTTTGGGCATGGCGGTGTCGGGCGCAGGGCGCAGGGGCGATCCTAAGCTTACGATCGTGCGCCTGGTCGATGGACGGCTGGTCGAGATCACCGCCGACGAGCTGGCGCCCATACAGCCGGGCGACACCTTGAAGGTGGAATTGCCCATTCCCGAGTTTCCCGGCTCGGGGTTCGGAGTGACGCCGGGCATGTCGGGGACCTCCGGAACCGATAGCGGCGGCGGGGCACCGCCAGACACCGGCTCGCCCAAGCGGGCCGCACTCGAGGGATCGCTCCCGCTCGGCGATTGAGGTTTAGGGTTGGTTCGCTGGTTGCGCCGGCTTGCCCGCGGTGCAGGTCGCGCTCAGGCGTCGAGCACGTAGTCCCTGCTGCGACTGCGATACGGCGACCCGCCCCTGTAGCCCTCCTCTGCCCGCTCGTCGACCTTGGTCAGGACGATGCCGAGAGGCGAGGCGGAGGCGCGGCGCAGCTCATGCAGCACCTCGGCCAGCAGCGGCACCGGCGAGCTGCCCCATTCGGCCACCAGGATCACCGCGTCGAGAAGCGGGCAGACGGCCAGACCGTCGACGACCGGCTTGAGCGGCGGCAGGTCGAACAGGATCAGGTCGTAGTGCTTGCTGAGGATGTCGATGAGGCGGCGCATGGCTTCCGAGCCGAGCAGCTCCGCCGAATCGAACGTCTGCCTGGTGCCGGCGAGCGGCAGGATGTCGGGCTTGGTTCCGCCGCGTTCCACGATGCAGCTGCCCACGTCTGAGGTGCCCTGCAGGGCTTCAACCAGGCCGAGCTTGCGATCAGGCGCCAGGATGCGGCTGAGCGTCGGGTTGTGCACGTCGGCGTCGACGATGAGCACGCGCATGTTCGACATGGCGTGGAGCGCGGCGAGATTGCACAGGAATGTGGTCTTGCCCTCCTTGGGCATGGCCGAGGTGATGCCGATCGTGTGCAAGGGCCGGGCCTTGGTGGAAAGGTTTATCGCGGTCCTGACGCTCCTCACGCTGGCGCTGAAGCGGGAGAACGGCAGGTCGACGACCTCGTTCAGGCGGTAGGCGACGTCGGCGTCTCCCTTTACCTCGCCGGAGAAGCGGAACAGTCCTCCGAACAGCCCCCCGATCTTGCGTTTCACGCGCGCCAGAGCCAGGCCCGGCACGGCGGCCTCGTGATGCGTAATCTTGCCAAGACACTCCAGGCCAAGCTCGTGGCGCACCTGGCGGGATGTTCTGATCTTGCGATCGAGGCTGTTGAGGACGAAGGCGATGCCGAGGCCGGCGAAGGCGCCGAAGGCCAGGCCCAAGACAAGCGCGAGCTTCGTGCGCGGGTGGCTCTTGCCGGTGGGGCGCGTGGCCGGCGTGATCACGCGGGCGTTGGTGACCGGGTAGGACTGCCTCTGCACCGAGTCGGCATAGGCCTGAAGGTAGCTCTCATAGATCTTGCGGTAGGTGTCGGCGCGCGATTCCAGCTCTTCCAAGGTGTGCCGCGCCGATTCCCGCGTTTCCCGCGCGTCGCCTTCGCCGCCACTTCTGTCAATTGACGCAGAAGTCTCACGGTCCGTCGCGGCTTCACGGGCGGCACCGGTGGTGGCAGCATTGCGGTCGCGAACACCGCCACGGCCGGTGGCGGAGCCCCCATCCCCCTGATTTGATCCGACGATACGGTAGTCGCGTTTGGCCTTGAAGCGCTGCACCGCGAGCGCAGCCGCGTTCATTTGCTGGCGCAGCTCGTCAATGCGCTTCTCGAGCCACTCGCTGCCCTGCCTGGCCGTGGTCGCGCGGGTATCCAGCCGGTCCTCGACATAGGCGTTGGCGATGGCGTTTGCAAACTGGGCCGCTGCTTCCGGATCGGGGTCCTGGTAGTAGATGTTGATCGCATACGAGTAGCCCTCCCGCATGACGCTGAGCCCCGACTGCACGCGTCCGATCGCAGCGCGCATGGGATCGTACGTTGCCGACGCCGATTCGCTGTTGCCGGAGGATGGATTGAGCCAGGACAGGGTGGAGCGGATCCAATCCAGGGACGGGCGGATCATCGACTGCAAGGTGGAGACGAACGACGGCGAGGTGGGCTCCGGCGGCGGCTTGGGCGCATCGAGCAGACCAAGATGGCGGGCGACCTTCTCGGCTATCCGCTCAGATCTAATGATGGCCAGCTGGGTCTCGACCTGCGGCGCGTCGAGCGAAGCGAACGTTTGGGACATTTGCTGGCGAAACGAGTCGGGAATGTTCGTCTCGATGAGCAACTGCGCCCGCGCCGTGAAAATGGGCGTCGCCGTGATCACGTAGAAGATTGCAATAAAGAGCGAGAGCGCGGAGCAGGCGGCAATCGTATGCCAGTGCCTGATGAAAAAGCGCCAGATGTCGCCCAGCGAGATGAACTCACCGTCGTCGGGCGCACGGTCGTAAGGCTGTTGTTCGTATCGCGAAGAAGTGCGATCAAGCATCAGTTTACCTCAAGGGTATCGCAGCTGAGGCCAATGCGATCCGCAATTGAGTGGGAGCGAGCAACGCCCCAGACTTGGGGGCGAACCGGACCCAGCTCCCAGCTGCGACTCGGCCGCACGGCCAGGGGGAGTCCTGTCTTGTAGACCTGTTTGGCCTTTTTCAGAAGCCTGGACAGCCGCGCCGCCATTTCGCCGTGGAACCGGAGCAGGGCCGTGCACAGGCCGCTCTCGGTCGTCTCGTCGGGGCAGGGGTCGCTCAAGTGGTCGAGCAACCGCTCGGCGATGAAGGGTGGCATGAGCGCCGTTCGGCCGCGAACAAGATACCCCAGCCAGGCGCCGACGGTCATCAACTCGTGCGAGCACGCCAGGTGCGGGTAGACGTAGGCCGCGTTGAAGCTCGAATAGATGGAGGCGGTGAGCGCATCGCTGAGCGTGAAATCGGCAGGGGTGGGCGGTGTCGCCCCCCGGGTTCTGGCCGTGGCGTCGCGAAGGGTGCGATCGAGGCAGAACAGGACGTAAAGCTCAAACAGCAGGTAGTCGCGCGGGGATTCGTAGATCATGCCGTTGGGCGAGGAGCGCGCCCGGTGGCGCACCAGGCGGCCGCTGCGGTACAGCTCGCTCCATTCGGCCTCCCCGTCCTCCCAGCCGATGGTGCTGGAAAGCGTGGTGAGCAGGCCGCTGTGCTTTATGGCGGTGAAGACGTCGGGCCACTTGTCCTCGCGGGCGAGGGCCGCGGTGCGCTGGGCGAGATCATGGATCCTGGCGACGAGCGCGCGGCGCAGGAAGAAGGCGGGCCCCACGTCGCCGTCGGCCGCCGCCGGCCAATCGCGCAGCGAGGGCAGCAGGAACGCCAGCTCGTCCTCGGACACATCGTCCCAGGTGCAGGGGTAATATGCGGTGCTCAACGAGCGGTCGACGAGCCCATCGCCCCACAAGCGCGCGCTGGCGGGCCGAACGGATCGCTGACCGCTCCAGCGATAGATGTTAGTTTGATCGTTGCTGGACAAAACGCCATCTCCGGAGGCACAAGAGCCGAGGTCCCACCCGCGGTTCTGCTCGTGGCGGCCCTTGAAACTAGGGCCCTTTTAAGTGCGCCAAAACGCCGCCAAAGGGAGTACAGGTACTCCAGCAGTAGACCTGCCCGTATGGAGATGTTTCCGCCGGCCGCCGCGAATGCGACCTTGCGGTCGCCCCACGCGACTATCCAGGCATGCATTTGCGATGCCGACTGACAACGCCAGCAGCGGGGGCGTTCACCAGAGTTGGTAGCGATGGTTGCCACCGCATGCGATCCGAGAGTGAATGCGCGCCGTTTCCTGGCCGCGGGACAACGATGGCGGGCGTTTGCAGTCCGCTCCGCCGTCCCCGGCTCCAAGCGGTCGCATTCGGGCTCGATCCGTGCCGGCGCGCGACCTAAATGACCCCGGCGGGAGCTCCTTGATGAAGATTCTGGTTACCGGCCATCTTGGCTACATCGGCTCGGTGATGGTGCCGATGCTGCTTCGCGCCGACCACGAGGTGGTGGGCTGCGACAGCAATCTTTATGAGCGCTGCACTTTCGAGGCGGGCGGGGCGATCACCGAGATCCCGGCGCTGCTCAAGGACGTGCGCGACCTCACCGCGCAGGACATCAGGGGCGTCGATGCGATCATCCATCTCGCCGCTCTGTCCAATGATCCGCTCGGCAACCTTAATCCCGACGTGACGTTCAGCATCAACCATCGCGCCAGCGTGCGGCTGGCCGAGCTCGCCAAGAAAGAGGGCGTGAAGCGCTTCCTCCTCGCCTCCTCGTGCAGCAACTACGGGTGCTCCGGCGACGAGATGATCGACGAGACCGGCATCTTGAGCCCGGTCACCGCCTACGGCCAGTCGAAGGTCTTGGCTGAGCACGACATCGCCAAGCTGGCGGGCGACGGCTTCGTGCCGACTTATCTGCGCCCGGCCACCGCCTATGGGCTCTCTCCGCGCATGCGCTTCGACATCGTCTTGAACAATTTGGTGGCCTGGGCGACGACCAAGGGGCAGATCTACTTGAAGTCGGACGGCTCGCCGTGGCGGCCGATCGTGCACATCGAGGATATCACGCGGGCCTTCATGAGCGTGCTTGCCGCGCCCGAGGACAAGGTCTTCAACCAGGCCTTCAACGTGGGACGCACCGAGCACAACTATCGTATCCGCGAGATCGCCCAGGTCGTGGCCGACGTCGTCCCCGACGCGCGTCTGGAGTATGCCCCGGACGCCGGTCCCGATACGCGCTCCTACCGCGTGTCGTTCGAGAAGATCGCCAGGGAGCTGCCGGCATTCAAGCCGCAGTGGGATGTGCGCAAGGGGGCCGAGCAGGTCTACGCCGCATACCGTGCCGCCGGCCTGACGCTGGAGGAGTTCGAGGGGCCGCGCTACCAGCGCATCAGCCACATCAGAAAGTTGATGGACGACGGCGTCATCGACGCCTGCCTGCGGCATACGGGCAGAGTGGCGGCGTGAGCGGGGTGCCCGGCATGGACGGCCTCAGGCTGCAGCAAGGCGAAGGCCGGGGCTGTGGCGAGGAGGCCAGGCGGCCGGGCCCGAGCGCGCTGAGGGTCGATGCGGAGGGATGCGGCGACTCCATCTACGGCCTTGCCGCGCAGCTCTTTCCCATTTGCCGCAGCATCACCGGCGAGGGCGTGCGCGAAACCTTGCGCGTGCTCTCGCGTCACATCCCGCTCGATGTGCACGAGGTTGCGAGCGGCACCGCGGTCTTCGACTGGACGGTGCCGCGCGAATGGAGCATCCGCGATGCCTACATGAAGGACAGCGCCGGCCGGCGCGTCATCGACTTTCGCCAGAACAACCTGCACGTGGTGAGCTACAGCGTGCCGGTGCAGGCGACGCTTCCCCTGAGCGAGCTCAAGAAGCACATCCATACCATTCCAGAGCAGCCGGACCTTATTCCCTACCGGACCTCCTACTACGCGGAGACCTGGGGTTTCTGCATGCCCCACGACCAGCTCACCGCGCTCGCCGAGGGCGAGTACGAGGTTATGATCGATTCGGCTCTCGAGGACGGCAGCCTGACCTACGGCGAGCACCTGCACCGCGGCGAGAGCGACGAGGAGGTGCTGCTCTCCGCCCACGTCTGCCACCCCTCGCTCGCCAACGACAACTGCTCCGGGCTTGCCCTGCTTGCGCATCTGGCGAGCCATCTGGCCGCCAAGCGCACGCGCTTGAGCTACCGCTTCGTTTTCGCGCCGGGCACCATCGGCGCCATCACCTGGCTTGCCCGCAACGAGGCCAATGTCGGGCGGATCAAGGCCGGGATCGTGGTCTCCTGCGTTGGCGACGCCGGCGGCCCCACCTACAAGAGGAGCCGGCGCGGGGACGCCCTGATCGATCGCGCCATGGCCCACCTGCTGCGCCACGCGTCGCCCACGGGCTCGGTCGTCGACTTCTCGCCCTACGGCTACGACGAGCGCCAGTACTGCTCGCCCGGGTTCGACCTTCCCGTCGGGATGTTCCAGCGCAGCCGCTTCGGCAGCTTTCCCGAGTACCACACCAGCGCCGACAACCTCGATTTCATCGCGCCGCGGCATCTGCAGGAGTCCTTCAATGTGCTCCTCGGCGCCGTCGACATCCTCGAGAACGATCGGCGGCTCGTCAGCCTCAACCCCAAGTGCGAGCCCCAGCTGGGCAAACGCGGACTCTATGCGGCGATGGGAGGAGGGCAGGATGCGCCTGAGCAGCGCATGGCGCTGCTGTGGGTGCTGAACCTCGCCGATGGGCACCACTCTCTGCTCGACATCGCCGAGCGCGCGGACATGCCGTTCGCGACCATCCGCGGCGCGGCCGAGCTGCTCTTAAAGCACGAGCTGTTGGCGGAGGCTGAAAGCAGCGGCCAGCCTGCGGCCCGCTGACTAGACCGTCTCCTCGGCGAAGTCGGGCCAGGACCGGTCCTTGTCCGACAGCACCGTGACAGGCAGGGGCCAGCGGATCTTGAACGCGGGATCGTCGTGGCGCACGCCGCCTGTGGCGCCGGGCGTATAGAACTCGGAGATCAGGTAGGCGACCTCGGCGTCATCGGTGAGGGCCTGAAACCCGTGGGCGAAGCCCGCGGGCACGTAGAGCCGGCGCCGGTTGTCGGCCGTCAGCTCGAAGCCCTGCCAGCGCTGGTAGGTGGGCGAATTTCTGCGCAGGTCGATGATCACGTCGTAGATGGCGCCGCGCACGCAGCTGACGATCTTCACCTCGCATGCGGGTGCGTGCTGGAAGTGCATGCCGCGCACCGTGCCCACCTCTTTTGTGAGAGAGGTGTTGTGCTGCACGTAGGCGGTTTCCAGCCCGTGGGCCGCGAACTCGCTCACGCAGAAGGTGCGCGCGAAAAACCCGCGATTGTCGCTCGCCGGCTCAATCTCGATGAGACGGGCGCCGTCGAGGTCTGTCGTCAAGAAACGCATGAGGTCTACCCGCGCCGCTTGTGCTCCGGGCCCACGTAATTCCGGGCCCACGTATAGAGCGCGCACGCAGGGCCTGGCGACGACTTCGTGCGCATAAGGTTTGCGCCGCATCCTTAACCCATCGGCGGCGTGCCGCAACGCCGGGGCCGGCTACGAAAAAATGTGTAGCCGGCGCTTCGCCGCCTACCACCAAAGGGGCCGTATCGGCTCTGGCGGCGACGCCCAATAATCCGGGCAAGTTTACTCCGATGGCGGGGAATGGTGGACGGGATGCCGTTGGCGCCGCATCGTTCCGGCTAGATTTTAGCGCTTGTTCAGCGAGTATTCGGCGAGTGGCAGGGCCACAATCTGCACGTCAGGCATGAAGTCGAGTCCGGTTCATGGTGCAACGCCGCAACGAGACCTCGTGCACGTGCGCCGTTAGAGGGGCTCCGAACCGAGGGGGCTACGCATGATTGATTATGCTTTGGCGAGCATCTTGCAGCGGCAGACATCCATCGCGAGGGCAGTAGCATGAACGTCCAGGCGGTCCCTTCGCATCACGTTGCCGGCGATCAGGGCGCGCACCGCTGCAGGCTGTGCGGCAGCAAGACGGAGCACACCTTCGTCGATCTGGGCATGTCGCCGCTGTGCGAGAGCTTTCTCCTGCCCGATCAGCTCGACACCATGGAGCCCTACTTTCCGCTGCGTGCCTCGGTGTGCGGGGAGTGCTTCCTGGTGCAGCTCAACGAGTACGTGCGCCCCGAGCACATCTTCAGCGAGTATGCCTACTTCTCGTCCTACTCGACCACCTGGGTCGACCACGCCAAGGCCTACTGCGAAATGATCGCGGCCCGTCTGGGACTGGGCTCGGACAGCCTCGTCGTAGAGCTTGCCAGCAACGACGGCTATCTCTTGCAGCATTTCCTGCCCATGGGCGTACCGGTGCTGGGCATCGAGCCGGCGGCCAACGTCGCCAAGGTGGCGGTCGACAAAGGCATCCCCACCCGCGTCGATTTCTTCGGCGTCGCGCTCGCCGATGCGCTGGTCGCCGAGGGCCGACAGGCCGATCTCATTGCCGGCAACAACGTCCTGGCGCAGGTGCCCGACCTCAACGACTTCGTGGCCGGCATGCGCCGCCTGTTGAAGCCGGAGGGCGTCATCACCCTGGAATTTCCGCACCTGCAGCGGCTGATGCAGGAGAACCAGTTCGACACCATCTACCACGAGCACTTCTCCTACTTCTCGCTGACCACCATCGACATCATGGCCGCGCGCCACGGCTTGAAGCTGATCGAGGTTGAGGAATTGCCGACGCACGGCGGATCGTTGCGCGTCTACCTGGCGCACGCCGCCTCGAGCCGGCAGGTCGCGCCAATGGTCGTCGCCCTGCTCGAGCGCGAGGAGCGGCTCGGGCTGCGCGATTGCCGGACATACGCCTCGTTCGACGACCAGGTACGGCAGACCAAGCGGCGGCTGTTGTCGTTTCTCATCGAGGCCAAGGATGCGGGCAAGTCCATTTGCGGCTACGGTGCGCCGGGCAAGGGCAACACGCTGCTCAACTACTGCGGTATCGGCCGCGACTTCCTCGATTTCACCGTCGACCGCAATCCCTACAAGCACGGCCGCTTCACGCCCGGCCAGCACATTCCGATCTATCCGGTCGAGGCGATCGACAGCGCCCGGCCGGACTACGTCCTGATCCTGCCCTGGAACCTCAAGGCAGAGATCGTCCGCCAGATGCGCCACATCGGCGACTGGGGCGGCAAGTTCGTCGTGCCCATTCCCGAGGTTGCGGTCATCGACCCAATGGAGCCAGGTCAATGAAGGTCGTACTGTTCTGCGGTGGCCTCGGCACCCGCATCCGCGAGTACTCGGAGAACATCCCCAAGCCCATGATCCCGGTCGGCCACCAGCCGATCCTGTGGCACGTGATGAACTACTACTGCCAGTACGGGCACCGCGACTACGTGCTGTGTCTGGGCTACAAGGCCAACGTCATCAAGGAGTTCTTCCTCAACTACAAGCCGCAGATCTATTCCGACTGCGTGGTGTCCAAGCACGGCAGCAAGGTCGAGTACCTGCAGGCGGCACAGGAGGACTGGCGCGTCAGCCTCATCGACACCGGCATCTGGCGCAACATCGGACAGCGCTTGTGGGCGGTGCGCGACCAGGTCAAGGACGAGGAGATGTTCCTGGCCAACTACAGCGACGGTCTCACCGACGTCGATCTCGACGAGATGACCGACACCTTCAAGAAGAGCGGCAAGATCGGCTGCTTCCTGGCCATCAGGCCGCCCTTGACCTATCACCTCGCCGACATCGACCAGGACGGCAACGTGCGCGAGTTCCGCACCTCCGACCGCTCCGAGATCTGGATCAACGGCGGCTACTTCATCTTCCGCCGCGAGATCTTCGACTACATGCGCGAAGGCGAGGAGCTGGTGCTCGAGCCGTTCACAAGGCTCATCGAGGACAACCAGCTCATGGCCTACAAGCACCGCGGGTTCTGGCGCGCGATGGACACGCTGCGCGACCGCCAGATCCTCGAGGACATGGTCGAGCAGGGCAACATGCCGTGGCGCGTCAAGGCGGAGCGGGTCAAGAACCCGAGCTTCCTGGCGGCGGGTGAATGAAGCCGCTTCGCCTGCTGCAACCGGGCGAACGGCTTTCGGTGCTTTGCCTGGGTGCCCATTCCGACGACATCGAGATCGGCGCCGGCGCGACGATCCTGAGCTGGATCGACGCCGGCGTGGAGCTCCACGTGCACTGGTGCGTGGTGAGCGCCAACGGTCCGCGGCGCAGCGAGGCGGAACAGTCGGCCAAGGCGTTTCTTGAAGGCGCCGCCACCTCGGAAATCGAGCTGGGCCACGCTAAGGACGGCTACTTTCCCTACGAGGGGGCCGGGATCAAGGATTGGATCGAGGGTCTGAAGTCGCGCGTGGCGCCCGACGTCATCTTCACGCACCGCCGCGACGACGCCCACCAGGATCACCGCGAGCTCTGCCTGCTGACGTGGAACGCCTTCCGCGACCACCTCATACTCGAGTACGAGATCCCCAAGTGGGACGGCGATATCGGCCAGCCCAACCTCTACATGCCCGTCACGGCCGCGGCGCTCGATAAGAAAATCGCGCTGCTCGACCGGCACTTCGGCTCGCAGCGCTCCAAGGACTGGTTCGACGCGGAGACCTTCCGCGGGCTCGCCCGGCTGCGCGGCATGGAGGCGCGCGCGCCCGAGCGGCTCGCCGAGGCCTTCGTCATGCGCAAGGCCTGTCTCGGCTAGACGTGCGGCCCATTCGCGCGTGATGCGGCTTGACCGGCGGCACCAGCGGCGCTCGGGGCGGCGCATTTGGTCTGCTCGCTCAGGAAGGCCGTCTGGACCTTGTCGTCGAGGATGGCGCAGGCTTTCGCCGCCGGACGGCCCAACGCCTTCACGCCGGCGTCGATCAGCGCCAGTAGCGCCTGAGCCTCCTCCTTGGTCAGCGTGAGCGTGATCATGGCTTGGCCTCCAGCGCTTCGACGCGCCCAACGAGATGACCGACCACGGTCCAGGCAGCCGCCAGGATGGCGTCGCGGTCGATGTCCTGGACCAGGGGCTCGTCCCTCTTCACCACGCGCCGGCGGCTCTCGGTGCGCCCCGGCTCGACCTCCACCGCGTCGATCTCCTCACGGTAGAGCGCATAGCGGGCAAAGCGCGGATCGATCGCGGCAATGTCCTCGGCAATAAAGCCGTACTGCGACCAATTCGCCTCGAGATCGCCTGCGGGCTGGGCGCGGCGGAAGAGCTTGGCGCGCACCGACTTTACGGCTTTGAGCGCAACTTCGGCGTCCATCTCCTCCAGCCCCGTCTTGCCCCTGATCGAGGAGGAGGTGCGCCCGATGACGCCGGCCGACGTCACCTCCAGCGCCGAGCCGGACACGGTGTTGTCGTAGGACGACTGGCTGGTCAGCACGCCGTTGTTGGAGATGCGCAGGCGCTCCGTAAACGACGATGCCCCGTCGGCCGTCAGGTTGAAGAGGAGGGCGCCCGGCATGTCGTTCGTGCCCGGAGTGCCGTCCACCACTCCCTGGATGGACGCCAGCGGATGAAGTTTGCGCCGTCGCTGGCGGCGAAGGCAAACTGCCCGATGGTATCGCCATCGTGCACGATGGTGTGCGAGCCGATCGTGCCGTTGCGCGAAAGCATGACCCAGTTGGAGCCGCCGAAGCCGCCATTGTTCCAGCGGTACTGGGCGAACGTGCACTCCGCCGACGATTGCCGGTGATTTTGAATGCCCGGTTCAAGGGCATTGACGCCCGCGACGGAGGCGGTGTGCCGCACGACGAGGGAGCTGCCCGTCAGCGTCTGCAGGATCGAGCCGCCGAGGTAGGTCTGAAGCAAATCGTCGGCCGAGGCCAGCGTGACGCTGTCCTCGTCAGCGTCCCACACGACCGCGTTGGCGCCGAGCTTCAGATTGCCCGCAAGCTCCGTGCTCTGGTCGGCGTTGAGCGTCAGAGCGAGTGCGAGCGTGTCCGACCCGTCCGGCGTCGTCCAAAAGGAGAGGGCGCCTGGCATGTCGTCGGTGCCCGGCGTGCCGGACACGTTGCAGTCGATCGACGCGGCGGGAACATAGTCGCTGCCGTCGGAGCCGAAGAACCAGATCGAGCCCAGAGCGTCGCCCTCCTGCACGATGGCGTGCGTGCCGATCGTCGCGCTGCGCGACTTGACGAACGCCAGCGCGGTGCCGAGCTCGTCGCTCGTGAACATGGCCTGGATCTGCCCCCAGTTTGCCGCGTTGTCGTCGCTCATCTGCAGTTTGGCGACGCCGCCGTACACATCGAGGGGCGGCCCCGACCCGATGAGGAAATTGCCATCTGTGTCGGCGCGGAAGGCCTCCGTTGCCCCGTCGTTTCCCACCAGGCCGATGATGGCGTCGCTCGCGCCAATTCCGCTGGTGGACTTGAGCGTCAAGGTCGAGCCCGCACCCGTTCCGCCGACGAGCAGCGGTGTTTGCGCCTGCGCGCTGGCCGACAACTCTGCGAAGCTGACCGCGCCGGTGTCCTTGTCGGCGACCAGCGCCTCGTGCCAGGTCGATCCGTCGGGGCTGACCTTGACGTGCCAGTCGTCGTCGCCGGTGGTGCCGAACTCCGCCCGCCCCGAGAACCCGGTCTGGAACAGGATCGAGGCGGTGTCGCCGGCGGCATTCTTGTTGATCTTGTGCTGGTGACCGGCGCCCGCGTGGTTGAAGAGGCTCGCCTCGGCGGCGACCGCAAGCTTGTTCGTCGCGTCCGGGGTCGCATTGATGCCCAGAAGCGGCAATTGATCGGCGAACTCGATGCCGGTCGCGTCGCCCTTGACGGCAGCCACAAGGCCCGCAGCGCCCGCGTAGGCCGATGGCGTGTCGGTTAAACCCGTAAAGGTGCTTGAGCCGCCGCCACCGCCGCCGGTCGCGACCCAGCCCGCGCCGTCCCAGGCGACGAGCACGTCCTCATCCGCCACCCAGGCGAGCCAGCCTTCGAGCGGGGCATAGAGCATCCACGCTCCGTCCTGCCAGGCCGCAATATGGCCGTCGTTGCCCGACCAGTCGCCCGTTGCGCCCCCCGCGACGATGTAGCGGTCGCCTTCGGCCGGACTTCCGGGGGGCGCCGTCAGGTCGCGGTCGGCCACGCCGATCTGCACCACGGCGTCGAGGGCGCGGATCGCCTCGTTGTGCGTCACATGCTTCTGCGCCTGCGCCGCCATGATGTAGGGAAGCCTCAGGTTGGGTGTGTCGTCCATGGTCCTCGGGTCCCGGCGCGCGGATGCCGTAGAGGCGGCCAGTATGGGGGCCGCCCTCGAAGGCGGGCATAAGTTCTTGGGGTCCGCGGCGCAGGCCCGAACGGCCTTGGTTTTGCGCTATGGTTGGGGGAAAGAATTACAGTGGAGGCGGCGCGACATGACGAGCAGCGACGAGGGACGCGGAGGCGGCAAGAGCGCTGCGGCCGCGCGGGCGGAGCGGCTGGAGGCGGAGCTGCGCGCAAACCTCAAGAAGCGCAAGGAGCAGGCCCGGGCGCGCGCGGATAAGACGAGCAAGCCGCCGCCACGCGCCGGCGACAAGCCCGAGGCGTGAGCCGGCCGCCGATCAAAGTGCGGGGCTGGATTGACCGGCAGGAAGCGGTTGCACCGCGGCGGTGATGGCCTCCTGCAGCTTGCGCCGCAGACGCACGGGCTCGGCCAGCGCCGGCAGGCGTACGTCCTCGATGCCGGTGCCGGAGATGATGACGCGGCCGAATCGAAAAATGCGCCCCAGGATGCCTTGCTCGAGACGCACCTCCTCGACGGCGCGCAGCTGCAGCTCCTCGGTGGATCGCCGCACCAGCCCGCGGCGATGGATGAGCCGCTGGTTGGTGAGCGCGATCTGCTGCGCCCAGATGGGAATTTTGATCGCGAGAAAGAGCAGCGCGCCGCACGCGACGAGCGCCCAAGCGGTCCAGGCCGGGTAGTCGCGCTCGCTCACGAGAAACGCGGCAACCAGCCCTAGAAGCAGGAAGGTCCAGGCGGCAGCGCCGTAGAGCCAATGGAAATGCGCTCTGTAGACCAGCTGCTCGTTGCGGCCGAGACTCTTATCGATGTAGCTCATGGCGGATGCCCTCGGTGTCCCTTAGCGGCAATCCTTTGCGGACGCCGTCTTGTGCTTCGCTTCGACGCTCGCGATGCGCACTTGCGTGACGCCGTCGTGTATGAATTCGAGTGTCTCGGCGGCGGCTCGCGAGACGTCGATGATGCGCCCTTGCGTGAAAGGCCCGCGGTCATCGATCTCGACGACAACGCTCTTGCCGTTGTCCAGATTTTCCACCGAGACCTTGCTGCCGAGCGGCAGCGTGCGATGCGCCGCCGTCAGCGTGGTGGGGTCGACGGTGCCGCCGCCCGCCGTCGGCTGCCCGGCGTGGTCATACCAGGACGCCTCGCCGCATTGCGTCAGGGCGAGCGCCGGGATCGGGAGCGTGACGGCGAGCACGCAGACGCTCGCGCCCAGGGCCGCTGTCCTAGCTCTGTGCATGCGCATCCTCAAGCTGCGGGTCTTTCCGCACCCAAAACGCTTAAAGTGCCGCAATCGTTCCCCCTACCGGGGCTGGTGACCGAAGACACGCACGAGAACAATCGGATGGGGACGCAAGCCTTCGGGCCCAGCCGCGAGCCTTGAAAAGGGGAAGGCGGCGGCCCGCAGTTCCGGCCGCGTTCCGGCTCGTGCTCTGCCCTCAAACCGCCGCGGCGGGCGCCCAATCTGCAAGGGAAACTTGCTGGAAAGGGCACTGAGCGCATAATCAAGGCAAAGCAAGCTGGTAGCCAATTCGCAGCCGCGGCCTCTCCACCACGGGGGCTGCGGGGCGGCCGAGACGGGACGGGGGACACGAAGCTACATGGATCGCATAAAGATAACGGGTGGTAAGCGGCTTAACGGCTCGATTCCCATTTCCGGCGCCAAGAACGCGGCGCTGCCCTTGATGATCGCCAGCCTGCTGACGCCGGACCGGCTCACGCTAAAGAACGTTCCCAACCTTGCCGACGTCAACCTGCTTGCGCGCATCCTGCGCAACCACGGCGTCGATTCCGCCGTCGACGGCAAACGTGCCGGCCCCGCGCAGCATCTGGGCGAGACCTTCCACCTCTCCGCGCGCGACATCGTCGACACGGTGGCGCCCTACGAGATGGTGAGCCGCATGCGGGCGAGCTTCTGGGTGCTCGGGCCGCTGCTTGCGCGCTGCGGTCAGGCGAAGGTGTCGCTGCCGGGCGGCTGCGCCATCGGCACGCGACCCGTGGACCTGCATCTCATGGCCTTGAAGGAGCTCGGCGCCGAGATCGAGATCGAAAGCGGCTACGTGGTCGCCAAGGCGCGCGGGGGCCTGCGCGGCGGGCGTATCGTGTTTCCCAAGGTCTCGGTCGGGGCCACCCACAACGTGCTGCTCGCCTCGGCGCTGGCGCGCGGCGAGACCGTGATCGAGAATGCCGCGCGCGAGCCCGAGGTTGGCGACGTCGCCCAGTGCCTCGTCAAGATGGGGGCGACGATCGAGGGCATCGGCACCTCGACGCTGCACATCGAGGGCGTGGACCGGCTGGAAGGCGCGGTGCACGCGGTGCTGCCCGACCGCATCGAGACCGGCACGTTCGCCATCGCCGTGGCGGCGACGGGCGGCGACGTGACGCTTGAGGGGGCGCGGCCCGACCTGCTCAAGACGGCGCTCGACTCGCTGGCCAAGACCGGCGTGGAGGTGCAGGAGACCAACAGCGGCATCCGCGTCACCCGCAACGGGGTCGGCATCGAGCCGATCGCCCTGGAGACGCAACCGTTCCCGGGCTTTCCCACCGACCTGCAGGCGCAGTTCATGGCGCTGATGACGACGGCGCACGGCACCAGCGTCATCCGCGAGACGATCTTTGAGAACCGCTTCATGCACGTGCAGGAGCTCGCCCGTCTCGGCGCCGACATTCAGCTGCACGGCGACACCGCCACCATCAAGGGCGTCGACGGCCTGACCGGCGCCCCCGTCATGGCGACCGACCTGCGCGCGTCCGTCTCCCTCGTCATCGCCGGGCTGATGGCGGAAGGCGAGACCATGATCAACCGCGTCTATCACCTGGACCGCGGGTTTGAGCAGCTGGAGCAGAAGCTGTCGCAGTGCGGCGCCCAGATCGAGCGTCTCACCGGCTAGGCGCCCGGGCCCCGGGCATGTTCCTAGTGGAACTGCGCACACGGGTCGCGCCGTCCTAACTTCGCCACGTTTTCAACCGGTGACCGGTTCGGGCGCCGCATCAACGTGACGGAGAAACGACAATGACCACGACTTTCGTGAAGACCGGCATCCTGTGCAGCGCCGCCCTGGCCTCGGCCGTGGCCGGAATGGTGATGAGCACCGCGGCCCAGGCCCGCGGCGGCAAGGAGTTCTACGTGCAGGACTATCAGTTCGACCAGCCGATGAAGGGCTTCGAGGGCCGCGCCGGCAACTACTATTGCTCGTATCAGCGCCTGCCGAACCGCGTCTGCACCTACGATTCCAACGGCAACGAGCGCTGCAAGATCATGGGCTGGACGCTGCGCCAGCACTGCTACTGAGCATTTGCATCGATCGGGTGACCGCGTCGGGGCCTCTCGCTCCGTCGCCCCGCTGAAACGTCCCCGATCCGCGGGCCCCGGACGCTAGTCCGGGGTCCGCTCGTCGTTCCCGCTGCGGTGTTCTCAATCGGCGCGGACGCGGAATGCGCGGCGGCTCAGGCCACCGTCTTCTCCGGGTCCTGCTCCTGGCGCAACAGCCTGGTGAGCGCGTCGGCCGGCGCGGGTCTGCCGTAAAGGTAGCCCTGGGCCTCCGTGCAGCCGTGCATCCTCAGGGCCTGCTCCTGCGCTTCCGATTCGATGCCCTCGGCAATGACGCCGAGGCCGAAACGCCGGCCCAGATACATGATGGCCTGAACGATCGCCGCGTCCTCGTTGTCGGTGCACAGCTCGCGCACGAACGTCCGGTCGATCTTCAGCCGGGTGACGGGATAGCGCTTGAGGAAGCTCAAGGACGCATAGCCCGTGCCGTAATCGTCGAATGCGATGCCCGTTCCCCACGCGCACATCTCGCGAAGGGGAACGATGATGGTCTCATCGCGGCGCAGCATGATGTTCTCGGTGATCTCCAGCTCGAGCGCCTCGGCGGGAAGGCCGTTCTGAATGAGGGCTTCCTCGACGCATGTCGTCAGGTTGCCGCCGTTGAACTGCGCTTCGAACAGGTTCACGCCGATGCGGAAATCGGGCATTCCCATGCGCCGCCACTCTGCCGCCTGCGCGCACGCGGTTTTGAGGACCCAGTCCCCAACGTCGGCGGCAAGGCGGCTGCACTCCAGCACAGAGAAGAAGTCGCCCGGGGTCAGGAGCCCACGTTCGGGATGACGCCAGCGCAGCAGCGCCTCGGCGCCCGTGATGGCGTGGTCCGTCAGGCGAACCTGAGGCTGGTAGAACAGCTCGAATTGGCTCTGGCTCAAGGCCCGTCTGAGCTCGCTCTCCAGGCCGCGCCGTACCATGGCTGCGCGGCGCAGGTTGGGTGTGAAGAACTGATGGCTGCTCCCCAGGGTCGACTTGGCGCGCTGGAGCGCGAGGTCGGCGTTGGAAAGCAGCTCTTCGGTGCCGGTGCCATGCGTCGGGCAGATAGCAATGCCGATGTTGACGCCCAGATGCACCGTTTCTCCTTCCAGCAGATACGGCGTCTGCAGCAGCTGGCGCAGATCCTCCGCGTGCTTGGAGGCCTCCCCTCTGTCCGTCATTCCCGGAATCAGGACGGCGAACTCGTCCGCCCCGACGCGTGCAACCGTCGTGCCGGCCTTCAAGTGGCCACGCAGACGCTCCGCGGTCTCGCTCAAGAGCAGATCGCCAGCCGAGTGCCCGAGAGAGTCGTTGACGTCCTTGAAGCCGAGCAGATCGAGCAGCAGCAGAGTGCCCGCCTCCTCCGTCACCGCCTCCTTAAGCCGGTCGATCAGGTAGGGCCGATTCGGCAGCCCCGTCACCGCGTCGAGATGGGCGATGCCGAACAGGCGCTGCTCTCCGTTCTCGTGGCCGGTGACGTCGCGAAGGATTGCGGCAAAGCTGACCTCCTCGTTCTCCCGCCACGTCGAGATGGATAGCTCGGCGGGGAACTCGCTGCCGTCGCCGCGCCGGGCAACGAGCGCCATCTGCTGAGCTGGGGGCCCCGTGGCTCCGCGCGTTACTACGCTCAAGACCTCGGCCGTCTGCAGCTTGCTCACGCGCTCTGGGAAAAGGAAGCCGATGGGCTTTCCCACCGCCTCTGACGCCGCATAGCCGAACAGGCGGGTGGCCGCGTTGTTCCAGAAGTTGATGCAGCCTGCAGAATCGGCGCCCACGATCGCGTCGGGCGAGGTCGATGCAATGCGCTCGAAACGCAAGTGACCGCCTTCCTTGGCTTGATCGAGGCGGCGCAGCTCCAAGCGGTTCATGACGAGAGCGGCCACGTCCTCGAGATTCTTGCGGTCGGCATCGGTGAATTCGGGCCAGGGCTTGGTGTCGAGGATGCACAATGTGCCGATCTTCTGACCGGTTGGCGCAATGAGAGGGATGCCGGCGTAGAAGCGGATCTTGGGTTCGTCGGTCACCAGAGGATGGGAGGCGAAGCGCTTGTCCTTGCTGGCGTCCGGCACCAGGAAAAGGTCGTTGTTCTCGATGGCGTACGCGCAGAAGCTGCCCTCGCGGCCGATGCCGGTGGCCGCCATGCCGTAGCGGGATTTGAAAAACAGCCGGTCGCGGCCGACCAGCGACAGCGCGGCCACGGGTGTCCCGTACATGCGTGCGGCAAGCTCTACCAGCCGATCGAGATCCACATCCGGCGGCGTATCGAATATGGCGTACTCGTCGAGCGCCCGCAGTCGCGTGCTCTCATGGTGTGCAACGTGTGCGTCGTGTTCGGTGCTGATAAACATCGGGCCAACCTAGATGAACCCGGAACGTAGGGGGATGGGCTTCCTTCGAGATGAAGGAGAAAGCTGCAATTCTTGCAAGAATTTGCGAAAACTGTCGGTATCTCATTTAGCAAGCGTGAGGGGGCATCGAGGCGTGGGCGCGTCCATGCGTGAGCTGCCAAGGTCGCTCGGCCACAACCAGACGTAAGGCGCGCGCCTGGCCTTAGCCGAGCTTGATCTCGCCGTTGACCTCGTGGCGCAGGTCCGTTCCTTCGGCCGTCAGCACCATCTTGACCTTGAGCTTGCCGCTGCCGGTGAGGCCCCGCTCGCGCACGATGCGCTCCACCTCCTGTTGCGAGGAAATTCCCACCTCCTTCAGGAACCGGCGCAGGGACAGGTTAAATTCTTCGTTCTCCATCGGGGCCTCCCTTGGTGATTCAGCGTCCGGGTGCCACTCGTCCTTTAGTCTAAGTACGTTGCTCACTGTTGAACAAAGCATATAGGCAAGCGCTCCGGCTGCCGCATGTAACACACTACCGCCTCGCACCGAACTCTTTGCCAGGCGCCGGCACTCTAGCGTTTCACTCTAGCGCTTCCATGAGTGCGGCGCCGCCGGGGAGATTGACGTTATGCACAAATGGGTTGCGCGCGCGGCTATTTGCTCGGCTGTGGCGCTGTTCGTCACCGGTGTGATGGGATCGGGTCCTGCAGCGCACGCACAGACGCCGCAGCAGCTGTTCGCAAAGAGCGTCGCCGGCTCGCCGCACACCGTCGATCATTCGGCCTGGGATCGCCTGCTCAAGACCTACGTGAAGCCGGGTGCGGACGGGCTCAACCGCGTCGACTACGCCGCTTTCAAGCGGGATGGGCACGCAGCGCTGAAGGCCTACATTAGCGGGCTCGAGGCCGTCGATCCGCGCACCCTCGATCGGCCGGAGCAATTCGCTTTGCTCGCCAACCTCTACAACGCAAAGACCGTCGACATCGTGCTCGACCACTATCCGGTGGCGTCGATCCGGGACATCTCGCTCGGCGGGGGGCTGCTCGGCGCCTTCACGGGCGGTCCATGGAAAGCCGATGTGCTGGAAATGAGCGGCGTTGCGCTCAGCCTCGATGACGTCGAGCACGGTATCCTGCGCCCGCTCTTCAAGGACCCGCGCGTGCACTATGCGGTCAACTGCGCCTCGGTCGGTTGCCCCAACCTCGGCACCGAGCCGTTCACCGGCGCCCGGCTCGAGGCGCAGCTCGATGCGGCAGCGCGCGCCTACGTCAACAGCGGCCGCGGCGCCAGGTTCACCGCCGACGGACTCGTCGTCTCGTCCATCTACGATTGGTACGAGGACGACTTCGGCGGCGGCGAGCAGGGGGTCATCGCGCACCTCAAGGCCTACGCCGAGCCCGCTCTTGTACAACGGCTGCAAGGCACCACATCGATCGCAGATTACGCCTACGATTGGTCGCTGAACGACGCAAAGCAATGAAGCAGGTCGGCCCGACAAAGCGCTTGCGCGCGGCAGGCGCAGCGATCCTTGCCCTTGCCGTCGCGCTGGGCGTGGTTTCGGCACCACCGGCCTTGGCCGGAAACCTGCAGAGCACCATTGAGGACGTGGCACGGCGCTGGCCCGACATCGGCCACATCGCCCCGGCGCGGCTCGCCGCGCTGATGGCGGACGGGCAAGCGGTGCTGTTCGACGTGCGCACGCCTGCCGAATACCGGGTCAGTCGCCTTCCGGGCGCCGTGCGCGTCGAGCCGGGGATGCGGGCGGCCGCCTTCCTCGATCGCTACGGCGATACCGTCGAAGGCAAGACGGCAGTGTTCTATTGCTCGGTCGGTGTCAGGAGCTCCAGGCTTGCCGAGCGGGTGGCCAAAGCCCTGAAGGCGCGCGGGGCGACGGCGGTCGATGATCTGGCCGGCGGCATCTTTGCCTGGCACGGCGAGGCGCGAGCGCTCGTCGATGCCGTCGGCCCGACGGACTTCGTGCACCCTTATGACGCCAGCTGGGGGCGCCTGCTTGGTCGCCCCGGCCTAGCGCGCACCGAGCCGCGAAGCTGAGCGCTTCAAGCGGACTTGTGCGCCCGCCACGCCGAACGGGCGATGACCGTTAGGATGGTGAGACCTGCGAGCAAGGAGCCGCGCAGCGTGCCCGAGATTTTCGAGGTGCCGATGCGTGCGCGGTAGCTGACCGGCACCTCGACGTATCTCAGCCCTTTTTCAACGGCCCTGAGCTGCATCTCGACGGTCCATCCGTAGGCGCGATCCTTGAGATCGAGCTTGCGCAGCGCATCCGCGCGGATGGCGCGGAAGGGTCCGAGGTCGCTATAGGCGCCGCCCCAGATGCCGCGGATGAGCCGGCAGGCGAGCCAGTTGCCGAAGCGTTGTTGCGGGGTCAGTGCGCCGGGGCCGCGTTGTCCGCGCACGCGCGAGCCGACGACGAGATCGGCGCCACCCGACGCGATGGGTTCGATGATCGTCGCCATCTCTTGCGGCCTGTCGCTGTAGTCGCCGTCGAGAAACACGATGATGTCGGGATCGGTCAGGGCGCCGATCCCAGCCTGGCAGGCCGCGCCGTAGCCGCGCTCGCGCTCGGTTACAACGCGTGCGCCCGCCGCAAGCGCGGCCCGCGCCGTGCCGTCGTGCGAACCGTTGTCGACGACGACGATCTCGTCGGCCCAGTCGGGAATGTCGGCGATCACGCGGCCGACCGCCTGCTCCTCGTTGAGGGCGGGAATGACGACGCAGATTCTCTTGCCGTGCCGCATCAGTTGTCTACTTGGTGTGGACGGGAGCCGAAAAGGTGGCGTGCGCCCTCGGCGAGAAGTGCGGCCCACACCGGTATCCAGATGATCCACACGATGGCGCGCTCGAACAGCTGCGGCTCTCCCGCAGCCGTGAGATAGAAGGACATATAGTAGAGCGGCGCGGTGGCGGTCAGAACCAGAAAGCCGGTCCAGGGCCGGAAGGCGAGGAACGGCGCGAACCAGGCAGCGTACCAGGGAAACGGAGCGGGCAAGAGCAAGATGATGGCGGCGATCACGAGACTGGCGCGGCCGATGAGATCATTCGCGTCGGTAATCGGCCTGATGCATACGGCCCCGGCGATGCCTGCCAGAGCGATCACAATGGCCATGCGGGTCAGGAGCCCTGCCGGCGCCTCTGCCAGTTGCAGCCAGCCGAGGAGCGTCGCGCACGCAGCTTCGAGCGCAGGATACAGCGCGCTGCTGGTCTGCCATCGCGTTGCGTAGGCGGTGAAGCCCGAGCCGTCATCGAGGCCCCCCGTAACAATGGGTATGGCGAGGAGCGCAACGAGCGCGCCGAACACCGTCAGCGCGGCAGCGAGCCTGCGCGGCTCGTTGGAAAGCGGCCGCAGGATCAGCGGCAGCAGCAGCAGCGGCCAGATCTTGGCGCCGACGGCGAGCGCCAGATTGGCGCCGGCGAGTGCCTGGCGCCCGCGGGCTGCCAACAACAATGCGCCCAGCACCAAGGGCAGCACGATCGCATCCATGTGCGCTGAGTTGGCGAGCTCCTTGATGAGCAGCGGATTCCACCAATAGAGCGCCGACCACGCGGGCGAGCGGCCGGTCATGCGCAACAGCATCAGCACGAGTGCCAGCGTGACGAGCTCGCAGGAAAGAACGATCGCGCGCCACGCCGTCAGGCTCCAGGGCTGCACGAGATGCGCCAGCGCGAATGCGCCCTGCGCCACCGGCGGATAGATCGTTTTGAGGTCGGCATGGTTGATGCGCCGCACGACCGGGCCGCTTGCGTGCGCGAGGCTGCCGAGGGTCGTATCGCCGGCGAGCGCACGGGCTGCCTGCGGCGAGACGGCGTAAGGGTTGGTGCCACTTGCCGTCACCGCACCGTCCCAGAGATAGCGCTGGTAGTCGTCCTCCAGCATCGGCTCGCTGGCAAAGAGCACCAGCCGCGCCGACAGGCCCGCGACCACGATCAGCGCCATGAGCAGACGCATGGTGCGCGCATCTGCAACCGAAGCGGCACGGATCAATGGGGGGAGCGCGAGGCAGAACACCAGCCCGGCGGCAACGAGCCCGGCGACCAGGGCCGGCACCGGCATCTCGGCAACGTCATAGGCATAGCCGAATTGGCCGGAGGCCTGCGTCAGCGCCGCCGCGAATGCGACCACGAGCAGGCCGAGCGTCACCCAGCCTGCCGCCACAATTCCCGCGACCGTCGCGCCGCCAGCTCCCGCCGCCACGGCCTCCGATTTGGGGCTCAGTGAGACCCGCGCGGCGTCACGCACTTGCCTTTGTCGGGATCGTAGACCTTGCCGTCGGGACAATCCTGCGTCTGGGCCGAGACCTCCAGGCTCAAAGCCGCAAACGCCAAGATTGCCAGCAGTGCGGCGAAAATCCTGGCCATGGGGTACCTCCTCTGGTGTTGCGCGACAGGAAAACGTTCTCGATGCTTGCCTGCACGTTTGGCTATACGAGTGGAAGGCGCCGCCGGTTACAAGGCGTTGCTGCGCGCGTAGCCCCAGCTAGCGGTGCGCTCCGCTGCGGGCAGGCTTGGCCGCGGTTGCGCCCGCCGGGCCGCGCCGCTATCAAAGCTTGAGCGCTCATGGGCCGGCAACGGCGACCAGAGCCGCCCGTGGGAGCGCTTGCGCGCATGGAAGAACTGAAGCTTATCGCCTTGGACCCCGAGGACTTGCGTGTCCTGTCCTGCCACCTGCAGGACGCCGTGGTACGGGTGGGTGACATGGCCTATCTGAAGCAGGAAATGCGCTTTGCCGCGATTGCCAACCGGTTCGACTGGGAACGTGCGGCCCAGACGGCCGAGGGCGGCTATCAACGGCGACGCGCGGGCGTGCGGTTCGAGCGCGTCAAGGCGGCGCATGTGCAGGGCATCGACTTGAGCCAGAAGAATGCCGTGCTGGAGCTGCTTGCTGTTACCTTCGAGCCGGGGGACGAGCCGTCGGGCATGCTGACGCTGCAGTTTGCCGGTGGCGGCGCCATTCGGCTCCACGTCGAGTGCATAGAGGCGGAGCTGCGCGACCTGGGCGCGGCCTGGCGCACGCAGCGCAAGCCCGCGCATTCAGGCGACGATCCATCAACGACATCCTGAGGAGACGGCCGCAAGGCCGATGACGAGATGCCCAAGCGGCTTCAGACGCGCGCCCCTGGCTTCGAGCAGGCATTTGCCGGCTTTCTCGCCGAGAAGCGCGAGATTTCCGCCGACGTCGATGCGGCGGTGCGGGCAATCGTCGCCGACGTAAGGGCACGCGGCGATGCGGCGCTGGTCGATCTGTCGCGCAAGTTCGACCACATCGATCTCGATGCCGTGGGCCTGCGCGTCTCGCCTGAGGAAATGCGCCAGGCAAGCGCGGCTTGCGAGAAGGATACGCTCGCAGCCCTGGAGCTTGCGCACGATCGCATCGTCGAGCATCATCAGCGCCAGCTCCCCGTCAACGAGCGCTATACCGACGAGATCGGCGTGGAGCTCGGCTGGCGCTGGACCGCGGTGGAGTCGGCCGGCCTTTACGTTCCCGGCGGCCTCGCCTCCTATCCGAGCTCGGTACTGATGAACGCCATCCCAGCCAAAGTGGCGGGCGTGCCGCGCCTGGTCATGGTGGTGCCTGCGCCCAGAGGCGAGCTGAGCCCGCTGGTGCTGGCTGCGGCACAGCTTACCGGCATCAGCGAGGTCTACCGTGTCGGCGGGGCGCAGGCCGTGGCCGCGCTCGCCTACGGCACCGAGACGATCGCGCCCGTCACAAAGATCGTGGGGCCGGGCAACGCCTACGTGGCTGCCGCCAAGCGCCAGGTGTTCGGGCAGGTCGGCATCGACAGCATCGCCGGCCCGTCGGAGGTGCTGATCATCGCCGACAAGAACAACGATCCCGAATGGATCGCCGCCGATCTATTGGCCCAGGCCGAGCACGATACCGCTGCCCAGGCCATCCTCATGACGGACGACGAAGGCTTCGCGCGTGCGGTCGAGGCGGCGGTGGCGCGCCAGCTGGAACGGTTGCCGCGCGGCAACATCGCCGGCGAGAGCTGGAACGTGTTCGGCGCGGTGATCGAGCTTGCCTCGCTCGACGAGGCGCCAGCACTTGCCGACCGCATCGCGGCGGAGCATCTGGAGATCGCGACGGAGGATGCCGAAGGGCTGTCCGAGCGCATCCGCAACGCGGGCGCCATATTCCTGGGCAAGCAGACGCCGGAGATGATCGGCGACTACGTAGCGGGCTCCAATCACGTGCTGCCGACCGCGCGCTCGGCCCGCTTTTCCTCCGGCCTCGGCGTGCTCGACTTCATGAAGCGGACCTCTCTGTTGAAGCTCGACGGCGCGGCGCTCGCCGCGCTGGCGCCTTCCGCCATGACGCTGGCACGGGCGGAGGGTCTCGAGGCGCATCGCCGCTCCGTCGAGATCAGGCTCGGTCGATCAGGTCAAGGCGCGTCATGAGCGAAGCGGCAACGCCCGCTGGGGACAGCAAGTCGCGGCTCGTCGCCATCACGCTCGACGAGAAGTCGACGGCGACCTCGAACCCCAACATCGAGCACGAGCGCGAAGTTGCGATCTTCGACCTGCTGGAGGCCAACAGCTTTGCGCTCGAGGGCCGCGACGAGGGTCCCTACTCGCTCAATCTGGCGATCGTCGAGGACCGGCTCGTCTTCACCGTCGGCAATGAAACGGGTGACACAATTGTCACGCATATGCTGTCGCTGACGCCGCTCAAACGCATCATGAAGGACTACTTCCTCGTTTGCGAAAGCTACTACGCGGCCATCCGCACCGCGCCGCCATCGCGCATTCAGGCGATCGACATGGGGCGGCGCGGGCTCCACGACGAGGGAAGCCGCGTGCTGCTGGAGCGGCTCGCCGGCAAGATCACCGTGGATCTCGATACGGCGCGCCGCATCTTCACGCTGATCTGTGCGCTTCACTGGAAGGGTTAGCCCCCATGTCCCGGGAGGTGGCGGGCGGCAACGAAACGGACGCAATGGTACCGCCCGGCGCCGGTAGCAAGGGGCAGCGAGGGGCTCTTCCCGGCGCGGTGCTGTTTGCCTGCACCATGAACACCGTGCGCTCGGTGATTGCCGCGGCGATCCTGCGCCATCTCGCCGGCCACCGCTCGTACGTGCGCTCGGCGGGCGTCAAGGCCGGAGAGCCCGACCCGTTCGTTGCGGTCGTCATGGACGAGATCGGCATCGACGTATCGCAGCACCATCCCCACACGCTGCAGGAGCTGCACGACACGTCCTTCGACCTTATCATCACGCTGTCTCCGGAGGCGCACCATCAGGCGCTGGAGCTGACCCGGACCATGGCGGTGGACGTCGAATATTGGCCGACGCTCGACGCGACGATGATGCTGGGGCACGGCAGCCGCGAGCAGGTGCTGCAGCACTACCGCGGCGTCCGCGACCAGCTCTTCGACAGGATCAGGATGCGCTTCGGGTTTGAAGGCGGTCCGACGGTGTGACGGCATCGTCGGTGGCGGCGGTCGCCGCGGAGGGCTGCGCGGCGAGCAGGTACCAGGTTTCCTGCGCCCCGATGCCCTTGATCTCGATCGATCCGCGCGGCTCGTACGCGAATGCGTCTCCGAGCTTGGCGCGGCAGCCGGGGCAGATGAGGATCCGTCCGGGAGCGGCCAGGGCCTCCAGACGGCTCGCCAGGTTCACGGGATCACCCCACACATCGTAGCTGAACTTGCGCGTGCCGATGACGCCGGCCGTCACCGGCCCCGATGCGACGCCGATGCGGATGTTGAGATCGAGCCCCGTTTCGTTGCGCAATCGCTTGATGCACCTGAGCATGTCGAAGGCCATGCGCGCCAGCCGCGCGGTATGGTCGGGGACGGGCTCGGGCAGTCCGCCGACCACCATGTAGGCGTCGCCGATGGTCTTGATCTTCTCGACCCCGTGCTCGACCGCAAGCGCGTCGAACTGCGAGACGATGCGGCTCAGAAGGTCGACCGTCTGGTCCGCCCCGAGCCGCCGGGCCAGCGCAACGAAGCCGGATATGTCGGCGAACATGACCGTGGCGTCGTCGATGGAGTCGGCGATGAGGCTCCCGGGGTTTGCCTTCAGCCGCTCCACGATCGCGTCGGGAAGCGTGTTGCGCAGCACCGCGTCGGTCTCCGCCTTGGCGCGCTCGACCAGGCTGAAGGCGTAGTAGACGGATGCTGCGATGAGGATGACCGTGGTGATCGCCGCCTGCACGTAAAGTGAGTCCGCCACCGCCTGCTCGTGCGGGGCGACACGGCCTTCGGCCGGAAACCAGAACCATGAGCACAAATGCAGGATCAGGCCGAGGCTGACGACCCCGGTGATCAGCCAGATGCGGTTCAAACCGAAGATCACGAAGGCCGCCGCGGCGGCAATGATGTATTGGAGATGCGCGCCGGCTTCGCGGCTGAAGAAATCACCGAAACCGAACAGGGCGGCATACTCGACGCCAACGATCAACAGGCCACCGGCAATCTCGCTTATGCGGTGTGCGAACGGCACCAGGAGCATGGTCACGACGATCGCCAGATTGAGCAGGATCATCGGCGCGTAGGTGCGGAAGTCCTGAAGGCTCTGCTGAATGGCGTAGATCAAAGTCGTGGCCGCGATCAGATACGCGACCATGTTGAGGATCTTGAGCCGGCGGCGCACGTCGGGCGGGTAGGGGGCGGTTCCGGCCTCGGCGATGCGGCGCAGGAGGGCGCGGGCGCGGTGCATGAACGGACGGTCGAGCAGGGCGCCAAGGCGCATCCCTATCCCCGACTTCAACGCACTCAAATACGGCACGATCGGCATCTGGCGGCCTGGGCGCATCGAACCATCTAGTAAGGACTGGCGCCCGATCTTATCCCAGGTGGCGCGCTGGGGTTAGGGGTGCCTCGGCTCGGTCTCGAACTTCATTCCGTACCCGCAATCATTTGCAGCTCCTCGATGTCGCAAATGATCTGGCCTTCGCTGCGTTGCAGGGCTCCGCTCGATTCCAGCAGCGACAGCGCGGTGTTGACCTTTGGCCGGCTCGCGCCGATGAGCAGCGCAAGCTCGCTCTGGGACATGGGCAGCTCGATGGTGACGCGCCCCTCCTCGCTGTCGGGCGCCTTCTGGCGCGCGGCGGCCAGGAAGAAACGGGCAAGCCGGCCCTCTATGGGGTAGAGGGCGATGGCTTCCAGCTGCTGGTCGGCCTCGCGCACGCGCGAGCACAGGAAGCGTATGGCCGTCTCGGCGACCACGGGGCGCGTGTCCATCAGGCGCTTGAAGGCGGGCTTGGACAGGCTGAGCGCGGTCACCTTGTTGACGGCCGTGGCGTCGGCGCTGCGCGGGCCTCCGTCGAGCATGGCGATCTCGCCGAAAATGGCGCCGGGCTCGGCATGGGCGAACGAGAGCTCGCGCCCTTCCGCCGTCAGCACGGACAGGCGCACGCGGCCCTTGACGACCAGGTAGATCTCGCGGCCCGCATCGCCGCGCGCGAAAATCACCTGGCTGGCGTCGAAGTTGACCTCGCGCATCTCGTCGGCCACCGCGCGCCGGTCCGCCTCGTCGAGCGAGCCAAAGAGCGGCGTGCGGCCGAGCAGCTCGACAATCTCAGTCTTGGCAACCATAAGAAACCCTGTGAGCGCGGCGCCGGGCTGATTTAGCCCGAGAAACGTGTGCCATGGCAACGGGGGATTGGCCACTTGCTTTTGCCGTCGAGCCTTTGCATTGTCTGCAACGACACGTTTCTCGCGTCCACTGCCGGAAGATTTGCGCCACAAATCATGCAAGGCGCCGGCCGGTGCCACACTTCCGCCGCCCCCAGAGGCGGTGTTAGGTGGCGTTCCGCCGGGCTCCCGGTGCCCCAGCCTCGCCCTCAAGGGCGCCGCCAGCGGGTGCGTTTCATGCACAAGTCGTCCACGTTCGATGGTCCATCCTCGCAGGTGATCACCCCATGACCGCCAAGGCTGCCTTTCTAACCGCGCTCAGCCGCACAGACCGGCCGCGCCGGGAAACCCTGCGCCGGGAGCTTGCCCGCGACAACGCGGCGAGCAAGCATAATGGGGCCCGACCGACGCTGGTGCTGGCCAGCGCCAGTCCGCGCCGGCTGCGGCTGTTGGCGCAGGTCGGCGTCGAGCCCGACGCGTTGCGCCCGACCTCGATCGACGAGTCTGCACGCCGGGGCGAGATGCCGCGTGCCTATGCCGCCCGACTGGCGCGTGCCAAGGCCGAGACCGCGCGCGACCAGATCGCCAACGACAAGGACATCGCCGCAGCCTACGTGCTGGCCGCCGATACGGTGGTGGCGCTGGGGCGGCGCATCCTGATGAAGCCGTCGAACATCGAGGAGGCGGCCCACTGCCTGCAGCTTCTTTCGGGCCGCGCGCACCGCGTCTTGACCAGCGTGTGCCTGATCACGCCCGACGATCGCATGCGCCACAAGATCGTCGACACGCGCGTGCGCTTCAAGCATCTGACGCGCGAGGAGATCGAGGCCTATATTGCCTCCAGGGAGTGGCGCGGCAAAGCCGGCGGCTATGCGATCCAGGGCTTCGCCGGCTGCTTCGTGCGCAAGATCGTGGGCTCCTACACGAGCGTCGTCGGCCTGCCGCTGACCGAGGTCGTGGCCATGCTGGCCAGCGAGGGCTTTCCCATCCACTTCGCCTGGGTCAGGGCCGCCGAGCTCGACCCGAATTAACGCCCCAGAGCCAGACTGCGAGCTATGGCGAGCAAGGATCCAAAACCAGCCAGCGCCGGCTACGGCCGCTGCCCCATCTGCAAGGCGCCTGCCGACATGGCCTATCGGCCATTCTGCTCGGCGCGCTGCCGCGATGTCGATCTGTCGCGGTGGCTGCGCGGCGGCTATGCGATTCCGGGGGGACAGCCGGAGGCCGACGAGGACGGCGACAATGCAGCGGCGCAGGCCGGCCCGCGGGTTGTGTCGGAGGATGACGAGGAGAACCGGCACTGACGCGAGGCTTCAGGGGCGCGCCGCGTGTCGCCCGCGCAAGCGCTGGACAGGTGCGGGGGGCATCTCTATAACGGCCGGGCTTTGGCGCGAGGACACGGCCGAGGCTCATGCCCAGGTAGCTCAGTTGGTAGAGCACGTGACTGAAAATCACGGTGTCGGTGGTTCGATTCCGCCCCTGGGCACCACTACCCTCGGCGCCAGCGCGCGCCTTTGAATGCTCGCCGCTTTGATTTCGGCGGCGCCTCGCGTGCACCGTTGGAGCGGCCGACATTTTCCCCGCCTGCCGCCGGCTCTTGATCCCTTGCTCGCTCGGTCCTCCTCTGAATGCAGAGCGCGCGATCTGGCCGTGCGGGGGCCTGGCGTCGCATTGCGGGAAGCCGCGAAAGCTCGCGTTAAGCCTAGCTTGTCCGTGCACGGCCGCCGTAGCCCCCCAGTAACGGTAAGAAATCCTCACTGTGATAGCTGAGGAAGCTTGTCACCGCAGGCTTCGCGCACGGCCGCCTGACCGGATGTCCGGCCGGAATTCCTCGCTGCGGGCAGACGGGTTCGTGGAAAGAAACGATGGGTATCGTCAGGTTCGCGCTCAGGTTTCCGCACACGTTCTACGTGGTGGCCGCTTTCATCCTGTTCATCGGGGTGACGGCGATCCGCACCATGCCCATGGACATCTTCCCCGAGATCAACATCCCCGTCGTGACGGTGATCTGGGAGTACGACGGGCTGGCGACGCCGGAGATGGAGCAGCGCGTCACCATCTACTCCCAGTACTCGATCAGCGCCAACGTCTCCGGCATCAAGGACATGGAGGCGCAGACGCTGAACGGGCTGTCGGTCGTCAAGATCTATTTCCAGCCCGACGTCTCGATCGATCTCGCCATCGCGCAGATCGTTTCGGCGTCGAACTCCATCCGTGCACTTATGCCCGAAGGGATTCAGCCGCCGGTTGTGGTGCAGTACAACGCCTCGAGCGTGCCCGTGCTGCAGTTGAGCCTCACCTCCGACACGCTCGACCAGACGCAGCTCTACAACTACGGGCTCTATACGCTGCGCCAGCAGCTGGCTCCTGTGCAGGGCGTCACATTCCCCACGCCCGACGGCGGCAAGCCGCGCCAGATCATGGTCGATATCGACCCCAAGAAGCTTCTGGCCAAGGGCATGACGCCCATGGACGTCGTGGATGCCGTCAACGCCCAAAATCTCACGATCCCGTCGGGGCTGATGAAGATCGGCAAGACGGAATACACCGTGCGCACCAACTCGATGCCGGGCAGCATCAAGGCCCTGAACGACATCCCGCTGAGATATGTCGATGGCGCCACCGTGTTCATGCGCGACGTCGGCCAAGTGCGTGACGGCTCGGCCGTGCAGCAGAACATCGTGCACGAGGACGGCAAGGAGGCCGTGCTGCTCAGCGTCATCAAAAACGGCAATGCCTCGACCGTCACCGTGGTCCAGGGCGTGCTGGCGGTGCTGGAGATCGCGCGCCAGGCGGCGCCTCCGGGGCTCAGCATCAACGAGCTGTTCGATCAGTCGAAGTTCGTCACCAGCGCCATCGAGGCCGTGGTGCAGGAAGGCCTCATCGCCGCCGGCCTCACCGCCATGATGATCCTGCTGTTCCTCGGCTCGTGGCGGTCGACGCTCGTGGTGATGATCTCCATTCCGCTGGCGATCCTGAGCTCGATCATCGGCCTGTTCCTCACCGGCAACACGCTCAACACCATGACGCTGGGTGGTCTCGCGCTCGCCGTCGGCATCCTCGTCGACGACTCCACGGTGACGATCGAGAACACGCATCGGATTCTGGAGGAGGAGGGCAAGCCGCTGTCGGAGGCGACGCTCTATGGCTCGGCCGGCATCGCCGTGCCGACGCTCGTCTCCACGCTGTCCATCAGCTGCGTGTTTGCCTCCGTGATCTTTCTGGAGGGCCCGCCGAAATACCTGTTCGCCCCGCTCGGTCTTGCCGTGGTTCTGGCCATGTTGGCCTCGTACGGCCTGTCGCGGACGCTGACGCCGATTACCATCGGGCTGCTGCTCAGCAGCGAGTTGGCGCACAAGGCCAAGGGGGCGCCGACGGGCTTTTTCGGGCGCTTCCATGAGCGCTTCGAGCACGGCTTCGAGCACATGCGCCAGGGCTACGTGCTGTTGCTGTCGGTGCTGCTCGCGCGCCGCTACATTCTGCCGATCGTCTCCGTCGCTCTGCTTGCGATGGGGGCTGTTCTCTACACGATGGTCGGGCGCGACTTCTATCCGATCATCGACGCGGGCCAGATCAAGCTGCACGTGCGCGCGCCGGCCGGCACCCGCCTGGAGGTGACGTCCAAGATCTTCGCAGCGATTGAGGAAAAAATTCGCCAGGTCATTCCCAAAGAGGACATCTCCTTGATCGTCGACGACATCGGGGTGCCGGCCATCTCCTACAACCTCGCCTTCACCGATGGATCGACGATCGCCGCCAACGACGGCACGATTCTGATCTCGCTCAATTCGGGGCACGCACCGACCGACGACTACATCAAGAAGCTGCGCGTGGTGCTGCCCGAGGCCTTCCCCAGCGTGATCTTCTACTTCCAGGCCGCCGATATGGTGACGCAAATCCTCAACTTCGGACTGCCCGCGCAGATCGACGTGCGCACGGTCGGACCCGACGTGAAGACGAACCTGCGCATCGCCAAAGAGCTGCGCCGGCGCATGGCCGCCATTCCCGGGCTCGTCGACGTACATATTCAGCAGGAACTCGACGGACCGGCCTTCTTCACCGATATCGACCGTTCGCGTGCCCTGCAGGTGGGGCTCAATGCCCAGTCGATCGGCTCCAACATCAACGCGAGCCTGAGCTCGTCGAAGCAGGTGGAGCCGAATTTCTGGACCGATCCGAAATCGGGAATTCCCTACTACTTCGCCGTGCAGACACCGCAATATTGGGCGAGCACGCTGAACGAGCTGCAGAACACCCCCATCTCGACCAGCATTGCCGATCGCAACAACTATGAGGATGCCCAGCCTGTTCCGGGCATGATCAGCAATATCGCGACAATCAAGCGCGACAGCGTGCCCACCAACTCCAACCAGACCAACGTGCAGCCGGTGTTCGAGGTCTACGCCGCCGTGCAGGGGGCCGACCTGGGCAGCGTCTCCGAGCAGATAGCCAAGGACGTCGCCGAGCTGGAGAAGCAGATGAAGCCCGGCAACACCATCCAGATCCTCGGCCAGATCCAGAGCATGGACGATGCCTTCACCGATCTCGGCATCGGAATCTTGTTTGCCTCCGTGCTCGTCTATCTGTTGATGGTGGTGAACTACCAGAATTTCGGCGAGCCGTTCGTCGTCATCCTGGCGTTGCCCGCAACCTTCGTGGGCATTCTCGCCATGCTGTTCATCACCGGAACGACGCTGAGCGTTCCCTCGCTCATGGGCGCGATCATGGCCGTGGGTGTGGCGTCGGCGAACTCTATTCTTCTGGTGACGTTCGCGCGCGACCAGCAGCTTGCCGGCCGCACGTCGGTGCAGGCGGCGATCGACGCCGGTCACACCCGCATCCGCCCCGTGCTGATGACGGCGTGCGCCATGATCGTCGGCATGATCCCCATGGCGATTGGCGGGCCGGGTGCGGAGCAGAACGCGGTGCTCGCGCGCGCGGTCATCGGCGGGCTGCTGTTTGCCACGCCGACGACGCTTCTCTTGGTTCCGTTCCTGTTTGCGGTCTTGCGCAAGAGCAACGACGGCAAGGCCGAGCACGGCGTATTCGAGGAGGAACCCGCATGAGTGCGGACGAGAAACTTCCCGAGACGGAAAAGCCCTGGCCCAGCGATCCGCAGCCGGGATTGGATCCGGGACCGGATGTGAGGATCCCGACCGATACGGCTCCCTTCCGGCGCACCGGACGGCGGCTCGCTATCGGCGTGCTCGTCATCCTCGCCACGGCCTTCGCCTATGGCGCCTGGAAGTCCTATGAGCGCCACGAGGCGGTGATGGTCACGGCCCAGCAGCAGCGCGACTTCGTCCCGTCTCTGCACGTTGCCCCGGTCAAGGCCAGCGACGATGTCATCAACCTGACGCTGCCGGCCACGACGCTCGCCTTCACCACGGCCAACATGTACGCGCGCGCCAGCGGCTACATCTCCGAGCGCAAGGTCGACATCGGCGACCGGGTCAAGAAGGGCGACCTGCTGGCCTATATCTCCGCCCCCGAGATCGAGTACCAGCTCGCCCAAGCCCAGGCGACGCTGCTACAGAGCCGGGCGACGGTGGGCCAGCTGTTGGCCAGCATGGAGCTGGCGCGCATCACCGACCAGCGCAACGTTCCCCTGGTCGAGCGCGGTTTCGTCAGCGCGCTCAATGGTGACACCTACCGGCTGAACCTCAAGTCGCAGGAGGAGCAGGTGAAGGCGGCGGAGGCCAGCGTGGCGGCGCAGGCCGCGCAAGTCGAGGTCGCGCGCCAGCAGAAGGACTATCAGAGCGTCATTGCGCCGTTCGACGGTGTCGTCACGCAACGCAACATCAATATCGGCGACCTCATGCAGGCCGACGCGACGAGCGGCACTTTCATGTTCACGATCATGCAGAGCGACGTGATCCGCACCCAGGTCTACGTGCCGCAGGAGCAGGCGTTCGGCCTTGCACCCGGCGTCAAGGCGGACGTGCGCGTGCCCGAGATGCCCAGCCGCACCTTTCCCGGCACGGTGACGCGCATTGCCGATGCGCTGATGCCCGGCACGCGCACGCTTCTTGCCGAGGTCGACATCCCCAATCCCGAAGGCGAGCTGCAGCCCGGCACCTACGTCACGGTCGAGCTCTTCATACCGCGCAAGACGCCCTCGCTTCTGGTGCCGGCGCAGGCCATCATCTTCAACGAGCACGGCATGCAGGTCGCCGTGGCCAAGGACGGCACCGCGCATATCCAGAAGGTCACCGTCACGCGCGATCTCGGCACGGCGATCGAGGTGGACCACGGCGTCGAGGCGGGCGATCTGGTCATCATCGACCCGCCCGTCGACCTGGAAAACGGCTCCAAGGTGCAAATCAAGGCGCCGGCGAAGAAAGCTTCCGTGCAATAGTCGTCACAGGCAGGGCGGCATCACAGGGTCGACGGGCCCGCGCAACACGTCGCGCACGGTGACGCACGTGCGCCAGTGGCGGAGCTGCTCATACGACGGCAGCCAGGAGGCGTCCCATCCGCCGCCGAGTGCCTGGATCAGGTTGACGCTGGCGAGGAAGCGGTCCTGCCGCACGGTGAGCGCGTTGATCTCGTTGGAGAGCAGCACCTCCTGGGCCTGCACGACGGCGGTGAAGTCGACGGTGCCCTGGCGGTATTCGGCAATCGTGATGTCGAGCGCCTCCCTCGCAAGCTGCACCGCCTCGGCCAGCGCGCGCGCTTGGTCGGCGAGGATGCGCAGGTTGGAAAGCTGGTCCTCGACCTGCTGCATCGCGGTCAGCACGGTCTGGCGGTAGCTGGCGACCGACTGGTAGTAGCCCGCGAGCGCGGCCGCCACCTCGCCGCGGCGCAAGCCCCCCTCGAATATCACCTCGGCGACGTTCGCGCCGACCGACCAGATCTCGTTGGCGACCGCGATGGGAAATGCCTTGGTGCCCACCCAGCCGAAGGAGGCGTAGGAGAGGACGCTGTTCCCGAAGCCGGCAAGGCTCACGCTGGGAAAGTAGGCGGCGACCGCCACGCCGATGAGGGCATTGTTGCTGGAGATGGTGCGCTCCGCGTT
>Ga0307426_1000080_pt1 | contig 55646 bp, 67 predicted proteins | sample SalMarWE160340MG_FD_202165 | JGI IMG/M metagenome (GOLD analysis project Ga0307426, IMG submission 202165) | Salt marsh sediment microbial communities from the Plum Island Ecosystem LTER, Massachusetts, United States - WE1603-40 | ecosystem: Environmental > Aquatic > Marine > Intertidal zone >... | reverse complement strand
CTGAAGAAGATTGCCAGCAACTGAGGTCATGCCTGGAGAAATTACGCAATAAGGCGTTTAAAGAGCTTGTAGAGGAGCACAAACCACCACCTCTGCCACGGTATTAATCAGCGCTGCTCCTGTAGCTGTAGGTGCTGTGCCAACAGTGAACTCTACCTTTTCAGACGCGGGAGGTGACCTGCAGACTGAGTTGGCGAAACCGCTGCTGGCACAGCACAAACCGCACCCCCACTAGCTGGTAGATGAAAAGGAAATGAGAAGGAGATGAGAAGGAGGTAACCAACAGTAATTATAACCATATCATCTATGTATCTCGTATTAGCTAGTCGTCCACATGTGATTTGGGTATATTATGCCCTACTTTTTACTCTGTCAATACCCCCATTAGTTTTGTTTAATTTTATGCAGCAGACTGGGGAGTAAGTAGCCCCGTTGGAGTGTTCTTTGGCGGTAAAATGGGTGGCCTTAACATGGCAGATGGGTATTGCCTATTGGCCTCTTGTCTTAAGTTCTGCTTATCAAGCGGGGGTTATAGTCCTACTAATGATAGTGCTTCTTCCGGCGTTAGCAAAGGTTCTACCGTAACTTTGTATCCTTCGATACTGAAGAATGGAGCGTATACTTTCAGCAGTTCCTTGTACCCTTCATCTACGTGTCCCTTTTCCACCGCATAAAGGTTATAGGCTTTCATGCCCTCGCCACCAGCAGCGATATAGATGCCGAGTGTCTTTACATAGGGTGGTGGGGCTTTTGCAAGAACCTCCACGCCTACTTTCCCAACCTTGGCTGTACTCTCAGTCGGCCATGTCTCTGTCAACATAAACAACATTTTCATCACCTCCTTTTCTATTTAATCGGGAAAATGATAGCTTACCGGCCTCCCCCAGGCAATATACGTGATTGGTAACAGGCAACTGGCTGGTGGTACTAAGACAAGTCAAATGTTAAACCCACACTTGTGTCTATCGCAAACATCTGCAATTCCCAGTAGTGCATGGGAGACATAAGCCAAACCCTCAGCCAATTCCCGTGTGTAATCAGGTAAATCATCATGCTATACTGGCGTCAAGAAAGAATGGATGCTTTGAACGAGCAGATAAACAAAGGAATTCAAATTCTCAAGCAAGGTGGGGTAATTGCCTTTCCCACCGATACGGTCTATGGTCTGGGCGCTGATGCATTCAATCCTAAGGCGGTGGAGAGGATTTATGAGATAAAAAAGCGCCCCAGACACTTGCCCCTCCCCTTGCTTATCGGCGATGTGGAACAGCTTGCTGTTCTGGCCGCCAAGCCATTGCCTGAAATTGCCTTGTTTCTAGCCAGGCGTTTTTGGCCTGGTGGGTTAACCCTGGTTGTCCCTAAAGCAGCTCATTTGCCTGGTTATCTTGGCGATACCAACATAGCGGTGCGTGTTCCAGCTCACCCTATTTGCCTGGCACTTATTCTGGCAATCAATAATCCCCTGATTGGCACCAGCGCCAATATCAGTGACAAGCCCAGCGTGGTAACCGCAGGCGAGGTGAGACAACAACTAGGTAACGAGGTCGACCTTATTATCGATGGAGGCAGATGTCCCGGTGGTAGCGAGTCAACTGTGGTTGATGTCACTGGTGGAGGAGCTGTGATTTTGCGTCATGGCATTATCCCTGAGGAGAAAATCAACCGAGTAGCACAGGAATACCGGGAGGTAAAAGACGATGCGAATTGCTTTGGGTTGTGACCATCGCGGCTTTAAGCTGAAGCAGACAATTATGGAATTTCTGCAGCAATCAGGCTATAGCTATCATGATTTTGGCTGTTACAACACGGAGTCGGTGGATTATCCTGATCTTGCTCAGAAGGTGGGGGATGGGGTAGCGTCGGGTGAATTTGACCATGGTATCTTAATATGCAGCACTGGAATAGGTATGAGCATAGTAGCTAATAAAATAAGGGGGATAAGGGCGGCGCTATGCCATGACACCTTTGCTGCAAAGCGAGCTCGGCTGCATAACGATGCTAATGTCTTATGTTTGCGGGGGGAGGAGATTGAAGCTAGTGAAGCCTTGGAAATCGTCAAAACTTACCTTTCAACCTCATTTGAAGGTGGCAGACACATCCCGAGATTAGATAAAATAACAAAACTGGAAGCAGGTTAGAAAGGGAGTTCGCTCGCCGCTAATAGTGTGGTTATTCCCAAAGCTGGAGTGGTTGCATATATACGACATACAGGTATAAAATTGTAACTCGGTCACCAGACATTAGAGGAGGTTTTAGTGCCTAAAGCGAAAATAAACGATATCAATATTTATTATGATGTTCACGGCGATGGTTTCCCACTGGTGATGGTCATGGGGTTTCTGGGGAACGCCGATTGCTGGGACCCTCGGATGATGCCTGTCCTTTCAGATAAGTTCAAAGTGATAACCTTTGATAACCGCGGGGCCGGTCGCACCGACGTAGCAGATAAGGAATTTTCAATAAAGTTGCTTGCCGAGGACACCGTTGGGTTGATGGATGTGCTTAACGTCCCTAAAGCCCACGTGCTGGGTACATCTATGGGTGGGATGATAGCGCAGGAGCTCGCTTTGAACTACCCGGGAAGGGTTGAAAAGCTTATCCTGACGGCAACCTTTTGTGGCGGACCACATTCAATCCTCATCGACGTGGCTGATTTGAACAGGACAAGCAACCTTTTGAAAAGGCTGGCTGATAGACCACGGCTCAGAGGATTGGCTGAAATGGTGATCAATAAGCTTAGTGCCACTTCAGAGTATCAGGAGAGCCGCTCGGTCCCGGCGCCAGCTAAAGCCGTAGGAGTCCTTGTCGATATTATTCAAGATCTGGTGGAGAAAGGCTCATGGGATGAGCAAACAGCGCGAAAGCTCCTGCCAATCGTGTGCACTGAGGAATTCCTCCAGGCTAACCCAGAGGTGGCAGAAATGGCGGTCGGTTTGATACTTGAAGCTCCAACTCAAATCGAGGGTTTACTAAATCAGCAAAAAGCGATAGTGGAGTTCGATACGTGTGAAAGGCTACCTCAAGTCAAAGCACAAACTCTGGTTTTAGCGGGAAAGCGGGATGTTTTTGTCCCACCTGAAAATGGTCAAATCCTGGCTGATGGAATACCACGGTCTAAACTTGTTTACCTGGAGAATTCAGGTCACATGTTCATAGAAGAGGCGGACGAAGTAACCAAGATAATTCTGGAATTCTTGTCTTGATAGCATTACCGTGTGTTTCCGAACTTCCCTTGAAGAGCGTTTTTTGCTGCTAACTACAAAGCAAAGTTTCATTCTAGATTGACACTAGGTTAGGTGTTATAGTATCTTCCGTAACATATATTTACCTCGCTGCGGAAGGGCAATTACAGGTAAGCAATGAAAAGTGACGTAGTGAAGAAAGGCATTGAGCGAGCACCTCACAGGTCGTTACTACGTGCTGTAGGTTGCTCGTCACATGACTGGGATAAGCCATTTATCGGCGTTATCAATAGCTTCAATGATATTGTCCCGGGACATGTTCATTTGGAGTCCGTTGCTGCTGCAGTGAAGGAAGGTATCCGTGAGGGAGGTGGCGTGCCGTTTGAGATTAACACTATAGCTGTTTGTGATGGTATCGCTATGAATCATGATGGCATGAAATACAGTCTGCCAAGTCGAGAACTTATCGCTGATTCATGTGAGATTGTAGCGGAGGCTCATGCCTTCGATGGATTGGTATTCATACCAAATTGCGACAAAGTAATACCGGGAATGCTTATGGCAGCGGTAAGGCTGAACTTGCCCTGCATTTTTATCAGCGGCGGTCCTATGCTGGCGGGAAGACTTGTTAGGAACGGTCAGGAAAGAGCAGTGGACGTCAATTCCGTTTTCTTAGCGGTTGGCGAGGCAGTGAAGGGAGGTATCTCTGAAGAGGAGTTGCTGGAATTGGAGGAAATTGCCTGTCCTGGTTGTGGCAGCTGCGCTGGTATGTTTACTGCTAATACTATGAATTGTCTTACTGAAGCTCTGGGCATGGCTTTGCCTGGAAATGGGAGCATACCGGCGACTCAGGCACGGCGAATTCAGCTAGCCTATGAAGCAGGACGACAGGTCATGAAAGTTCTGGCCAGGAATATTCGACCTGGAGACATCGTTACCAGGGATTCTATCTACAATGCCTTTGCTGTCGATATGGCTTTGGGTGGGAGCACTAATTCGGTGCTTCACCTAACCGCAATAGCGCATGAGGCGGGAATTTCCTTCCCTCTATCCTGGATAAATGAGATCGGCCAAAATATTCCTTACATATGTAAGTTAAGTCCAGCGGGAGATTATCACATTGAGGATTTGGACATGGCTGGTGGTATTCCAGCAATAATGCAGGAATTATCGAGCTTATTAAAACTGGAGGCAAATACCGTACTGGGGAGACCATTGGGAGAAGTGATAGGCGGAGCGAGGGTCAAAAACAGAGATGTGATTCGCAGTTTATCTGAGCCTTATGGCGCTACTGGTGGGGTCAGCCTTTTGTTTGGCAATCTAGCCCCTGGAGGTGGAGTGGTGAAAGGTGCGGCAGTGGCCCCCGAGATGCTGATTCACGAAGGTTCAGCGCGGGTTTTCAATAGTGAGGAAGAGGCAACAGCAGCGATAATGGGGAGGAAAATCAGAGCCGGGGATGTAGTTGTTATCCGTTATGAAGGACCAAAAGGAGGTCCGGGAATGCGTGAGATGTTAACCCCTACCTCGCTTCTCAGCGGCATGGGCATGGATAAAGAAGTAGCTCTTATCACCGATGGGCGTTTTTCCGGAGCTACACGAGGTGCAGCGATTGGTCATGTCTCCCCCGAAGCAGCGGAGGGCGGACCGATAGCTGCTTTGAAGGATGGCGATATTATCAAAATAGATATTCCTCATAACATATTGGAGGTGAAATTAAACCAGGATGAAATAAAGACGAGGTTAGCCTCGTTGCCTCGGTTTGAACCGAAAATAAAGGCTGGCTATCTAAGGAGGTATGCTGATAAAGTTACCTCAGCCAGCACAGGAGCAGTATTTGCTGATTAGGAGGTTCTGATGAAGAAGACCGGTGCACAAATTTTGTGTGAAAGCTTAATTAAAGAAGGAGTCGAGGATATTTTCGGCATACTTGGCGGCGCCATCCTGCCAATATACGACACCCTCACCCAGTATCCCCAACTTCGGCATATACTGGTTCGCCATGAACAGGGGGCGGCACATGCTGCTGATGGTTATGCTCGAGCTACCCATAAAGTAGGTGTGTGTATGGCTACTTCAGGTCCTGGAGCAGCTAATCTGGTCACTGGCATCGCTAACGCTTACATGGATTCTTCCCCCGTAATAGCCATAACCGCGCAGGTACCCAGACCATTTATCGGCAAAGACGCCTTCCAGGAAACGGATATCACCGGCATCACTCTTCCCATTACCAAGCATAATTATCTTGTTTCCAGCGCCGGGGAACTGGCGGACACGGTGAAGGAAGCTTTTTATATCGCTAGAACAGGCAGGTCCGGTCCTGTCCACATTGACATACCAAAAGATGTTCAGACGGAGGAGGCGGAATTTATTTACCCCGACAAGGTTAACCTGCCGGGCTACAAACCTGTATTTCAAGGTCATCCAGCTCAAGTAAGGAAAGCGGCGAGGCTTATTAACAGTGCCAAACGACCGCTCATAATAGCTGGCAGGGGAGTAATTATGTCTCAGGCTTATGCTGAGCTAAGGGAACTTGTGGAGAAGGCTCAGATACCTGTGGTCAACACGCTTCTGGGCATCAGTTCTTTCCCCAGAAACCATGTTCTCAGTTTTGGCATGATCGGGATGCATGGTATGGCTTACGCCAATATGGCGGTGCAAGATGCTGACCTTATTCTCGCTATCGGCATGAGGTTTGACGACCGGGCTACAGCGATCACAGGTGAATTTGCTCCCAAGGCACGTATTATACATATTGACATTGACCCTGCGGAGATAGGGAAGAATGTCAGAGTGGACGTTCCTATCGTTGGGGATGTCAAAAATGTGCTTGGTGTGCTGAATAAAGAGGTCAACGTGAATACTCACTCGGAATGGCTCGCCACGCTGAATAAATGGCAGCGTAAACACCCATCGTTAGAAATCAGGGAAGGGGAGGAGGTTATACCGCAGTATGTCATTCGTCAAATCTACGAAGCTACTCAGGGTGATGCGATGGTGGTGACCGGGGTGGGACAGAACCAAATGTGGGCAGCACAATATTTTACTTTCATTAAGCCAAATAGCCTTATTTCGTCGGGTGGTCTGGGCACAATGGGATTTGAGATTCCTGCTGCCATGGGGGTAAAGGTTGGCCGCCCTGATGAGGTGGTGTGGTGTGTTGGTGGCGATGGTGGCTTTCAAATGACCATTCAAGAGTTAGGCACCATAGCAGCGGAGAATATTGGCGTGAAGATAGCGCTCATCAATAATAGCTATCTTGGCATGGTCAGGCAATGGCAAGAGTTGTTTTATGAGCGCCGCTATGCTCATACCAAGCTCTGGAATCCCGATTTCGTCAAGATTGCTGAGGCGTACGAAATCCCTGCCGTGAGGGTAGGGCGCAGAGATGAAGTAGTTCCTGCAATATGCAAAGCAATGGATTGCGATGGTCCATTTCTTATTGAGTTTGTGGTGGAGCCAGAGGAAAATGTTTATCCTATGGTGCCACCAGGGAAGAGTCTGTCTGAAACAATGGAATTGCCCAAACCAAAAAAGGTGTCGAAGAGAAAACCAAAGGCATTGACAAGGAGTTGAACATGGAAGCAACGAAATACACAATATCCATGCTGGTGGAGGACAAAGCTGGTGTGCTTAACAGAGTGGCCAGCTTGTTTCGGCGACGTGGCTTTAACATACAAAGCCTCGCTGTAGGAGGCAGTGAGCAACCTGGTCTGTCTCGAATGACTGTCGTGGTTCTCGCTGACCCTGCTCAGATAGAGCAGGTCAGAAAGCAACTGGATAAATTAATTAACGTAGTCAAGGTAGCTGATCTCACTAATGATGACATGGTAGCGAGAGAGCTGGCATTAGTCAAAGTCGCCGCTACTGCTTCAACAAGAAGCGAGATTATGCAGATTGTCGATATCTTCCGGGCTAACATAGTTGATGTGGGCAGTGATTCACTTATGGTGGAGGTTACCGGTGATGAAGAGAAGGTGAATTCTCTGTTTGAACTTCTTCGCCGTTTTGGCATCAAAGAAGTAGTCAGGACGGGAAGGGTAGCCTTAACTCGTGGAGCTGTTACCGCTCACGCCAGCAATAAAAAGAAAGGGGAGTAACTATGACTAAAATTTACTACGACAAAGACGCTAACCTGGATTTAATTAAAGGGAAGACGATTGGCATTATTGGCTTTGGGAGTCAGGGACATGCTCATGCCCAAAATTTGAAGGATAGTGGCTGCCAGGTTATGGTTGCTGAGATGCAGGGAAGCGATGCCTGGAAGGCAGCACAAAGTGCTGGTTTCCAGGTGGCTGGTGCTGCCGAAGTGGCTGGCGAAGCTGATATTCTTGTTATGCTTGTTCCTGATAACCTGCACCCCATAGTTTATCGTGAGTCAATTGAGAAAAAACTGTCCCGGGGCAAGACCCTGATGTTTGCCCATGGCTTCAATATCCACTACTCACAGATTATGCCTCCTGCAGATATAGATGTAAGCATGATAGCTCCTAAATGCCCCGGACATATATTGCGTCAGCTTTATACTGAAGGCTCTGGAGCTCCAGCTTTAGTAGCTGTGCATCAGGATGCTTCAGGTAAAGCAAAGGACATCGCTTTAGCTTATGCCAAAGGAATTGGCTGTGCTCGAGCTGGAGTGCTGGAGACAACTTTTGCTGAGGAAACTGAAACTGACCTCTTTGGTGAGCAAACCGTGCTCTGCGGCGGAATCTCCTCGCTGGTCAAAGCAGGCTTTGAGACACTGATAGAAGCTGGTTATCAGCCCGAGATTGCCTACTTCGAGTGTTTCCATGAACTTAAGCTTATCATTGACCTTATGTATCAGGGTGGCTTGAAGTATATGCGCTATTCAGTGAGCGATACTGCTGAGTATGGTGACTATACCCGTGGCCCGAGGGTTATCGACGATTTGACCAAGGATGAGATGCGGCAGATTCTGGCCGAAATTCAGGATGGCAGCTTTGCCAGAGAATGGATACTGGAAAATCAGGCTGGTCGCCCCAGCTTTAATGCCCTGAGGCAGATGGAAGCTGAGCACCCCATTGAAATTGTGGGCAAGGAACTGAGGGATATGATGCCCTGGCTGAAGAAGTGAAGAATAAATACATGGACAAAGTTATCATCTTCGACACTACTTTGCGGGATGGAGAGCAGGCGGCAGGGGCAAGCCTAAATCCCCAGGAGAAGCTGGAGATAGCAAGGCAGCTGGAGAAACTTGGCGTCGATGTTATCGAGGCTGGTTTTCCTGCCAGTTCGCCTGGCGATTTTGAAGCTGTTCAGTTCATCAGCAAAGAAGTTCGGCGGCCGATAATTTGTGCCTTATCTTTAGCCAACATTGATGCTGTGGATAGGGCCTGGGAGGCGATTAAGGAAGCAAGCCATCCCCGAATCCACGTTTTCCTTTCTGCTTCAGATATCCACCTGCTCTACCAGCTTAAAAAGGGCAGGGAAGAAATATTGGAGATGTCCAGGGAAATAGTTGCTCGAGCTAAGAGTCATGTCGATGATGTTGAGTTCTCTCCTATGGATGCTTCCCGCAGTGAACCTGACTATCTTTACCGTATGTTGGAAGCCGCCATTGAGGCTGGAGCATCCACAGTGAATATACCTGACACCGTTGGCTATGCCACCCCTCATGAGTTTGGTGACTTGATTCAAGGCATTTTTGATAATGTCCCCAATATTGATAAAGCTGTGGTAAGCGTTCATTGCCATAACGACCTGGGGCTAGCGGTAGCTAACAGCCTGGAAGCAATACGAAAAGGGGCACGACAGGTGGAATGCACCGTCAACGGGATTGGTGAGCGCGCTGGCAATGCTTCTCTGGAGGAGATTGTTATGGCATTGAAGACCCGCCACGATTTCTTCAGGCTCACTACGGACATCAATACCAGGCAAATCTACGAGACAAGTAGATTGGTGAGCGAAGTCATTGGCTTCCCTATTCAGCCAAACAAAGCCATTGTGGGCGCAAATGCCTTTCGGCATCAATCAGGCGTTCACCAAGATGGTGTAATAAAGAAGTCTATAACTTATGAGATTATGGACCCAAAGTCGGTAGGCATACCTTCGAGTGTTTTAGTATTAAGCAAGTTGAGTGGTAAGCGCGCTTTTGGAGAGAGATTAGCCGAACTTGGTTATACCCTGGATGAAGAGGATTTCGCTCGTGCTTTCAAACGATTCAAGGAGTTAGCTGATAAGAAGAAAGAGGTTACCGACCGCGATATTGAATCTTTGATAGCTGAGGAACGTCGCACTACCACCGAGGTATATCACCTCGACCATGTTGAGGTTTCTTGTGGTGATCATAGTCTTCCTACAGCCACAGTCAGGCTCATCGGTCCTGATGGGCGGAGTTTGGCCGATGCTGCCCTGGGCACCGGACCTGTAGACGCAGTGTACAAGGCTATTAACCGCATAGTGGGTATCCCCAACAAACTTACCGAGTTTACCGTCAAATCGGTTACTGAGGGAATAGATGCCATCGGGGAGGTGCTTATCAGGGTGGAGAGCGATGGTGTAACTTACACTGGTCGTGGCGCTGCTACTGATATCATTGTTGCCAGCGCCAAGGCATATATGAATGCATTGAATCGGCTTCTGGTCAGCAAGGCGGCTAAGACCGGGAAAGGAAAACGCAAGTGAGCCCGTGGTTGGATATAATATGGTTGGATGTAATATCGAGGTTGTTCCTGGCCATTGCTCTGGGAGCACTTATTGGCTATCAGCGCGAGCGATCTAGCAAAGCAGCAGGGCTGCGCACTCACACTTTGATTTCCCTGGGTGCTGCTGTGTTTACTGTGGTCTCTATTTTCGGCTTCAGCGGTGCTGTTGACCCTTCGCGTGTTGCTGCTGGCGTAGTAGCTGGGGTGGGCTTCATTGGTGCCGGGGTTATCTTTCGTGGTATGCGGGGAGAGGAGGTGACGGGGGTGGCGGGATTGACTACAGCAGCGAGCATCTGGGCTAGCGCTGGTGTCGGTTTGGCTGCTGGTGCCGGGCTGTGGTTGATTGCTGTGATAGCTGGTCTGGCCACGGTAGGCATATTGCTGATCCCGAAGGTCCGTGGATAAATGGCAAGTCAGACCCTCGCTGAGAAGCTCCTGGCGGCTCACTGTGGCAGGGAAGAGGTCAGCAGTGGTGAATTCATAGATGCCGGTGTTGATCTGGTCTTGGCTAATGATATTACTGCCCCCTTAGCTATAGAGGAATTCCAGCGACTCGGAGTAAGCGGGGTATTTGACCCTCGAAAAGTGGTTATGGTTCCTGACCACTTCTGTCCTAACAAAGATATACAGTCTGCCGAGCAGGCCAAATTGATTCGGGAGTTTGCTAAGGAGCAGGGTCTGGTCTATTTTGAGGTAGGACGGATGGGAATCGAGCATGTGCTTCTTCCTGAGCAGGGCCTTGTTTTGCCAGGACAGGTTATCGTTGGCGCTGACTCTCATACGTGTACTTACGGTGCATTAGGTGCTTTTGCTACCGGCATGGGCTCAACTGACATCGCCGTGGCTATGGCAACCGGTGAAATATGGATGAAAGTGCCGCCCACCATTAAGTTCATCTATCATGGGAAGCTGCCCAAGTGGGTTAGGGGCAAGGACCTCATTCTTTATACCATTGGCGACATCGGCGTTGATGGTGCCCTTTACTCTGTTATGGAGTTTACTGGTGAGGCGATTGATGAATTAGATATGGATGGACGCTTCACCATGGCGAATATGGCTATCGAAGCTGGGGCTAAAGCAGGCATTTTCTATGTAGATGGTAAGACCGAGGAATATCTCCACCATGCCATTGCTAATCGAGTTTCCCCTGTCATTGCGAGCGAAGCGAAGCAATCCCAGTCAGATGAGGACGCCCAGTATGCCGGAATCTATGAATGTGATGTATCCAAAATTGAGCCCCAGGTAGCCTTTCCCCATCTCCCCTCCAATACCAGGCCTATAAGCCAGGTGGGGGAGATAACATTGGATCAGGTAGTGATTGGCGGATGCACTAATGGGCGAATTGGCGATTTAAGAGTGGCAGCCGGGATAATTAAAGACAGGAAGATACATCCCGATTTGAGGTGTATCATCCTCCCCGGGTCGCAGCAAGTCTACCTCGAAGCACTGAGGGAGGGATTGATAGAGGCTTTCATAGAGGCAGGGGCTGCGGTGAGCACTCCCACCTGTGGGCCCTGTCTTGGCGGTCATATGGGTGTCTTAGCTGCTGGGGAGCGCTGCCTGTCTACCACCAATCGGAACTTTGTAGGCAGGATGGGCAGTCCAAAGAGCGAAGTATACTTGGCTAACCCTGTGGTAGCCGCCGCCAGTGCTGTCCTGGGCAGAATCGCCAGCCCGGAAGAGATATAAAATTCAAAGCCCGTTGGATGGAATGAAGCTAAATAGAAAATAACCGCAATGCGTTTATGCACAAGTTAAGCGAAATCCTCGCTCGCCACCGAAATCCTCTTAAGAATCGAAAAAATGTTCATTCGGAGTAAAAGTGAAAAACAAACTACAAAAACACTCAGAAACAGAAAGATATTACTTTGAAGTGCAAGCTGAGATTGGTATAACAAAACATATGGGAGGTATAAAAGCCACAGAAGAGTTGATTGAGTTATGCCATATAGACAAAGATAAATACGTCTTAGACGTTGGCTGCGGAGTTGGAATAACTCCCTGCTACCTTGCAAGGAAGTACGGGTGCAAAGTTGTCGGTATAGATATTTATGAAAGGATGATTGAAAGATCAAAAGAAAGGGCTAAAAGAGAAGGTGTAGAAGACAGAGTTAAATTTATAGTAGCAGACGTGCAAAACATACCTTTTGAAGATAACCTTTTTCATGCAGTCATTGGCGAGTCAATAACTGCATTCCCAGAAGATAAACAAAAAGCAGTAAACGAATATGTAAGAGTGATGAACCCGGGAGGATATGTTGGGCTTAACGAGTCCACCTGGATAAAAGAAAGACCTCCAAAAGAATTAGTTGAATATCTATTTCAATCTGCTGGTGGTGTTAAATTAGAAACTCCAGAAGGCTGGGGAAAATTGTTAGAAAATGCCGGATTGAAAGATATAATAGTACGACCATACAAAATCAATGCCATAACCCAATGGCTTGATGAGATTAGAAGAACAGGCCTGATATGGATTCTTGGAGGATGGTGCAGAGTTTTGCGCATGTATATCACAAGTCATGATCAAAGGAAAGGAATACAAAAAATGATGATAGCAGCAAAAAATATAACTTCTGCTAAGAACATGTTTGAATATTTTGGGTATGGTATATATGTTGGGAGGAAATAAAAAAGCGGCGAGCGAGCACTCAAATTTCTTAAAGAAATTTGGTCTTAACAGACTCGTCTAACAGCGGGTATATGGCTCTACTTTGTTCCGCCTAAATCTGCCTTCGGCAACTTCTTTTATCCGCAAGACGTGATAACATTACCGTTAATTCAAGGAGGTGATGAATATGGCTACAAAACCAGTGGTAATTAAGTTTTTTGCTCCTGTCATTGATGTTAGCGTCAACGCCTTAATGAACGCTGTTGAGCAAAAGATGAAACAAGGGATAAAGGAATTCATCATTGCTATTTCTTCACCTGGCGGCTCCGTTTTCCATGGCTTGAGCGCGTACAATTATTTGAAGGGATTGCCTGTGGAAATAACTACACACAATTTTGGCAGTGTTGACTCAATAGGCATTGTTTTATATTGTTCCGGTTCAAAAAGACTGTCAGTGCCTCAAGCGAGATTCTTGCTTCATGGTGTCAGTGCCCAGTTCAGGGGAGAGCAGAGTTTAGAGGAGAAGCAGTTGGAAGAAAGGCTGAAAGGACTGGCGATTGATATCGAGAACATTGCCAAGGTGCTTGCAGCAAATACGAATAAGACCGAAGCAGATATAATAAACGCCATGCATGAAAGAACGACTTTAAATCCGGAAGAGGCTAAATCCTGGAGGCTTGTGCACGAGATAAAATCAGAGCTATTTGAAGCAGGGAGCGAGGTAATTTCTATCCAATTTCAGCCACCACAGAAAGCGTAACGTCGGATAACGGCGTGTTCGCAGTTCGCCTTGCAAATACGCAAGACGTTAGCCGAAATTGCCTTTGAAATCGATGATATAAAGAGATAAGGCAATATGACGCAGGATAAAAGAGCATGTACCAGTGGTCTAAGCGAGATAAGTTTCTGTATTCTGCAATCCTAATCCCTTTCTTAGTAGCTTTCATAGGAGCTGCATATCTACTGGCGACTGTTTCAATCTATTTGACCGTCATATTCCTGTTGCTCTATGTTATTGCTAACTTCTTCCAGGCAGGCTGCTGTATTGGATGCCCTTATCGCGGTAAGTTCTGCCCTGCAGTGTTTGGCATGTATCTTGCGAATTTTCTTTCGGCTACGATTTACAGAAAACGGGAATTTGAACCAAGATTTTTCAAAGTCAACGCAACTTTAACTGAAATTTCCGTTATTATTGCCTTGCTATTTCCTGTTTATTGGCTGCTATCATTGAATTGGTATTATCTTGTTGTTTTCCTAAGCCTTATAGTAGTGCACATTGTTCTCTTTTACCCCATTATATGTCCAAAGTGCAGTTACAATGATACCTGCCCGGGAGGGCAAGTTGTTCATAAGCTATTAGAAAAGTAAGGTGGCAACTCCGGCTAGCAGCGTATTTGCGTTTCGCTCCGCTCACCCAAATACCTTCGTAGCACTTCAAACACGCGCAACACGTTAAACGGCGTAGTATATCAGTAGTATAATTAAGCTCTTGTGAAAAAGAAGAAGCATGGCGTGCTTAAGCGAGATAACACCGCCCTGACTGTCATTGATGCTCAGGCTGAACTAGCTCATGCCATGTACAATAAAGAAATGCTTTTGGAAAACCTCCAGAAGCTCATCAAAGGGGCGAAAATTTTGGGAATACCAATTCTCTGGACGGAGCAGCACCCTGAAGGCTTAGGTGCGACAATGCCTCAAAGACAGAGGAGAATGAATTGATTGGCCTTGAGAAAATAAGAGAAGTAGGAGTATCCTTGACAAGCACGGAGAGCGTTCTATTTGAATTGCTGAAGGTGGCAAAAGGGTCGAAATTCAGGGAGATTCTCAAGATAGTAAAGTAGTCGAATCAACCATGGGTAATATGAAGCTAAAGGGTAAAGTCCATAAGTTTGGTGCTAATGTAAATACCGATGTCATTATCCCGGCGCGGTATCTTAACATTTCTGAGTCGAAGGAACTGGCAAGGCATTGTATGGAGGACATTGACTCTGGGTTTGTTGCCAGGGTTGAACCTGGAGATATTATTGTTGCCTCTACAAACTTTGGCTGTGGTTCCTCACGTGAGCATGCTCCTCTGGCTATAAAGGCTTGTGGTATATCCTGTGTCATTGCCCGGAGTTTCGCTCGCATCTTTTTTCGCAATGCCATAAATATTGGCTTGCCTCTTCTGGAGTGTCCTGAAGCGGTCAGTGGAACCGAGGCTGGTGATACACTGGAAGTTGATTTGTCCCGCGGTGAAATTACAAATATTTCCAAAGGCAGAACACTTGTCGCCAGGGCCTATCCTGAATTTATGATGGGAATCATCACCGCCGGGGGACTGGTAGAATACACCAAAAGCAAGTTGAGGAGAAATCGTGTATAATTCGTCCTCGCCTGGCCTCTCCTGTGAAGGCAGAGGAATTCTACAAGATATTAAGTGGGATGCTATAAGGTACGAAGGTAAGCAATATGGAATTTAATGTTGCTGTTTTACCGGGAGACGGTGTTGGTCCTGAGGTTGTTACTCAGGCAGTTAAGGTGCTACAGGCTGTCGGTGGAAAATTCGGGCATAAGTTCCACCTTCATGCCGGTTCAGTTGGTGGCAGCGCTATAGACACTTCAGGCACAGCCCTGAGCGAAGAAACACTGAAGATGTGTAAACAATGCGATGCAGTATTACTTGGTGCCGTTGGTGGACCGAAATGGGATAATCCGCTGGCTAAAGTCCATCCTGAGGACGGGCTTCTGGCGCTGAGGAAAGGACTGGGGTTATTTGCCAATCTCCGTCCAGTGAAGGTTTTCCCCATGCTGATAAATTCCACAACGCTAAAACCCGAAGTCATCCAGAATGTTGACCTGGTGGTAGTGAGGGAGCTCACCGGTGGACTTTACTTCGGGCAACCCAAGAAACGATGGCAGGATGATGGAGAAAGACAAGCTGTTGATACTTTATCTTATTCTGAAGGAGAGATTGAGCGGATATTGCGCGTTGGCTTTGAGGTGGCACGTAGCCGCTCCAGGAGGCTGATCTCGGTGGATAAAGCTAACGTTCTGGAGTCATCTCGATTATGGCGGCAAATCGCCGTGGAACTTTCTACCGAATACCCTGATGTTGAGCTGGACCATATGTTGGTTGATGCTTGTGCCATGCGACTGATCCAGTGTCCCGCTGACCTGGATGTCATGGTCATGGAAAACATGTTTGGCGACATACTCACCGATGAGGCTTCAATGCTTGCTGGCTCTATGGGGATGCTGCCCTCAGCCAGTCTAGCGGGAATTCCCAAAGGCAGGACTTTTGGCATGTATGAGCCAATACATGGCAGCGCCCCGCGCCGAGCGGGGATGAACATGGCTAATCCCATCGCCATCATTCTAAGTGTGGCAATGATGCTTCGCTACTCCTTTGAACTGGAAAATGAGGCTCAGTTGGTGGAAGATTCTGTGCTTGCTGTGCTTGAAGAAGGCTATCGGACTTACGATATAATGGAGCAGGGTAAACTCAGGACGGGGACGAACGAAATGGGCGATTTAATCGCTCGGAGGATAGAATGCCGATAGTGCAGCTTTATGACACGACTCTGAGAGATGGTGCTCAGCAGGAAGGGATTTCCTTTTCGGTTGAGGATAAGCTCAAGATTGCCCAAAAGTTGGATGAGCTGGGCATTGATTTTATTGAAGGTGGTTGGCCAGGCTCCAACCCTAAGGATACCGAGTTCTTTAGCAGGGCAAGGGACTTGACCTTAGCTCATTCAAGCTTAGTTGCCTTTGGCAGCACCAGACGTCCGAATGGTAGCGTGGAAAAGGATATCAATCTTCAGGCATTGCTTGAGGCCGGAACTTCGATAGTCACCCTTGTGGGAAAAGCGTGGGATAAGCAGGTGACACACGTTCTCGAAACCACGTTGGCGGAAAATTTGGGCATGATTTCGGATTCTATAAATTATCTCAAGTCGAAGGGGCTGAGGGTTTTCTTCGACGCTGAGCACTTTTTTGACGGTTATAACGCAAATCCTGAATATGTCTTGCAGGTTGTTGAGGGCGCTGCCCGAGCTGGTGCTGAATGCATAATACTTTGTGATACCAATGGCGGCACCTTGCCTCAACAAATAGTGGCGGCTATTAAGGCAGTTCAGGGAATAGCTTCTGTCCCGTTAGGAATTCATGCCCATAATGATGCTGATCTTGCTGTGGCTAACTCACTGGCTGCAGTTGAGACAGGAGTGGTTCAAGTTCAGGGAACCATAAATGGCTACGGTGAAAGGTGTGGCAATGCCAACCTGTGCTCCATCATCCCCAATCTAAAGATTAAGATGAGCATTGATTGTATTTCAGACGAGCAACTGAGCAAGCTGAACAACATTTCCCGCTATGTTTCTGAGCTAGCTAACCTGCCTCATCCCGGCTCTCTTCCTTATGTAGGTGCCCATGCTTTCACCCATAAAGGTGGACTCCATGTTTCTGCTTTGACCAGATGGCAGGATAGTTATCAGCATATTAATCCAGGAATAGTAGGTAATCAGCCCAATGTTATTGTTTCTGAGCTATCAGGAAAAGCGAGCATCATTTATAAAGCTAAACAAAGGAAGTTACCTATCCCGGGGGATGAGGAAGTTAAGGAAGTACTGCACCGGGTCAAGCTGCTGGAGAGCCAGGGCTTTCAATATGATAGCGCTGAGGCATCTTTCGACTTAATGCTTCATCGTGCTCAACCTGATTATCGTCCACCATTCGAGCTGGTTGATTTCATGGTGGTGGTGGAGAAAAGGCGACGCCTTCCCACCATTGGCAATCAGGAGGAACCACTCTCGGAAGCCACCATCAAGGTGAAGGTGGATGACCGGATAGTACACACTGCTGCTGAGGGCGATGGTCCGGTAAATGCCCTCGACCAGGCATTGCGTAAGGCGTTAATCCAATTTTATCCTCACTTAACTGCTGTTAAGCTCACTGACTACAAGGTGCGCATATTAGAGGAAACTGCGGGCACTGCGTCGCAGGTGCGTGTGCTCATCGAGTCCAGCGATGGCAAAGAGCACTGGAGGACGGTGGGTAGTTCAACCAACATCATCGAAGCTAGCTGGCTAGCTCTGGCGGACAGCATAGAATACTGGCTGATAAAACAGACTGGTAAAGCAAAAAGCTGAGCACCTGCAGGCAACACGGAACAATAAGATAATCCTGATGTTTACACATTCGCCGGGCTCGGTTTGACAAGCAAATCTAAATAATCGAAGGATGGCGACCTTTGAGCTATATCGCATCATGGAGTGGTGGTAAAGACAGTTGTTTTGCCTGTTATAAGGCAATTCTTAATGGATATGATGTTTCTTACCTCGTAAATTTTATCTCCAAAAAATATAGAAGGGTAAGTTTTCATGGGACAGAAGCTAAATTAATTCAATTACAGGCTGAAGCAATCGGCATTCCACTGTTGCAGAAAGAAACTACGTGGAATGGATATGAGCAGGAATTCAAAGGTGCAGTGCGAAGTTTAATTCCTGACGGTGTAGAGGGCATGGTTTTTGGCGATATTTATCTCCAGGAGCATAAAGATTGGGTGGAGCGTGTTTGTGGGGAGTTAGGGATTGAAGCGATTGAGCCACTCTGGGGTCATGAGCCAGAAAAAATTCTCCTCGAGTTTATAGATACAGGTTTTGAAGCAATGGTAGTTAGTGCTAAAGCTGATTTATTTGATGAGGCATGGATTGGGCACAAGGTGGATAGGGAATTTTTGAGATACCTGCAAGATAGAAATATTGACATTTGTGGGGAAAATGGTGAATATCATACCCTTGTAACCTGTGCTCCAATGTTCAAGGGGGAAATAAAAATAACTAGGAGCAGACCAATTGTGCGGGATGGTTACCGGTTCTTGGATACGCTGAAATATTCGTTTGCACGGATAGAAAGATGACATAATCCAGGCACCAGGTTATCCAAAATCGCAGGGATGAAAGATGAAATCATGAATGAGATAAAGTACAAGCCTATCGGGGTCGTTCATTCTCCGTTCAAAGAACCTAAAGGAACGCCCATACAACCTCCAGGCGGCAAGGGTATTGATGGAACAGTTGAGGTATTCCCAGAATATGCTGAAGGGTTAAAAGATGTTGAAGGTTTTTCTCATATTATTTTGATATATCACTTTCATTTATCTAAAGGCTTGTCCTTAAAGGTAAAGCCGTACATGGAGAACGAGTTGCGTGGAGTCTTTGCAACACGAGCTCCGAGTAGACCGAATCCAATTGGTATCTCGGTGGTGCGTCTTGTCAGAGTTGAAAAGAGCATACTCTATGTTCGAGATGTTGATTTTGTGGATGGGACTCCCCTTCTGGATATCAAACCCTATGTGCCAGAATTCGATGTACGAGAAGTAAATAAAACAGGGTGGCTTGAGAAAGAGGTGCATAAACTGTCGACATCAAAGGATGATGGGAGATTTACAAAATGATTTGTGCGACTTCTGATAATGGAGTGTGTGGCCTGTGGTCTTCACTTCTGCTTGAATCCTCAGTCCGCCCGGCCTTCGTATATCCACAAAAGATAGTGCCTAACTCAACAATCGGCGAAAGGGATGGAGTTCCATGCGTGAGTGCACCTGCTGCTGATGGCGTGCTTTCACTTTCGTGAAGAGCTCTGTCGTGATGTAAGAAGCGAATATTCTTCAACTACCCCTTTGCTAGGTTGATGCTGGTTGAACAATTATTGACAATTCCTTTTTGGATGGTAAAATGACCAGCAATTGGTTTGCTCTCTTTGTGTACTTCAGCTCTTTGTCTGAAGGAGGTGGTCGGGATGTTAGGCTTAGGAATATGTAAAACTGTCCACGGGAGTCCCTTGAGCATGAAATCCTGGGGATAAAGGGAAAGGGCCGTGTCGAGGGGATAAGAATAATGGACTTGAAAAGCAAACAGCAAAGAGAGTTGGATGTAGGCAATGTCTTTATCGAGATTGGCCTCATTCCAAACTCAGAGGCGATAAAAGCGATAACTACGCTAAACCGCATTGGGGAGGTTGAGGTCAACTGCGCCAATGAAACCGGTGTGCCTGGTCTCTTCGCCGCCGGAGATGTTACCAATGTTCCTGAAAAACAGATAGTCGTGGCTGCCGGGGAAGGAGCTAAAGCTGCCCTTCAAGCCCATCGCTACCTTCAGAGATTGAAGCTATAAAGGAGGACACAAACTATGGCAGTACTTTCTGCTAGTGAGCTCGTGGAAGTTGCCCTAGGGATCGAGAGGAACGGGATAGCCTACTACGGAGCGCTGGCTGAATCAACCATTGATGCCTCACTGAAAGGCACTTTCAACAATTTGGCTGATATGGAACGAAAGCACATGGGAATCTTCCAAAACATGCTCGACTCCGTGGGCAAATATCGACCACCATATGCCAGTGAAAGTGAACAGGAATATGAGCTTTACCTTAAGGCACTCGTTGACTCCGCCGTGTTCGCTGACGATAAGGTTGCTCTTCAGATGGCGCGAAGCGCCGCTAGCCCCGCTGAGGCGATCCAAATAGCAATGGGCGCAGAGAAGGACTCCATTCTATTCTACAACGAGATGCGCGACCTTGTGCCTGAGCGAGAGCGGCCAATCGTCGATGGAATAATCAATGAGGAGAAGTCTCATCTAAGGCAACTCTCCAGTCTTAAAAAGGAATTTGCTTATAAAGGAGAGTAAAGATGCAACAAGAGGAAGCAAAGAAAATGGTGGGGATACTCCAGGACGCTATCAGGATGGAGGTAGAAGGTAAGGAGTTCTATCAACGGGCAAGCCAGAAAAGCAGCAACAGTCTAGCTAAAGAGCTATTTCAAAGGTTGGCCATTGAAGAAGATGAGCACAGTAAGAAATTTGAGGAAATATTTCAAGCGCTTAAGAAGGGTCAGGATTGGCCTGATGTGAAACCGCCGTCTGCGAAAGGGAAGCAGCTTAAGTCTATATTTGCTGAGGCTACTAAAGAGCTAGGAAGCAAGATCAAAGTACCGCATTCTGAACTCGACACTATTAAGACGGCCATGGACATGGAGAACAAGACTCACGACTTTTATTACTCCTGGAGTGAACGAAGCACCTTTCCCGTGGAAAAGCGGTTCTATCAAGCTCTGGCTGCCGAGGAGCGGGGGCATTATCTTGCCCTCCTCGATTCCTACGAATATCTCACTGACCCTGTGGGATGGTTTACTGTAAAAGAACGCTGGACTTTGGAAGGAGGGTGAGCGAGTAATTAGGAGCGTCTGTATGAGTGATGTTATGCTGAGCATCAGACAGTTAACTGTGGAGGTGGAAGGCAGGAAACTCTTACACAACATAGGTTTGGAAATCAAATCTGGCGAGACTCATGTCCTCTTCGGTCCCAAGTCGATATTGAGGGGCTACCACCAATGCTCAGTGCCGAATTGCACCGAGCTGTTGAAGCTAGCGAAAAGGATCTTATGTAGATAAGGCTACCAGGGCAAGACTCAGCGATTGAGCTTGAAAGGAAATAAACATAAGGAGGTAACAAATGAATTTATTGGCGTTACGCAAATTGAGGTATGGGTTGTATGTGGTTGGTTCCAAGAAGGATGATAAGCTTAATGGGCTGATTGCCAATGGGATTAGTCAGGTCAGCGCTGTGCCAGCTAATTTTGTCCTCTCTATAAATAAGGAAAACCTTACCCATGAATTTATCAAAGCAAGCAAGGTGTTATCGTTTGCAGTTCTCTCTAAAGAGACGCCATTGAGCTTCATCGGCCGCTTTGGCTTCAAGTCCGGAAGGGAGATAGATAAATTTAAGGGTATAAATTTCAAGATAGGTAAGACCGGAGCGCCGATAGTTATGGATAACACGCTGGCCTATGTCGAAGCCAAAGTCATCAATGAAGCAGATCTGGAGACTCACACCGTATTCATAGTTCAAATGGTGGATAGCGATATCGTCAAGGATGGTGAGCCAATGACCTATGACTACTATTCCGAAGTCAGGCGAGGGCCCACTTCAAAGAAGGCACCACTTTATATTGAACAGGTAACGGTGATAAGGGCTGAAAAGTATCAGTGCCGCCGCTGCGGTTACATCTATGACCCCGAGTTTGGAGACCCGGATGGTAATGTTTCGCCCGGGACTCCATTCGAGTTGCTGCCTGATGACTGGAAATGCCCTATTTGTGGTGCCACTAAAAACTATTTTGACAAGCTGGAAAGCTCGTCAGAGTGATGAGGGACGATGGATATTAAAACGCTGTATCAAGTAAGTTACGGGATGTATGTAGTAGCCTCGGTCAAAGGAGACAAGTTTAACGGTCAAATCTCCAACACCGTGTTCCAGATTACCTCCGAGCCGCCCACGGTTGCCGTGAGTATCAACAAACAGAACCTCACCCACGAGTTTATCCGCGACAGCCGTGTTTTCGCCGCTTCAATTTTATCGCAGGATACCCCTCTGAGTTTTATAGGGAATTTCGGTTTCAAGTCGGGAAGAGATATCGACAAACTTGCTCAGGTAAGCTATAAGACAGGAAAAACCGGGGCACCTGTAGTCCTGGATCACACCTTAGGCTATCTCGAAGTAAAGGTAATTAATGAAGTGGATGTTGGGACGCATACTATCTTCACAGGGAACGTGGTGGAAGCAGAGACTCTAAGAAGCGGAGAGCCGATGACCTATGCCTATTACCATATAGTAAAGAGGGGCACAGCACCGAAAACTGCCCCTACATATATAAAGGAGGAGGAAGTCAAGAAAATGGCAAAATACCGATGCACCGTTTGTGGCTATATATATGACCCTGAAAAGGGCGACCCCGATGGTGGGATAGCTCCGGGAACACCGTTTGAAGAAATACCAGATGACTGGGTATGCCCTGTATGTGGGGCTGCCAAGAGCGATTTCGAGAAGGAGGAGTAAGATGAAACCAAGAGAGATAAAGCCAGGAGTTTATTCGGTCGGAGCTATCGACTGGGATCGGCGGTTATTTGATGCGCTGATACCACTGCCCGATGGCACAAGTTATAACGCATACTTAATCAAGGGTAGTGAGAAGACAGCACTTATTGACAGCGTCGACCCTACTATGCAAGATGTGTTAATAAGTCACCTGAGTGAACTCGGGGTTAAGAGTATAGATTATGTGGTTGCCAATCACGCCGAGCAGGACCATTCCGGTGCTATCCCCCAGGTGCTGGAGAAGTACCCTGAGGCGAAGGTAATATGCACACCAAAGTGTAAGGACATGCTTATCGACTTGCTCACGATTCCAGAGGAGAAATTCATCACGGTCAACGATAAAGAGACCATTTCGCTGGGGGATAGAACGCTGGAGTTTATCCATGCCCCTTGGGTTCACTGGCCAGAGACAATGCTTACTTACTTGAGGGAAGACAAGATACTGTTCCCCTGTGATTTCTTTGGTTCCCACCTGGCTACAACCGACCTGTATGTCAGCGATGGAGGGCAGGTCTACGAGGCAGCCAAGAGATATTATGCCGAAATCATGATGCCCTTCCGAACCATTATTCAAAAGAACCTGGAGAAGGTAAAGGACTATGCGATTGACATCATTGCTCCCAGCCACGGCCCCATACACGATAAACCGGAGTTCATCTTGAAAGCGTATCACAGCTGGGCCTTCGATGAGCCCAAGAACATTGTGGTATTACCATACATCTCCATGCACGGCAGCACCCGCAAGATGGTGGGATACTTTGTGGGAGCTTTAGCTCAGAGAGGCGTGACGGTGAAACAGTTTGACCTTGCCGCAACAGACATTGGGAAACTGGCAATGGCATTGGTGGATGCGGCGACAGTTGTTATCGGGACACCTACTGTTCTCGCCGGTCCGCATCCGAACGTTGCCTATGCAGCCTTCCTGGCGAACGCCCTGAGACCCAATCTTAAATTCATCTCCATCATCGGTTCCTATGGTTGGGGAGGCAAGGCAGTTGAGCAACTCGCTGCGATGATTCCTAACCTGAAGGTAGAAATACTGGAGCCGGTATTGTGTAAGGGCTTTCCGAAGGAAACCGATTTCAAGGCACTGGATAACTTAGCGAGCACCATTGCAGAAAAGCATAAAGCGCAGGGCTTTGCTTGATAATTTTTACTGAAGTGGGTCAAGAATGTCCAATCTGGAGAGTGGAACAAAGTACTGGAGGAATTTGAGGATACTGGCTACTGCTTTACCCCTGACAAGACCTAATTTCCCTTGTCAGAGACGGGGTGTAAGACCGCTAAGTAGGAGAGACGAACTATGGCTGAATTATCACTGCCGTTTGAGTCCAGATACTTCCCCCTGAAAAGGTTCTTTGATACTTACCACAGGTCTATGGAGGCTGGAGATTTCAATGAAGGAGAGCACCGGATAAAGACACCCCTAGAGCCACTTCTTTCTTTTGAAATAGACCAGCAGTGAGACCCCGATGGTAGCCATTACCATCAAAACTACAAAGTAACCCCAGTGCCATCCGAGCTCGGGCATAAAGCTGAAATTCATTCCATAAATACCAGCAACAAAAGTAAGCGGTATGAATATTGCCGCGAAGATGGTTAAAATCTTCATCACCTCGTTCATTTTGTTGCTGATACTTGAAAGATAAACATCGAGCATGCCGGAAAGCATGTCCCGGTAACTCTCCACGGTATCTATAATCTGGATTGTATGGTCATAAACATCCCTGAGGTATATGCCCGTGGATTTATGAATAAGCGATGACTCGCCTCGTTCCAGAGAATTGACCACTTCCCTCAGGGGCCACACGGACTTTCGCAAGAATATCATTTCTTTCTTGAAGGTGCGGATAGCCTGTAATGTTTCCAGAGTCGGATTTGTGGTCAAGTCCTGCTCTATATCCTCTATCCCTTCTCCAAGTTGTTCCAGGACCACGAAATAGTTATCAACGATACAGTCAATTAAAGAGTAGGCAAGATAATCGGCTGCTGATTTTCTGAGACGCCCTTTCCCCTTCCTGATTCTTTCTCGTAGAGGCTCAAAGATTTGTCCTACGCGTTCCTGGAACGAGATAACGAAGTTTGAGCCGAAAATTAAACTGACCTGCTCCGCTTCTAACTCTCTCTTTACCTTATCATAGTAGAGCATCTTCAGAACAACGAAGACATGGCTTCCGAAATCTTCCAGTTTTGGGCGTTGCTGGGTATTAACGATGTCCTCTAATATGAGGGGGTGCAGGTCAAAGTGTTTTCCGATTTTTTCCATTGCCTCCATATCATGGACACCGTCTATGTTTATCCAGGTGGTGGTGGGTTTGTCCTTGAAGGGAAAACATTCTTCAACCGTTTTTGCTTCCTTCTCCTCAAGTTGTGTTTCATCGTAATCAATGATTCTAATTCTTACCTTTTCAATCTTCCTCTCTCCCACATGGACCAGTGTCCCGGGAGCAAGACCTACCTTTTCGTGTGCCTTCTTCATAACCAATCTAGGCATTCCTTTCACCTCCTCTTCGTATTTAAGAAGCCCTTTCCTCCCGCGTCATCGGTGGGTTAGCACGGCGATGGAACTTCAGGTAACTGGAGAACTAATGCGGCGTCACCACCGGCAATTGCTCGAGCGCAGCTTTGGCGTGCTCTTCAGGGAAAGGCTGGTCCTCCAGAGCTCCATCGACGAAATTCTTGAAAGCGGTGAGGTCGAGATTACTGTTACCGTCCAGCAGAAACAGGATGTTCTTACGCTCGTTCTGCTGCTTGAAGTCCAGTGCCTCATCCAGCACCGCCTTCACGGCATAAGAGGTCTCGGGTGAAGGTATCAGCCCCTCAGTGCGGGCGAACACTAAGGCTGCTTCAAAGGCTTGTAGTTGTGTGTAGGTCCTTGCCTCAATCTGTTTTTCGCGGTACAAAGCACTGACCAGCGGAGACATCCCGTGATACCGCATACCACCAGCATTGATACCCGGTGGAACAAAGCTGTGTCCCAGGGTATACATCTTCAGCATCGGGGCTAAACCCTCGGTATCTCCATAGTCATAGGCATACCGTCCCTTGGATAGACTTGGAGCAGCAGCCGTCTCAACGGCAATTATCCGTGTCCCTCGCTTGCGGTCTCGGTAAAAGGGAAAGGACAGACCGCCCAGGGCGCTACCACCCCCCACAGCACAAACGATAACATCGGGATTAGCCCCAGCCTGGCGCATCTGGATTTGCGCCTCAAGACCGATAATGGTCTGATGCAGCAGAACATGGTTCATCACCGTGCCCCAGGAAAGCTTCGTATCATCATGAGTCTTGGCTTCATAGAAGGCTTCGCTCAGGGCGCTGCTCAAGCTACCGGGTGAATGGGGGTCTTGTGCCAGTATCTTCTTACCGGAGAGCGTCTCCTCGCTTGGACTGGGGACGACCTCGGCTCCCAGTATCTCCATGACATAGCGTCCGTATGCCTTCTCCTCATAGCTGGAGCGCACCATATACACCTTGCACTGGATGCCGAAATAGTTGCAGGCGATAGCCAGGGCGGCTCCCCACTCCCCATTTCCGGTAGCGGTTACAATACGCTTTACGCCTTTCTCCTGGGCAGCGTAATATGCCTGAGCCGCAGCGGTGTTCATCTCATGGCCTCCCGAGGGGCTGCTGCCTTCGTGCTTGTAAAACACCCTCGCCGGCGTTTCCAGACTCCTTTCGAACTCCTGGGCACGGTAGAGGGGTGTTGGTCTCCACTTGAGGTAGAAGTCCCGGACTTCTGAGGGAATGGGTATGTCTCGTTTCTCCTTCTCAAGTTCCTGGTCAATGCTGGCGGAAGAAGCCAGTTGGTCAAGGTCGTGGTGGCTCAACGGATAGCCACTTGAACTCATCGTGGGCGGCACATTGAACTCTAAATCAGGAATGATGTTATACCACTTATTGGGCAGCTTGTTGGCTTCGAGCGAGATTCTCATGTTACCTCCTCCGCTTTGTTACCATCCTGCTCCTGGCAGCGAATCAGGTTCTACCTGCCATTGTATGAGCGATTCGCCACCGTGTCAATGGCTCTGATGTTCGGAGCGCTGGCTTGCAATGTCCCGGTCTGGCGAGTAGAATATCGCTTTGCCGAATTCACCAAACAACTGATTGAGATGGGCAGTGGGATAGTCGCTGACTTGAAAAAGGCATCTTTAAGGAGGATAATATACCGTATCCGACTGTCCTGAAGGTACTGGAGGAATTTGAGGATTTTGACTACTGCTTTACCCCCGGCAAGGCTGATTTTCCTTGCCAGAGACAGGATGCGAGACCGCTAATTAGGAGGGACGAGCTATGGCTGAATTATCGCTGCCGTTTGAATCCAGATACTTCCCCCTGAAAAGGTTCTTCGACATTTACCATAGGTCTATGGAGGAGCCAGAAGAATTCTGGGCTGAACAAGCACGCCATCTCGATTGGTTTAAGACCTGGGACAAAGTGCTGGAGTGGGAGCCGCCCTTCGCCAGATGGTTTGTAGGTGGGCAGTTGAACGCATCATATATATGTGTCGACCGTCATGTTAAGACCTGGCGGAGAAGCAAGGTAGCCATATACTGGGAAGGTGAACCAGGAGACATCAGAGTCCTTAGCTATTCAACGCTGTACGGTGAGGTCAACAAGTTTGCTTCTATCCTGAGAAATGCCGGGGTGAGAGAAGGGGATAGGGTAGCCCTGTACCTTCCTATGATACCTGAGCTTCCCATATTTATGCTTGCCTGTGCCAGGATCGGTGCTGTACACACCGTCATTTTTTCAGGCTTCAGTGCTCAGGCTCTAGCCGATAGGATCAATGACATAGGAGCCAAATTGCTGGTAACCGCCGACGGTGGATTCAGGAGAGGAAAGGTCGTGCCACTCAAGGAGATAGCGGACGATGCTGTTGCCCTGAGCCCTTCGGTGGAAAAGACTATTGTGGTAAAAAGAACAGGCAAGCCAGTGGCTATGAAGCAGTCGAGGGACTTCTGGCTTCAGGACTTGCTTGATGAGGCAGCACCATTTGTCGAACCCGTGTCAGTAGAGTCGAACCACCCGCTCTACATACTTTATACCTCAGGTACCACGGGTAAGCCTAAGGGGATAGTTCACAGCACCGGGGGTTACCTTGTCCAGAACTATTGCGCCTACAAGTGGGCCTTTGACCTGAAAGAAGAATCGGTCTACTGGTGTACTGCTGACGTGGGTTGGGTTACCGGACATAGTTCGATAGTCTATGCTCCTCTAGCACACGGTGCCGCCATTGTTCTCTACGAAGGGGCACCAGATTATCCCGCGCCTGATAGGTGGTGGAGCATAATTGAGAAATACGGGGTTAGCATATTGTATACCTCTCCCACCGCTATCAGGATGTTCATGAGGTATGATGAGGATTGGTCAGGGAAGCACGACCTGAGCAGCCTGGAGCTACTGGGGAGTGTCGGTGAGTCCATTAACCCAGAAGCCTGGTTATGGTATTACCAGCATATAGGTGATGAGAGGTGCCCTATAGTTGATACCTGGTGGCAGACCGAAACCGGTGGCATCATGATATCGCCCATCCCCGGGATAGAATGTGTTCCACTGAAGCCCGGCTCAGCAACCTTCCCTTTGCCAGGCGTAGACGCAGCTGTGGTCAATGAAAGTGGTGAGCCGGTCAACCCCGAAGAGCGAGGGCTTCTAGTGATAAGGAAACCGTGGCCAGGCATGCTTCTTGGCATCTACGGCAACCCGGAGCGGTATAAAGAAGCTTATTGGTCAAAATTTCCAGGCATGTTCTACACAGGCGACTACGCAGTAAAGGACAGGGACGGATATTTTTGGGTTTTGGGCAGGGCTGATGAGGTGCTTAAAATTGCCGGGCACAGAATCGGTACCGCTGAACTGGAGGACGCCGCCGTATCGCATCCTCAAGTGGCTGAAGCAGCAGTAGTGGCTAAAGCTCATCCAGTAAAGGGTGAGAGTATAGTCATCTTCATTGTGCTAAAAGAAGGGGTCAGCCCTTCCCCAAACCTGGAAAAAGAACTAGCCAAGCACATGCGGGATATGGTAGGGCCAATAGCAACCCCTGACGAGGTTTATTTTGTAGGCAAGCTGCCCAAGACGAGGAGCGGCAAGATTATGCGGCGAGTTCTAAAGGCTGTGGCTACTGACACTAGTATTGGTGACCTTACCACCCTGGAGGATGCAGCTTCCGTGGAGGAGATAATCAAGATTCACCATGAACTCAAGAAAACGAAGGGGGCGAAGTAGAGGGACACCAAATGTTAACATCTGCATCGTAAATTTAGAGGAAACCTATGCCGGGGAATACACTGCCTACTTTCAGGGCCTGGTTGGGAGTGCTGAGTAAGGGCTTTTCAAAAGAAGCCCATTTCAAAGGACTGGGTACTGTGGCAACTACTGTTGCTGAAAAAATGGATGAAAAGGAGGTGAGAAAATGAAATTTGGAGACATTCTAAAAAGCCAGGAAGCTGAGGGGAAGGAAAAACATGTCCCGATAATCGAGGTCGGTAAGGGAAGAGGTGAGGCAGGTGCCGATATCGTCCATGTGGTAGTGGGTAAGGAAACTCCCCATCCCAACACCGTAGAGCATCATATTGCCTGGATAGAGCTTTATGGAGTGAAGAAAGATGGACAGGTAATAAACCTCGGTCGTTCGGCCTTTGCACCTTCCTATACTAATCCCAACGTGAGGTTTCAGGTACCAGTGGAGCAGTTCAAAGCTTTCTGCACTCTTTCCTATTGCAACATACATGGTTTATGGGAAAACTGCGTAGAGGTGTAGGGGGTAATAATATGTAAACAAGGTAAGTCGATGAGAGCAAAAAATGAGGATAAAGGAGGTATGACATGGAAGAAGTAAAGGAGCAACTGATAAGTCTTCCCCGACTGGGCGAGCCAGCGCCAGCTTTTGAAACAGTATCTACGCATGGGGCGCTCAAACTGGAGGATTTTAAGGGAAGCTGGCTAATTCTCTTTTCCCACCCGGCGGATTTTACCCCGGTGTGTACCACTGAGTTCATAGCTTTCGCCGAAATCTTTCCGGAACTGCAGAAGAGAGGCGTGGAGCTTCTGGGTTTGAGTGTTGACAGCGTCTCTTCACACATCGCCTGGGTGCGTAATGTCGAAGAGAAAACAGGGGTAAGGATACCTTTCCCCATCATCGCTGACCTCAACAAGGAAGTTTCCCTCGCCTACGGTATGATTCATCCAGGGCAAAGCAAGACTGAGACTGTCAGATGTGTATTCATAATCGACCCCAACCAGATTATCAGGACAATACTTTATTATCCGCTGACCACCGGCAGGAACATGGCTGAGATACTGAGGATAATAGACGCCCTGCAAACGACAGACAAAAATGCGGTGGCCACCCCAGCTAACTGGCAGCCGGGTGATATGGTAGTGGTGCCGCCACCGAACACACAGGAAATGGCTGAAGAGAGGATCAAGCAGGGGTACGAATGCGTGGATTGGTATCTCTGCAAGAAGAAGCTCTAGGCGAAATAGGAGGAGAATATGGCATGCATAAGCCCGGATGGAAAACCTACCGAGTCAGGTACAAAGATGCTCCGTGCGATTAAATCAGGGCTGGGATCTGCTGAAGAAATTGCCAGTAGTGCCGGGCTTCCTTTGTTTAGAGTCAGGAGTGGGCTCAGGGAACTGACACAGGCGGGCTTAGCCAACCTGAAGGATGATAAGTATGAGTTATCATCCAAAGGGATGGAACTGGTAAGTACCTTATCTGGTTAGTTGGCTAAATCGGGGTACGGGATGAGGGAAGTAACGGGAAACCATCATGTAACCTTATTATGGTTTTACCAGCTTTGTCCTATGGCCCTTTACCTACAGGCAAAGGTGATGGATTAGCTACAAAAGCCGCCTTTTCGTGGCCAAGAAGTGCCTGACTCTGTGGCTGGCCAAATGAGTCGTTGCATTATTGGTTATGTCAGTGCTGTATCTAAAGTAACCAAGGTAGGGAGCATTGCAGACTCAAGAAACGGGGAAGAAAGAGCAAAAACAACAGGGAGCAAGGTGGTTTAGCTCATTTACTATAAAGTTGGAGGAATTGATAGTTGACAAGACTAGTCTTGATAAGTCCAACGAAGTTTCAGTTAGGAGGTAACTAACGTGTGGAAGTGTACCAATTGTCATCATGTAGAATTTACCATTGATAAACCTGAACGCTGTCCTGTCTGTGGTGCCGAGGCGGAGAAGCTCGTCCCACATGAACTACCGGGGATAAAAGGGGCTAAGACTCTGAAGAATCTTAAGAATGGCTTCGTTGCTGAGTCCCAGGCACATCTGAGGAACCTGGCTTTTGCCATGAAGGCTGAACAAGAGGGTTATCCCCAGATAGCAATACTGTTCCGCGCTGTTGCCGAGGCTGAGGGAGTCCATGCCTTCAACTGTTTTCGCCTTCTCGGCGCTGTATCTAACACTCAGGAAAACTTAGAAAGTGCATTTGAGAGGGAGAATCTAGCCAGTAGCACCTATCCCCAGTTTATTAAAGAAGCAAATGAGGAGAGTAATACACACATAGCGACTATCTTCGGTTACTCCCGTGATGTAGAGCGAGGACATGCCAAACTCTACGAAAATGCGCTGGAGCATATGCTTGCTGACAGAGAAACCCAGTACCATGTTTGCCAAGTCTGCGGCTATGTCTCCGATGGGGTTCTTCCCGATGAGTGCCCTATTTGTGGTGCCCCAAAAGAAAAATTCAGAAGGGTAGTCTAGTTAGATGGATAAAAATTTGCTTAAAAGCTCGAATTGTATAAAGGGAGGTGTCTAATGGGTGAGTTTATAGAAGTTTCTAAAATAGATGAACTGAAAGACGGGGCAATGAAAGCAGTCAATGTAGCAGGGCGTGAGATCCTTCTAGTTAAGGTTGGGGATAAGTACCATGCTGCCAACAATCGCTGCCCTCATATGGGGGCAAGGCTCTCTGACGGTATCCTAGACGTAACGACTGTTACTTGTCCCCGGCATGGAGCTCAGTTTGACCTCAGTGATGGTCATGTCATCCGATGGGCCAACATGCCAGCTCCAATCTCGACGATTGGAAAGTTGATCAGGCGACCCAAGCCATTGACTACATATGTTGTGAAGCTAGAAGGAGAGAGCATTCTAGTAGAGATCTAGATCGCTTCACTACGGGTGATAGGTCCCTTATAGGAGGTCAATAGAAAATGAGGGTTTCTTGCAGTGCCGATGAGGTACAAGGACTCAGCCCTGAAGAGATAAAGGCTATCCTGAATAGCGATAAACATGGCGAGTACACCGTGTCACGCGACAACTGATTAATGGCATATGGGAACACCCAGCCCTGACTCATCATTTGAGCCAAGTAATAGGTTAGGAGGTATAAAATGAAGGGAAACTTTGAGACAAAGCTTCAGGTCAACAACGTATCTATCGAACTTAACCCGTTCGTTGAGGAGTTTCTAGCTCGGACTGTGGCTGGTGCAGGTTCTTCGTTGAAAGGAGCTGAGAATATACAGAGGCTGGAGCTTTATCTGGAACAAGGCGATATTAAGATCGTTGTCGATGGGAACGAACTTCCCCTCACTCCCTTTCCCAAGGACGTCATCACCAATACCCTAGTTGGTTTGGTCTCCTCACTAAAAGGGGTGGGTAAAATAGACAGTTTGCAGATTAGCGTTAAGGCAAAATGACACGGAGACGACTTAAGCCTGAGTCATGCCGGGAATCTCCATTTGTGGGGGAATTGAGTGGATATCCCAAATACGGGACTTGAATGGAAGTGAATTTGTAGTGAGAACTGAGGTTATAGGAATTGTTGAGGCGATGGTTTGCTCCTGGATGCTGCCACCCTGTCGAAGCCAGCGGAGAGTAACACTAGATTGAAAATCCAGAATGCAGTCTCGCTGTTGAGTGGGAAGTTCTATGCCTAATCGGCTGATCAACGAGACTTCTCCCTATTTGCTTCAACATGCGTATAACCCGGTGGATTGGTATTCATGGGCACCAGAGGCATTTGAGAAAGCTCAACAGGAAGACAAACCTGTTTTCTTGTCTATCGGGTATTCAACCTGTCACTGGTGCCACGTAATGGCACATGAGTCATTTGAACACCCTGAAGTAGCCAGACTGATGAATGAAGTCTTTGTCTCCATTAAGGTAGATCGTGAAGAGCGTCCTGACATAGACAATATCTACATGACCGTCTGTCAAATGATGACGGGTAGCGGAGGATGGCCTCTCAATATCATCATGACGCCAGATAAAAGACCTTTCTTTGCCGCCACTTATATTCCAAGGGAGGGACGATTTGGAATGATTGGTATGCTGGAGTTGCTCCCGCGCATTAAGGAGTTTTGGACAACACAGCGAAGCGAAGCGTTGAGTTTGTCCAATAGAATCACTACCACCCTCCAACGGGTGTCGCAGGATGCACCCGGAGAAGAACTAGATAGACCTACCCTGGAGCTCGCCTATGAGCAGCTTGCCAAACGCTTTGATGAGCGGCATGCTGGTTTTGGTGGTGCGCCGAAGTTTCCAACCCCGCACAATCTCCTCTTTTTGCTTCGTTACTGGAAGCGTACCGGCAATGAGAAAGCTTTGGATATGGTTGAAAAAACCCTCCAAGCGATGCGGCGAGGTGGCATTTATGACCACCTTGGGTTCGGCTTCCACCGCTATTCCACAGATTCTCAATGGCTTGTACCCCACTTCGAAAAGATGCTTTACGATCAAGCTATGTTGGCTATGGCTTACACCGAGGCTTATCAAGCAACTGGAAAAGAGGATTATGGAAAAACAGCACGGGAGATTTTCACCTATGTTTTGCGAGATATGACAGCACCAGAGGGTGGGTTTTACTCTGCTGAAGACGCTGATAGCGAAGGAGAAGAGGGGAAGTTTTACCTTTGGACACTGGAGGAAATTCAACGGGTGCTGGAAGGTGAAGAGGCAAGTTTAGCTGCTAGGGTGTTCAACATTGAAAAGGCCGGCAATTTTGGGGAGGGGGCAACTGGAAAGAGAGCCGGTGTGAACATTCTGCATTTAAGAAAATCGCTTGGAGAGCTTGCCTCTGAGCTGAATCTGTCCCAACAAGACCTTCAAAAGCGTCTGGAAGCAATACGGCAGAAATTGTTTGCTTACCGTGAGAAACGCGTTCATCCCATTAAGGACGATAAGATTCTAACTGACTGGAATGGTCTCATGGTCGCTGCCTTCGCAAAGGGGGCACAGGTTTTTGTTGAACCCAAGTACGCTGAAGCTGTTAGACGTGCCGCAGATTTCATTCTTAGGAATATGCGCAAACCAGATGGGCGGCTTTTACACCGCTATCGGGATGGGCAAGTGGGCATAGCAGCCAATTTGGATGACTATGCATTCCTGGTTTGGGGCTTAATAGAACTGTATGAAGCAATTTTCGATGTAAGTTACCTTGAAGTTGCTCTCGAGCTGAAGGACGATATGCTAAAACACTTCTGGGATGATGATGTTGGTGGCTTTTATCTCACGCCTGATGATGGTGAGAGCCTGTTCGTCAGAAAGAAAGAGATTCATGATGGCGCCATCCCATCCGGAAATTCTGTGGCAATGCTAAACTTGCTTCGTCTGGGACGCATGACTGCCGATTTCAATTTGGAAGAGAAAGCAGCGAAAATCGGGCGTGCTTTCTCCGAAAATGTCAAGCGAGCACCACTGGCATATCCCCAACTAATGGTTGCTTTGGACTTTGGCGTCGGGCCATCATATGAGGTGGTCGTTGCTGGCGACTCACAGGCAGCGGACACGAAAGCAATGTTGAAAGCACTCATGACTCAATTTATGCCCAACAAGATAGCGCTTCTTCGCCCCAGCGAACAAGAGTCACCTGATATCATTCACCTTGCCGAATTTACTAGATATCAGTCGAGCATTGAGGGCAAGGCCACAGCTTACGTCTGTTTTAATCATAGTTGCGAGTTTCCCACCACAGACATAACTAAGATGCTGGGGTTGCTCAATGTGAAATAGATATTTTAAAAGCAAAGTAACCCGCGTGAGCGTAGCAAACCGCAAACAGGCAAAATGGTAGGCATCAAGTTCTTCACAATGCTGGCGGAGATCTAACTGATGCCCTCCAACAGGCTCCACATGGTGCAGATATGCTTGAGAGACTTCCTGTGGTTGGAATGCTACAGGAGGATTGATCGGAATGATGATAGGTGTAAGAGATTTGTAGGACTTCAAGTTAGGGAGGTATGGCCATGAAAAAAACGATGATCAGCAGGGGCATTTTGTTTCTCGCCCTTTCCATGATTCTGATAGCTACACCTGGCTGTGGGGTAGATATGGATACTAACAAAACGGAGGAACTAGAACCTGTTGAGATTAGAGAATATGAAGGTGTAAAACTCTCATCGATAGATGCTTTTAGGGAAAATTCCATAAAAGGTCCGCAGGAGGTAGATGCAGAAAGCTATGTGCTAAGAATTACTGGCCTGGTAATGAATCCTAATAACTACACTTATGACGAGGTTGTGAACAACCATCAACATTATAAAAAAGTCGTAACATTGGACTGCGTGGAAGGATGGAGCGTAACGATTCTCTGGGAAGGTTTGCTGGTCAGAGATTTGCTAGAAGAAGCGAACCCCTTAGCAAATGCGAAAGTGGTCATATTCCATGCCTACGATGGGTATACGACTTCTTTGCCTATCGACTACATAATGAACAACGACATACTAATGGCGTACAAGATGAATGATGTTACTCTTCCTCCTGAAAGGGGTTTTCCTTTTCAACTGGTAGCAGAAAGCAAATGGGGGTACAAATGGATCAAATGGATAACAGAGATCGAATTATCCGATGATGTCGATTACAGAGGTTATTGGGAAAGTCGAGGATACTCGAACAACGCAGATTTGGACAAAAGCTTTTTTGGAGATTGAAAAACATGACTAATCAACTCCTGGTGAAAGTAACAATACATTGGCTATTGACAGTTGTAATAATAGTCTATCTTATCACTGGATTTGGTATTACTGAGTACAGAATCGTTGAACCCTTAACGTTTGGATTATTGACCAAGAGTTTGGCGCATAAAATTCATATGAATCTAGAAATTCCTCTCATAATCCTATTGATCTTGCATATTTGCCTCCCGCCGATCTTGAGACATTCTAAGTTGAAAAAACTGGGGAATAAGTGATGAAGGTTGTCTCCTCGAATAGAGATTGAAGGGATTCGAAAATATGATAGCTTTCTTGCAAAGCCTTAGCCCTGTAATACAGGCTCTTCTGGCAACGTGTTTTACCTGGGCAATGACCGCTCTTGGGGCAGCCACAGTATTCGCGACTAAAGACGTGAGCAAGAGAGTGCTCGATACAATGCTCGACTTTGCTGCGGGTGTGATGATTGCCGCCAGTTACTAGCCCTTGCTTGCTCCGGCTATCGAAATGTCGGCAGGGGGCAATCTTCCCGCCTGGCTTCCAGCCGCAGTGGGGTTTCTTCTCGGAGCTATCTTCTTGAGGGGCGTTGATAAAGTACTCCCTCATCTGCACCTTGGCTTTGCCACGGAGGAGGCCGAAGGTATCAAGACGTCCTGGCGGCGCAGTACCTTGCTTATCCTCGCTATAACTTTACATAATATCCCTGAGGGCATCGCCGTGTCGGTTCCCATTTTCTATGCTATCGGCAGTCGTCAGCGAGCTTTTCTGACCTCTTTCTCATCGGGATTGGCTGAGCCTGTGGGTGCACTTATCGGCTATGCAATCCTCCTCCCCTTTCTCACGCCAACCCTGCTGTCAACTCTGCTTGCCTTTGTGGCCGGCATCATGGTTTATATAAGCTTGGACGAGCTATTACCCCTGGCACATCGGTATGGTCAGGAACACCTGGTGATTATCGGCGTCGGGGCAGGGATGCTGGTTATGGCAGCCAGCTTGTTCCTGCTGCTTTAGCTTGCTAACCCGAGCCTGACGTTGGGGACGCTAGAATGAGAATTTTTACTGAGGAAGAGCTGAAGAAATATGATGGGACTGACGGCCTCGCTTACGTCGCCTATGAAGGCAAAGTATATGATGTTTCGCAGAGCTTTCTGTGGAAGAAGGATGTTCATCAAGTCATGCATCACGCCGGACGTGATCTGACCGAGGCCTTAAAACAAGCTCCCCATGGCCCGGATATGCTACACAAGTTCCCAATAGTGGGAGAACTACTAGACGGAAAATTGAGTTAACTGATAATATGAGCGCATCAAGAAGCTGACTACAATAATTGTGGAGGGACAAATGAAAAACGAAGACATTATTGCCTTACTAAATCAGGACCTCGAGGGCGAGCATGCCGCCATCATTCAATATCTGACTCATGCTTACGCTATGGGGGAAGGTGAGATGGCTTGCGAGATTGAGGCCATTGCCCGAGAGGAAATGCGTCACCTGGACTGGCTGGCCGAGACCATAGTCAGCCTTGGTGGGACCCCGAGCCTCAACAGGGGAGATATGCGTGTTGGCGGCAAGTCAGTTTCCGATTGGATGACAAATGATGTGCATCAGGAGGAAGATGGAATCGCCTTATATGAGCAGCACATCAAAGCCATCGACGACCCTCAGATCAATCGGCTACTGGGGCGAATCCTTTCTGATGAAAAGTCACACCGAGGCGACTTCGAGCACTTTGTGGAAAAGGCGGAAAGGGAAGGTGCTAAGGATATAAGAGGCACCCACCAGGACAAGATTACCCGGGTTCTCAACTGGGGTATCGAGCACGAGTACACCGTAATCCTCCAGTACCTTTTGCACTCCTATATGACCGCCAACGAAGATGTCAAGAAAGAAATGCAGGACCAGGCTATAAACGAGATGCAGCATCTTGGGTGGTTGTCTGAGGAGATGGTTGATGAAAAGGGTACCCCAAGGATTGAACACATCGAGGTTGACCAATCAACAAAGACGGCGGACATGCTTCGTGCCGATATACAGATCGAGCGTGAGGTGGCTGCCGAATATGACCGCGCCGCCAAGGAGATTGAAGAGCCCGACCTGAAGAAACTTCTCAAGAGGATAAGAGACCACGAAGTATATCACGCTGAGGTATTCAGTGACCTTCTAAAGCAGGAGCGTGCTTCAGACTGATGTTGGCGGATGCAAGCTCGGCCTGCACGGATTGACCAACAATCTGTATTAGCGTAAGGATAACGTAAAGGTATCCAACTGTATTTGGGACTTCAGTCAGTGTAGCTGTCTTCTTTGCAAAGCTAGAAGCGGATGCGAGGCAAGAGGCGCTTCTATAATGGCTTGCCAACGGGCATTATATAAAGCGGCTTGATTTGCTCTTCCAGTTGAAGGACTTTTCTCACCTGCTCGTCATTGAAGGCGCCGACTTCCACTGTGGCTAAACCAAGAGCTACAGCCTGGAGGTGGATGTTTTCGCCGACATGTCCCACCTCCATGTGGACATATCTTTCGCCGCGTCTGCCATAGGTATAGGAAGTGCGGAGATAAATTGCGCAGATGATGACGCTAACAGGCGCTTCGGCGATAAATCTTTCGTCTAAGGCGGCGCTGGCTAATTCCTGCCTCAAGTCGCCTGCCTGGTGTAGAACTAGCGAATGAGTGCTTACATCGTAGTGGTGAATGCCGGCCTGCAGATTGTCTACAGTCTTGTTGCCTAAAACCGCGAAAATCTCCAGGGGATAGGTAGCTCCAGCGCTGGGTGCTGCTCTGACGCTTCCTGTCCCGGTCACACCCTGCGCTGCCCATAGTATCTGACCTAATTGAGATAGGGTTACTGGCTCTGCGCGATATCTGCGGATTGACCTTCGTCCGGCGATGGCTTCTTCCAGCGAGAGTTTGCTTTTTAGCTGGGGGGAGGGAAGTTTTGTCACGGGTTGAGGCTTGTTTGGCCTGGCGCGCAGTGGCATTTTTCTATCCTTTGATGATGCCTAGAGGTACAGCCATAGCTACCTTCCTGGAGATTCCCGCCTGGTGAACTGCCTCAACTACCTCAGTAACATCTTTGTATGCCTGTGATGCTTCCTCAGCCAGGGAGGGAATATCCCCCGCTTTTACCAGGATGCCTCTTTCCGCCAGGTCCCTGGCAACATCCTTGCCCCTGAGACTCCTTCGAGCAGCACCGCGACTCATCCTCCTGCCAGCCCCATGGCAGGTAGAGCCGAAGCTATCCTCCATGGCTTTCTGAGTGCCGACGGCAACGAAGGAGCATCGTCCCATATCGCCGGGAATAAGCACAGGTTGCCCTATTTCTTTATATCGTTCAGGGATATCCTTGTGTCCTGCTGGGAAGGCTCTGGTAGCTCCTTTGCGGTGCACGCAGACCTTGATTTTCTTATCGTCAACAGTGTGTTCTTCTATTTTGGCGATATTGTGAGCGACATCATAGATTTGTCTCATGCCGAGCTCTTCAGCGCTTTTGCCAAAGACTGTGGAGAAGCTTTCCCTGGCCCAATGAGCGATGCATTGCCGATTGTTCCAGGCATAATTGGCGGCACAGGCCATAGCGGCAAAATAATCCTTGCCCTCTGGTGATTCTATGGGTGCGCAGGCAAGCTGTCTGTCAGGGAGGTTTATCCCATATCTTGATACTGCTTCTTCCATCACACGCAGATGGTCGGTGCAAACCTGATGACCAAATCCACGAGAACCGGTGTGAACAAGAACCAGTATCTGCCCTGTTTCGTCAATGCCCATAGCTTTAGCTGTCTCGGGCTCGAAGATTTCCTTTACCACCTGGACTTCGAGGAAATGGTTTCCTGAGCCCAGCGTGCCTGCCTGTGGCATGCCTCTCTTTATCGCCTTGTCGCTTATCTTGTCGGGATTAGCGCCTTCCAGACAGCCGCCCTCTTCGGTAGCTTCAAGGTCATCTGTGGAGCCGAAACCATGTCTCACTGCCCATTTAGCTCCCTCAACCATCAATTCTCGCATTTCTTTATGACTTGTTCTTATCTTTCCCTGCGAGCCCAGGCCAGATGGTACGTTCCTGAACAGTTCATTGATAAGCTGGTTAATCTTTGGTCTTACCTCCGCTTCGGTGAGATTGGTGCGCAGTAATCTCACGCCGCAGTTGATATCGTAACCTACGCCGCCGGGGGAGATCACTCCTTCCTTAACATCCATGGCAGCCACACCGCCGATGGGAAATCCATACCCCCAGTGGATATCGGGCATGGCCATGGAGAATTTGATTATGCCGGGGAGGAAAGCAACGTTGGCGACCTGTTCCGGTGTTTGCTCCGCCTCTATAGATTTCAGGATTTCCTCGCTGGCGTAGATTAAACCGGGAACTCTCATGCCTTGCTTATAGCTCTGGGGAATTTCCCAGTGGTAATTATCTATCCTGGTAAGTTGTCCCTGCCACGGCGCCATTTTTCAATCCCTAGATATCGAAGATTACCTGTGCTTTATATCCCTTATTGTCCTTATCTATCCTCAACATATGATATGTAGCTGCCTTTACTCCTGTTTTTATTTTGTGCCTTGAGGGGTCAATTTTTTCTCCATAGCAGGTAACCTTCAGCCTGGTGTTGGATAAGCTCTGAATATCAAATCTTTTGAGCAAAGCATGCTCGGTGTCGAAAAGATAAATAAGCTCATTAAGCCATTCCACCAATAGGCTCTCTCTATCCTCACTGGCTACTTCTACATCGTATTTTAATTCCTCTCTAATGTTCTCCAATTCCGTTATTAAGCTGAATAGGGCTGCAGCCGTGTTGGCAAAGACCTGCTTGATTTCTGTTCCATAGACAATGATGCCCACATCGGCGGTATGATCAATGACCTCAAACCCTTTTCCTGCAGCCTGTTTCACTACGGCAACCCCCATTTTCATTATACTATATTTGGTTTGTTTGCAGTTTTGTCAAGGCGGGTGCTAGAATGCGTGACTGAAGCTATGGTACTCAACAGCCGCATGATTGAAGAGGAGATAGCTAGAGGGGGGACAGACATTGAGCCTCCTGCCCCAAATTGCATTCAGCCAGCGCGTGTTGATATACATCTGGACAAGAAACTCCTCGGGTTTGAAACTCGCCGTCATCCTTTTTATACTGATGTCAAACAGGACATGGATGATGTAACCGAGCTGGTGGAAATTGGTGGCGAAACTTCGCTTGACTTCAAATGCAGAAAGGGTTTATGGTTCACCTGGGTTGTGGAGCAAGTATCAAGAGCAAGCTGATCCCATGGTGAGCAGGTACTTTAAGGATTTCCAGGAGCGTTAGATGATGGCATCACCCGAAGACTATATGGGATGTGCTCTCTCTCTAGCCAGGTTAGCTCTGGGATATACCAGTCCAAATCCAGCGGTAGGGGCGGTAGTGGTTAAGGGTGGTACGCTGGTTGGTGTGGGACATACACAACCTGCTGGTTTGCCTCATGCTGAGACGATGGCGCTCCGCCAGGCTGGAAAAAAGGCACGGGGAGCTACTATGTATGTTACTCTGGAACCCTGCTGCCATTATGGCAAAACACCGCCATGCACACAAGCGATAATCAACGCTGGCATAGAAGAGATCCATATAGCTTTGCTTGATCCTAACCCCATGGTCTCAGGGAATGGGGTAGAAGAGCTAAACAAAGCGGGCATTAGAACTTATGTCGGTGAACGTCAGCAAGAAGCTCAGAAAATAAGTGAAGCCTACATTAAATTTATCACCACGAGCTTGCCATTCTGCATTGCTAAATTTGCCATGAGCCTTGATGGGAAGATCGCCACGAGGTCCAAGCAATCTAAGTGGATCAGCAACGAGGAGGCGAGGAAGTATGTGCATAGTGTGCGACATATAGTGGACGCTATAGTGATCGGGGTAAATACTGTGCTTATTGATAACCCGCGTCTTACCGCCCGTGGCTGCTCTGGTAAAGGTGGCAATACGAAATCCCAGCCATTGCGGATAATTGTTGATAGTAAAGGAAGAACGCCGTTAGATGCCGACGTTCTCAGGCAACCTGGCGAAACTTTGATTGCCACGGTGAAACCTATGGATATCAAGAAAAAGGAAAAGTTTATCCAGGCTGGTGTTGAAGTCCTGGAATTACCGGAAAAAGAGGGGAAGGTAGATGTGGAGGAGTTAGCTAAGGTAATAGCAAAGCGCGGGATAGTCAGTGTGCTGGTGGAAGGAGGGAGTGCTCTGCTCGGGTCATTTTTTGATGGCCATTTAGTGGATAAAGTTCTGGTGTTTATTTCGCCGATTGTCATTGGTGGTGATGGGGCCAGGGCGGCGGTAGGTGGGAATGGAGTTGACTCCTTGATTGAGGCTCACCATCTAAGCCGGGTTGACGTCAGAAGCTTTGGCGATAATATACTGGTCAGTGGATATGTAGAAGGGTGAAGAGATGTTTACCGGCATAGTAGAAGAAATTGGTACTGTCAGGGAAGCGGACGCGAATCGCCTGGTTATTGCAGCCGAGAAGGTGCTTCAGGGGACCAAACCTGGCGATAGCATAGCGGTTAACGGGGCTTGTTTGACAGTAGCTTCTTTGAATGATGATGGGTTTAGTGTTGATGTTATGCCTGAGACATTGAATTGCACCAATCTTGGTGAGCTTCGCTATGGTGACCATGTGAACCTGGAAAGAGCCTTGACAATGGGGGGACGTGTTGGTGGTCATCTGGTATTGGGACATGTTGATGATGTGGGGAGGGTGATTTCGATGACTCCTCAAAAAGATTCAAGCATTGTGCGGATTGCGGTACCGTCACAATTGATGTCATATGTTGCTGAAAAAGGTTTTATTGCTGTCGATGGTATTAGTCTTACCATTGTCGATGTTGACGATTTTTCCTTTTCCGTTTCTTTAGTAGCTTATACAGTTGAACACACTATTCTGGGTGAGAAGGGACCTGGTAACTCAGTTAATGTAGAGGTGGATGTTATCGCCAGATACCTGGAGCGAGTCAATAAAAGGGCAGGTAGAAATTTGACTTTTGACCTGCTCGAGGAATATGGATTTACAAAGTGAGGCACGTAGTATGTTAGCTTCCATTACTGAGGCAATTGAAGATATAAAGGCGGGTAGGGTGGTAATCATCATCGATGATGAGTCGCGGGAGAATGAGGGTGATTTAGCCATGGCTGCGGAGAAAGTCACTCCTGAAGCGATAAATTTTATGTCTAAACATGGTCGGGGATTGATTTGCCTTCCTATTATCGGGCAAAGGCTGGATGAATTGAGAATACCATTAATGGTTCAGCACAATACTTCAAGATACTCGACTGCGTTCACGGTATCCATTGAAGCGAAGGATAAGGTATCCACGGGGATTTCCGCTTTCGACCGGGCACAAACTATAAAAGCGGTGCTTGATCCTGATACCAAGCCTGAAGATTTGGTTCAGCCGGGGCATGTGTTTCCTATTCGTGCTAGAGAAGGTGGAGTATTGGTGAGAGCAGGGCATACTGAAGCCATTGTGGACCTGGCTAAACTCGCTGGGTGCTATCCTGCCGGTGTTATCTGTGAGATTATGGATGAAGATGGGCATATGGCGACGGTGCCAGAACTTGAAGCTATAGCAGAGAAGTATAGCTTGAAGATTATCTCCATAGCGGAGCTTATTGCTTATCGGCACCGCCATGAAAAGCTAGTTCACAAGGTAACTGAAGCCAAGTTGCCCACCAGATATGGTGAATTTGTGGCTGTAGCTTATAAATCTATTGTCGACCCGGCAGAGCATGTTGCCCTGGTTAAGGGGGATGTATCCGGAGATGAGCCGGTACTGGTGCGGGTTCACAGTGAATGTCTTACCGGAGATGTTTTCGAAAGCTTGAGGTGCGATTGTGGTGAGCAGATTAAGTTAGCAATGCAGAGAATCTCTGAAGAGGGCAGGGGGGTATTCTTGTACATGAGACAGGAGGGGAGAGGGATTGGATTTCATAATAAACTTCGTGCTTATGCGCTTCAAGACCAGGGCCTGGACACCGTTGAGGCTAACTTAGCATTAGGTTTTGCTCCAGACTTAAGGGATTATGGCATCGGGGCTCAGATCTTAGCCGATTTAGGTTTACATAAAATAAGGCTGCTTACCAACGATCCTAAGAAGGTAGTTGGGTTGGAAAGCTATGGACTCAAAATAGTGGAAATTGTTCCCCTGGTAATTTCCCCTAATCCGATCAACGTCAATTACTTAAGGACCAAGCAAGAGAAGCTGGGACATTTGCTCGATATAAAGGAGGTAGATGATGACTAGTCGTTATGAAGGAATACTGGTAGGAAAGGGGCTGAAATTTGGCGTTGTTGTTTCTCGTTTTAACGAGATGATAACCACCAGGTTGTTAGAGGGGATGAAGGATGCTCTGCTGCGTCACGGTGTTGAGGAAGGGAATATTGATATTGCCTGGACGCCAGGTTGTTTTGAAATTCCACTGATAGCTAAGAAATTGGCGCAGGGTGGTAAATACGACGCCATAATATGCCTTGGCGCCGTAATTCGTGGTGGCACATCGCACTTTGAATATATATCCTCCGAGGTAACTAGAGGGATTGGACGGGTGACTTTGGATACCGGGCTACCGGTGATACAGGGCATAATCACCGCTGATACTCTGGAGCAGGCTATTCAGAGGGCAGGGGCAAAAGAAGGCAACCGAGGCTTCCTCGCTGCTATGGAAGCTATTGAAATGGCCAATTTAGTGAAGGCTATTCAGTAACTTTGTAGACTTTGTCGCCTCGCCTCACCCTATCGGGAACTTTTATGCCGATGAGGTCGCCGGGTTTGCCGGTACTGATATCTACGCGGTCAATTTGCATGGACTCTACCACAAGTTCCATATCCGTGGTGGCGCCTTTGATATGGATCTTGTCCCCTGTCTTCACCGTGTCGCTTAGTTCGATACCAGCCACTACCGGTTGGGCAAAAAAATCCGTTACATTCCCAACTTCTACTTCTGGCATTTTTAATCACCCCCTAACAAATAATGTATATCTTTTGCCGCTGTAAATCAATATCTTGACAAGACACACAGTTAAACCGATAATAATCGTTAATCGTTATTATAATACTGCATAGGAGGGAATAAATTATGGCTGAGGGAAAAGCGGAACAAGAATATGCCTGGGAGGAAGTTTTTTCTCTTGATCGTTTGAGGAGGTCAATAACGAAGCGGATTCTGGACAGGCTGGAAAGCATCTGGCATGGTAAGGAGCCGATGAGTCCCGAGCAGATTAATGAGATAATTGGCGATGAATGGCAGAAAGCTAAGGAGGCAGTGCGTAATTCACCGGCGGCGCGAGATGCATTTCGTAAATACCTGGAGCGCACTGTATCGGAACAGGTAGATAAGCTGATGACACGTGATAAAGATGAACTGGAAGCTCTGGGTGTTGTGGAGAAGGGTTTATAAATTATCTTACTAAGCTAAGGGAGACTTAATCATAGAAAGTGCCGAAGAGTTGGATGCCCAGCAGCTAATTAAGCGTCTTGACCTGATAGATGAGCGGCTGGATAACATAGATTCTATAGTTACGACACTCGTGGAAAGGATGATGGAGAAGCCTCTGGTTATGGGAATCTCATGTCCTAAGTGCGGGCAGCCCATAGAGATTAATATAACTAGCAATATAAGAATGCATGGCAAAGGTTAGCCTGCCGCCGGTTTCGCTATTCCCTATATGTCAGAGTACAGCTCGAAAGAGATTTGCTTTTTCGGCTATCTTAGCATGTCTATTTTGAAGCTAGGAGTGTGTTATAAGACGGCCAAGTATTGCTTGAGTTCATAATCGGTTACTTGACTGCAGTAACGTTCCCAATCTACTTTTTTATTTTGGATAAAGATACTAAATACATGTTCCCCCAAAGCTTTCTTCACTAACTCGCTGTTCTCGGTAAGCTTTATAGCTTCATACAAGTTGCCTGGGAGTGTGCCTATGCCTTTTTGTTGTCGCTCTTGTTCAGGCATTTCAAAGACATTCTTCTCCACAGGTGGTGGAGGCTCATACTCCTTCTCAATTCCTTCCAGTCCGGCAGCCAGCAGGACGCTGAAGGCCAAATAGGGATTACAAGCGGGGTCAGGAGACCTGAATTCAAGTCGCGTAGCTGTTTCTCTTCCTGGCTGGTATTCAGGTATCCTGATTAGGTCGGCTCGGTTTCTCCTCGCCCAGGTAATGTAAACCGGTGCTTCATAACCCGGGAGGAGACGCTTATAAGAATTCACCCACTGATTAGTAACCGAGGTGATTTCGGGTGCATATTTTAATAAGCCAGCAGCAAATTGTTTAGCTGCTTTCGATAGATGATGAGGGTTATCCTTGTCAAAGAAAGCATTCCTATCACCTTTGAACAGTGACATATGAACATGCATCCCGCTGCCATTTACACCAAACACAGGCTTGGGCATAAAAGTGGCATAAACACCGTGCTCTTGAGCCACTTGTTTAACTACTAATCGGTAAGTCATCACATTGTCAGCCATAGTCAAGGCATCGGTATAACGTAAGTCTATCTCGTGCTGGCTGGGAGCGACTTCATGATGGCTATATTCCACGCCGATGCCCATATCTTCCAGGGCAAGGACTGTTTCTCTTCTTAAATCAGTAGCTACATCCGGTGGGGTTAAATCGAAGTAACCACCTTGGTCCAAGAACTGCGTTGTTTCTGGATTCTGAAAATAAAAATATTCCAGTTCTGGACCGACATAGAAGGTATAGCCCAAATCAGCAGCTTTCTGCAAATTTCTCTTCAGCACATACCGGGGGTCGCCTTCAAAAGGTTGCCCGCCGGGCCAGTGAATATCGCAAAACATCCTGGCAGTCTGGCGCTCCTTTGGTCGCCAGGGGAGAATTTGAAAAGTAGTGGGGTCGGGCAAAGCTACCATGTCACTCTCATCGATGCGAGCAAAGCCTTGAATAGATGAACCATCGAAGCCATTCCCCGATTCTAGAGAGGTCTCTAATTCCTCGGAGGTAATGGCAAAACTCTTAAGGAACCCCAGGATATCGGTAAACCACATCCTTATGAATTTAACATCTTGCTCTTTGGCTATTTTGAGAACATAACCGCTTGTTTCAGCTCGGTCTTTAGTGACCATTGTTCCCCCTAATTATTATAGTAGTTGCTTAGTATCAAAGCACAAATTAGGACTGGGGTCAACATACTCTACCTGATTGTGTAATTAGCGACACCGTTTGACTTCTTTGATTTTGCCGATAGAGTTCAAGAGATTCTTCTGTTGTGAGATATTCCAGTGCATTACAAATCACTGAAAGCGCCAAACGACGCGTTCCATTCACAGGATTGGTAGATATCTCTTGAGCTCGTATTCGGTTACTTGACTGCGATATTGATCCCAATCGATCTTCTTATTCTTGATGAAGGCATCAAAAACGTGGTCGCCAAGGGCTCTTCGCACCAATTCACTCTTTTCCGTGAGCTGGATCGCCTCCCAGAGGTTGCCAGGCAGGGTGCCTATACCTCGCCTTTCTCTCTCTTCCTCAGTCATTTCATACACATTCTGCTCTACGGGATCTGGCACTTCATATTCCTTCTCGATTCCCTCCAGTCCAGCAGCCAGCATCACGCTGAAGGCGAAATAGGGGTTGCAAGCAGGATCAGGGGACCTGAACTCTATCCTGGTAGCCTTTTCTTTGCCCGGCATATATTCTGGAACTCTGATCAAGTCAGCCCGATTTCGCCATGCCCATGAAAGGTACACGGGAGCTTCATAACCAGGAACCAGTCGCTTGTAAGAATTGACCCACTGGTTGGTAACAGCAGTGATTTCAGGGGCATGCCTCAGCAGCCCAGCGATGTAGCACTTGGCTACCTTAGAAAGGTGGTGTTTATCATTTTCATCGAAGAAGGCGTTGGTATCACCTTTGAACAGCGACTGGTGGACATGCATGCCACTGCCATTGATGCCGAAGACCGGTTTGGGCATAAAGGTAGCGTAAACCCCCTGCTGTAAGGCTATTTGCTTGACTACCAGCCGGTAGGTCATCACGTTGTCAGCCATGGTCAGGGCATCAGTGTACCTCATGTCTATCTCATGCTGGCTGGCGGCGACTTCATGGTGGGAATATTCAACGGCTATGCCCATCTCCTCCAGGGTGAGAACCGTTTCTCGCCTTAAGTCAGTAGCGACGTCCAAAGGGGTCATATCGAAGTAACCCCCTTCGTCTAACCTCTGAGTCCCCTTTGAGTCCTGAAAATAGAAGTACTCCAACTCTGGGCCTACATAGAAGGTGTATCCCATGTCCGCCGCTCGCTTCAAATTCCTCTTTAGAACATATCTGGGGTCACCTTCGAAAAGCTCGCCGCCTGGTCTCTGAATGTCGCAGAACATCCTGGCCACGGCATGGTGCACCCTGGGTCTCCAAGGTAGCAGCTGCCAGGTGTCAGGGTCAGGCATAGCCACCATATCGCTCTCGTCGATTCGAGCAAAGCCCTGAATAGAAGAACCATCAAAGCCCATCCCTTGCCCCAGAGCACCTTCCAGTTCCTCCCCAGTAATGGCAAAGCTTTTCAAAATACCCAAAATGTCGGTAAACCACATCCTGACGAATTTAACATCTTGCTCCTTAGCCATCTTGAGAACATATTCTTTGCTTTCCTCGCTGCTTCTGTTTTCCATTTCTGCCCTCCTTTTTTTGGTTTTTAATCTCCTTTTATATAGCGTTGTCGCCATCTTCTCCAGTCCTGATACGCACTGCGTTATCAAGAGGAAAGACAAATATCTTCCCGTCTCCCATCTCGCCAGTTCTGGCACTCTTGGCGATAGCATGCAGAATTTTGGACACATCCTCGTCCAAGACAACAACCTCGATCTTAAGCTTAGGAAGGAAGTCCACTCGGTATTCTCCAACCCGCCATTGCAGAGATAGTCCCTTTTGTCGACCTCTGCCGCTCACTTCGCTAACTGTCATACCGAAATAACTGTTATCCTCAAGAGCCTTTCTAACAGCCTCCAGTTTTTCTTCCCTAATAATGGCCTCTATTTTCTTCATCTCAGCGCCCCTCCATATGCCCTTTCGCCATGTTGCGAGATATCTAAACCCAGCGTTTCTTCCGCCCTACTAACTCTCAGTCCGATGGTGGCGTCAACTAGCTTCCCTAAAATCCAGGTACCCCCAAAGGCAAAGGCCCATACCGCAGCAACTCCGGCGAGTTGCCTGGCAAGCTGTAGGGCATTGCCCAGAAGCAAACCATCGGCACCAGCCGAGTTCACGGCCACGCTAGCAAAAATCCCCGTCGCTAGGGCGCCCCAGGTGCCTCCCATACCGTGAACTGCCCATACATCCAGGGATTCGTCGATACCACGCCTCATCCTGAAGAGCATGCAGTAATAGCATATCACTGCTGCGCCAATACCTATTGGTATTCCTGCTAGTGGTGGCACGAAGCCGGCAGCCGGGGTGATCGCTACCAGTCCGGCAACTGCACCTGTGGCGGTACCGAGAAGGCTGGGACGGCGGTGGAACCAGCTGAGCATCATCCAGGTGAAGGCAGCAGTCGCCGCCGAAATATTAGTGGCAACAAACGCGCTCGCGGCTAAGCCCCCGGAGGTCAGAGCACTGCCGGCATTAAAGCCAAACCAGCCGAACCACAGCAATCCAGCGCCAAGCGCTACCATAGGAATGTTGTGAGGTTTCATGGGCTCACCCTCAGGAAAACCTTTGCGAGGGCCGAGAAGCTTGGCTAAGGCTAAGGCTGATACGCCAGCACTAATGTGAACCACGGTGCCGCCGGCAAAGTCGAGTGCACCTAATTTAGCCAACCAGCCACCATCACCCCAAACCCAGTGTGCCACGGGGCAATATACGACGGTTAGCCATAAAACAGAAAAGACCAGGATGGCGCTGAATTTCATCCTCTCCACTACTGCCCCGGTGATTAAAGCTATGGTGATTATGGCGAACATGGCCTGAAATATCATGAAAGCCAAGTGGGGAACGGTACTAGCATAGACGGCAGATGGCTCTTGTCCTACTTGTCTCAGACCTATGAATTCAGTACCACCGATAACGCCTGCTATATCAGGACCGAAACTTAAGCTATAGCCGTAAAGCACCCAGATTATGCCAACTATGGCTAGAGCAGCAAAGCTCATCATCATTGTGGAAAGGACGCTTTTCCTTCTCACCATGCCGCCGTAGAACAGAGCCACGCCAGGGGTCATTAGCATGACCAGCGCTGATGAAATTAATATCCAAGCAGTATCACCAGAATTAATAGACAATTGAGCACCTCCTACTCCAGTGGGAGGCAACAGCTAGACCTATTCTCTGGGTCGCCATGAGAATAAGGAGGCTGGGACTCGAAATCAACCCTTCCCTCTTCACTACTTCCAGCGGCAGTCTTTGGTAAGCATGGCTATCCTCTTTCTGCAGGCAATGGCTGGATGTGTTCCTACCCAGTCTGGGTGACAACAATGTCCACATTTTCAGAGACTGGTATATATCCTTAGCCACAGTTTGCCTTTTCATTTAACAAGTAGGATGACAGCGGAATGTTTCCAGAATATTACGAGCAAGTTAAATTTGTGTTACAAAGAAGGGAAAGGGTGAAATTTTGATGTTCTAAAGGAAGCAATGTGGGGGATAATCTAGACGCTTTCCTTAAACCTATATCCTATGTTCCTTACCGTCTCGATGAAGGAATGATTTCTATCCTCGATTTTGCTCCTCAATCTCCTGACATGCACGTCTACGGTTCTGTCGCCACCGTAGTAGTCCCATCCCCAGACCTTACTCAGCAAAGCCTCACGAGTGAAAACCTTTCCTTTATTGCTGGCCAGGAATTTAAGCAATTGGTATTCTTTGAAGGTCAGCGTTACTAGCCTGCCGCCAAGCGATACCTGGTACTTGGCTATATCTATAACTAGGTCGTCACACTTAATTACTTCTTTGTTGTCTATGCTCCCTTTTTGCGCCAGAATTCGCTTTATCCTGGCTGTAGCTTCATTTGCTTCCCAGGGTTTGACCACGAAATCATCTATGCTGATACAGGACTCGAGGCTATTAAGTTTCTCTCGGGAAACGAGGGCGATGATGGGTATGTGCCTCTCTTGCCTTATCCGTTGAGCCAGTTCCCATGCTTCTGAACCAATTGTTGATTCATCCATATTTAGCAACATCAGCTCAGTGGATTGCCCTACAATTTGTTCGATTGTTCTATCATTATGAGGAACAATTAGGCAATTAAAGCCTCTCTGAGTAAGGTCCGCCGTCAGTTTCCTTACTTGCTCGCTTTCATTGGCTATGATGAACACTCTAGGCAAAGCTGGCTCCCTTTGTGATTTAATAGGCGTAAAGCCTACCATAGGGGCGTAGGTAAAGAGGGAAAAGTTTGGTAAACTTGTGTTTCAATATTTCTTGAGTGTCGTAGCCAAAATGATGGGCAAATTCACCCACGAGTTCCTTTAAAATGGAATCATCCTTTTCCTCAAGTTCAGCTACGCCCACTTCTTTGCCCAGTTGAAAGTCTTGAACATTACCCCTCATATAGATGACGCCGCCGTGCATCCCGGTGCCGATAAAGTTGGCTTTATGATATTCTCCCTCTTTCAGGTCTAGCCCAAGGAGCACGAGGATCCCTCCTGCCATATACTCGCCAAGGAAATCCTGGGCTGTGCCTCCGATAACTATCATAGGTTTCCTATCTTGATACTCCTTCATGTGAATACCGGCCCGATAGCCAACATCATTTCGAATGAATATCTTGCCTCCTCTGGCTGATAAACCAATGATATCCCCGGCATGACCATGAACAATTATTTCTCCACTGTTCATCGTATTGCCGCAGCCATCCTGGGCGTTGCCATGAACGATGATTCTTGATCCATTCATAAAGGCGCCTAAATCGTTGCCTGGCGTGCCAAATATTTCAATCTCCGCCGGCTTATCCAAGTCTGTGCCGATATATCTCTGTCCATAGACGTTATGGAGCGCGATCTTTCTGGTTTCATTTAACACTAGTTGCCTCAATTTAGCATTGAGGTCTCGATAGAAGACGCCGCTGGCATCTATTGTTACAACTTGAGATTGCTTCGCTTTGCTCGCAGTGACGTTTGGTGCCTTTTCTTTCATCTTAGCTTCCTGCCATCCTTACTCCGAGGATTTCTAACTCGGTGTCAGTGAGCCCAACGCCTCTTAGCTGCAGCCGATTGCCCCGTAAGCTTTCTATGGCGTTGATGCCCATGCCACCCAGTATATCTTTAAGTTCGAGACTCCAGCCGTGGAGAAGATTAGCCAGCCGTCTAGCCCCGATGTCAGGGTTAACCCTTTTGGTTAGCTTAGGGTCTGTGGTGCATATCCCCCAGGGGCATTTCCCTGTATGACATTGCTGACAGATGGTGCAGCCAACGGCAACAAGAGCTGCAGTTCCAATATAAACAGCATCAGCGCCAAGCGCGATCGCTTTAGCTACATCGCCACTATTTCTAATTCCACCGGCTATCACAATAGAGGCTTGATTTCGGATACCTTCTTGTCTGAGGCGGTCGTCCACTGAGGCGAGTGCCAGTTCGATAGGGATGCCAACGTTGTCTCGAATAATTTTGGGCGCAGCGCCTGTAGAACCCCGTAACCCATCGAGAACTACAATGTCTGCTCCTGCCCTAACCATGCCGCTGGCGATAGCTGCTGAATTGTGAACAGCAGCTATCTTCACTGCTACCAGCTTGGTATAGTTTGTTGCTTCTTTTAAAGCATAGACAAGCTGTGCTAGATCCTCGATGGAGTAAATATCGTGTTGTGGAGCTGGCGATAGGGCATCTGTTCCTTTAGGAATCATACGGGTCATGGATACCTCGGCGCTTACTTTCTCTCCGGGAAGATGTCCTCCGATGCCAGGCTTGGCCCCCTGACCAATCTTAATTTCAACTACTCTAGCTATATCAAGGTACTCAGGATGAACGCCAAATCGCCCTGAAGCTACTTGAACGATGGTGTTGTTCCCATATTTATATAATTTGGGGTGAAGCCCACCTTCGCCAGTATTCCATAAGGTTCCCACTTCAGTAGCAGCTCTGGCTAAGGACTCATGTACATTGAGGCTCACCGCGCCGTAGGACATAGCGGAAAACATTACTGGAATCTCGAGCTTGACCTGGGGAGCGAGTTGGGTTTTAAGGCTATGAGAATTATGATCGAAATCCACACCGTCGGGTTTGTGCCCTAAATAAGTAATTAACTCCATTGGCTCACGCAGTGGGTCGATAGAGGGATTAGTCACCTGGCTGGCATTAAGAACCAGATGGTCCCAGTAAATGGGGTAACCTTTATCATTGCCCATTCCAGTAAGAAGCACACCGCCAGTCTCGGCTTGCTTGATGATGTCCTCGATTACCTCGGGGCGCCAATTGTAGTTTTCTCTATAGTCCAGTGGATTTCTTCTAATGGTCAAAGCATTGGTAGGACAGAATACTACGCAGCGGTGGCAGCCAACACAGTTCTCCTCCCGGCTTCTCACTTCATCGTCCTCAGCATCATAGTAATTCACATCGAAGGTGCACTGGTTAACACACACCTCGCACTTGATGCACTGTTCAGGGTCTCGTTCTACAATAAACTTTGATGGCAGATAAGTCTTCATCTCTATCTTCTTACCGGGATCTCTCTCTGAGCCAGGTAGTCTTTTGCCTGGTGAATGGAATAAATCTGGTAATGAAAGATGCTGGCGGCAAGGACAGCGTCAGCCTTGCCTATAACAAGCGCTTGGTAGAGATGCTCTAGATTGCCTGCACCGCCACTGGCGATGACTGGCACCGGGACTGCCTCACTGATAGTGCGGGTCAATTCCAGGTCATATCCTGTTCTTTGCCCATCGGCATCCCAACTGGTAAGCATAAATTCTCCAGCGCCAAGAGCAACAGCTTGTTTAGCCCATTCAATGGCATCAATGCCTGTTGGCTTTCGCCCTCCATAGGTTAAGGCCTCCCATTTGAGATTGTCTCCGCTATTTATTCTCCTGGCATCTATAGCTACCATAATGCACTGAGAGCCAAATTTCTGTGCCCCCTGGCTGATAAGCCCGGGATTCTGCACAGCGGCAGTATTAATAGATACCTTGTCGGCTCCAGCTTTGAGCATGCGGCGCATGTCATCAATACCACGCAGACCCCCACCAACAGTGAGCGGGATGAAAACCTGCTCCGATACATGCTCAACCACGTCTACCATTGTGTCTCGTCCTTCAGGGGTAGCGCCAATATCCAGGAAGACAAGCTCATCAGCGCCTTCTTTATAGTAGAATGCAGCGAGTTCCACAGGGTCGCCGGCATCATGCAGGTGAGTAAAGCTCACCCCTTTGACCACTCGCCCTTCGGTAACATCAAGACAGGGGATAATCCTCTTAGTTAACATTGGATGCTGTCCCTCCTGCAACAGCTACTTTTTTGGGCGCAGGGGATTTACCCAGAGTTCCTACTACAGGCTCGCCACCCACTGGAATCCACGCTCGGTCCAAATCGGGGCAGATGAGGCGAATGGCTGACTCCTCAGAAGAGAGGTAAAGCACCGATTCCTTTATCCCTACGGTGAGAGGGCGTAACCTGATTCTGTCGGTAAGCCCGATCATCTCTCCTTGATGAGCGATAATTACGGTAAAAGGCCCGTTGAGAAGCAAACTGCCATACACCTGGCGTAGAGTACGATAGGTGTGCTGCTCTTCAGAAGGCATACGGTCAATTTGCTCCCAGAGGGGAGGGGCCATTATTTTGGCTACTATCTCTATCGGGAGACCATGTTTTCGCACTAAAAGGTCGACTGTGTAAGCCACGACCTCAGTGTCAGTCTGCATGGTGCAGTGGTAGCCGAATTGCTCCAGATAACGCCGATTTATCCCGTAGGAAGAGAGCTCGCCATTGTGAACTACCGTCCAATCCAAAATATTAAAGGGATGTGCTCCACCCCACCAACCGGGAGTGTTAGTGGGAAATCTGCCGTGGGCTATCCACTGGTAACCCTCGTATTGCTCCAAACAGAAGTACTCGGCTATCTCCTCAGGGTAGCCTACACCTTTGAACACCGCCATGTTTTTGCCGCTGGAGAAAACAAAAGCGTCCTCAACCCCGGTATTGATCTCCATAACCCTGGCTAGCACATAGTCATCCTCAGAAGGTGCCTTGGTTTTGCCAGGGTTCACCTCGAGGAAGTAACGCCATACTATAGGTGGGTCTACTATAGTTGGAACTGGCTTGGTGGGTACTTCTTCAGCGTGAATCATATGAAACCTCTGCTTGAGGAAAGCTTCTACCTGCTCTCTTGCTTCATGATTAAGATACATTATGTGAAGGGCATAGGACTCAGCATATTCAGGGTATAATCCATAAACAGCGAATCCTCCCCCCAATCCATTACTACGGACATGCATGTTGGCAATAGCTTTAACTACACCGTCGCCGGAGAATCGCCTCCCTGAAGTATCCATCATCCCAAACAGGGAGCAAGCATCTATTACCTTATCATCCTGATAAAAGTTGTTTATCTTACTAAGCTTTTTCATCCTTAACGTCTGAAACCACTCAATTACTCACCAGCAAAGTTTTCCACTCCGCCTGCAGGCATAGTCGGTGAGACAACCTGCGTTGAAGTTGGTATTTCCAGCCGCTCGAGCCACGACTCTCGAGGGAGGAATGCCAGACCAAAATCGTCAGCTAAAAGCGACTGCTTGAAACTTCCTACGTTCACCTTATCCCTCATCAAGCCAAAGACTATTCCCGATTTTTCAATGTTTCCTACAAATATCATCCCCGTTATAAGGTTGTCCTTCAATACAATCTTTTGGTATATACTTCCTTCCTGTTTGCTGATAACCTCATAGCCGTCGTCGCTGGGTGCTGCTGGCATACCGGCGGAAGCGATGTCGATTCCGAAATAGTTGAGCGCATTCACGGCTGTGCCACCGGGATATTCCTTTTCAACGCCAGCCATGTTATAGCCAGCAATCCTGCCTCCAATATAAGCATTTGGCCATATAAGGGAGAGCCTGTTTTCGTCGTAGGCGAAGTCGTAGGCTTCAGCTACATCACCACAGGAATAGATGTCTGGATGACTGGTGCACATATGACGGTCCACCACTATGCCGCGGTTTACACTTATCCTGGTGTCTGAAGCAAGTTCTGTTCGCGGTGATACGCCGACAGCCACTATCACCAAATCGCAAGGTATTTCACTTCCGTTATCCAGAATGACTCCTTTGGTTGCTTCTCTCCCGCTGAGCTCAGCCACAGTATGACCGGTAATAATGTTAACCCCAGCCTGCTTAAATGTTTCTTCAGCCATTAAGGACGCCTGTTCATCGAGGATGGTATTTAAAACCCTCTCTTTTAACTCTATTATGGTAACTTCAACACCTCGTTTTGCTAGAGCCTCAGTTACACTAATCCCGATGAGCCCA
>Ga0307426_1000079_pt1 | contig 55747 bp, 54 predicted proteins | sample SalMarWE160340MG_FD_202165 | JGI IMG/M metagenome (GOLD analysis project Ga0307426, IMG submission 202165) | Salt marsh sediment microbial communities from the Plum Island Ecosystem LTER, Massachusetts, United States - WE1603-40 | ecosystem: Environmental > Aquatic > Marine > Intertidal zone >... | reverse complement strand
GTAATGTGCCCCCTCACCGCTCGCCCGGTTTGCACCGGGCTCGCGACCTCTCCCCACCGGGGCGAGGTGACGCCAACTAGAACGTATGGAGACGACCACCTTCAACATGCGCATTCTGGTCACCAACGACGACGGCATCGGCGCGCACGGGCTGCAGGTCCTGCGCCAGATCGCCCAAAGCCTGTCCGACGACGTGTGGGTGGTGGCGCCCGAGGTCAACCAAAGCGGCGCCTCGCACTCCATGACGCTGCACGAGCCCCTGCGCTGCCGCCAGGACGATGCGCGCACCTACGTGGTCCGCGGCACGCCGACCGACTGCGTGATGATGGCCGTGCGCCACATCCTTCTCGACACCCCGCCGGACCTGGTGCTGTCGGGCGTCAACCACGGCTCCAACCTGGCCGAGGACGTGACCTACTCGGGCACCATCGCCGCCGCCATCGAAGGCACGCTTCTGGGCATTCGCTCGATCGCCATGAGCCAGGTCGGCGGCTCGGAGGAGGAGGGCAAGATCCATTGGGACACGCCGCTCGAGCACGGGCCCGCGCTCGTCAAGCGACTGCTCAAGACCGGCTGGCCGACCGGCATCGTCCTCAACGTGAACTACCCGGCGTGTCCTCCGGGCGACGTCGCCGGCATCGAGATCACCAGCCAGGGCCGGCGCGACCAGGCGCTGTTGCACATCGAGAAGCGCAACGACCCCTGGGGCATGCCCTATTTCTGGTTCGGCTTCGAGCGCCCGCCCTCGACGCGCGTGGCCGGCTCGGACATTGCCGCCATTGACGGGTCGCGCATCTCGGTGACGCCCTTATGCCTCAACCTCACGCACGAGCCGACGTGCCGGGCGCTCGGCGAGGCCTTCGCGCCGCCGGTGCGTGGCAAGAACGCAAAACGCGTGTAGCGCGTCACCGGAGCGCCGCCTTCTCGTCGCGCCTTGGTCCACATCACAGCACAATCGCTGCGTAACTCTCAGGGTGGATCACTTTCGCGGGTCCGGCTCGGGCCGGCTCGCCCGGGGCTTGCCAAAACCAATTCTGCCGCCCGTTAAGTCTCCGTTAACTCCTTAACGGTTAATCAAAGGTTGGCAGTAAAGGGGCGTATCATGATGCAGTTTATGCATTCCCATCGCACAGGCAGCTCCCCCGCCTTCCTTACTCGGCACGGAGCTGTCCTGCTTATCGCGGCTCTCGCAGGCGGTTGCAGCGCAGAGATCTCGCGTTTCGATTTTCCCGGATTCAGTCTCACCGACGACAAGAAGGAAACGAACACCGCGTCGCTGCAGCAACCTGCCGGCAGCGGGCGCAACGGTGCGAGCTATCTCGGCAACGAGCGGGGCTACACCAACGGTTACGAGCGTGGCGGCTACACCGCGCCGCGCTCCAACCGCGAGGGCAGCGTCGCCGTGGCCAACCTGGACGCGCCGCCAGCGCAGCCATCCACCTACGGCGAGGACCGCTCCGGCCGGCAGCCGTCCTACAGCCAGCCCGCGCCCGCGCTGCGGCCCGGCGAGAGCTTCGTGGTCCAACCCGGCGACACGCTCTACGGCTTGTCGCGCCGCCATCAGGTGTCGATTGCCGAGCTGATGGAGGTCAACGCCCTCAACAATCCCAATCTCCACCCCGGGCAGACGCTGTACCTGCCCGAGGGCTATGCCTTGCGCTCCCCCGCGCAGCCCCGGACCACGGTGGCGCAGGCGCCGGTGTCCGTGCCCCCTGCCTTGAACTCGAAGTACGACGGCTCCTACACCATGCGGCCGGGGGATTCGATCTACGCCCTCGCCCGCTCCTACGGCGTGCCGGCATCCGAGCTGCAGCGCGTGAACGGCATCACCAATCCGCGCGGCGTGCGCGTCGGCACCGTGCTCAAGGTTCCCGGCGGGTCCGAGCCCGCCACCGAGGCGGTGCAGGAGGTCGCGGTTGCCCCGCCGGTCGTGCAGTCGACCCATCAGCCGACCATGATCAACGGGGGCGCAACGAAGGTCGCCACCCACGACGTGGACGTGTCGACGGGGACCATCACCGCGCCGAGGTCGTCGTCGAGCGACAAGCTGCGCTGGCCCGTGCGCGGCAAGATCATCACCGGCTTCGGGCAGCGCAGCGACGGCACGAACAATGACGGCATCAACCTTTCGGTGCCGCAGGGCACGGACGTGCATGCCGCGGAGTCCGGCGTGGTCGCCTACGCGGGTGCCGAGCTCAAGGGCTACGGCAACCTGATCCTGGTGCGCCACGAGAACGGCTGGGTGACGGCCTATGCCCACAACGATCAGCTCATGGTTCAGCGCGGCGACAAGGTGAAGCGCGGCCAGGTGATCGCCAGGGCCGGGCGCACCGGCTCCGTCGATCGTCCGCAGCTGCATTTCGAGTTGCGCCAGGGCTCCAAGCCGGTCGATCCGGTGCCGTTCCTGGAGCAGATTTAGGACGAGGTGTCAGGCCGCTTAAGCCTGACACCGGCCCCTAGCCGATCAGCACCGGCGTTTTCCCCACGTAGGCGCGCGCTGCCACCTCTCTTGCGAGGAAGTCGGCGACGTCGGCGCGCGCAATGAAGCCGGCGCGCCAGCTGTGCGGGTCGGTCAGGACCTGATAGCGGCCGCTCGCCGCGGCGTTGGTCAGCACGCCGGGGCGCACGATGGTCCAGTCGAGCGCGCTCGCCTTGACGATCTGCTCGGCGATGTCCTTGTCGTCGTAGACGCGCTTCAGGATCAGCGGAAAGAACACGGCGTCATAGAGCGTGCCGGCGTGGCCGCGGCTGTCGCCGGCGCCGAGCCCGGTCACGACGATCAGCCGTTTGGTGCCTTTGGCGCGCATGGCGTCGACGAGTACGCGCGTCGCCTTGGAGAAAACCGTCGTGCCCTTGAGCACGGTCTGGGGCCCGAAGGCGACGCCGAGGCTCTGTATGACGGCATCGACGCCGTCGAGCGCGCGCTCAACCGTCGCCCGGTCGAGGGCGTCGCCGTCGATCTTCTCCAGGCGGGGATCGTCGAGCGCGATCGCGCGGGCCGAGCGTGCCAGCGCGCGCACGTCGTGGCCCGTAGCGAGCAGCGCCTTGACGGTCTCAAGCCCGATGCCGCGGCTGGCGCCGATGACGAGAACTCTTGCCATTCAATATCCTTTGGGCGTCAGGCCGTCCGCGTGTGACGCCATCTAGGCGGCGAGCGCGCTGCGGACCTTCTCGGCGTGCGCGGCCAGCACCTCGGGCGTTTCCATGTCGCCGCTGTGGGGCAGCAGCGGCACGCCCTCATGGCGCGGGATCACGTGAAAATGCAGATGGAACACCGTTTGCCCGCTCGCCGGCTCGTTGAACTGCACCACCGTCACGCCGTCGGCCGCGAAGGCAGCCTTCACCGCGCGCGCAACGCGCTGCACGAGCGGCGCCAGGCACGCCAGCACCTTCGGGTCGGCGTCGAGAAGGTTGCGGGATGGCGCCTTGGGGACGATGAGGGTGTGGCCGGCCGCCTGCGGCATGGCATCCATGAAGACGAGCGCCTCGTCGTCCTCGTAGACCTTGTGGGAGGGGATCTCGCCGCGCAGGATTTTGGCGAACACGTTGCTCTCGTCGTAGCGCATGCGAAGCCCTCCTGCTGCCGGGACGGCCTGTTAAACGGCGCAAGGTGCACCCCGTCAAGCCGCCATTCAGCGCTGCTTGCCGGCCTCGTCCTTGCGATAGGGCGCGTAGGCGGCCAAGACCGCACCCGTCTCCGCGACCGCGCGGCGCTCGTCGGCCAGATAGCGCGCGATGGCCCGGCGCAAGGCGGGGTCGCCGATCCAATGGGCCGAGTAGGTCGTCGCCGGCATGTAGCCGCGGGCAAGCTTGTGCTCGCCCTGCGCGCCGGCCTCGACGCGCGCCAGCCCGTTGGCGATGGCGTAGTCGATGGCCTGGTGGTAGCAGACCTCGAAATGCAGGCAGGGGTGATGCTCGATCGCGCCCCAATAGCGCCCATAGAGGCAGTCGCCGCCGACGAGGTTCAAGGCGCCGGCCACGTAGCGGTGCCCGCGCTTGGCCATGACCAGCAGGCAGCGGTCCGGCATCGCCTGGCCCAGCAGCGAGAAGAAGCGCCGGTTGAGATAGGGGCGCCCCCACTTGCGGTTGCCGGTGTCGGTGTAGAAATCGAAGAACGCATCCCAATGCGCCTCCGTGATGTCGCCGCCTTGCAGCCACTCTATCTCGATCCCGTCGCGCACGGCCTCGCTGCGCTCCTTGCGCAACGCCTTGCGCTTGCGCGAGGAGAGCCTGGAGAGGAAATCGTCGTAGCTCGCGTAGCCGTCGTTGTGCCAGTGGAACTGCTGGTCGGTGCGCTGCAGGAAATCGTGGTTCCCCAGGGCCGACCATTCGCGCTCGGTCAGAAAGTTGACGTGCACGGACGAGAGCCCCATGCGCTGGGCCACCTTGATGGCGGCGGCAACGAGCAGCTCCTGCCGGGCATCGGCGTCGGGCCCCGGTTTGACCAGAAGGCGCGGGCCGGGGACAGGCGTGAACGGCACCGCCGCCAGCAGCTTGGGATAGTAGCGCCCGCCCGCGCGCCCGTAGGCTTCGGCCCAGGCGTAGTCGAACACGTACTCGCCGGCGCTGTGCAGCTTCGCGTAGCAGGGCATGCAGGCGACGATGCCGTCGGCGCTGTCCTCGATGGTGATGTGCTGCGGCAGCCAGCCGGTGTGGTTCTCGCCGACGTTGCCGGCCTCCTCGAGTGCATGCAGAAAGGCATGCGTGAGAAAGGGATTGCAGGTTGCCGCGTCGGGGTTGGCGCAGGCGTCCCAGGCGGCAGCGTCGATGTCGCCGATCTGCGCCGAGACTTTTGCGACAACCTCGCGCTCTTTGCGCCGCGATGCAGCCATTGGCGGAATGCGCCCCAAAGCTTCAAGCCAAGCGCCCGGTCAGGGCTCGTATCCTTCGAAGATCGGCGCATCAGCCCAACGCGCAGCGATCGCTCGCTGCGCTTCGGTGCGCACGGTCCAGGCAAACAGCGGCAGCCCCAGCACCTCGCGCACGAAGCGCGTCACCGGCGTCGGCAGCGCCCCGACCTGATAGGCATAGAAATCGGGTGCGGCCGCGCGCGATTCAAGCAGGTGCGTCAAGCGGTAGGCGCGCTCGGGGCCGAGCTTGTCGCACCAATCGGGGTCTTGCGCGATGAGCCCCGACACGATGCCGCGGGGAACGTCCGGCGCCAGCTCCTTCAACAGGGCCATCGCGGCCGGATCGAACGACATGAGCGCCAGGGGGCCCTGGTAGGATGCCGCCAGCGCGGCGATCGCCTGCAGGAAAGCGCGGTCGGGCGCGGCCCATTCGCTCTTGATCTCGACGAGGATCGGCTCGCGGCCGGCAACGAGCGCCAGCATGTCGCCGAGGTCGAGCATGCGTGTATCGGCCCCCTTGAACGGCATGGCTTTGAGCGCTGGCGCCTCGTGCGCATCGAGCGCGCCGCTGCCCTCCACCAGCCGCTCCAGCGTGCCGTCGTGGAAGACCATCGGCGTCTTGCAGGCCGCCGGCCGCACGTCGCACTCGATGCCGTAGCCCTTGGCGATTGCCGCCTCGAAGGCCGCGCCCGTGTTCTCCAGCACTCCGCGTGAGCCGTCGTGCAGGCCGCGGTGGGCAATCGACTTGCGGAAGGCTGTGGACCAGCTCATCGGCGTCAGGATCCGATCAGCAGGATGGCGTCGACCTCGACGGCGCACCCGAGCGGCAGGCTCGACACGCCGACGGCGGCGCGCGTGTGGCGCCCGCTGTCGCCCAGCACCTCGACCATGAGGTCGGAGGCGCCGTTGATCACCTGGGGATGCTCGACGAACTCCGGCGTCGCGTTGACGAAGCCCGTAAGCTTGACGACCTGGGCGATGCGGTCGAGATCGCCGACTGTCGCCTTGGCCTGGGCGAGGATCGCGAGCGCCGACAGGCGGGCGGCGGCCTGGCCCTCCTCGGTCGTCAGCTCGGCGCCGAGCCGGCCCTTGACGATGCTGTCGTCGGCGGCCTTGGAGATTTGCCCGGATATGAACAAAAGGTTGCCCGCCAGCAGGCCCGGGACGTAGTTTGCGACGGGGCTGGGCGCCTCGGGCAGCGCGATCCCGAGGGACGCAAGACGCGCCTCGACCTTGCCATTCATGTTAGTATCCTTCTGCAACAGCCGGCGCCATTCGAGTGGGTATCGCCTGCCTTTTTGACCGGGCCGCAAACGCTTTGCAACGGCGACGTCGGGGGCGGGTACACGGACGGTTTAACGGTTGACGTATAACCTGCCGTGCGCGGCAACGAGAGGAAGCATGCTCGAGGTATCGAAGCTGGTGGGCGTCGCCGTCATGGCCGGGGCGATCCTCGTCGTCTCCCAGGTGCAGCCGCGGGCAGCGAACGAGGCGGACAGGGTGCAGTTGCGCCCGCACCGCGCCGTCTATGACATCATCTTCGACCACGCGACGCCGGGATCGGGCGTCGCCGACATGACCGGCCGCATGGTCTACGAGATGACCGGGAGCCGCTGCGAGGGCTATACGCAGAGGATGCGCTTCGTCACGCGCATGACCAACCAGGAGGGGGGCGCCCAGATCAACGACCTGAGGACCTCGAGCTTCGAGGACCTGGCAGCGCACAGCTTGAGCTTCTCCTCCAGTCAATACGAGAACGAGAAGCTTTCCGAGGCCTCGCAGGGCAGCGCCGGGCCCGCCAACGGCAAGACCTTCACCGAGGCCAAGCTCACCAAGCCGGCCAAGAAAACGGTCAAGCTGCCCTCCGACATCTACTTTCCCATCCAACACTCCCTGGCGCTGATGGAAGCGGCGCGGGCCGGCGAGCACATGTTCACCGCCAATCTTTACGACGGCTCGGACAAGGGAGAGAAGTTCTACGAGACCAACGCGGCGATCGGCCAGCGCGCCGCGCCCGGGGCGGTGCCGGTTCCCGCCAGCATCGCCAACGGCGACGCGCTCGAGGCGCTGGCATCCTGGCCAATCGCCATCGGCTATTTCGAGCCGGGTCCGTCGCAGACCGACGCCATCCCGACCTATGAGCTGGCCTTCAGGTTCTTCGAGAACGGCGTGTCGACCAACCTCTATATCGACTACGGCGACTTCGCCATTCGCGGCGAGCTCAAGGAGCTGACCTTCCTCGAAGAAGGCAAGTGCCCGCCGCCAGAGCGCTGAAGCGGCGCGGGTGCGCCGACCCGGCTTGGACCTCACGCGCTGCCGCTGCCGCCCGCCTGCTGCTCGAGCACGCTATGGGCGGGGCCGATCAGCTCCGGTGCGACGCCTTGTCCCGCAGCGAACACCAGGAGCAGGCTCTCGTCGTGCAGCAGGTGATCGAGCACGGCCGCGAGGATGCGCGGGTTGCGCGCCTCCTCCTTGAGCTCGCCCGGGCCGATTCCCGTCAGCGCCAGGAAGCGCCCCAGCCGCTGAATGTCCTCGCCAAGGAACGCCAAAGCCGACAGGGCGATCGTCTCGGCTTGATCAGCATCCATTCACCTAACCTTTTGATTTAAGGACTGACGTTCAGAATACGCCGCAGCCTGCGCGTCTTCATTAACTGTTGGTTACGCCTTGCGACGCAAACTCGGGCCCGATCCATTTCGAGAATCGGTGCAAAAGAGCACATACGGGCAGTGCAGGCGGCAGGGCCATGAATTTTCACGAGACCAGGAGTGCCGGCGAGCAGCGCACGCCTGAGAAGGAGGCCGGGCGCAAGGTCGTATTGATCGTGGAGGACAATGAGCTCAACATGAAGCTCTTTCACGATCTTCTCGCCGCGCACGGCTACACGACAATCCAGACCCGCAACGGGCTGGAAGCCCTGGAGCTTGCCCGGCGCCACCGTCCAGCCCTCATCCTCATGGACATCCAGCTGCCCGAGGTCTCGGGGCTGGAGGTCACCAAGTGGATCAAGGAGGACGACGAGCTGCGCACCATTCCCGTCGTGGCCATCACCGCATTTGCCATGAAGGGCGACGAGGAGAGGATTCGCTCGGGCGGGTGCGAGGCATACATCTCCAAGCCCATTTCCGTCAGCGGTTTCCTGGAAACGGTGCATCGTTTCGTCGGCGACCCGCGCGCCTAATGTCGTGTCATATTGTGCGTTGAGCAGTAGTTGAGATGACAGCGAGAGTCCTGGTCGTTGACGATATACTGGCGAATGTGAAGCTGCTCGAGGCCCGGCTTGCGGCCGAGTACTTCGACGTGCTGACCGCCTGCAGCGGCAAGGAAGCCCTCGACATCTGCGAACGCGAGCGCGTCGATGTGGTGCTGCTCGACGTGATGATGCCAGGCATGGACGGGTTCGAGACCTGCCGGCGCCTGAAGTCGAACCCCAAGACCCATCATATTCCCGTGGTGCTGGTGACCGCGCTCGATCAGGTCTCCGACAAGGTGCGCGGCCTGGAAGGCGGAGCCGACGACTTCCTCACCAAGCCCGTCAACGAGATCGCCCTCGTCACCCGCGTCAAGAACCTCGCCCGCCTCAAGACGCTGACCGACGAGATGCTGATGCGCGCGCTCACCGGGCGGCAGACCGGAATGACGGAGGACGCCGCCCTGCTCAAGGCCCTTTCGGAGGAAAGAGGGCGCATTCTCGTCGTGGACGACGAGCCGCAATCGGCGGCGCGGCTGCAGGAATGGCTGAGCACGGTGCACGAGCCGGTGGTCGTCGACCACCCCAAGGAGGCCTTGAGGCTGCTCGCCGACAAGGAGCTCGACCTTTTGGTTGTCAGCCTGGGGTTGTGCGGTACCGACAGCCTGCGGCTGTGCTCGCAGACGCGCTCGCTGGACCGCACGCGGCATTTGCCGATCATCGTGGTGGCCGAGCCCGGAGACGAGCAGCGTCTGATGCGCGCGCTCGACATGGGCGTCAACGACTACATCATGCGCCCCATCGACCGCAACGAGCTGCTGGCGCGCGTCAGGACGCAGGTCAAGCGCAAGCGCTACTCCGATCACCTGCGCAACCGCCTGGAGGAGAGCATCGAGGCGGCGATGATCGATCCGCTGACCGGGCTGCACAACCGCCGCTATCTGGAGAGCCACCTGGCGACGCTCGTCGGCGAGGCGCTGAGGATGGGGCGCACCCTTTCGGTGCTGTTGGCCGACATCGACCACTTCAAGCAGGTGAACGACACCTACGGCCACGACGTGGGCGACGTGGTGCTCAAGGAGTTCTCCAACCGCTTTCGCCGCAACACGCGCGGCATCGACCTCGCCTGCCGCTTCGGCGGGGAGGAGTTCATCGTCATCATGCCCGACACGAATCTGGCGCGCGCCTATCAGGTGGGCGAGCGGCTGCGCGTGGCGATCGCGGCCGATGCTTTTCAGATCCGCCCCGGCCTCGGCATCCACCTGACGGCAAGCGTGGGCATTGCCACGCTGCAGTGCCCCGACGACACACCCGAGGCCGTTTTTCGCCGCGCCGACAATGCGCTGTTCGCCGCCAAGCGGCATGGGCGCAACCGCGTCTCCGGCAATGCCGCCTGAGCGCCGATCAAGAAAAAAAGATCAATCAAAACAGTGGCTAGATTGTCGGGTGCCCCCTCCGGTTGGGCCTTGGCCACGGGCTGACGCGCGCCCGCGAAACGAATCGTAGCGCTCCTGACACAGTCAAAGGGTAACTTGCATTAACTATGGTCCTCTGTCAGATTACGATTTTGTGAGGGGGTCTATAGGTTTGTATTTCTGGGGCGGGGCGCAGGGTCAAGTCCCAGGTGGGATCACCAGTTTCCGCACTATCAGGTCCGCCGCATTTCCTGGTAGGGCGGGAAACTCGTGGCTCGGTCTTAGCGGCTAGAGTGGCCTCCTCGTTGAAGCTGCATCGGACCAGCCACGGCACCAGACGGGGAGTCAACGCCCTCTTTGACGAACCGCCTGGTTACTAGACCAGGGTCCGTGGCTTTCTCGGACTAACTACCCCGCTGCCGGGTTGAGTTGCGGGCCCTGGTCAAGTCTTCCCGACACATTCGAAACAGCGAAGCCATCCGGCCCGGTCTCGATGCGGGCCGTCGCAGCATGCATTTGCGTGTCGTGCGGTGGTCGAATGAAGCAAAAATTGCAGTGTGCCAGCGTCAAGCAACGCCACGTGCGATGCGCACGGTCTACTTAATCTTCGTTTCTTTGAACTCGACGTGCTTTCTGACGACAGGGTCGTACTTCTTGAACACGAGCTTCTCCGTGCTCGTGCGCGGGTTCTTCTTGGTGACGTAGAAGAAACCCGTGCCGGCCGTGGACAGCAGCTTGATCTTCTGGGTGATTGGCTTGGCCATGACAAATTGGACCTGCGAATGCTTTCTCTGCTGCGATGGCCGGCACCATAGCGGTGCCCGGAGCGCTGTCAAGCGAGGTTAGGTCTCTATCGCAGCGCAAGAAAAGCGTGCGTCAGTTGACACCCGGCTCGGGCGGCGGCTGCGCCGGATCGAAAGCGTCCGGCCCTCCGAAACCGTGCATCTTGAGCGCCCACTGCAACCCGACGAGCGCCCCTTTTACGCGGGGGAGCACCCACAAGCTGAGCCCGATGGTGAGCGGGAACCACATCAGAATGTGGAGCCAGTATTCCGGGTGGAAGTAGTTCTCGACCATCATGACGCCGGCAACGATCAAGTGCCCGACGATCAGAATGGTGAAGTAGGGCGGCGCATCGTCGGCGCGGTGATGGTAAAGCTCCTCGGCGCAATGGGGGCAGCGGTCGGCCACCTCCAGATAGCGCGTGAACAGGTTCGCGTTGCCGCAGGCGGGACATTTGAGCGCCGCGCCGCGGCGCATGGCTTCGCCCACGGACCGGGAAGGCGCGGCCTCTGGCAGACCGGAAGATGAGGCTATTGTCATGGCGCGCAGTCCTGGCGTCTCAGCGCGCCGGCGTCAATAGGCCAAACGCCGCGGTGGGGTGTTTTCCTTACCGCCGCCCGCGCCGTTTTCCCGGCCTGTGCGGGCCCGTGCGCATGGTTGCCACCCGCGACTTCTTGCCTTCGCTCAACATTTCGAAGCGCAGCGCTCCCGCCGACGGGATCGCCTCCACCAGCCGCACCTCGACGGCGTCGCCGAGGCTGAAGGTTTCGCCCGTCCGTTTGCCCGTGAACGCGTGCAGCGCCTCGTTGTGGTTATAGAAGTCGCCGGTGAGCGACGACACCGGCACGAAGCCGTCGGCACCGGTGTCGGACAGGCGCACGAACAGGCCGGAGCGCGCCACGCCGGCGATGCGGCCCGAGAACGTGGCGCCGACGCGGTCGGCGAGGTGCGCGGCGATCAGCCGGTCGGTGGTCTCGCGCTCGGCGGCCATGGCGCGGCGCTCCGCGTCCGAGATCGCCTTGGAGACGTCGGCAAGGCGGGGGATCTCTGAGTCCTCCAGCGCGCCGGCGCCGAGGCGCATCGCGCGGATGAGGGCGCGATGGGCGATGAGGTCGGCATAGCGGCGGATGGGCGAGGTGAAGTGCGCATAGCGGCGCAGGTTGAGCCCGAAGTGGCCGATGTTGTCGACGTTGTACTCCGCCTGGCTCTGGCTGCGCAGCACCACCTCGTTGATGAGGTCGGGCACCGGCATGCTCTTGGCGCGCTCCAGGATGCGGTTGAAGTGCTGGGGCTTCAGCGCGCCCTGCGGGGCAAGCTTGATGTCGAGCGACTCCAGAAACTCGCGCAGGCTTTTGAGCTTCTCCTTGGATGGCTGATCGTGGATGCGATAGACGACGGGCGCGCGCTTTGCCTCGAGCGCTTCGGCTGCCGCCACGTTGGCCTGGATCATGAACTCCTCGATGAGCCGGTGCGCGGCCAGCCGCTCCGGCACGACGACGCGCGCGACCTCGCCTTTCTCGTCGAGCACGATCTTGCGCTCGGGCAGATCGAGGTCGAGCGGCTGGCGGCTCTCGCGCGCCTGCGCCAGTGCAGCGTAGGCCGCCCACAGCGGGCGCAGCACGTCGGTCATCAGCGGCTTGCATTTGCCCGATGGCTTGCCGTCGATCGCGGCCTGCGCCTCCTGGTAGGAGAGCTTGGCGGCCGAGCGCATCATGGCGCGCAGGAACATGTGCCCCTTCTTGCTGCCGCGCTTGTCGAACACCATGCGCACCGCGAGGCAGGGGCGGTCCTCGCCTTCGCGCAGTGAGCAAAGGTCGTTGGAGATGCGCTCGGGCAGCATGGGCACGACCCGGTCGGGGAAGTAGACCGAGTTGCCGCGCGCTTGCGCCTCGCGGTCGAGCTTGGTGCCCGGGCGCACGTAGTGAGCCACGTCGGCGATGGCGACGAGGACGATCCAGCCGTCCTTGTTGGCGGGATCGATGTCGGGCTCAGCGAACACCGCATCGTCGTGGTCGCGCGCGTCGGGCGGGTCGATGGTGACGAGGGGCACCGCGCGCAGATCCGTGCGTCCGGGAAGCTTCGGCGCGGGAAGCTTCTCGGACTCGGCGATCACGCTTTCGGGAAAGTCGTCGGGAATGCCGTGGGCGTGCACGGCGATGAGGCTGATCTGGCGCTGCTCGCCGGGGTTGCCGAGCGTCTCCACGATGCGCGCCTGCGGCACTTGAAGGCGGCCCTTGCGCGCCAGATCGAAGCGCACCAGGTCGCCGTCCACGGCCGGGCCTTCGTCGCCCTTGCGGATCGACCAGGATCGCAGCTGCTTGCGGTCGACCGGCTCGATGGTGCCGCCGCCGTGGCGGTGCGCGCGGAAGATGCCGATGAGGCGCCGCTTCTCGCGCGGCAGGCGCTTGATGGGCGAGGCCTCGAAACGGTAGCCGCCGACGTCGGGCTCTTTCAGCTCGGTGATGCGCGCAAGCACGCGGTCGCCGATGCCGATCTCCGCCTCCACATCCGACTGCGGTCCGCGTCCCTGGCGCGCGGGCAGCAGCACGGTAGGGCGCTCGCCTTCGGCGCCTTCCCAGACGGCGGGCTTGGCGAGGAGATCGCCGTCGTCGTCGCGGCCCGTAACCTCCAGCACGGTGACGGGCGGCAGACCGCCTTTCTTGCGCAGGTCTTTGCGGTTACCGTCGAGCGTGCCATCGCCGCGCATGTCCGCGAGCGTGCGGTTGAGCTCGAGGCGCTTCTCCCCGCGCACGCCGAACGCGCGCGCGATCTCGCGCTTGCCGACTTGGGTCGGCGCCGTCCTTATGAACTCCAGGATTTCGTCCTTGCCGGGCATCTTGCCCTGCAGCGGCTGGGCGCCCTTTGCGCGTCTGGGTCTGCGCGCCATGTCAGCGTGCCTGGCAAGGGGTCATGACGGGCAGCTTCTTTTGTCTTTAGGTCTCGGCCTCGGCGTCGGCGGTTTTCGCGGCCGCCTTGCGGGTCTTGGATGCTTTGGCAGTCTTGCTCGCTTTTTTGGCCGCCGGTTTGGCGCTTGCCGACTTTTTCGCAGGTTTCTTGCCGGCCTTGGCGGCGCGCGCGGCGATGAGGTCAATGGCCTCCTCCACCGAGATGGCGGCCGGGTCCTTGCCGTTGGGGATGGTGGCGTTGATCTTGCCGTGCTTGACGTAGGGTCCGTAGCGGCCCGAGAGCACCTCGATCTTGCCGCCCTCCGGGTGCTCGCCCAGATCCTTGAGGACCGTCGGCTTGGCGCGCTGGAAGCGGCCCTTGCCTCCGGCTGCCTTCTCGGCCAGCACGGAAACGGCGCGGTTGAGACCGACCGAGAACACCTCCTCGACGCTCTCCAGGTTGGCGTACATGCCATCGTGCAGCACGAACGGCCCGTAGCGCCCGATGCCGGCCGTGATCGGCTTGCCGCTTTCGGGATGCGGGCCGACCTCGCGCGGCAGCGACAACAGCTTGAGCGCATACTCCAGGTCGACGCTGGCCGCGTCCACGCCCTTGGGAATGCTGGCGCGCTTGGGCTTCTCGTCCTCGACCGCCTCGCCGAGCTGCACGTAGGGCCCGAAGCGGCCGGTGCGCAGGGTCACCGCCAGCCCGGTGTCGGGGTCGAGGCCAAGCAGCTTGCCGTCGGGCGTCGCGGCTTCCGCATCGCCATTGCCCTGGTCTGCGAGCTGGCGCGTGTAGCGGCACTCGGGGTAGTTGCCGCAGCCGACGAAGGCGCCGTACTTGCCGGAAATCTTCAGGCTCAGGCGCCCGTTCTTGCAGGCCGGGCACGAGCGCGGATCGGAGCCGTCCTCGCGCGGGGGGAAGATGTGGGGGCCCAAGATCTCGTTGAGCGCTTCCAGCACGTCGCCGACGCGCAGGTCCTTGATCTCGTCGACGGCGCCGGTGAATTCGCGCCAGAAGTCGCGCAGTACGTCCTTCCAGGCGAGCTTGCCGTCGGAGATGAGGTCGAGCTTCTCCTCCAGGTCCGCGGTGAAGTCGTACTCCACGTAGCGCTTGAAGAAGCCTTCCAGGAACGCAATGACGAGGCGCCCCTTGTCCTCGGGGATCAGCCGCTTCTTGTCGATCTTGACGTAGTCGCGCTCCTGCAGCACGGCGAGCGTCGAGGCGTAGGTCGAGGGGCGGCCGATGCCGAGCTCCTCCAGCCTCTTGACGAGCGTGGCTTCCGAGTAGCGCGGCGGCGGCTGCGTGAAGTGCTGCTCGGCCTCGATCGATTTGTCATTGACGCGGTCGCCCTGGCTGAGCGCCGGCAGTCGCCGGCTCTGCTCCTCGTCCTCGGTCGCGTCGTCCTTGCCCTTGATGGCGTGCAGGCGCTCGTCGCGGCCTTCCTCGTAGACCTTGAGGAAGCCGTCGAACTGAATGACCGAGCCGGTCGCGCGCAGGGTGTAGGTCGTGCCATCGCGGCCCTTGACCTCGATGTCGGCGGTGGTCTGCTCCACCTCCGCGGACGCCATCTGGCTCGCCACCGCGCGCTTCCAGATGAGCTCGTAGAGGCGGGCCTGGTCCTTCTCCAGGTAGCGCGCCACCTCGGCGGGCTTGCGCGTCACCTCGGTGGGGCGGATCGCCTCGTGGGCCTCCTGGGCGTTCTTGGCCTTGGTCTTGTACTCGCGCACGAAGGGGGCGACGTAGCGTTGGTCGTACTCGCGGGCGATGAGGCCGCGGATGGCGCTGATGGCCTCGGGCACGATGGTCACGCCGTCGGTTCGCATGTAGGTGATGAGCCCGACGGTCTCGCCGCCCAGATCAATGCCCTCATAGAGGCGCTGGGCGACCTGCATGGTCTGCTTGGCGGAGAACCCCAGCTTGCGCGAGGCATCCATCTGCAACGTGGAGGTTGCAAAGGGTGCGAAGGGGTTGCGCTTGACCGCCTTCTTCTCCACCGAGGCGACGTGGAAATCGCCCCTCTCGATGGCCGCCTTGATGGCCTTGGCGTCGGCCTCCGTCTTTATATCCAGTTTCTTTAGGGTGGTGCCGGCAATGGCGTTGAGGCGGGCGGGGAACTCCTCACCCTTGGCGGTCGCAAACAGCGCCTCGATGGTCCAGTACTCGTCGCTTCGGAACTTCTCGATCTCGGTCTCGCGGTCGCAGACGAGGCGCAGCGCCACCGACTGCACGCGCCCCGCCGAGCGCGCGCCCGGCAGCTTGCGCCACAGCACCGGCGACAGCGTGAACCCGACGAGGTAGTCGAGCGCCCGGCGCGCCAGATAGGCGGAGACGAGCGGGGCATCGATCTCGCGCGGCTGCTCGAGCGCCGCCAGAATGGCCTGCTTGGTGACGGCGTTGAAGGCGACGCGCTCGACAGCGGTGCCCTTCTTCAGCGCCTTCTTCTGCTCGAGGATCTGCAGGATGTGCCAGGAGATCGCTTCGCCCTCCCGGTCGGGGTCGGTGGCGAGGATGAGCTTGTCGGCCGTTTTGACCGCGTCGGCGATTTCCTTCATGATTTTCTGGGACTTAGTGTCGACGTCCCAGTGCATGGCAAAGTCCTGGTCGGGCTCGACCGAGCCGTTTTTCGACGGCAGATCGCGCACGTGTCCAAAAGACGGGATGACCTTGTAGCTGCTGCCCAGGTACTTATTGATGGTCTTGGCTTTGGCAGCCGATTCGACGATCACGACGTTCATTTGAGACTTTCAGGCTGGTTGCACTCGGCTTAAGAGCCCGCCTTTCGGCGCGGTGCTGGCATCCGCCCAAGGAGCCCGGCTGGTCCGCTCGGCGGGGGAAGATGGGAGAGGATTGCGGCGGTGTCAAACCGCCCTCGCCACAACCCCAGCTAAATGACGTACGTTATTGCTATCGGAGATTGTGAGTGATAATTGTTACCCTCATTGGTTGAAAGCAAGCACATTTGGGGCGCAAATAATGACCGATGGGCCGGAAGACCCTGACTTTATCGATGGGTTTCCCCGGGCCGCCAGCAGAAAAGATGCGCTCAACTACATCATAGAAATCGTCAACAAGCTCAAGGAGTTGGCTGATAAGGGCGGGTACCGCACGCTGTCGGCGGTGCTGGGTGCTGCGCTAATTGAGGCCCGCACCCAGCACGATGAGCTCGACCGGTGAGGCTTAGCGGGCCGGGGCAAGCGACATCAGGCCGTTGCCGTGCCGCTCGATGCGGCCAGCCAGCGACAGCTCGATCAGCACGATCTGCACGTCGCGGCTGGCAAGCCCGGTGCCCCTCACCAGCGTATCGATATCGACCGGCGCCGCGCCGAGGGCGGCAACAACCCGATCGCGGTCGCGCTCCGACAGCGGGGCGGGGGCCGGGGGGGCGTCGTCGGGCGCAGCCCCGGTCTCCTCGTCGCGCAAGTGCGGCACCGGTCGGTGCGTCAGCGGCGACAGCGCCTGCAGCAGATCGCCTGGCTCCGTCACCAGCGTGGCCCCCGATTTGAGGAGCCTGTTGGTGCCCTCCGCCCGCGGGTCGAGCGGGTGGCCGCCCGGGACGGCGAACACCTCGCGGCCCTGCTCGGCCGCCATGCGGGCCGTCACCAGGGAGCCTGAGCGCCGCGCCGCCTCCACCACCAGCACGCCCAGCGAGATGCCGGAGATGATGCGGTTGCGGCGGGGGAAGTCCTTGCCGCGCGGCGCGAAGCCCAACGGCATCTCCGTGACGAGGCAGCCGCGCGCGCCGATCGCTTCCTGCAGCTCCTTGTGTTCGGGCGGGTAGACCACGTCGATGCCGCCCGCCAGCACGGCAACGGTGCCGTGCTCGAGCGAAGCCTCGTGCGCGATTGAATCGATGCCGCGCGCCAGCCCCGAGGCGATGACGTACCCGGCGCGCGAGAGGTCGGCGGCGAAGTGGCGGGCGAGCTTGCTGCCGGCGGCCGAGCATTGGCGCGAGCCGACGATGGCGACGATGGGGCGGTTGAGCAGCTCCGGCTTGCCTTTGACGTAGAGCAGCGGCGGCGGGGCATCGAGCGCGGCAAGCGCTGCAGGGTAGCCCGGCTCGATGGTGAACAACGCCCTCGCGCCGGCCTGGCGCGCGTGCTCGAGCTCGGCCCTGGCGTCGTCCTCGGAGCAGACGCGGATGGCGCGCCCGCCGCGGCGCGACAGCTCCGGCACCGCGGCAAGCGCTGCCTCCGCGCCGCCGAAGTGGTTGATCAATTCGCGGAAGGTGACGGGGCCGACGTTGTCGGAGCGGATGAGGCGAAGGCAGGCAAGCCGCTCCGGCTGGCCCAGCTCCGCCACGGGCAAAGGTGCCGGAACGAAGAGGTCGGGCTCGGGCCTGGGGTCAAGCTTGGGCACCGATCTTGGGCTCCTCCCCGGCGGCGAGACGGCGGATGTTGGCGCGGTGCTTGTAGATCAGCAGCGCGGAGAGCAGGGCGGTCAGCAGCGCGGCCACGGGATCTCCCATCGCCAGCAGGCCGAACGGCGTCAGCAGCGAGGCGACGAGCGCCGACAGCGAGGAGTAGCGCGTCAGCATCGCCACCACGATCCAGATCACGCAGAACGCAAGCCCGGCCTGCCAATCGAGACCGAGCAGCACGCCGATGTAGGTCGCAACGCCCTTGCCGCCGCGAAAGCGCAGCCACACGGGAAAGATGTGGCCCAGAAAAGCGCCGAGGCCGGCTACGAGCGAGGCGAGGATGGCAACCCCGCCGAGGGCGCCGATCTTATGCCCGACGAGGACGGCCGCCGTGCCCTTGAGCATGTCGAGGAGCAGCGTGAGCGCGGCGAGCCCTTTGTGGCCCGTGCGCAGCACGTTGGTTGCGCCGATGTTGCCCGAGCCGATGGCGCGCACGTCGCCGAGGCCGGCGGCGCTGGTCAGAAGCAGGCCGAACGGGATCGAGCCCAGCACATAGCCGAGCGCCAAGGCGGCAAGCGTGTAGGGGCTCAAAAGCAAGTCCATGGGCAGGACCGGACGCGAGAATTTCAGGCGGCGTTCAGCGCCGCTCAGGCCCAGGGTACTGGTAGACCGTGTTGCCGGCAACAAGCGTGCGCACGAGCCGTCGCTAATTGGCAATCGATTGCCCCTCCTCACCGTCATCCCGCTGTAGAGCGGGTCCCACGCAAGCTTCAGCAATTGCTCTGGTGCAGATGAATTCTGTGGCTTAAGGCGCGAAAAGCAATGGCGTGGCGCGGTAGAAGGAGACGCGCTAGCGTTGCGGCGCTGGAGACTTGCGTGGGTCCCGGCCGTCCATGCGAAGCATGGCTTCGCCATGACGCCGGGATGACGTTGGAAGGGATGCACGCGGTGGTGACGATGCGCTACGCGATCGTGATCGAAAAAGCAGACTACAATTATTCGGCCTACGTGCCGGACCTGCCCGGATGCGTCGCCACCGGAGCAACGCAGCAAGAGGTAGAGACGCTGCTGCGCGAGGCGATCGAGTTGCACCTTGCCGGCATGCGCGAAGACAAGCAGCCGATCCCGGAGCCAGCGAGCCGGGTCGACTACCTCGAAGTCCCGCTGGCAGGAGAATAGGCTGAGCGCACTTGTTTGGCCGTCGTCCGCGTGTCGTGACCGGAATGGCCGCGCCTCAGCGACGCTCAGGCCCAGGGTACTGGTAGACCGTGTTGCCGGCAACAAGCGTGCGCAGCACGCGGCCCCGCATCTTGCTCTCGTCGAACGGCGAGTTCTTGGAGCGCGAGCGCAGCTCGTCCTTGTTGAGCACCCACGGCTGGCCGAGATCGACGAGGATGACGTCGGCGACGGCACCCTTGGCGAGCCGGCCCGAATGCAGCCCCAGGATCCGCGCCGGATTGATGGTCATGGCGCGAAAGATGTCCAGCAGACTGAGCTCCTCGGAATGATAGAGCCGCAGCGCCGCCGACAGCAGCGTCTCCAGGCCCACCGCCCCGTCGGTCGCCTCCGCGAAGGGGCGGCGCTTGTCGTCGGCGTCCTGGGGATCGTGGCTGGAGACGATGATGTCGATGTCGCCGGAGGCCACGCCCGCGACCATCGCCGCGCGATCGTCGTCTGAGCGCAGGGGCGGGCGCATCTTGAAGAAGGTGCGGTAGGGGCCGATGTCGTTCTCGTTCAGCGTCAGATGATTGATGGAGACGCCGCACGTCACCGGAAGCGGGCGCGATTTCGCGGTGCGGATCACCTCGAGGCTCTCCGCGCACGAGATGGTCGCGGCGTGGTAGCGCCCGCCCGTCATCTCAACGAGGCGCACGTCGCGCTCGAGCATGATGATCTCGGCCGCCTTGGGACTGCCCGACAGCCCCAGCCTGGCCGCCACCTCGCCGGAGTTCATCATGCCGTTCTGCGACAGGTAGGGATCCTCGGTGTGATGGGCGATGAGGGCGCCGAAGTCCTTGCCGTAGAGCAGCACGTTGCGCATGACGCGCGTGTTGGCGACGCTCGACTTGCCGTTGGAGAAGGCGATGGCGCCGGCCCGCTTCAACAGGCCGATCTCGGTCATCTCCTCGCCTTTGAGCCCCTTGGTCATGGCCGCCATGGTGTGCACGTTGACGATGGCGTTGTCGCGGGCGCGCCTCTGGATGAAGTCGACGAGCGCCACCTGGTCGATGACCGGGTTGGTCTCGGGCATGACGACGATGGTGGTGACGCCGCCGGCGGCGGCGGCGTTGCTCGCCGTCTTGAGCGTCTCACGATGCTCAAAGCCCGGCTCGCCCGTGAACACCTGCGCGTCGATCAGGCCAGGTGCCAGCACGTTGCCCTTGCAGTCGACGACGTTGACGTTCTCGGGCGCGTTGCGCCGCAGGTGGGGGCCGATGTCGGCGATGCGGCCGTCCTTGATGAGGAGGCCGCCGGGCTCGTCGCAGTCGCTTGCGGGGTCGATGATGCGCGCATTGATGAAGGCGGTGACGCTCGCGCTCTTGGCGGGGCCGGCGGAACGTCTGGCGCTCTTTGTTTGCGTGGTCATCGCTTGGGCAGGCTCCGCGCCAGCGCTTCCAGCACCGCCATGCGCACGGCGACGCCCATCTCCACCTGATCGCGGATGACCGAGCGCGAGTGGTCGGCGACGGTGGAGGCGATCTCCACGCCGCGGTTCATCGGCCCCGGGTGCATGATCAGAGCGTCCGGCTTGGCGCGTGCCAGCTTCTCGTGATCGAGCCCGAAGAAGTGGAAGTACTCGCGCGTCGACGGCACGTAGGAGCCTTCCATGCGCTCGCGCTGCAGGCGCAGCATCATGACGACGTCGGCGCCGTCGAGGCACTTCCACATGTCGGTGTAGACCTCGGCGCCGAAGCGCTCGGCGGCCGCCGGCAGCAGGGTGGAGGGTGCGGCGATGCGCACGCGCGCGCCCAGCGTGTTGAGCAGGATGATGTTGGAGCGGGCCACGCGGCTGTGCAGGATGTCGCCGCAGATGGCGACCGTCAGTCCGTCGACGCGCCCCTTGGCGCGGCGGATGGTGAGCGCGTCGAGCAGGGCCTGCGTGGGATGCTGGTGCGCGCCGTCGCCGGCGTTGACCACCGAGCAGTCGATCTTCTGCGCCAGAAGCTCCACGGCGCCGGCGGCATGGTGGCGCACGACGATGATGTCGGGCCGCATGGCGTTGAGCGTCATCGCCGTGTCGATGAGCGTCTCGCCCTTCTGTACCGAGGAGGTCGAGACGTTCATGTTCAAGACGTCGGCGCCGAGCCGCTTGGCCGCCATCTCGAACGAGCTCTGGGTGCGCGTGGAGGCTTCGAAGAAGAGATTGATCAGCGTGCGCGAGCGCAAAACGTCGCGCTTCTTGCCGGGCTGACGGCTGGCGTCGGCGGCCTTGTCGGCGAGGTCGAGGAGAAAATTAATCTCGGTGACGCCGAGCCCCTCAACCGTGAGGAGGTGGCGATGGGGGAAGTGAAGTGCCGAGACTTTGGCAACTGCGCTGGTCATTAAAGCCGTATCTATAGGGGGAGTCTCGCTCCGCCGCAAGCCTGGGTGCCCGCCCTTGTGCGGTGGAAATCGCTAACCATAAGCATCCGGCAGGCAAAAACGCGCTAGAAAGCAGCAATGACAGGGCCTTTCACGACGCATGAAGTTCTCAACCAGCCCCCGCCCTTGGAGGACGTGAACCTGTTTGCGTCCGACCTGGCTCTGAAGGAGGCGGTCGAGCGGGAAGGCGCGGGGGCGGCTCGTGAGGCCCTTGACGCCTTCGGGGCGCTGACCGGCAGCGCCGAGGCGCTCGAGCGCGGGCGGCTCGCCAACGAGCACCTGCCGCGGCTCGAGACGCACGACCGCCACGGGCACCGGCGCGACACCGTCGCCTATCACCCCGCCTACCACGAGCTGATGACGACGAGCTGCACCCAGGGCCTGCACAGCGCCGTCTGGACCCATCTGCGCACCGCGGGCGAGCCGCGCCGGCCGGGGGCGCACGTGGCACGCGCGGGCGCGTTCTACATGGCGGCGCAGATGGAGGCCGGCCATTGCTGCCCCATCACCATGACCAACGCGGCCGTGCCGGTGCTGCTGTTGCAGCCGGACCTTGCCGAGGAATGGATCCCCAAGATATTGCCGTTCCGCTACGACCCGAGCTTTGCGCCCGCCCGCGAAAAGGCCGCCGTCACCTTCGGCATGGGCATGACGGAGAAGCAGGGTGGCACCGACGTGCGCGCCTCCTCGACGATGGCGGAGCCAGTGGCCACAGGCGGTGCCGGTGCGGAGTACATCATCACCGGCCACAAGTGGTTCATGTCGGCACCGATGTCGGACGCCTTCCTGGTGCTGGCGCAGGCCGAGAATGGGCTGACCTGCTTTCTGATGCCGCGCTTCCTGCCCGACGGCAGCGTCAACGCGCTGCGCTTCCAGCGCTTGAAGGACAAGCTCGGCAACCGCTCCAACGCCTCCTCGGAGGTAGAGTTCCACGGCGCCTGGGCGCGCGCGCTCGGCGAGGAAGGGCGCGGCATCGCCACCATCATCGAGATGGTGACGCATACGCGGCTCGACTGCGCCGTCGCCTCCGCCGGGCTGATGCGGCTGGCGCTCGCCAACGCAATTCATCACGCCGAGCACCGCACCGTGTTCCAGAGGAAGCTCGTGCACCAGCCGCTCATGGAGCAGGTGCTGGCGGATCTGGTGCTCGACGTTGAGGCGGCGACCGCGCTGTCGTTCCGGCTGGCGCGCGCCTTCGACCGGGCCGACGATCCGCGCGCTGGCGCCTGGCGCCGCTTGATGACGCCGGTGACCAAGTACTGGGTGTGCAAGATCGCGCCGGCGCTCGTGGCCGAGGCGATGGAGTGTCTGGGCGGCAGCGGCTACGTCGAGGAGGCGCCGCTCGCCCGCCTTTATCGCGAGGTGCCCGTCAACTCGATTTGGGAAGGCTCGGGCAACGTGATGGTGCTCGACGTGATGCGCGTCCTGCAGCGCGAGCCCGACGCGGTCGAGCAGGTCATGGAGGATCTCGGCGTCGCCGCGGCGGACGACGCACGCCTGAAGCACGCGCACGAGCGCATCCAGAGCCTGTTGTACGAGCCCAAGCTGCTCGATCAGCGCGGGCGCGCCTTGGTGGAGGCGCTTGCCCTTCTCGCGGCGGGAACAATTCTCAAGGCGGGCGCCCCCGCGGCGGTGGCGGATGCGTTCATCGCCAGCCGCTTCGGCGGTGTCTCCAAGCAGACCTATGGGCAGGGGCTCGAGCGCGCCGACACCCGCGCGATCATCGCCCGGGGCTCGCCCAACCGAGAGTGAGCGAATAGAAAGTAGCGAGTAGTTCGCGGCACTATTCGCTATTCGCTATTCGCTGTCCTACGTAAAGAGCCAGGACGAGACGCCGCCGCGGCGGGCAAGGTCGGACATCTCCGCGTTGAAGGTGTCGAACACCGCTTGCGTTGCCGATTCGGGCAGCCAGGGCGCGCCCTGGGTGCGGCGCCGGTAGGGTGCCATGAGCTGGGTCCAGGCCTGCTCGTCGAGCTTGCGCTCGGGCGGGATGCGCGGCGGCAGGCGCCGCAAGCCGCTCTGCGAGGCGAGCCATGCATAGGCCGCCTGCCACACGTCGAGCGGAGCGGCCATATTGTGGCGCCCCTTGAGCTGGGTGATCGCCAGCATGCCGGCCTCGCGCGAATGCGGGCCGATCTCCAGCGTCGCCACGTGCTCGCGCTCGCGGCGCACCGAGAACAGGCGGCAGCGGTCGTCGGCGAGCCGCTCGGCGTACTGGTCGGCGCAGTTCTGCATGGCGCGCGCCTCGGCGAGGATCTCCATGCGGTCGAGCAGCGCCACGAACGTGTAGTCGCGCACCTGACCGCCCGACAGCCACGGGTCGCTGATCACGCCCGGTCCCAGCTGCAACACGAGGCGCATGCGGTTGAGCCAGCTTTTGGCCGCGCACAGTGCGGTGTCGAAGGCGATCTCCGGGCGCCACGGCACGACGATGAGCGTGTGCGCGCGCGTTTGCGTGGCGCGCGAATGCCAGGCGTAGGCCGACAGCACGCCGAACAGGTTTTCCGGATCGCCCTGCTCGCTGTAGATGGCCTGATCGGCAAGCCATAGCGCGAAGTCCTCGTGGCACGCCTTGGCGCCGAACGCCACCGACTGCAGCCAGAACGCGCTCTGCGCCGCCGTGCCCGGCAGGCGGTTGGCGACGCGGCGGGCGAAGCTCTCGCTTACCGGCAACTCTCCGAGCGGTTTCTGGAACGCTTCGGGCGGCAGGCGCCGCAACCACAATGGCAGGTTGAGCAGGCGCGCCACCGTCTTGAGCGGTGCGCCCTGATCGATGAGCGCGACCGCCTCGCGGCGGACCTCAGGCGGGTTGCGCTTTGCAGCCAGCGCATACATCGCGCCGGGGAAAACCATCGCCAGATCGACGAGCCGGGACGAGGAGCGCATGAGCCGGCGCACGTCGCGCCGCGCAGGGTACGCGAAACGGCCGACAAAGCCTTCCCATTCGTCGGGAAGCCGACTGGGCTCCGCCGTTCGCTGCGGATCAGCCCGCCGCCGGAGAAGTTTCGAACCCTGCGACATGTTAACTCAATCCACCTCGCAACCGAGGGAGCCGTCAGTCCGCCCGCTGTCTCGAATGCGCCCCAAAATCCACGCTCGCAGGCTATTGCGGCATGCGTTGGACCGACACTACGCAATTTGGAAATGAGTGGGTGAGAGTTAATGCAGACGGGCCGCAAGATGACTAATGCTTGCGCATTCGATCGAGCGCGCTCTGCAGAAAGATGGTTGCGGCCAGCTTGTCGATGACCTGAGCCCGGCGTTTGCGGCTGGCATCGGCTTCGAGCAGCGTGCGCTCCGCCGCCGCCGTCGACAGGCGCTCGTCCCAAAGAAGTATGGGCAGCGGCGACAGGGCATTGAGGTTGCGGGCCAAGGCACGTGTCGCCTGCACGCGCGGGCCCGCGGTTCCGTCGAGATTGGTCGGCAGCCCCAGGACGAAGCCCGTAATGCGGTGCTCCGCGGCAAGGCGCAAAAGCTCTGCGGCGTCCTGCTTGAACTTGGTGCGCCGCAGGACAGTCAGAGGAGAGGCGATGGTGCGCGTCACGTCGGACAGCGCCAGCCCCAGCGTCTTGGTGCCCGCGTCGATGCCGATCAAGGGGGCGCGGGGGCCCAGCAAGGCGGCAAAGGCCTCTATATCCTCGAAAGTCTCACCATAGCGGGCGCCGGCTCCAGGATTCGTCATCTCGGCGCTGGCCCGTTGTTGCTTTTCCTGGCTCCCTTATACTCTGGGTGGCGGGCAATCTTGCAACCGGGCGCTTTTGAGGCTGCCCGCGGGGATCTTCGATAACAGTAAAGTGCGTGCACACACGGAGATCTCGCCAAATGTCCCAAGCCGGCCGCGTACCGTTCTCGGCGACTTTTGCCCGCAGCGGGCTGGGGCTTGCGCTCTTCACCGCGACGACGTTTCTTTCGGCCTTTCTGCTGTTTGCCATCCAGCCGCTGTTCGCCAAGATGGTGCTGCCGGTTCTGGGCGGCTCGCCGTCGGTGTGGGCGGTGGCTCTTCTCTTCTTTCAGGCGGCCCTGCTCGCCGGCTACAGCTACGCGCACCTGCTGACGCGGTACGTGCCTCCGGCCTCGACCGGCTTGGTGCATCTTGCCCTCGTCATTGCAGCCCTTCTCTTATTGCCGATCGGCTTGCCGCAGGGGTGGACCGAGCCGCCGCCCGGTGAGCCCTATTTGTGGCAGCTTGGGCTATTCGCCGCGGCGGTGGGGCTGCCGTTCGTGGCGGTGGCGGCCAACGCGCCGCTGTTGCAGGCGTGGTTTGCGCGCAGCGGCCACCCGCACGCGCGCGATCCCTACTTTCTCTATGCTGCTTCCAACCTCGGCAGTCTCATTGCGCTCTTGAGCTATCCATTTGTTCTCGAGCCCGCCTTCGGCTCAACGGCGCTCAGCGGCTACTGGAGCCTGCTCTACCTGGTGCTGGTCGCGGCGCTTGCCGGCTGCTTTGCAATCGTGCGCGGGCGCGGCATCGACGCAAGTCAGGCGCCCGCGGATGCGCTGTCCACGAGCGTGGCCGCTGCGCCGACGCTGCGCGATGGCCTTGGGTGGTGCGGTCTCGCCGCCGTGCCCGCGGCACTGCTGACCGCTTTCACGACGCACATCGCTACCGACATCGCGTCGGCACCGCTGCTGTGGGTGCTGCCGCTTGCAATCTATTTGGCAACCTTCATCCTGGCGTTCCAGGATCGGCTGCCGATCCCCATGCCGGTTCTCTTGCCGTTGCACCTCGCAGCGGTCGTCTTCGCGCTCCTGGAGCTGTCTCAGATCCGCTTCGACAAGTGGTCGTTGACGAGCGGCGCCGGCGTCGCGGTTTTCTTCCTCTCCGCGCTCGTTGCGCATCGCACGCTATATCTCTCGCGTCCTGTAGCCCGCGACCTCACCGCGTTCTATCTGTGGATCTCGCTTGGCGGGGCGCTCGGCGGGCTTTTCGCCGCGCTGGTGGCGCCGCGGCTCTTTTCGGAGGTCTTCGAGTATCCGCTTCTGATTGCGCTCACGATGGCCTGCCGGCCCGGCGTTTTTTCCAAGCGCGACCGGCGCACGAGCGAGATCGTGTGGCTCGTCGCGATCGCCGCAACGGGGCTTCTCCTCATCGAGTTCGGCGACGCATGGGCGGACGCCATAGGCCTCACCTTCGGCAAGTGGACCTACCCGCCGGTTCTCACGTTTCTTTTCGCTGTCGCCGTCATCGCCTTCTGGGGCCACGGCGTCCGCCAGCTCGCCGCCGCTCTGATGATGTTCGCAGCCGTGGTGATGCTGCCGACCTCGGTCAAGCGCGGCCAGGCGCAGCGCTCCTACTTTGGCGTCTATCGCGTGTCGCTGTCGGCCGCCGCCGATTTCAACGTCCTCACCCACGGCACGACGCTGCACGGGGCGCAGCGCATCCGCGGCATCGACGGGCATCTCATCGCCGACACGACGCCCGGCACCTACTACTACCCAGACAGCCCGCTGGCGCATTCGGTGCGCATCGTGCAGGAGCGCGAAGGCTCGCGAGCCGAGGACCGCCGCTTCGGCATCGTCGGCCTCGGCACCGGCTCGCTCGGCTGCTACGCCAAGAAGGGCGAGAGCTGGCGCTTTTTCGAGATCGATCCCGTGGTCGTCGACATCGCCACCAAGTCGAACTACTTCACCTTCCTCGTCAACTGCCTGCCCGATACCGATATCGTCATCGGAGACGCACGCCTGAGGCTGTCGAAAGAGCCCGACAAGAGCTTCGATCTGCTCATCATCGACGCTTTCACCTCCGACGCGGTACCCGTCCACTTGATGACGGCGGAGGCGCTGCAACTCTACGCGCAGAAGCTCAAGGACGACGGCGTCGTGGTGCTGCACATCTCCAACCGCTACCTCGACCTCGATTCGGTGCTGGGCGCGACGCGCCATCTGGTGCCGCAGCTCAAGGGCATGATTATCTCCGACGACAGGGCCGACGGCTCCTACGCCGAGAACATCTCCTCCATCGCCGTCTTCGCCAAGGACCTGAGCGTGCTGGAGCCCTTCAAGCTGCTCTACGGCGCGCAAGACTTCAGTCAAGGCGAGGTCGGGGCGTGGACCGACGATGCCTCCGATATCCTGGGACCCTTCCTGTCGCAGTGGCGCAGGTACTGAGGTGGGCGCATTTGCCAGTCCGCCCCTTCAAGTTGCGCGTGTCCGCCGCCGGGGCTAAGAGAGCGGGCAATTCCTGAACGTCACCTTCAACCAGCAGGCGAGGGATCATGCAGGTCGACGAGGCGACCGTCCGGCGCATCGCGCGCTTGGCCCGCATCAAGGTCACGGATGCGGAAGCCAAGGGGCTCGAAAAGGAGCTTTCTGGCATCCTCAACTGGGTGGAGCAACTCGACGAGGTCGACACCTCAGCCGTGGAGCCCATGACGCGCGTGGTGCCCATCGAGCTCAAGAAGCGCCCCGACGTCGTCAACGACGGCGACATCGCCGACGACATCGTCAAGAACGCGCCCATGGTCGAGGACCACTACTTCGTCGTCCCCAAGGTGGTGGAGTAGGCCGGCGTGAGCGATCTCAACAAGCTGACGCTTGCCGAGGCCCGCGAGGGGCTGCGCAGACGCGAGTTCTCCGCGACCGAGCTGACGCAGGCGTTCTTGCACGCGATCGAGGCCGGCAACGCGGCGCTCAATGCCTACGTGCTGCCCACGGCCGAATTGGCGCTGGCACAGGCCGGCGAGAGCGACAAGCGCCTGAAGTCGGGCGATGCGCGCACGCTCGAAGGCCTCCCGCTCGGCAACAAGGACCTGTTCTGCACCACCGGCGTGCGCACCACCGCGTGCTCGCAGATCCTCGACGACTTCACGCCGACGTACGAGTCGACCGTCGGCGCCAACCTGTGGAACGCCGGCGCCATCATGCTGGGCAAGCTCAATTGCGACGAGTTCGCCATGGGCTCGTCCAACGAGACCAGCGCCTTCGGGCCGGTGGTCAACCCGTGGCGGCGCCAGGGCAAGGACGGCAAGCTCGCCGGCGACAAGCTGGTGCCGGGCGGTTCCTCCGGCGGATCGTCGGCCGCCGTCGCGGCGGACCTTTGTCTCGCCGCCACCGCCACCGACACCGGCGGCTCCATCCGCCAGCCCGCGGCGCTGACCGGCACGGTCGGCATCAAGCCCACCTACGGGCGCTGCTCGCGCTGGGGCATCGTGGCGTTTGCCTCCTCGCTCGATCAGGCCGGCCCGCTCGCCAAGACCGTGCGCGACGCCGCCATCATGCTGAAGGTGATGGCGAGCCACGACCCTAAGGATTCCACCTCCGTCGACACGCCCGTGCCCGACTACGAGGCGGCGCTCGGTCAAGGCGTCAAGGGACTGCGCATCGGCGTTCCGAAGGAATACCGCGTAGAGGGCATGTCGCCCCAGATCGAGAAGCTCTGGGAGGACGGCATCGCCTGGCTCAAGGCCGCCGGCGCCACCATTCACGACATCTCGCTGCCGCACACCAAGTACGCGCTGCCCGCCTACTACATCGTCGCCCCCGCCGAGGCCTCCTCAAACCTGGCGCGCTACGACGGCGTGCGCTACGGCCTGCGCGTTCCCGGCAAGGACCTGATCGACACCTACGAGGCCACCCGCAGCGCCGGCTTCGGCAAGGAGGTGCGCCGCCGCATCCTGATCGGCACCTACGTGCTGTCGGCGGGCTACTACGACGCCTACTATCTCAAGGCGCAGAAGGTGCGCACCCTCATCAAGCGCGACTTCGACGAGGCGTGGAAGTCCGTCGACGTGGTACTCACTCCGACGACGCCGACGCCGGCCTTCGCCTTCGGCGAGAAGCTGGGCGATCCCATCGCCATGTACCTGGAGGACATCTTCACGGTGACGGTGAACATGGCGGGGCTGCCGGGCATCTCGGTGCCGGCGGGACTGTCGGGCGACGGCACGCCGCTGGGCCTGCAGCTCATCGGCAAGCCGTTCGACGAGGCAACGCTTTTCCGCGCGGCCCAGGCGGTGGAGGACGCTGCGGGGCGCGTCACGGTCAAGGAGCGCTGGTGGGAGACGGGCGAGAAGCCGCCTGCGAAAAAGGCCGCCGCCGCAAAGAGCGCGGCCAACAAGCCTGAGCGCAAGAAGGGTGGGGGCAACAAGAAACCGGGGAGTAAGAGGAAATGAGTAGGCGCGCGCCTGGGGACTGCAGCGACATGAGCGAGGTGCGAGCCGAGATCGACCGCCTCGACGCCGAGCTCGTCGACCTGATGGCGCAGCGCTTCGCCTACGTCGACCGGGCCTGGCAGCTCAAGGCCGATCCGGGCGAGGCTTTCGTGCCCTGGCGCATCCAGCAGGTGATCGACAAGGTCAAGGCGCGCGCCATGGAGAAGGGGCTGCCGCCGGAGCTGGTGGAAGCGTTGTGGCGGCAGATGATCGGCTGGTTCGTGCAGTACGAGGAGGAGAAGCTGCGCCGCCAGCTCGAAGGCAACGGCGGCCAGGACAAGTAATGGTCGAGATCAACCCATTCGACCCCACCACACTTGTTCTGATCGCGCTCCTCAATCCGGTGGTGATCGTGGTGGCGTTCCTGATGGGCCGGCGCGCCGACCAGTGGCAGAAGCTGATCGTCGCCGCGTTTGCCGCCTCGCTGTGCGGGTTCGTGCTCTACTGGCTCGTCGCCGCCGTCGGCCTCATGCCGATCCATGCGCTGGGCGGCGAGGCCGGTATCGTGCTCATGCAGTTCCTGTTCGGGCTCGGGTGGGCCGCGCTTGGCTACTTCCTGCCAAAGTGAAGACGCTTAGGGGAGGCGTCGGCACCCTCAGAACTCGACCTCGAGCTCGATGATCTCGTCGGGCTCGGCCAAGGCGCCTTCGGTCCATTCCTGCATCAGCGGCCAGTCGAAGATGGTGTCGCAGTACTCGGCGAGCGGCGCTTCGAGCGGCACGGCATAGGTTCGGAAACGGCTGCAAACCGGCGCATACATAGCATCCGCCAAACTCAGCTTTCCGAACAGATACGGGCCGCCGTATTTCTCCAGGCATTCGCTCCAGATCGTGTGGATGCGCTCCACGTCCGGCCGCGCCCCGGAAAAGATCTTGAACGGCTTGTGCCGCGCCTTGAGGTTCATCGGCAGGGCGGAGCGCAGATTGTAGAAGCCGGAATGTATTTCGCCCGACACCGCGCGGCAGTGCGCGCGCGCCGCCCTGTCGGCGGGCAGCAGGCCCGCGTCGGGAGCGATCTCGGCCAGATACTCGGCGATCGCCAGGGTGTCCCAGACCGTGACGTCGCCGTGGGTGAGGCGCGGAACCAAAACCGACGGCGACAGCAGCAGCAGCTCCTGGCGGGCGTCCGCATCGTCGATGGCGACGGGCGCCTCGTCGAAGTCGAGCCCGGCCATGCGGCACAACAACCAGCCGCGAAGCGACCATGAGGAGTAGTTCTTCGAGGAGATCGTAAGTGTCGCGTGCGCCATCCCTATACTTTGCCTCTCCAGACGGCAGTAACTGCCCAAACAAACTTCTCGCAGTGCAGCAAATATTGCACTACATTTTTTGGAGTCGGCAAGTTCCGGCTCTTCGGGAGACGACTAAACCCATCCTGTATCAGGCTTATCAGTTTCAGGACGATCTCCTTTCCCTGTTTCGCAATGCAGCAAAAAGCTCCAAAGACCTCGCCGGGCAGCGGCTCTGGCCCTTCGCCGAGGCCCTGAAGCGGCAGGTCGAGGCGGGCCTGGAGATGATCTCGCGTTTCGAGCTGACCCACGTGCGGCCCGACTTCGGCATTCGCGCCGTGCGGGTCGGGCACGAGAAGGTGGCGGTGAGCGAGGTGGTGGCGCTGGAACTGCCGTTCGGCAAGCTGATCCACTTCGAGAAGGACATCGAGACGCCGCAGCCGCGGGTCCTGGTCGTCGCGCCGTTGTCGGGCCACTTCGCCACGCTTCTGAGCAAGACCGTGGAGACGCTGCTGCGCGACCACGACGTCTACGTCACCGACTGGGCCAACGCGCGCGACGTGCCGGTCGACGCGGGGTGCTTCGGGGTCGACGACTACATCGACTACGTCATCCGCTTCGTCGAGGAGATCGGGCCCGGCGCGCACCTTCTGGCGGTGTGCCAACCCTGCGTGCAGGCGCTGGCCGCCGTCGCCATCATGTCGGAGGACCGCAACCCGGCCACGCCGCGCTCCATGACGCTGATGGCCGGCCCCATCGATCCGCGCGAGAGCCCCACCGCCGTCAACAAGCTCGCATGCGACAAGCCCCTGTCATGGTTCAAGGCGTCGGTCACCGCGCGCGTGCCCGGGCGCTACAAGGGCGGCGGCCGGCGCGTCTACCCGGGATTCATGCAGCTCGCCGCTTTCATGGCCATGAACGTCGAGCGCCATCGCTCCACACATCAGAAGCTCTACGATCATCTCGCCGCCGGCGAGACCGAGGAGGCGGAAAAGATCAAGGCCTTCTACGATGAGTACTTCGCCGTCCTCGACCTTGCCGAGGAGTTCTATCTGGAGACCATCGACCGCGTGTTCCAGCGTGCGGAGCTAGCGACGGGAGAGTTCTTCCATCGCGGCCGCAAGGTCGATCCGGGCAAGATCCACAGGACGGCGCTGCTGACCGTCGAGGGGGGGCGCGACGACATCTGCGCGCTGGGTCAGACAGCCGCCGCGCACGATCTGTGCCATTCCCTGCGGCCGCACCTGAAGCGCCACCACCTGCAAGCCAATGTGGGACATTACGGCACCTTCAGCGGCCGGCGCTGGGAGAACGAGATCTATCCCGTGGTCCGCAACGCCATCCTGGCGATGGAATAGGCCGCATCGCCGCCGCGTCGTCTTGCGGTGCGGGCACACTCCCTGCACGGGCCGTGTGGCGTGATTCGTCGACGGCAGGTGATCCGCTAACTGATGGCAATGAGGGGCCGCGAGCGCGTGGCGGGATCACTCCTGGTTGCAGGGGGAATCGTCATATCGTTAGCCTGAAACAGACGTGCCAGCGTATGTCACTGCCAGCCGAGGTGGCGCATGCGCAGGTTTCTGTGGTTCGGGATGGCGATCACCTGGGCGTGGGCCGTCTCGGCGCAGGAGCTGTCGGGCGAGCCCGACACGGTTGTCCCTCTTCCGCCTGTGGCGCAAGGCACGACTTCCGAGATCGGGCGGGGCCCATCGGGTATCACGCAAGAATTGGCGCGCGACGAGGCGGCGCTATCGCGCCAGGCCGACGGCGACGAATTATCGCCGTTGCAGCGGTGGTATGCGTTCAAGGACGACCTTAAGACGCGGCACAACCTCGAGCTCGGCGTCGCCTACACGGCCGCCTATCAGCGGGCGAGCGACGACATCGTGGGCGGATCGAAGGGCGTTGCCCTCCTCAACGACCTATTCAGCTACCTCTATCTTTCCCCGATCCCCGCCACCCCGACCAGGGACGCCGCGGGTGGCATTTTCGAGCTGCAGGGGACCTGGACCTTCGTCCGCCCCAATACCCCCAATAAAGGCTTCATAGCCTTCGATATCGAGAGCCGGCACCAGCTCGGCACCGACATCCCGCCGCAAAACCTCTTTCTCGAGGCCGGCGCCTTCTGGCCGACTGCAACGGGGTTTGGAGAGTTCGATCTGGCGGTGGTCGCCCTCTACTACGAGCAGTATTTTGCCGACGGCGCCGTCGGCATCCGCATCGGCAAGACACTGCCTTTCGCCATCTATGACTACCTCAGCCTGAAAAACCCCAAGACGGATTTTCTCAACGCGTCGTTCACGCTCAATCCCGCCGTGAGCTGGGCGTCGTTCGGCTTTGGAATCGCCGGCATCGTGCGGCCGATCAAACCCCTCTATATTCTCGCCGGCATCCACGATCTCAACGGGGGGCCAGAGCAGGGCATCGAAACGTTCTTTACCGACGACGAGTATTTCAAAGCGGTGGAGGTCGGCTGGGACAGCAAGCTCAGCTTCGGCAACGGCAACATCCACGCCTTGTTCTGGGACACCGACGCGCGCCGCTCCACACAGACACCTGCATCGAGGGGCGTCACGATCGGCGGCGAGCAGGAGTTCGGGCGGCTGCTGCCATTTTTCCGATACGGCTACGCGGATGGTGCGGGCGCTGTGCTCAGCCATCTCGTCGCGGGTGGATTAGGCATCAAGGACGTGTTTGGCCGCAAGACCGACATTGTCGGTCTGGGTCTCAGCTGGGGCCGGCCGTACCTCGATGAGCTCTTCGTCGATCAAAAAGCAGCCGAGCTCTACTACCGGTTCCACCTGACCGATGAGATCGCGATCACGCCGAGCATCCAGTACATCAAGGACCCGCCGCTGAACCTGGACACGGACGACCTCGTCCTCTTCAGCGTTCGCGGCCGTGCGGCATACTGATCGGCGCATCGCGGCCGTGGTTCGACATGCCGTGGTCGCCGCGCCGCGCCCGGCAATCTGGTGCGCATACGCAACGCTCGGGCACAGATGCCGGTGCGGCGGTTGTGCCAGCCAATGAATTCGCACACAAAATCGCAAGGCTTTATCGGCTATGGGGGATCGATGCCGCACCGCTCATGGATAGGACCGCTTGCCGCAGCACTGCTGCTCGCGCTTGCCGCGGCGGGTGCGCGCGCCGAGGGGGCGCTCGCCTATCTGGAAGGCCTGAAGGGCGGCGACGAGCGCTACATGGCGCCCAGCGAGATCGATCCCCGCTACACCATCGCGCTTTACGTCAACACCGCCACCGAGGGGCCCTGGCGCCAGCGCATGTGGGTTCTGCAACGCGATCGCGTCGGCGGGGCGTGGCGCCTTGCCATGTGGGACGAGCGCTACTGGCGCAAGGCGAAGCTCGACGACGACGAGGTGCCCTCCTACAGCTGGCCGGTCTCGACCGGGCGCTACTACCGCGGCGACAAGTTTGCCGGGCCGACCCCGACGGGGGTGTTCGCGCTCGATGAGCGCAAGTGGCGCCATGGACGCGGCTGGTCCGCGCCCGGCATGATCCACACCATGTACATCGACTTTCACTATTCCAGCGGCCGCCGCTCCGGCGTCGCCTTCCACGGCACGACGCGCTACCGCTACCGGCGCCTCGGCACGGCGGATTCACACGGCTGCATCCGCATGCGCCAGGAGAACGCGCTCAGCGTGCTGAACCGCATCACCGGGCGCGACGACGTGCTGCCCGAGGACATGCGCTGGGGCGAGGTCCCGCGCTACTGGAAGCGCGAGCGGGGCACCAAGCGCTGGGGCTATACGCGCGATGGCACGCCGCACGCCGTCGAGTACGCGGACGCAGGGCCGGCGAGCGTCACCGATTCCGCGCTGCCGCCGGCGATAGAGCCGCGCACGGACGCGCTGCGGATGGCGGATGCGCAAGGTCCCGCTCGGCTTCCCGACGTGCTGACCAAAGAAGGCTTCCGCGCCATCGCCGTCATCTTCAAGGACTGAGCGCGGCATCCGGGGCAAGCCAATCCCTCGCAATATGCCGGTTTGCCCAACCGTTTCTTAAGGGGAAGGGGTGCGTGCCGTCGGGTGCGCTCGCGGGCGGCGCAAACTTTGCGAGCAACCTAAAAACTGAGCAGGCGGGACAACGCCACGTAAACGCATCGATGCGCCAATGCTCGACGCTCCATTCGCAACGACATCTGAGGCATACGATGCACAAGTTGGACCTGCTCCCCATCCTAGGTGCCCTGGCCCTGCTGGTGACCTCCGGCCAGGCGCAGGCTGAGGACTACACGCTGTGCAAGAGCACCTACGCCTTGTGCACGACCGCCAGATGCACGCCGGTTCCCGGAAAGGACGACACGGTCTCGTGTGCCTGCGAGGTGAGAACGGGCTACTCCGCCGGGCACGTGGCGTGCCAGCCCTCCAAGCAGACGGCCGAGGGCAAGCAGGTGCAGTCGCGCTACTTCCCCGTCAAGAGCCTGGCGGTCTGTGCCAACGACCGGCCGTGGGCCGACTGCCTCGACAAGCCGTGCGTCGTCGACACGAACGACCCGACCAAGGCAAAGTGCACCTGCTCGACGGTCAAGGACGAGGGTCCCTACGTGGTCGTCGGGGATACCTACACGCCCTCCACCTGCACGACCGGAATCATTTCCTCCGCAACGGTCTCGGGCAATCAGCGCATCACCGAATTCCTCCAGAGCACCAGCGAGCTCAAGCCGTTCGTCATCAAGGTCCTCAATCCGCACGGATCGGAGCGGCGGTTGGAGCCGACCAGCGGCACGACGGCGGAGTGAGCGGTCAGCATTGCCGTCGCCTGATCATGGCTGAGGCGGCCGCTGCTGCGACTGCGAAAAGAACAAGAAACAGCACGACCTGGCGGCTGGCCGCCAGCATGGTCGCGGGCGCGACATGGACGGTTGAGCCGCCCCCTTTGCCCATGGCGCCCAGGCGCCAGGCCAGCACGGTCGAGGCGCTGGCGATGCCCAGGCTTATTCCGAACGCGCGCGTGACGTTGAGGATCCCGCCCGCCTCGCCGCTGAGATCGGCGGGGGCCGCCGCCATGATCGCGGTGTTGTTGGCGGCCGTGAACAGCCCCTGGCCGATGCCGAAGATGCCGAGCGCGATCATGACGTAGAGCAGATCGCGGCGCGTATCGCCCAGAACGAAATAGAGCAGCGCAAGCGCTGCGATGCACACGATCATGCCCGATAGCGTCGGTACGCGGGGACCGACCCGGTCGTAGAGGATGCCGCTGACGGGAGCCAGCAGGCTGATCGCGATGGGGATGATCGCCAGCCTGAGACCGGCCGCGAGCGGGTCATCGAGATAGGCGCGCTCGAACACGAACGGCATCAACAGCATGATGCCGAACAAAAGCGCGTACGACATCAGGCTGCCGGCATTGGCCAAGGCGAACGCGGGCCTTTCAAACAACTGCGGGGCGAGCAGAGGCGCCGGGCTGCGCGTCTCCGTCCTGATGAAGACGACGAGCAGGATCACGCCGGTCGCAGCCGCGGCGATGAAGGCCGGCGACGTGGCGCCCCACGCGTGGCCCTCGTTCAAGACCAGCATGAAGGCGGTGAGCATGGGACCCAAGAGGAGTGCGCCCTTGAGATCGAAACGCTTGTCCGCCGACAGGTGCGCCGTTTGCGGCAGGATGAGCCAGCCGGCGATCGCGCCGGCGATTCCGAACGGCACGTTGATCCAGAACACCCATTGCCAGCCGAGCGTGCTCAGAAGGATGCCGCCGATCACAGGCCCGGCGCACAGGCCGACGGCCTGGGCGGCAGCCTGTACGCCGACCCCGCGCCCGCGCTCATGCGGCCCCGCCGCGGCGACGACGATGGCCACGCTGTTGGCCGACAACAGCGCTCCGCCGATCGCCTGCAGCACGCGGGCGGCGACGAGGACGGGCAGGTCGGGGGCAAAGCCGCACAGCCCGGAGCCCACGACGAAAACGACGAAGCCGGCGGTGTAGAGCAGCTTGTGGCCGAGCATGTCGGCAAGGCGCCCGAAGATCGGCATCAGGGCCGCCATGGTCAGGAGATACGCGACGGCGACCCAGCTCACCGAGCTCAAGCTCGACCCGAACGCGCCCTCCAGCGACGGCAGCAGCAGCTGGGCGATGCTGGCGTCGACCTGGCCCATGAAGGCGCCGATGGAGACGACGCCCACGACCAGCCACTTGTAGCTTTGCAGGCGCGTGAAGGCCTCAGCCGGCGGCGGCTCGCGCCCGTGGAGCACGGCGTCCCTGATCGCGGCAATCGACCAAGCGCTTGCATCCATGGTGAGAAAGACCTTGCTCATGCGCAACTTGGCGTGCGCGGGCGGCGCAACGCGCTGCGACCCGTGCGCCCTCGTCTATGGCACGTGCCGGATTAAAGCCAGACTAGCGCCCGAAAACAGCCACTTCTTTCCCGCATCTCTGTCGATGCGGGGAACAGTAATGCGTTGACGGGGGTCATGCGTCATGTCGGAGTTGAATGCGGTCTATGCCCGCTCGCGCAAGGGTGCGCTCGTAATCGGCCGCGGGGCGGCCATCGTCGGCTCGCTCACCGTGCAAGGTGAGGTCTTCGTCGAGGGTACCATCGACGGCGAGGTGCGATGCACAACGCTGCAGATCACCGAGCGCGGCGTGATCGACGGTGTCGTCGTCGCCGACAAGGCCATCGTTCTGGGCGAGTTCACCGGCGAGATCTACGCCAAGGAGCTGATCCTGGGCGCGGGCTGCGCGGTCGAGGGCCAGATCTATCACCAGAAGCTCGTGCTGGAAAAAGGCTGCTACTTCGAGGGCCAGTCGCGCCGCCACAGCGAGCCCGTGCTGCTTGCGCCGCCAGCGCAGGACGGTGCTCCCATGAACGAGCAGCTCGAGGCGCGCGTCGCCTAGACCATGATCGCGTCAGACCATATCAGTCTGACGCGTGAATCACGCTTTAGTCTCCTCCGGCAAGGTATTGGGGCCGCGTCGACGGGGCTTCCGGCCTCCAAGGCAGGGTAACGGATTGCCCTGAACCCGCCTCTGCGATAACGAGGGCGCTCAAGATCGGGCATTGAGCGAGTTTCACGCTCGCGACCGCAGCAGGAATGCTTGCGTCGCGAACGATCTCGCTCCGGGAGCGAGCTCATGCAGGACAAGGTCAAGGCGAAGCCCACGAATCTCGTTCGCGGCGCGACGGGCGACTGGGAGGTCATCGTCGGGCTGGAGGTGCACGCCCAGGTCGCCTCCAACTCCAAGCTGTTCTCCGGCGCCTCCACCGCGTTCGGGGCCGAGGCCAACTCCCACGTCTCCCTCGTCGACGCGGCCATGCCCGGCATGCTGCCGGTGATCAATTCCGAGTGCATCGCCCAGGCCGTGCGCACCGGCCTCGGCCTCAAGGCCAAGATTAATTTCTACAGCGTCTTCGACCGCAAGAACTACTTCTACCCCGACCTGCCGCAGGGCTACCAGATCAGCCAGTACAAGCAGCCGATCGTCGGCGAGGGCGAGGTGGAGATCGATTGCGACGGCGAGACGCTGCACGTGGGCATCGAGCGCCTGCACCTGGAGCAGGACGCCGGCAAGTCGATCCACGACCAGCACCCGGAGTACACCTACGTCGATCTCAACCGCTCGGGCGTGGCGCTGATGGAGATCGTGTCCAAGCCCGATCTCCGCTCGGCCAAGCAGGCGCAGGCCTACGTCACGAAGTTGCGCACCATCCTGCGCTATCTGGGCACGTCCGACGCCGACATGGAGAAGGGCAACCTGCGCGCAGACGTCAACGTGTCGGTCAGGAAGCCCGGGACCAAGCTCGGCACCCGCTGCGAGATCAAGAACGTCAACTCCATCCGCTTCATCGGCCAGGCGATCGACGCGGAGGCGCGCCGCCAGATCGACGTCCTCGAGGACGGCGGCGTGATCGAGCAGCAGACGCGCCTGTTCGACGTCGCCAAGGGCGAGACGCGCTCCATGCGGTCCAAGGAGGAGGCGCACGACTACCGCTACTTCCCCGATCCCGATCTGTTGCCGCTCGAATTGACGATGGAGTACGTCGGCGAGCTGGAGAAGGCGCTGCCCGAGCTGCCCGACGAGAAGAAGCACCGCTTCACGCGCGAGTATGGCCTGTCCGACTACGACGCCGACGTGCTGATCGCCGAGAAGGAGCGCGCCGACTACTTCGAGGAGCACGTGAAGCTCGCCAACGGCAAGGCCGAGCCCAAGGCGATTGCCAATTGGATCATCAACGAGGTGTTGGGGCGCTTGAACAAGGAAGGCCTCAGCCTCGACGCGAGCAGGGTCACGCCCACGGCCAACGTTGCAATTTTGACGATGGTTTCTGACGCCACCATTTCCGGCAAGATCGCCAAGGACCTGTTCGAGATCGTGTGGTCGCAGGGCGGCGACCCAGCCGAAATCGTCGAGGCCCGCGGCATGAAGCAGGTGACCGACACGGGCGCGATCGAGAAGGCCGTCGACGAGATCATCGCCGCCAACCCCGACAAGGTGGAGCAGGTCAAGGCCAAGCCCACCATGCTCGGCTGGTTCGTCGGCCAGGTGATGAAGGCCTCGGGCGGCAAGGCCAACCCGCAGGCCGTCAACGCGATCCTCAAAGAGAAGCTGGGGATCTAGGCCGCTCCGGTCGGCGCCGACCTCCTCGCCACGTCACTCCGAACGGGACCCACGCGAGTCTCCGCGTTCGCAGCGTCAGCGCTCTTGCGCCGCGCGCATCGGCAGGGACAGCGGATCGACGGGCCACCCATTGTGATGCAGCTCCAGATGCAGTTTCGGTCCGACCGAGAGTCCCGTGCTGCCGGTCCTGCCGATCACCGCGCCGAGCGCCACGCAATCGCCCGTCGAGACGTCGAAGCTCGACAGGTGGGCGTAGAGGGTCTGCCAGCCGGCCCCGTGATCGATGATGACGACGTTTCCATGCACCCCGCGCCGCGCGGCCGTGACGACGCGACCGGGCCCAGCCGCAGCAACCGGGGTCCCGGGCGGAGCTGTCCAGTCTATGCCTTCGTGCATGCGCATTTCCCGGAAAAAGGGATGAAACCTCATGCCGAACGTGGTCGTCAGTTGCACGCCGGCACCCGACACGGGCGTCGTCAGCGACGTGAGCGCCTCCGACTTCGCGCCGTCGAGGGTCTCGCACGCCATTGCGGCGGTCGCCGACAACAGGCAGATCGCGATCGAGAGTCTGCTCGACCCCAGCATATCGATGCTCCGGTATCTGCGGCCGCGAGATGAAATGATCCAATTGCGGCACCGCTACGGCTCTGCCCCCTTGTCCCGCGCGGCGATCCTCGCGCTGCCCCGGGCGGAGGGCCGGGGAACGGTGTCCGACCCCGACGTCTCGGCGGGGGCCGGCGACGGTTGTCCGGGCTAGCCGGCCATGCCTGCCGCGTAGGTCCTGCAACCCCAGATTTTTTGGGCTCCGGCCAATATTGCGGATTTGAAATCCGCGGGCCATGGTGGAGCCCGAATGCGGCTCCACTTCAGGTCGAAGAGCTGAGTGAATGGCTACCCCGTGGACCCTTGAGAAAGAGCTGTGCGGCCTCACCGGCGCCTCTTCCGTCGCCGGCGCGCTCGGCAGCCTGGGGATCCTCGAGGCGGCGTCGCCCGCGCCGGCGATCGAGGAGGTGCACGGGTGGATGCGCGGCGGCGCTGAGACCTACATCTACCGGTTTCGGGTGGTGCAAGAGGAAATTGTGCAGGACGTGATCCTAAAGGCGATCGTGGCCTTCTCGACGACCAGGTCTTTGACGGAGCTCGGCGAGGAGTGGGTGGCGCGGCGGCGCCTGCTGGAGGACGAAGGCATTGCAACGCCGTGCCTTTATCGCGCGCAGCGGGCGCTGGTGGTCGAGCAATTCATCCCTGAAGGGCTCTCGGGCTTCCTGCGCCGCCAAGCCGCGGAGGCAACGCACCTGTTCGATCAGGTGTTCTGCTACGCGGCAACTCTGGAAAAGCACGGGTTCTGTCCGGTCTCGCCGTTCCACGGATTGCGGACCGACGGACGCAAGGTTTTTGCCGTCGACTTCGGCCAGGATCTGGGCCCGCCGGGGCTTAGCTCGAAGCGCACAGGGCGGCTGTTGCGAGAGGCGATCAAGTGGCTCGCCGCCGCCAGCAGCCAGTCGATCGACAGGAGCCGCGCAAAAGCCATTTTTGCCTTTCATGCGGCGGATGCAAAAAGTGGGGCCATCACGTGATCTCGACGACGAAAATCATCAAAGCCGTTTCCGCGCTGTCCAAGGCCAAGGAGCCGGCGGAGCGGTGGATCAGCCCTCTGGAGGAGGGGCGCCTCGAGGGGCGCAACCACTTCGTCTTGTTCTTGAAGCCGGAGGTGCTGGCGCTTGCCGACGGCGTGAAGGTCGAGGCCATTCTCGACCTCGTCGTGGCGGCGCTGCGCAAGCATGCGGTCAAGACCGGCGCCGTCCGCGTCCTCAACGGTCCCTACCTTGGCCGCTACCGCATCATGGAAGAGCATTACGGCGTGATCAATCGCGCCTCCCGTCTCGGCGAGGGGGCACTTTCCGAGGCGACGCGCAACAAGCTCGCGACCGAGTGCCCCGACGCCGACCGCATCCTCGGCGGGCATGAGTTCTTGCGGGAGTTCCCCGACGTGTCGGCCTCGGCGCTCAACATCATCGCCGACACGCTCAAGACCAAAAAGCTTTCGAGCGGGAAGTACTACGCGGTGCTCAACGTGGGCGGCGAGCGCGTGGTCGTGTTGAACCCGTTCCACCCCCAGCAGGTGCTGCATTACACGACGCCCGGCCGCACCATCGTCGTGTTGGAATGCGCGACCGACACGGACTGGAAGGTATTGCGCCAGGAGATGACGGGGTCGACCGACCCCTCCAGGGCGGTGCCGGGCTCCATTCGCGGACTGCTGCTGGCAGGAAAGTCGAAGCTCGGGTTGCGCGATGTCGGCACCGCGACGAACGGCGTGCACTGCTCCGCGGGCCCGCTCGAGGCGATGATCGAGTACAGCCGCTTCTTCTCCGATCATGCCGACAAGACGTTCATCAAGCTCGCCGACACGCCCTTCGGCCGGCTGCTTACGCGTGACGGCGTGAGCAAGAAGGAGGTCGCGGCGCTGGCCAAGAACCCCGTATTGGGCACCGAGGGCGGCGCCAACTACGCCTTCAACCTGACGGAGGAGATGAACTCCGACGCCGCCGCGGAGCTGCTGGCCGGGATGGTGGGCAAGAAGGCCGCTTGAGGTGGCGTGCAACGCCACTCAGCTTGCGCCATGACAAGGTACGTCGCTCTCATTCGCGCCGTGAACGTCGCCGGAACGGGCAAGCTGGCGATGGCCGACTTGCGCGCGATGTGTGCCGAGGCGGGCTTTGCGCGCGTGGAGACCTACATCGCCAGCGGCAACGTCGTATTCGAAAGCAAGGTCGCGTCGTCGCGGGTGAAGGCGGAGCTGGAGGGGCGCCTGCTCGCCCATTTCGGCAAGCCCTTCGGGGTGGTCGTGCGCACGGGAGCGGAGATGGCGGCCGTCCTCAAGGCCAATCCCTTCCCGCAGGCCGAGCCCAGGCATACGTACGCGATCTTCCTCGATCGGCGGCCGCCGCGCGATGCCCTGGAGCACGCGGTGGGGCTGCGCGGCGAGAAGATGCACCTCGGTGATCGAGAGATCTATGTTCACTACGGCGACGGCATGGGCCGCTCGAAACTGACCATTCCGGCGGCGAAGGCGGGCACGGCGCGCAACATGAACACGGTGGCCAAGCTCGCCGAGATGGCGGCAAAGGCCTGAGCGCGGCCTCGCCGTCCATCCCGGCAGGAGAAAGCGAGGCGCTGCGCGCCGAGATCGGCGTTCGATCCCGTGCAGCCCGGTTTGCGAGCCACACGATATGAATGCCGGGCCGTCCAACCGTTGCGCGTAGCGCCAGCCGCTCTGGGCTTAGCTGCTAATTTAGAGCCTTGACGGCGCTCAAGTGCGTCACGTCCTCGCCGTTGCAGCCGGTGTTGGGACAGATATTCACGCGCCTGCAGTTCGCCGCGGTATCCGTCACATAATCGGTATCGCCTCGGACCAGAATGCCAATGAGCTTGTGAGTTTCCTGGTCAAAGACACCGGAGCCAGAGTTGCCTCCGAACGTGTCGAGGTTGGCGACGAAGTAATCCGGGTTGGAGGGGTCGCGGACCTCGGCACCAGGAGCGTATTTCAAGGGTGTGCCACTGGGATAGCCGATGACAAAGACTCTCTGGCCCACGGCGACCGGCCCCTTGCTCCACGCGGTCACAGGCTTGGCGATGTTGGACGGCACAGGCCGCGAAAGGCGCACAAGAGCCCAATCCCGCGTTTTGCTCAGCTCCCCGCCCAAAACCTTCGTGCCGGCAAAAACCTGTGCGGGCGAGAACGCGGTGGGATTGGCGTTACTGTTTTCCATGCGGTAGCCGAAGATGAAGCGGACTTTTGATACGGGCGGAATGTCGGCATTCCAGGAGACCTCGTTTACGCAATGGCCCGCGGTCAAAACCATGTCTGGTCCCACGAGTGTGCCCGAGCAAAAGGCCGCAGCCGGCTGCGTCGCGTATTGCTCACCGGTGCAGAGCCGGTAAGCCTCCCTGAGGGACCGGCTCTTCAAGACAATGCTGGATTGCGACGACCGCGTATCGGTGGCCTTGAAGAGCGCAGCGGATGCGCGTGCCAGTTGCCGGACGCCCTCGTCGCTGATTTGATACCAGTCTTGCCGATCGTCGACCCCGTAGATGCCGCGCGCTTGCGACCGTGCGGCCATCAACAGCGTCACATCGTCGAATGCCGCAAACGGCGAATCGGGATCGCTAGGCGACAATCCCCGCGTTTGTGATGTGCTTGACCTCTCCTCGAAGCGGCGATGAAATTCGGCACGCAGCTCCGATGGGCTTGCACCACTTACCGCCGATTTCGCTGCATCGAGGTCAACAGCACAAGCGGGAAGCGCGGGGGTGCCGAGGATAAAACCCGCCGTCCCGGCAGCCAGACAGAACACACGAAAAGCGCAACGTTCTAACATAAGACACCCACCTCCGGTCCTTACAGCATTGCTATCATAGACCAGTTTTGCTGGCGGAAGGATCCGCTTTGCTTCTTACCTGAGGACTCAATCGGATCAGCGGCTTGGCAAATGGCAATTCAACAAGCCGCAACAGACATGTCCTCCCTAATAGTCACTGATTGTGCCGCCTCACTATGTCAAGTCCGTGGTCGGGAAAAGTTGCTGACATGGCTTCGCTATGACCATGCGAAGCATGGCTTTGCCGAGGCATCGCTTTGCCATGACGCGCCTTGACCATGGGCGGCCGGCGTCCGACAACGCACCCATGAGCCAGGACGCCCGCCAGCATGCGCCCGCAGCAGCCCGCAACCGCGCACCGATCTGGGCCGTGCTGCAGCGCCATCTTCCCAACAAGGGCCTGGTGCTCGAGGTCGCAAGCGGCTCGGGCGAGCATGCGGTGCATTTCGCTGCCGCCGCCGGGCCTGAGATCGTGTTCCAGCCGAGCGACCCCGACCCGCAGGCCCGCGCCAGCATCGATGCCTGGGCCGCCGCATCCGGGCTCCCCAATGTCCGTCCCGCGCTGGCGCTCGACGCCACCTGCGAAGCCTGGCCCATCGCGCACGCCGACGTGGTCTTGTGCTGCAACATGATCCACATCGCGCCCTGGGAGGCGGCGATCGGCCTGGTGCAGGGCGCCGCGCGCGTGCTGTCTGCGGGCGGGCTGCTCTTCCTCTACGGGCCCTATCGGCGGGAGGGACGCCACACCGCGCCCAGCAACGCCGCCTTCGACCGCGATTTCCTCAAGGCGCGCAACCCCGCCTGGGGTGTTCGCGACCTGGAGGCGGTCGCGGAGCTCGCCGCGCAGGCCGGCTTCGGCGCGCCCGTCATCGAGGAGATGCCGGCCAACAACCTGTCGGTCGTTTTCCGGCGCCAAGCGTGAGTGCGCCGCAATTTATCGATTGACGCAGATCATTTCTCTTCGCTTGCGTGCACCTAACCTGGGCGCCGGCCTTGGCCATGAGGAGAGCTTTCGGCATGCGCACTTTGCATAGACTTGTAGCCGTGATGGGGATGGCGCTGCTGCCGTCCTGGGCGATGGCCGTTGAGCTTGGCAACGCGGAAGTGGGTCACGCGTTCGCGGCGAAGGTCTGCGCCGACTGCCACGACGTGGAGCCGGGCGGCGAAGCCTTTTCGCCCAACCCCGACGCGCCGAGCTTCCAGGAGGTGGCCGATACGCCCGGCATGTCGCCGCGCGCGCTCGCCGTGTGGCTGCAGAGCTCGCACCCGACCATGCCGGATCTGATCCTGTCGACCGACGAGATCGACAACGTGATCGCCTACATCACGAGCCTGCGCACGCCGCGCTGAAAGCGCCGCCCTCGTCAGTCGAGCATGAACGAGATCTTGGCGTTGATGCGGTACTTCGTGAGCTTGGCGTTGTCGACGCTGGCTTCGAAGTTCTTGATGTAGATCGACTTGACGTTGTGCACAGACTTGGCGGCCTTGGCGACGGCCTGCTGCGCGGCGTCCTCCCAGCTCTTGTCCGATTCCGCCAGCACCTCGATGACCTTGAGCATCGACATAATGGGCTCCTTTGCCAGGATGTTTTGGGGGTCCTCGCCCAGATGAGGGTTTCGTAAAGGAGTGGGGATGCATTGACATTGACGGCGGTCAATGGTGCCGCCTTGGGAGATGAGGCCGTGACGCAGACCGTCGTCATGATCCACGGAGCCTGCGCGGGGGGCTGGTGCTTCGACAACTTCAAGCGCGTGCTGGAGCGCCGCGGCTGGAGCTGCCACGCGCCCGACCTGCGCTTTCACGGAAAGCCTGATCCAAAGCCCGACGCACGCCTGGCCGAGACCAGCATCGCCGACTACACCGCCGACATGGCGCGCTCTATCGAGGGTCTGAGCGAAGCGCCGATCATCATCGGCCATTCCATGGGCGGCCTCATTGCCCAGCAGCTCGCCGCCAGGGGCCTAGCCCGCTCGCTGGTGCTGCTCGCGGCCTGCGCGCCGTGGGGCCTGTTGCCGGCAACGGACGAGGAGCGCGCGCTCGCGACCGGTCTCATGGCCGCGGGCCCGTTCTGGCGCCAAGCGCTGCAGCCGGTGCTCGAGGTCGCCGCCAACGACTCCCTGGCCAGCCTCGACGCAAAGATGCAGCGCCGCGTCTTCGACAAGCTGGGCCCCGAATCGGGGCGAGCGTTGTTTGAGCTCTTCTTCTGGATGTTCGACGGGCGCCGCACCACGGCGGTGGAGGCGGAGCGCGTCACCTGCCCGGTGCTCGTCGTGGCGGGGTCGCAGGACAAGGTCGTGTCGGCCGCGACCGGCCGTCGGATTGCGCAGCTCTACGGCTATCGCGCCATGTTTCAGGAAGCCCACGGCCGCGGCCACTTCCTGCTGCTGGAGGAGGGGTGGGAGCGGCTGGCGGCGTCGTGCGCCGATTGGATGGCCGATGGGATGGGCGCACCCCGGCGCGGTGGAAACGGTTAGGCTGCCGGCGCTATGATGGCCGCGATGCCGTGACCGGCCACGAGCCGCGCAACCGAGGACGCATGGACCTGCGAGCGCCGTCGATCCACTTCATCCTCGCCGCAGCCTTTCTCACTCTGGCGGTGGCCTTGCGCATCGCCGATCCCGACCCGGTCGCCCGGCTGCGGCTCTCCGTGTTCGATACCTATCTGGATCTGGCCCCGCGCGCCCTGTCGGCGCAGCTTCCCGTGCGCATCGTCGATATCGACGAGCGTTCGCTGGAACGCGTAGGGCAGTGGCCGTGGCCGCGGACGTATCTTGCGCAGATCGTCGACCGCCTGAAGGAAGCGGGTGCGCGCACCGTTACGCTCGATCTGGTGCTGGCCGAGCCGGACCGGCTGTCGCCGGCCGAGTTCGCCAAGCTGTTCCAAGACTCACCGCAGCTTGCGCCCCTGATCGGCGCGGCGGCGGCGCTGCCCTCCAACGACGAGCGTCTGGCCGACGCCATTGCCGGAGCGCCGGTCGTGCTCGGCTTTGCGGGGCAGGCGGGTGCCCTGCAGAAGCCGGAGCCGCCGCACGCCCGCTTCGCCTTCGCCGGTGACGATCCGCAAGGTTTCGTGCCGCGCTTCTCCGGCGCCATCGACACCTTGGCGCTTCTGACCAGGCGCGCTGCAGGGCTCGGCGCGGTCAATTGGATCCCGCTGCGCGATCAGGTGGTGCGCCGCGTGCCGCTTATCGTGTCGGTCGCCGGCACGCTCTATCCCTCGCTGCCCCTGGAGACGCTGCGGGTGGCCTTGGGCGAGACGACGATATTCGTTCGCTCCTCGGGCGGCAGCGGCCTGCCGGCGTTCGGCCAGCGCACCGGCGTGGAGAGCGTGCGCGTCGGCTCGACCGTTCTGCCGACGGAGGCCAACGGCGAGCTGTGGCTGCGCCTGACCCGCTCCGATCGGCGCCGCTACATCTCCGCCCACCACATCCTGGACGGCAAGTTGGACCCGCAATCGGTTGCCGGCCGCGACGTGCTTGTCGGCACCAGCGCCGTCGGTCTGCTCGACCTGCGCGCTACGCCGCTCGACGCCGCCGTTCCGGGCGTCGAGATCCACGCCCAGGCGTTGGAGCAGATGCTGTCGGGCGAGCACTTGAGCCGGCCGGCATTCGCCACCGGCGCCGAGCTGCTGTTTCTGCTCGTTGTCGGCGCCGGCGTCGCGGTGCTCATCTATCGCGCGGGACCCGCCGCTGCCGCCGGCATCGGCGCGGTGGCGATCTTTGCCGTGTTTGCGGCCTCGTGGCTCGCCTATGCGCGGGCCGGACTGCTGTTCGATCCCGTCTATCCCTCGCTCGCCATCCTCGTCCTCTACCTTGGCGGCTCGCTCGACAACTACATCGAGAGCGAGCGCGAGCGCAGCCGGGTGCGCTCTGCCTTCAGCCACTACGTGGCCGAGCCCCTCGTCGAGGAGCTGGCGCGCAACCCCGCCAGCCTCAAGCTCGGCGGCGAGACGCGCCAGGTGACGGTGCTGTTCGCGGACGTACGCGGGTTCTCGAAGATCTCCGAAGGACTGGATGCAGAAGCCCTGATCCGCTTCCTGAACCGGCTCTTCACGCCGCTCTCTGAGGCCATCCTCGCCGAGCGGGGCACCATCGACAAGTTCATGGGCGACGCGGTCATGGCCTTCTGGAACGCACCGGTCGCCGACGACCGGCATGCGCGCAACGCGTGTACGGCCGCGCTGCGAATGCTTGCAGAGCTGGAAAAACTGAATGCGGTTTGGGCGGCGGAGGCGGCGAGCCGCGGCGAGACCGCAGAGCCGGTTCGCCTCGGCATCGGCCTCAATACGGGCGCGTGCTGCGTAGGCAACGTCGGATCACCGCAGCGCTTCGACTATTCGATCCTCGGCGATGTGGTGAACGTCGCCTCGCGGCTCGAGGAGACGACGAAGGCCTATGGCGTGCCGGTCATCGTTGGAGAGCGCACCGCCGCCATGGCGCAAGACTTGGCGTTTCTCGAGATCGATGCCGTGGCGATCCGCGGCAAGGCGCGACCAGAGCGCATCTACGCACTTCTCGGCGACGAGAGCGTGGCCGCGTCGGAACGCTTTCGTGCGCTGAAGCAGGCGCATGATGAGCTCCGCAGGGCGCTGGCTGCGGGCGACATCGCCGCGGCCCGCGAGAAGCTCCAAGCGTGCCGATCCTTGCAGTGGCCGCAGCTCGCATCGATCCTTGAGGGCTACTCAGGCCGGCTGGAGCCGGCGGCTTGAGCGTACGCGCTTACCGGTAGCCGCCATGAGGCTTCCTACCGCCGCCGTGGCCGGGACGGCGCGGCTTCTTGCCGATGCCGATCGTGATGCCGAGGCCATCGATGATCTTTGCGGCATCCTTGGCGGATTTCTTGCGGCGCCTGCGGCTTGCCTTCTTGGTCCGCCGCCTGTGCCTCTCGGCCTTTTTCTTCTTGCGTTTGCCCTCGTGGGCTTTCTTGCCGCCGTCATTGTCGCTGGGCTTGCTCTCGTCTGTGTCCGCGGGACGCGGCCTGTCGGGGAAGGTGCCGAGTACGATCTCGTCGCGGCCGAAGTGCGGATTTGGGTCGATCTCGGGCGCGACGACCACGAACGGGAACGCGGAATCGAAGGGGACCTCCTCCTTGTCGGGCAGGCTCGCCCATTTGACCGGCTTGTCGACCTTGTCGGAGGCAATGCGAATGAGCTTCCCAGGCTCGTCATGAAGGACGCACTTGCCGTCCTCGGTGCAGACCTCGATGGCCCCCTCGATCAGCAGCAGCCAGGCTGCTCCGCTGGCGCGCACGAATGCGTCGAAGATGGTGCCGCGCACGGTGATCGACGCGGTCGGCGTGCGGATGACGTAGGCGGGCTTCGCGGCAAGGCCGGTGATGAAGCGGAACGTGCCCTGCACCAGGTCGAGAACGATGGCGCCGCCGCTGATGTCGGGATTGTAGACGAACTCGTCGAGTAGCAGCCGCGACCCGGGGCCGAGGGCGAGCTTGGTATCGTCGCGCAGCAAGAGCTCACCGCGGCCGTCGTCATCGACCTCGATCAACTCCTCCTGGCGGACGTCATCGCCGGAAGACAGACGCCGTTGATCGTCCTTCAACTCGGCGGTGACCAGATTGACGATCGTGACCGCCGATCCAATCGTGTCGCCGGGCGCGCCGAGCGCCGTGCCACAGCAGAGCAGCACGCCTGCAAGGCTTAGGAGCAATCTCGAGAACCGCATGGCCAACAAACCTCTGCACGTCGAAAATGCTGCGCGTACCAACTATCATAGCGGGAGCCTACGGCAGCAGCTGCTGACTATTTTGCCATAAGAAAGGCTTGCCATTTGTTCCCTAGGGAACAGCCTGGCAGCTGATTGCGGTATTCCGGGCCGAAGGGCCGAAAGGCGTGCCAGCGCTTTTGAGGGGTCCGGCGCGCTGCGGCTTGACGGATCAAGTCTGCAATCTACATCACACTAGGGGCAATGCCGAGCAGAAATGGGCTCTCAGTCCGCACCATGCTGATCCAGGATACGAAGGCCGGCTATGGCCTGCTGACGCGCCTCATGCACTGGATCATGGCGGTCGGCATCGTGGCCATGTTCGTGCTCGGGCTGTGGATGGTCACCCTCAGCTACTACAGCCCCTACTACCAGACCGCGCCCGACATCCACCGCAGCGTCGGCATTCTCCTGCTGATCCTGCTGGTTGTGCGCTTCGCCTGGCGGCTCGCCAACCCGAAGCCCGACGACAGCGAGCTGTCGCCACTGGAGCGTGCCGTCTCGCCTGTCGTGCACTGGGGCTTCTACCTGCTGCTGCTGGCGTTGATGGTGAGCGGCTATCTGATCTCGTCGTCCGACGGGCGCCCCGTGGAGGTCTTCAACTGGTTCAGCGTGCCCTCCGTCATTCACGAGAAAGGGCTCGAGGAGCCGGCGGGGACCGTGCACGAGATCCTCGCCTACGTGACCATCGCCGTGGCGGCTCTGCACTCCGCCGCGGCGCTGAAGCACCATTTCATCGATCGCAATCGCATCCTGGCCCGCATGTGGTCAGGACCGCCTTCCGGCACTTGAACGAACCGCAAAATGGAGCCCAACATGAAAGTTGTCCGCACGAAGCTCGGCTGCACCAAGATCGGCGCCGTGTCACTGGCCCTGCTCGCCGCCGCACTTGCCGCTGCGGCCCCGGCGACGGCCGACGACTACGTCATCGACACCGCAAGGGCGCACGCCTCGATCAACTTCCGCATCAAGCACTTGGGCTTCAGCTGGCTTACCGGGCGTTTCGACAACTTTGCGGGAACCTTCTCGTTTGACGAGGCCAACCCGGCGGCCTCGAAGGTGAAGGTCGAAATCGATACCGACAGCGTCAACACCAACCACGGCGAGCGCGACAAGCACCTTCGCGGCAAGGACTTCCTCGATACGGCGAAGTTTCCCAAGGCGACCTTCGAGAGCACCTCGGTGGTGGTGAACGGCGACAAGGCCACCATCACCGGCAATCTGACGCTGCACGGCGTGACCAAGGAGATCGTGATCGAGGCCGACCGCGTCGGCGGCGGAGACGATCCCTGGGGCGGCTACCGGCAGGGTTTCACGGGTACGACGCGGCTCCCGCTTAAGGATTTCGACATCAACTTCGACCTCGGCCCTGCCTCCAAGGAAGTCGAGCTTACGCTGAATATCGAGGGTGTTCGCCAATAGCCCGGCTACCCTAGGCCGGTTGAACGACGTTCATCACGTGGTTGCCGGCGAGAAGGGTCTGGCAATCATGTAAGGCAATGAGAGGTATAGGAAAAAGGTCTAGGTAACCGGTGTGTGGCAGCGTGAAGCGCGCTGTGAGGTCTCGAGCAGTGCATCGAGACCGGGCTCGTGGAGAGACTCGGCTCCGACAACATGATGAACGGGTATGCAAAAACCCGAGGAGCGACGGTTGCCATTCTTTCGCGACCATTGGAGCAAGTCCGCGCGCGCGCCCGACGGTGATCGCGGCGGCGAGAGTCCAATTTCGCGTCGGCTCGCGCTGAACTTGCGTGAATACGACATCAGGGGCGAGCGGGCTATTGCGCTCGCCCAGGCTGCGATCTCGTGCTTCGTTCTGGGCCTGCACATCATGGCCCGCGTCAGGGCGGGTATGCCTCCGTTCGACTCCTGGGTCGTCCTGGCGCTTGCCATGCTCATCGCGAGCTCCGGGTTGAGATGGACGCTCACCTACCGCAAGGAGCTGCCCGAGCGCGCGCTCGACGTCCTCAACGTCGTCGATGTCGGCATCGTCCTGTCGCTGATCTGGAGCTACCAATACGCCTATGATCACCCCGCCGGCGGCACCCTGAAGGCACCGTCCTTCGTCCTGCTGTTTGTGCTCATAGGCTTGCGCGCGCTGCGGTTCCATCCGCGCCCCATCCTGATTGCGGGTGCCGCTGCCGTCATCGGCTGGGCCTGCGTGGTGTGCAGCGCGGTGCTGAGGGACGGCGTCGACGCAATCACGCACGATTACCGCGAGTACCTGAACTCGTTTCAGATTCTGCTCGGCGCCGAGGTCGAGCGCGGCGTGGCCGTAATGGCTCTCGTCGTCTTCCTGGCGATTGCCACCTACGGCGCGCGCCAGCTCCTCGGACGCGCGGCACATGCCGACGATTACGCCGAGGCACTGGAGGCGGCAAAGCGCCATCTCGAGGAGGCGACCCGCGCCAGAGAGAAGGCGGAGTCGGCGCTCGTGGAGCTCGATCGTCGCGACGCCGAGCTGTCGGAGCAGAACCTGCACTTCAATGCAGCGCTGGCCAACATGCCCTCGGGGCTGTGCATGTTCGATCAGGATCAACGCCTGCTCGTGTGCAACGACCGCTACATCGACATGTACGGAATTCCCCGGGAGCTCGCGCGACCCGGCACCCCCTTCCGGGCGATCGTGGAGGCCCGCATCGCCCACGGCCTCTACGTCGGGGAGAAACCGGAGGACTATCTGCAGGAGCGTCTCGCCTCGGTGCTCGACATGGAGGCGAACACCAAGGTGCAGGAGATGCCCGATGGGCGCAGCATTGCCATCACCCACAAGCCCATGGCGCACGGCGGCTGGGTGGCCACGCACGAGGACATCACGCAGATCCGGCAGATCGAAATGCGCATGTCGCACATGGCGCGCCACGATGCGCTCACTGACCTGCCCAACCGCAGGTTCCTGCGCGAGCAGGTCGAGCGGTGGCTCGAGTGCAGCACCGGAGGCGAGCAGGGGCTGATCGTCATCCTGTTCAATATCGATCGCTTCAAAGAGGTCAACGACTCGCTTGGTCCCTCGATCGGAGACGCGCTTCTGCAGGGTGTCGCCCAGCGTCTACGCAGGCGGCTCAAGGGCGTCGACACGATTGCCCGCATCGGGGGCGACGAGTTCGTCGTACTGAAGTCGGCGGAGAGACCGGTCACCGCCGCTGCGACGCTCATCAGAAAGATTCAAAGCGCATTGAGCACGTCATTCGATCTCGACGACCATCAGGTCGTGGTCAGCGTCAGCATCGGCGTCGCCATCGGTCCGGGCGACGGAAGCGACCCCGACCAGCTGCTCAAGAATGCCGACTTGGCTCTCAATCGCGCCAAGGCCGACGCGCCGGGTACCTCGCGCTTTTTCGAAGGCGAGATGGATCAGCAGATGCAGGCCCGCTACAAGTTGGAGCGGGACTTGCGCCGCGCCCTGAACAAGGGTGAGTTCGAGCTTTACTACCAACCCCAGCTCAATCTGGAGAATGAGGAGATATCGGGCTTCGAGGCGCTCTTGCGCTGGAACCATCCCGAACGCGGCCTTGTCACGCCCGACGATTTCATTCCGTTCGCCGAGGAGACGGGGCTCATCGTTCCCATCGGCGAGTGGGTGTTGCGCCAGGCCTGCGCCGAAGCGGTGACCTGGCCCAAGGGCCTGACGGTCGCGGTCAATCTGTCTGCCGCCCAGTTCCGGTTCGGCAATGTCCGCCAAGCCGTCATCAGTGCGCTGGGGGCCACGCAGCTCACGCCGCAAAGGCTCGAGGTCGAGGTTACCGAGTCGGTGCTCCTGCAGGACAACGAGTCGGCGGCCGAGACGCTCAAGAAGCTCAGCGACATAGGCGTGAGCGTCGCCCTCGACGACTTCGGCACGGGGTATTCGTCGCTCGCTTATCTGAAGCGGTTCCGCTTCGACAAGATCAAGATCGATCAAAGCTTCATCAGCGAGATCGTGCAGCAGCACAACAGCTCGCTGGCAATTCTGCGCTCCGTCATTGCGCTGGGCAAGAGTTTGGACATCGCCACGACGGCGGAAGGCGTGGAGACGGTCGAGCAGCTGGAGCGGGTGCGCAGGGAAGGCTGCACCGAGGCGCAAGGCTACTACATCGGCGTGCCGCTGCCGGCCGGCGAAATTCCGACCACGCTGGCATGCCAGAAGACATGGTCGGAGCGCGTGTCGCAGCGGGCATGCTGATGCGCGGGTGCGTGCTTGCGCGTCAGTCCTCGGCAGGGTTGAGCGGCGAGGTGCTCTGTCCGGGAATCTCTTCCGTTGCAAAGGGGTCGGGGTCGCCCGCCGGCGGCACGTAGGGGTCCGCCAACGGCGTGTCCAGCGTCTGCTCCTCCTCCTCGGCCGCCGTCGCACCGCGCGGTGCGGCGCTCGCAACGGCCGTGAGCGGCGCGATCAGACACGAGACGATCAACAAGAGCACGCTTAAGCGTTTCATGGGCGCACCTCGCCTTTGGTGGAGGAGCGAGGCATAGGGGGCGCCGATTAAGAAAACATGGCGGGCGTGTGCGGCAGTTGATCTATCATGCCAACGCGCCTGTGGCGCGCACAGGGGGTGGCTCGTCAAATCCGATGTTTACCGCCTCGGGGCTAGAGTGCCCACGCCCGCATCGCCGCGTTGGGACACGAGGGCTTGGCGACACGAGGGCTTGCAACCACCCGAGCACGGGCTCGCACCGGGAGTGGATGATGGTCAACGTTCTGCAGCACGAGCCCGCGGCGCCCGTTCGCGACGACAAGGCAGTTGAGCTGTTCCGCCACCAATGGCAGCTCTATCGCAAATTCCTCGACCATGACTACCTGTCGAACGCAGGGGCGTACGCCACGTTGCGCCGCTTCCTCACGCAAGAGATCGCCCGTCCTTTCCGCTTCCTCGATCTCGCCTGCGGTGACGCGAGCGGCATCGTGAAGGTTCTGCAAGGGAGCGCGATCACGCACTATCGCGGCGTCGATCTGGCACAGCCGGCCCTCGAGCTGGCCAAGGGCAATCTTGCGGCGTTGGCCTGCGGGGTTACGCTGGAGCAGGCGGATTTCGTCGAGGTGATGCATGCGCCCGACGCTGCAGCCGACATCGTGTGGATCAGCTTGTCGTTGCATCATCTCTCGACGGCGGACAAGCGCGCGTTGATACGTGATGCACGAGAGACGCTGCAGGCCGACGGCGCCTTTCTCATCTACGAGCCCACCCGCGACGACGGCGAGGACCGGCCGACATATCTCGACCGCTTCGAGGACATCGGAAAGCGGGACTGGACGGCTCTGAGCGGGGACGACTTTAAAGAAGCAATGAACCATGTCCGCAATTGTGACCTGCCGGAAACGGCGTCGGAGTGGGTTGCGCTCGGGCGCGAGGCGGGCTTCTCCAGGATCGCCGAGCTTTACCGCTCGCCCGACGATCTTTTCCGTGTGTTCGCATATCGCCCCTAGTGCGCCTTGCTTTTGCCGCCTCCTCGGGCCATATAAACGGCGCCGGTGCGATCCGAGGTGGACCGCGCCCTCAATTTTTGGATTAGACAGCGCGCCACCGGCCGTTTGCCCATATCCCAATGACTGAGATCCCGCATGGTGGCGTGCCTTGCGGTGCTTGGCTTAAAGATCACGCCGTTTGGAAACGACATCTTATGGATCGCATCACAGGCACCGTGAAGTTCTTCAATTTCTCCAAAGGCTATGGATTCGTTCAGCCCGAGGACGGCTCCAAGGACGTGTTCCTGCACGTAAGCGCCCTGGAGCGCGCCGGAATCAACGGTCTCAACGAAGGCGACAAGATCACCTTCGTGCTCGAGGACGATCAGCGTGGCCGCGGCAAGCAGGCCGCCCAGGTCGAGCTCGCCTGACGCTTTCGTCTCATGCGTCGAGACAAGGATGCCGCCGGCTCACGCCGGCGGCATTTTCGCGTTTGAGCTCTGCGGGCGGCGCGCAACGACCGCCGCGCTTTCAACGATCTCGGGAAACCGCCCGCTGGGCTCCAGGCTCAGCATTTTCTCGCGGATCGCCCTCTCGTAGGCCGCCCGCCCGTCCTCGCCCAGCGAGGAGGGCGAGTTGGCCGAGAATGAGAACGCCCGCGCCACGATCTCGTCGAGGCTTGCCACATGCCGGTCGAAAACCGAGAAGCACTCCACCTCGCAGAACGCGCTGCGCATGAGCACGCTCACGTGCTCCTCCCAGGCCTCGCTCTTGCGCCAGTGGTAGAATGCATCAAAGCGCCCGTGGGCCTTTCGCAACTCCTCGAACGCTGAAAGCCACGCGCCCGTCCCGACGGGATGCAACTCGGTGTTGACGAGGGCGATGGCGCCGCCGGGCCGCACGAGCGCATCCAAGCGCTCAAGCGTTGCCTCGCGGTCCATCCAATGGAAGGCGCGGGCAATCGTGACAAGATCGAGCGGGGCCAGGCCGGCACCGAGATCGAAGGACGAGCCGACGCGCCAGTCGATGGCAAGCCCGGCGGCCTCGGCGGCCTCGGCGGCTTCCTGGCGCGCCGCCGCGATCATGGCGGCGTCGGGGTCGATGCCGATCGTTGTGCCCGAGACGCGCGCCAGCAGCAGCGTCAGTGAGCCGGGCCCGCAGCCCAGATCGAGCACGCGCGAGCCTTGCCCGAGGCCCAGCTCGTGCGCGAGGCGCGCCACAAGACGCTCAGAGTACGCCGGCCT